>LNAP01000757.1_pt1 | contig 35650 bp, 26 predicted proteins | sample 602601 | NCBI WGS metagenome assembly LNAP01 (sample SAMN02440304, study PRJNA202911) | soil metagenome | biome: Subtropical and temperate rainforests or woodlands; isolation source: soil samples (1 kg each in a 20% v/v slurry with milli Q water) were... ... | reverse complement strand
CTGCTAAGCTTATCCACAATTGCTGGGGCAAAAATCAGCAATCCGTCCTGGGTCAATTTTCAATCGGCAGGGTGGGTCAGTTTTCAATCAGCGCCAACATGCCTGCAGTTCCAAGCTTGGCACATTACGCCGGTGGCGCAGCAGGTGCAGCACTGGTCTTGATCCTTGGAAAAGTTGTCCTCAGCTTGAGTAAAGCCGGTGGTGACAAGTCAGACGTAAAGAGGAGTGAGCCGCTATGAGCTTTGACCTCACCGCCGTGCGGAGCGAAATAGCTCCCCACAAGGAATTGCGGGTTGCGATAAACCTCGGTAATCCAGTCTTGGCACAGCGGAACGAGAAGACCGGCGCTCTCTGCGGGGTGTCGGTCGCGCTGGCGAACGCACTCGCGGATGAACTTGGCATCGTCATAGCCCTTACTTCCTATGATGCTGCCGGCAAGGTCTTCGCTGCTTTGGAGGAGGATGCATGGGATCTTGCGTTTCTCGCCATAGAACCAGTGAGGGCTCAGAAAATTGCTTTTTCAAGCCCCTACGTTTGTATCGATGGAACCTATCTGGTCAGAACAGATAGTGAGTTTCATAGCGCTTCGGCGCTTGATGTTGAAGGCTGCCGTATTGCTGTAGGTCAAGGAGCAGCCTATGACCTGTATCTATCCCGAACGCTGAAGAGTGCCGAGCTCATTCGAGCAACAACATCAGCAGGAGCTGTAGATACGTTTCTGGAATTGGGACTGGATGCTGCTGCTGGGGTGCGTCAGCCGTTGGAGCGATACGCCCGGGCAACGACAGGCGTGAGGGTACTCAGAGATAACTTCACTGAAATCCGTCAGGCGATGGCTGTACGGAAGGGCCGAACCATTGCGGCTGAGTACGTTCAAGACTTCATTGACCGTTGTCTTCTGAACGGGCTCGTTGCCAAGGCACTGTATGAGAGTGGCGAGCGCGATGCACGTGTCACTCAACCGCGCGCGTCCTAGCTTTTGACCTCATCACGTCCGTCTAATCAGCGTAAACGTTTTCCTGGCGCACCCGGCGGATCTGATTTTGCTTAACAAAAGGTAGGTATCAGTGAACTTGCTCGACCGGGACTACTCGTCGAGATCAATGCGTTGCGATGCAGCGATGAGCATTCGCTAAAGCACATTTGTAATCGGCAACTATTCGGATTAGCTGAATCTTGGCAGCCAACGATACCGTGGCAACCATCAAATGGATGCTCACATTAGCTAGAGGGCAGTGGACGATCTGCCGGTTTAATTAACTGAGCGTAGAAGCTCAGTCCTTTTGGCTGCAGGTGACGATTGTCTAGTGCTGGTTTAAGCTGCGCTCACTTATTCCACGCCAAAAACCCAAGGATACTCCGAATGTCCCGCTTAGCCGAATATCGCAAACTTGAGCAACAACTCGCTGCGCAGCTTGCTGAGCTTGATGCCATGAAAAATGACACCGGCCTCCAAGCGGAAATGGAGTTTGAGGGCAAACTGCGTGGCTTGCTTGCTGAGTACGGCTACAGCCTAAGGGACGTGATCAGCGTGTTGGATCCGACTGCTGCTAAACGCGGCAAATCGGCCCCTTTGGCTGCTCCTGCAGAGATATGTACTCGCAAGGCACGCGTGCTAAAAATTTATAAGAACCCGAACAGCGGCGAGATTGTTGAGAGCAAAGGCGGGAATAACAAGACGCTGAAAGCTTGGAAAAATGAGCATGGGGCTGAGGCCGTAGAATCCTGGCGTGCCAAGTAATCTATTGATTGCGTGACAGTCGAAGCCGCCTGAGGGCGGCTTTTTGTATCATCAATTACACGATGACATCGCAGAGCACAGTTGCCTACCTAGTTATTAAAACAACGATACTAGGTCGTCAATTTCTATTTCTGATAACTGAAGTCCAGATGATAAAAAATCAGCGGCGGTAACGTCGTTGATGCGCGGTTGAATTTTACGAAGCTTCTGCACCGCCTCGTGGTCATTGCTCATCAAGCTAGACACCTTTTCAAAAGCAGAGAAGTATTTCGGCGAATGTTCGGATAGGTTAGCAGTTACTTGATTTGCTGCTTCAAGCCCGTGAAGCTTCTGTACCATGAGCACTGAAAAGAAAGTGGATATGCCTTCGTTGATCACAATCGTGCGGGGTGGTGCTTCTGTCATGCCTAGCCGCGCCGTCGGATAGAGAAGGTGGCACACCTCATGAGCGAGCTGAAAGCAACATTGCAACTCGTCATTCTGAGCTCTGAGGCTGAGGGAGATAGTCACCACGCCTTTCTCGGGGTAATAGGCGAGGTGAGGAGGGTGGTCACTAAACTCGACACCCATGTATGTCCATTCCTTCACCATCGGGCCAAACAGAAGCTCCGCAGTCAATATGAGCTCCTCAGCTAGGTCGTTCATGATCAAATCCATCTGATTGCTCCGGTATAATTGAGGGGGATGATTATCAGGCGACGCGCAAGCAGGCGGCACAGGAACCGAGCGGTGCTGTATTCGCAGGAACTGGCCATGATTAGCGCGCCTGAATTGCAGAACTCGCCACCGCAGGATATACGGTACGGCCTTTGGTAACCTCCGAGCGATTGAGCCATGTCCCATTCCGATACTCGCAATGTCCCTATCACATTGTGGAAGCCTGGCACTCCCATCCCACGTCCGGCAAATGTGCCGTTTGCGTCATACGTGAATTACAGGGAAGTGCCACCTGAAGGGCTGGAAGTTTCGGATGTCGAGCTGATCTGGTGGACTGCTGCAGCAAGCTTCAGTCTGCTAGAACTGCGGCAGGCGATCATGCCTACCATCGATCGGCAGACTGATTGGGGAGACTTCAGGTTTCACCCGATCGCCGACAAGGACGGGAATGGCCGTTACCCACAAGCCATCGTGTTGCTACTGATCGATCTCCTTCCCAAGGGCGTGGTGTTTCCGGTTGACGAAGATGTGTCCTACTCCAACGGTGAGCCCTGTGAAGTAGTCAACGCCATCATCATCCAACAAAGGATCTGGCATGAGCTGACACGTGATGTGCTGCTGCTCTGCCCAAAAGATCAGCTACCTTCCCACCTGTTAGAGTTCGTATTATGTGCTGATCTGGGCCTTTAACACCGAGTGGCTTAGCACAGGGCTAAAGCCTTACGTTGTTAGTAACACCAAGGGCACTGCTTGCCACCTTTAGGCGTTGGGTTCGGTCAGTCATCCGTCCCCAAAGCTTTCGGCGATTTACTCAAAAATTTGCGGCCAAGTTCTATTTTCTGCAAAACATCAGTTTCAGCCACAAGTCCATAGGAGCTGTACAGTCCACCTACAGGGTACTTATCAGTAGGGGTGGTGATGAGTCTCGTTAAACCTTCGAAATCCGAGCGCAATTTTGTATAGACCTCAAGGGTGATGGCTAGAAACTCACTGAGTTCTAGGATGTTTTCCTGCGCGCTCGCATCAGCCAGCGCATTGGAGCCTGGACTTGTCTTCGTTGCGCTGAGCCTGTCCTTCAGAAGATTTAGCTGGGCATTCAGGCTAGCAATCTTCAAGATCGCCGCCTCAGAAACGACCTCGGGTTGTTCAAGAGTACCTCGGCTGTGGTCAAACATCCCTCCCACAAGACGCCTGTAGTTTTCATTGCGAAGCAATGTGACATAGCTGAAAGGGCGCACAGTTTTGTTGTAGAAGGGGGTGGACGGGTCTCCAGCCTTCGCCGCGCGTATCTCTGAAATAATGTGCGCCAGTGCTTTGCAGTAATCTGTCAGGTTGCTGTACTTTGTGGGGTCGACGACACGTAGCGTTTGCTCAATAATCTTTTCAGTTTGCGCAGACCTTTCAGCAATGTATGGATCGAAGGTCGAACGTTTTCGGGGGCGAGGCGCGGTGAAAGTGTTTTTCATTTGATAAGCTAACCCGTCAGGCGCCCATATGGGTCAACTTGGGAGCTTCGCTTGCAGCTGTCGCCAGTCGCATGATCGCCCCGGGTTCGCCGGTGCAGGCTTCGACGAGTTCGAATACATCAACCGCGCCGGACTTCACCATGGTCGAAATCTGAAGAGCAAGCTTCGTGGCCAAGGGCACTGAGCTGTCCTCACCGATTCCAAGAAAGGAGGTAATATTTCCTTCCCTCATGAGCAGCGCATGGCGCAGATGAGCCAAACGAATGTTTAGCTCTTCGCTGCTGGTGTCCGGGAAGTTCTGAACATCTCTCAGGCGCTTAAATAGACGCGACTCCTCGGGCAAGTTGAGCTTCTGATAGTGCCCAATGATTTCTTCGCGGTTCTTGACCATCAGCGAGTCTTCTAAACCATCCTCATACATCTGGACGAGCTGATGTTCAATAGCCTCCAAGAGACAGGCTTCGCGAGCGAAGCGGTCATTCTCATGTTCGAGATGTTCAAGCTCCGACCTGACTCGCGCCCCGGGTTTACGGCTCAAGTATTGGTCGATCAGTTTCAGGCTTCCCACCATCATCTCTTTGTACTTATCCTTCCTGGCAGAGATGGCGGGAAGATGCGCGACTCCTCTGATCGCGTAAGGACAGGCCGAGCAACAGTGGGACTCACGAAACAGATCGATCACCTCCTGCGGACACGTGTTGTTGAACGGACAGATGTGGGTGGGGTTGAAGGCCAGTTCGCTGACTTCCTTAGCAATGATTCGATCCAATCCGGTGTCCATCTCTCGTTTGATGTTTGAAAGGCTCATTAGACGGTGCTTGGTGATTGCCGCTGCCGGATTCTTCGCGATGTCGTCATGCAGCGTACTGTTGATTCTTGATATCGCCTGCGCTAAGTCTGGGAAGTCGCCAGAGGTTAGTTTGTCCTGATTGCTCATCAGCGCCATGCACAACATTTGTTGATGTGTCATGCCCAGATCGGTTTCGTCAAACACAGAGTAATACGAGACCAACGGCTCACTCTGCCCCGTTAACCACTGGCCAACAATGCTGGGCGGTAAGAATTTTATGGCTTCTGAGACGAACCCCGCGCGCAAACCGTGAGGGGTGTAGTCACTCTTCAGCATGCTTGCAGTAATCGACGAAAGTCCGGCAACAGTATGGTCTGTGATATAGACAGGTGTATCGTCGTTACGCTCGCCCGCTGGTGATTTTTTCCAGACAATATCAGGCACCTTATGGTCGTTACACTCAGCTTTGATGAAGTGCTGCAGACACAGCAGCATTAACCGGAAGGACTCGTAGTTTGGCCATGCGTTCAAATTGAGCGGCAGCCTGAAGAGGGGTCTAAACTGTCCGAATTGAGATCCCTTATTCAGGTTGTACCAGATGTTTTGTTGATAATCGGGCGAGGTGCAGCGACGATACCAAGCCGCTTGCCTATCGAGCAGGGCTATTACCCTGCTTGACACAATTGATGTCCACTCACCATGCGCTTTGTCGCTGCTGACCAACAGCGGAGCAAGGGGCCTGCTGTATGAGCGCTCGACGTAAGATCCATATCGATCCAAGTCCAACCACAGCAAATGCTGCTGCCGGATGCCGGTCTCGCACATAAGCTGCGTGACCCGAATGTCATTCATGATGATCCGTGGCTCTACCTGACCTCCAATATGCATATCCGAGATCCGGTAGAATCTTGGGATGTATTTAAACGGCCTAGGCTTTCCGTCGTAGAAAAAAATAGGTGAATAATTCAACGCTGAAAAATCTATGCAGGCGCAGTTCATTCCTTCATAACCCCACAGGCCTGCCCAGTCGGAACTATGAACGAGTTCACTGACATTAGGGCACTTCAAGGCGCCTGCGACCACGCCGTTCATGGTTCCGTCGGCCATCTCGTTCAAGTGCATGGTCAGGTATTCAAGCGAATCGAGCATGCTCAGAAACGTGGAAAAGTAGGCTCGTGGGATAGGTTTTTTAACCGTACCCCAACGTTTCTGTTGTTTTGGGTAGCAGTCTGGGGAGAAGCTGTTACGTACCTTGTCGGCATGCTGGATTAAGTCCGCTTGCGCAATGACGTATTCAATCAACCCTTCAAGTGGATAAACCCGATTGTAGTGAGTCGCGGATGACCACTGGTTCAGCTCCGCCAACGTTTCAATGAAAAACAAGACCGTTTCCGGCGGTTCTTTTTCAAAGACCGCTAGATCCTTCAATAGATCATGGTCTGCGGTGAAATAAAGGGCACAGGTTAACTCATTAAAAGTCGTTGGGTAGTGGTCGAGGTTCCCATCTCGATTCATGAAGAATTTGTAAAGATACGGCCCGCAGTACGCGATAAGGGCATAGAGAGGTGCTCTTTGGTTCTTATCCCTTTCTAACCGTCTGGATTTAATGTAACCATGATAGGTCGCAGTTACACGACTGCAAAAGTCTACGACCTTTTCAGGAAGAAGCGTAAGACCACCTGGCAGCTCACTGTCGCGTTCAATCCTGAATGCAGCATTCAGATCTCGGGCATTTGTGAATATGTTGGCGAGACTGACGATACTATGAGTGTCACCCTCCAAATACTCAAGGGTCATGCCCATCGTTCTTTGTTGTGTTTTCGAGAACCTCTTTTCCTTGAATGCGGGCTCCTTCAGTTTGCGCGATTGCACCATCTGTGCCCGACTCTCAGTGAGAACCTTGTTGATACCCTCTCTGAGAGACGGATCATTGGACGCATCCGCGATGAATAATGAGAAGTCGTCGGTATAGTACCGAGCGAGTTCGGACTTTGCACCGAAGCTACGAAGTTTCAGAGCTCTGGCGGTTTCGATGGTGAAGTTGTCGGCGCTTGCCACATTTGATGCCAAGACTAACCTAAGCCACCCAGAAGCTCGCAAGCTTCGATTTTTATCCGACATCGCCCCGCCATAGCCAATAGATGATACCGGGTTGATAGCGCTAATGCTTAACAGCAGGTCACACTTTGAAAACCTTGCGTGTTCTTCGATAAGTTCATCCAATATCTCGTCGCTGTGTATTGGACACGTCCATCCAAGGGGCAGAATGACCTGTTTCTCCATCCAGAGGCGCACGAAGACCAGTTTCAGCATCGAGCAAAACTGGGGGATCCTGGCGTCTGGAAAATTTGGAATGATTTTCTGGACAATGGCATCTCTTTGGTCATTTCCTGCGAAGCAGCACGTCAACAGTTGTTCTACGTCAGTACTGCGCAAGCTAAAGAAGGGGCGAGGGCCGAGGTCGTTAAGCGCTCGCAACGTATCTCGTTGCCGTCCGCCACTGGTACTCTGATGAGCGCCCCAAAAACGGTGCCTTATGTCGATCATTGCCATGTCAAAAGCTGGGCCAACCATCTTTTTCTTTATGAGCCAAATCGGAGCGGTATGGGATGGATTAATCATGATGCCTCCAAGGCTAGCTGCTGAAGCTGTTTGATTTCGTGTTCATGAAACGCAATGCGCGCCTCAAGCACAGATTTAGCGCCGCCTGAAAGGCGTGCAAAGTTTGCAGCTGCCAGGGTTGCCTGAAGCAAGTGAGCATCTTGGCGAGCGTAGCGTTTGGTGGTACTGCTCAGCTTGTGACCCATCAATTTTTGGACGGTCTCTAGATCCAGTCCGTACTTTCGATTGGCGTGAGGATTAGGATTCGGGCAGTGATTGACCAAGTAATATCCATACATGTGACGCAGACTGTGAAAACCATAGGCTCTTCCGCTCACACGGAGCGCAGCCTTGTGAAAGCGTTCATAAAGGGTCTGGTAGCTATTATGCATCGGGTCGCCGTTCTTAAGACTCCTGAGCAGAAACCCATGAGTAACAGGTGCAAGATACTGTTCCTCACGCAAATCAGCTTTGTATTCCTCAAGCGCAATCCAAAACATGGACGCAAAGGGTTCGATCAGAAACGTTTCGCAATGAGCCCGCCCTTTATGCGGAAGTGAGTTAATTTCGCTCTCTGTTAGATATTTGATCAACACATTGCGTCGAGTGGCCGGGTCGATGATTCGAACCTGATTAAGGTGTGATTCCATCGTGGTCTTAATGTCCACATTTAACATCGTCAATGCTTCTGAGATGCGCGCCCCGGAGGCTGCAAGCAAACTCCACAGCATTTTGTCGCGACTACAGGTCGCACTTCCAATTAGCTCCATGCATTTGTCCAGCGGGAAGGCGAATTCATCGCCACCAAACATATCTGTGTGTGCCAATGACGACGGCTGTGATAAAGCGGATAGTCCTTTGCGTTTGACCCGACGCGCCCCGCCTGCCAGGCACCCGGCAAGCCAACTGTTCCTCTTGATCGCCGCCCTGACGTTTTGAGGCGATTCGACCTTTACGGTCTGGGCCAAGGAAAATCCTGATAACGATTGGGACGCGATATACCCGTGGCTTTCCAGCTCTATCATGCCTTGGCGCAGACGTTCGCTGGCGTTCACAAAACTGTTGAGTCCCGCAAGCGCAACCGATACCGAACTACCCGCAAGGTTTCTATCGCCCAATACTTGCGCAACTTTTTGCACCACTGGAATATCGCTCGCTGTCCCGAAAACCAGGAAGCTTTCATAATTCTCAAGGGCCTGTATCAGCACGACCTGAGTGAGTCCGTTCTCCTGATAACTAACTTCTTGGAGGTACTCTAAGAAAATCTTTGTATAGTGAGAATAGGCTTTCACTGTCCTTATCGATTTCTTTTTACTCAGTTGATGAGACCAGCTATCAAAAAACTCGTCCTGCAACGGATCATTCGAGATCAGGCGGTAGCTCTCCCGGCCGTTTCGTGCGGTAGGGATAAGTATAAGTGCTGGGCGTAGAACCGGCTCAATATTAGATGGGCGTAGTTTCATAATGGCTTCCGTCACTGCTGGGGTAGCCAAATGTTTGCACGATAGAATGCAGCTGTGCAACTGCATCCTAATGCACGCTTTTCACGATTATTGGTGTTATTGATTTTATTTAATAACAGTGTTCCTAAAATTAATTAACAATGTTCTAGGCCGTAGCGTTATGGAATTTCACAGTGCGTCAGGCTGGCCAACGCTATCGCCGTTGTTTAAACCAATATTCGGTTTAAACGTATATTGGGAATATAATTTTTGTTATTACGGGGCTAGCTTTCGCGCAGATATTGAATGAGTTGTCAATAGAGTAAAAATATATAAATATTTTGTTCATGGTGTACATAACAGCTGAGATTGGCGCTGCATCGTGCCGTTTCGGAAGGGCTTCCAAGAGGGGCAGTACCCGCTATTCCTGCGTTGCGCAGGCCGTTGTTTCGTGAGATGCATCATTGATCAGCAGATGATTCGGCTTTACGCGGGCTCAGATGGCGTTGCAGTTAGGAGGAGGCGATGCGCTGCAAGAGCTCCGCAAGAAGCGCCTGTTCTCCCACGCTAAGCACAGAAACCTCTCCGAGGTTCGCCCTTAATCCCGATGCGAATGCTGGAGCTTTTTGATTCGCGATCGTGCCAGGCTCCTCAGGACGAAGCAAAGGGCGGACTACCTGCTGGGAAAGCCAGCTTGCATTAACAGGACGGCTGGTTTCGTGAGCACAGGTCACAATCATGCCTGCACAAAACGGCTGGATAACTTCAACTGCTTGCTCTTCCCCAACGCGCAGGCGACCCGTCTTTGCCACGGCCCGCACCCGCTCCATTAGATACTCCTGCTGCAAGCTCCAAAGCTCTGAAACGACACCCTCTCGTGGCTTTGTAGCAGCGAGGTACAATCCCGTGTGCTCCAAGCCATAGCGAATCAGCGTTTCGATCGCGTCGTAAAGACTAGATACCGGGGAGTGAGCTTCTTTCTGATCCGCTACATACCTTCGCCATTCGTATACAGCTACTACGTGCATCACCTGATCAATGTTGCCGATCGTTTGGTACATTTTCGAGCTCGCGATTTCAGCACGCTCGCAAACGGCGCGTACAGTCGCCGCAGCAAACCCGGCTTTTGAGATGATAGTCGATGCCGCATCAATGATTTTTTCAGCTGGCGTGCGCGACGGGGAACAAGGTGTTTTCATGGGGGGGGGCTTTTCAGGACTGTATTGCATGCCCTGATTTAGAGCATCTGGATGGGGGCGCGAATGATACGTGCTGTGCGTCAATGTAGCCAATTAATGGGTGCTACCTGTTTTGCTTAGCGTTAGTGCAACAAAGTCATGGTCTGTTTCCCCCTCGCAATGGGCGAATACTGTATCTTCGACATGCCTTCTTAGATGATGGCAATTTGATATAAGTGAAGTTGCACTGGCTTCCCTAGGGAAAGGACTCTGTTTGCATGACTGAATCAACACCTCTCAATGCCCTGATTTTCGATCTAGAGGTGGTGCCAGCCACGGACTCGAAACCCGCCATCATCACGATGGTCGGCGCGTTGCGCCCGGACAGCGGCGAAGAGCTCGAACTCAAGATCGCTCGCGACCTTGATCCAGCGCTTGCTCATCTGGATGCCATGGGGGAGGGGGCGAAATGGGTGTTGGGCCACAATGTCATAGCGCACGATCTTCCATTGCTGCAGACCTACGCGCCTCAACTGGCGCTTCATTCTTTGAGCGTGATCGACACGCTTCGCTTGTCCCCCTTGGCCTTTCCACAGAATCCGTATCACCGGCTGATCAAAGACTACAAACTGATCCGAGAAAGCTTGAACTCGCCGCTAGGCGACTGCCGATCCACGCTTACGTTGTTTCGAGATCAGCAGGCAGCATTCCTGGATCTGAAGACGATGAATGCGCTGGAGCTCTCCTGCTATCAAGGCCTAGTCGCTCCTGCGGGCAGCGATCTCGATTTGATATTCTCTAGCATCGCTCGCTCACCAGCTCCATCTATGAGTGAGCTTCGCAGAGCAATCCCACAATTGCTGGTTGAAACCGACCCGACTCTGCGAAGGCCGTACAAGGTCTGTCAAACCCGACTCACCAGTCTGCTGGAAAGCGATCTGGGTTGTGACGAACTGCACTGGCCTTTGGCGTATGCGCTCGCCTGGCTTCGGGTATCGGGTGGGAACTCAGTCATTGCGCCTTGGGTTCGATACCAATTCCCAGAGGTCAGCCGGCTTATCGCCGAGCTGCGTGACGTCCCGTGCGGTGTGGACAGTTGTGGTTATTGCTCCACCACGCATGACCCGGTGCACGAACTAAAACGCTATTTTGGTTACGATGATTTCCGTCAAGACAACGATGGCCTATGCCGTCAACACGACGTCGTTCTCGCCGGCATGCGAGGAGAGAATGTGTTGGCGGTTCTCGCAACTGGCGGGGGAAAGTCGATCTGCTATCAGTTGCCAGCACTCAACCGGTATCACCGCAACGGTAGTTTGACCGTCATCGTGTCACCCCTTCAGTCACTGATGAAAGACCAGGTGGACGGCCTGCTTGCTCGTAATGTTCAGTGCGCTGCTGCCTTAAATGGATTGCTGACATTGCCTGAAAGGGCGGATGTGCTTGAGAAAATCCAAATGGGCGACATTGGAATATTACTGGTTTCCCCAGAGCAGTTTCGTAACAACACATTCCGAAAAGCAATCAAGCAACGCCAGGTTGGCGCGTGGATATTCGACGAGGCGCATTGCCTTTCTAAGTGGGGAAATGACTTCCGCCCGGACTACCTATACGCATCACGGTTCATCGGTGAGTACCACTCACACAGTCCATTGGCTCCCATTGGTTGTTTCACCGCGACTGCCAAACCGGATGTGCTTGCCGATATTCGAGATCACTTCAAAGATACGCTTGGGGTTACTTTCCACGAGGTCATCGGCTCTCATGAGCGCTTGAACCTGCGCTTCGAGGTCGTGCCTTGTACCAAAGCTGAAAAGCGCCCGCGGGCTCAGCAGTTGCTTGAGGACAACCTCACTACCCAGGAAGGGGGCGCCGTTGTTTTTGTTTCAAGTCGGAAGGGCGCGGAGGAATTGTCAGAGTTCCTGATCGGGCAGGGATGGCCCTGCAAGCATTTCCATGCCGGTTTGCCGCCAGGTGAAAAAACTGACATTCAGAATGATTTCAAAAGCGGGGTGCTTCGGGTCATCGTAGCGACCAACGCCTTTGGGATGGGGGTAGATAAACCTGACATCCGCTTGGTGATTCATGCGGACATTCCCGGTTCTCTCGAAAACTACCTGCAAGAGGCCGGACGCGCAGGGCGTGACCAAGACAATGCGCGGTGTGTACTTCTCTATGACCCTCAAGACATTGAAGCTCAATTCGGGCTCAGCGAGCGCTCCAAGCTGAGTCTTCGAGACATCCAGCAGATATTGAGAAAGCTACGCAACGAAACCGGCAAGCGCAAGGGGCGTCAGCTAGTAATTACCGCTGGTGAAATTCTCTTGGATGCGTCAGTTGAAACCACGTTCGCAGCAGATGACCGTGATGCTGAAACTAAAGTTGTGACGGCTATAGCTTGGCTTGAACGCGGTGACTTTCTTCAGCGGGATGAGAATCAAACCCGGATCTTTCCGGCCAAGACAGCACTCAATGCTGAGGATTCTGAAAAGCGACTGCTCATGGCAAATCTGTCGGTGAGAAGGCTGGCCGAATTCAAGGCGATTGTTACCTATCTGTTTCAAGCAACCTCTGATCAACGCATCAACACTGACGAGCTAATGGCGCTCACCGGCCAGTCTCAGGAGGAGGTCGCGGGCGCTCTGAAGCAGATGGAGCAGATGGGCATTCTGATCAATGATTCCCAACTGACGGTATTCGTACGTCACGGGATCAGTGGGTCATCGAATCAACGGCTCACGCAGGCACTACAGCTTGAAAAAGCATTGTTCGAGTTGCTTCCAGAGTTAGCACCAGATGCCGAGTCGGGAGACTGGCAGGACATCAACCTGGCGAGCCTCAATACCGCTTTACGTGCAAGAGTCGGACGTGACGAAGTGCTTCCTGTACAGGTCATCAGGCTGCTGCGAAGCCTTTCCCAGGATCGTGACAGTGAAAGTCAGCAGCGCAGTACATTTGAGCTTCGTCAGATTAATAGAGATCTCCTAAAGCTGCGCATTATTGGGCGTTATAGCTGGAAAAGGATTCAGGCGCTGGGGGAGAAGCGTCGTACGATCGCGAGCCTGCTGATGAATTCTCTCATTGATCAGCTCCCCGCCGGGGCAAGGGGGCGCGATCTAATGGTTGATACCACCTTTGGCAAGCTGGTTGCAGTTATTGAGGGCGATATGGTTCTGAAATCGACCCTCCCGGCCGACCAATTTCGTCGTGCGGTCGAGCATGTGCTCCTGTATCTACACCAGCAGGATGTGCTGATTTTGAATCATGGTATGACCGTCATGCGCCGAGCAATGACGATCAAGGTTGATGCCGAGAAAGCAGAGAACAAAGTCGGATTTTTAAAAGATGACTACGCGAAGCTGGATGAGCATTACCGTGAAAAATGCATCCAGGTTCATGTCATGCGCGAGTATGCGGAGAAGGGCATTACCGATATGGAGCCTGCTCTGAAGCTCGTTCTGGCCTACTTTGGCAACCCCAAGCGCGACTTCATCAAAGAGTTTTTCAGCGGACGCGAGGATGTTCTGAAACTGGCTACCAGTGAACAATCCTGGAAGGCGATTGTGCAGCCGCTGAGCAGTGTCCAAAAGCTGGTTGTCGCAGACAACGATGATCTTAATCGACTCGTACTAGCCGGCCCGGGATCAGGAAAAACGCGAGTAATCGTCCATCGAATCGCTTACCTGCTGCGTGTCCGGCGCGTAGCCGCCAGCAGCATCATCGCCTTGGCCTTCAATCGCCATGCCGCTAACGAAATACGCAAACGTCTTCTCGCCTTGGTAGGTAGCGATGCCTATGGCGTGAGCATCATGACCTACCACGCGATGTCGATGAGGCTCACTGGCACGCGGTTTGAGCGAGGTGAGCCGGTAGATGAAGCTCGACTGAAGCAGGTGGTCGAAGACGCAGTGCACCTTTTGGAAGGCGGCGGGCAGGCAACCGGCGAAGACGATCTGTGCGAACAGCTTCTGCGCGGATATCGCTACATTATGGTGGATGAATACCAGGACATCGATCAGATGCAATACCGACTTGTCAGTGCGCTGGCGGGTCGTAAAGCCGATGAAGAAGGACGGCTGTGTATTCTGGCTGTAGGTGACGATGATCAGAACATCTATGACTGGCGTGATACCAGCAATCAGTACATCGAACAGTTTCGTGACGACTACGATGCCGGCATAACCTATTTGGTCGATAATTATCGCTCGTCTGCACGTATCATCGACGCGGCAAATTGCGTTGTAGGCGCCAATGAAGACCGTTTGAAAGCAGAGCACCCTATTACCATCGACAAGGCACGCAAGGTCTTGCCTGCTGGAGGGCAGTGGGAGGCAAGAGATCCCGAGCGTGCAGGGAAGGTAATGAGGATTAAGATTCCTGGCAGCGTTCGCTCCCGAGGTAATTTGCAGGCTCAGGCAGTCGTAACCGAGATGGCAAGGCTTATTGCACTGGAAGAACTGGGCTCATGGGATGGATGCGCCGTACTTGGACGCGGACACGGCTATCTCAAACCTATCCAGGCATGGTGCGAACTCAATGATGTCCCTTACTTTCTTGCTTCGGACAAGGAAGACCCGATACAAATCACCCGTCAACGCGGTTTTCTGAAAGCCGTTGAAACGGTGCGGTTGATCGATCAGCCACTCTCAGCGGCACAGGTGTATGCCCATCTGCGCCCACATCTTTATGGTGCTCATTGGGAGGAGTTTTTTAATACCGCTCTCATGAGTCTTACCCAGGAAACGGGAGATTTACAGCTATCCAGCCACGCCGTTGTCGACTGGTTGTACGAGTATCCTCGCGGGCTTCGCAAACAGCCGAAGAAGGGACTGTATCTAGGAACCGTCCACTCAGCCAAGGGGCTAGAATTTCGTCACGTGGGCTTACTGGACGGTGGTTGGAACTCCGATCCAGCAGGCCTCATCCCCGAGCGCCGCCTTTATTATGTCGGCATGACACGGGCAGAGGAAACACTGACTCTTTGTGAGTTCGAGGCTGGCAACGCATTTAGTCCACAGCTCTCACAGCATGCGTGTGTGCAGGTCTACCAGGGTGAGTACGATCCCCTGCTGGAACGATCATTTCTGCAACTTACGCTTGGGGATGTCGACATCGGATTCGCCGGTAGAAGTGTCGCTAACCACCACATCCACACCGCAATATCTGATCTAGAAATGGGATACCCGCTGACCTTGAAAAAAGACGGTGAGCGCTATTTTCTTTTAGATCTGCAGGGACGTGCTGTCGGACGTACGGTGAAAAACCTGAATCCAGGATTCGTTGTCGATCAATGCCTTGTTGAAGGTATTGTCACCAGGTATGCAGACGAGACTGATCCTCAGTTTCGCGCGGCGCTCAAGGTGGATGCTTGGGAAGTGGTAATTCCCAGAATCAGCGGGATGCCTGGGTAGCCGGTGGTGACTGGTCTGTAGATGCCCTAGCTAGATTCCATAAAGCAATGCATGGGCTAAAGATTGATTCCCTTGCCGCTCGACCATTCAACGTTTTCCTATTTTGGTTATGCACAGCAGCCAACCGGAAGAAAATACCGTCTATGCCATCCACAATAGGGTGGATATCCTGCTGAAAAACAGGAGAAGTCGCCATGTCACATATCCAACCTAACCAGCTCAAAGAACTCCGTGTAGCGTGTGGTGTGACCGTGATTAAGGCGGCTATATCAGTGGGTGTTAAAGAGCGAACATGGAGAACTTACGAAACCTGCGAGAACAATGCCTCCCACGTTGATATTCCAAAATTCCGATTGAAGGCGTTCTGCGATAAGCAGGGACTGCCGTATCCGCCAGTGACCCCAGACGGACAGATTCTAAAAAAACCGAACTGCAAAGTTTTGAGTATCACCACGTACAAAGGCGGTTGGAAAATCGGCCATCACAGTCGCGGTCGCAGGCGTTCTTGCATCGACAGGTCGAAAGGTGGCAATCGTCTCTAACGACAGAGTCTTCAACCTGCAGGGGCGGGAGGACTTCTGGATAAGTGCTCGCCTCAAGGGACGGGCGCGCTCAATCGACTTCATTGGAGAAGACGATGTGCTCATGTACCCAGGCGAGGTAGAACATATCGAGCAAGCAATACAGGAGTATCAACACGCTCAACAGGATCCGGATTGGGTCACGATAAATCCGCTGCCAGACAGAGCGCATGAAAAGTTGCTATCAAAAAGGGTGGCGACGCAAACGTTTGAAAATCTCAAGATGAGGTATGACTACATATTTCTTGACTTGAACAGAGACCTTGAGAAAGTGAGGCTACTGTCCGATCTTGTCGCGATCGTACTAGATAACAGCTGCATCGCATCAGTTTGGAGCGCGGGCTATTTCCATGATGACTTGATGAAGCCTCAGCTTAATCGACCTGGCCCGAGGGTGTGCGGGTTGGTCACAAACCACGCGCCTTCCACTGCATTTTCGGATTTTGAAGAGTACATCGAGGATTCTGAAAAATTAGAGGAGGCTCGAAGTATTGTGATGATGGTTCACGAGCATCAAGCGGAGATCCTGCAGGCGATAAGAGATTTGAGGCTGCCGCTACTTAGAACCTTCATGACCAGAGCGCACCTTATGGAGATTCAAATTCATAACCGAGGTCGGTTGTTCGAGGACTCATTCTGTTTCTTTAACTCCCTTGTCGAGATTGCCCCTCAGTCGGTGGCGAGTGATGAGATCCGTAGGCTGACAGATGAGCTGTGCTCGATAATGTCTTTAAGAAATGGAAGCACAGGGCTCATATGCAGCGTGAGCCACCTTGGCGCCATCGGTACATCACATGCCTAGCGTACGATTTCTGCGTTTTGGCCAACCAAGGGGTTAATCTTTCTTTTCCCTACAAGTGACGCAAGTGGCGCAGAGCCAACCACGGGTTTGGACAACATGAAACCTCTTTAACCGCGTCATCCCTGTACTCAAACGTCTGCTGCGGGAACTAGATGCCCCTTTAAGAGTGAGCGTCCGGGAGATACACATTGGCCGGCTTAATTCAGGTATGGGCGCCTGCTTTCAATGTCGATCCGCCCCTTGGACGTGCTGATCTCAGAGAAAAAAGGGCGCTCTTATTGAGAGAGCACACTTTTTTATCGTCAGAATTATTTCTTTCTCGGTTTCCCAGCATCGTCGCGTTTATCGCGCACCTGTCCATCTTGGTTGCGAGAGCGGGGCTGTGCTCCTCCACCAGGCTTTGGCACGGTTACGTTTGGATTGAGAGGTCGTCTATCAGTCATGCTGTCATCCTTGTATGTCTGGTCGAAACAATTGAGCAGCCAACCATGGCCTTCGGGTACTTCAAGGCGCTAGGCGCCGACTCGAAGCGTAGCAGAGCAGTTCACAGATGAAGGCTTGATGCGAAGGTAATCGTGACAATGCGTGTCACCAGGGTATTAAAGTGCCATTATTCGCAAATGGCGCCTTGGCCATTCGCATGCGAAGCAAATTGATTCGAGGGATTGAAAGATGAGTTGGAAAGGGACACTGCGATCGATGCAGGCATCAGCTCGGCGTTCAGAGCGCAATTCTCAGCGTCACCAGCGCGAGCTGCACAAGCGCCAAGCGCAGTACGCCAAAATGGAAGCGTTGGAACAGGCTGCTTATGAGGTCGAGGTATACGACAATCAGCTCGAAGTCCTGCTTTCCGTTCATAAGGAGTGTGGGGACGAGATCGACTGGTCATCCTTCATCAGTCGGGCCGAGCCTATCGAGCCAACATTGACCAATGACTCCGAAGCCCAAGCCATCGCTCGGGAGCAGGGCTACACGCCTAATTTATTCGCCAAACTGTTCAAATTTGAAAGTCGGCAGCGCAGTAAGCTTCTCAACGAAATTGAGATCGCCAAGCGCAACGATAAAGACCGTCTCGTCCAAGAAACCAGAGACTGGCAAGCAGAGCATCAGGGCTGGCTAGAAGAGTACAGCTTGGCAGCCAGGGTGATTGCCGGTGATTTTCAGGCGAAACTCGATGCCATCAAGCTTCTGGATCCGTTCTCAGACATTTCCCACCTTGGAACCTCTATAGGTTTTAACGTCGGAGCGACCGGTGTCGTCGAAGCGACCCTGAATGTGCATGGCTCGCACGTCATCCCCTCAGAAGTAAAGTCGCTGCTGCAAAGCGGCAAGCTCTCGACCAAAAAGATGCCAGTCGGAAAATACAACGAACTCTTACAGGACTACGTATGCAGTTGCGTAATGAGGGTCGGTCGAGAGTTGCTTTCGTTGCTTGCGGACGACATCGTTGTGGTCACGGCGGTCGATGCGTTGCTCAATCCTGTCACGGGCCACGTTGAAGACCTTCCAGTTCTGAGCGTTGTTTTTTCTGCGCAAACTTTGGAACGATTGAATTTAGATTCACTGGATCCTTCGGAAGCGATGAAGAATTTCCTGCATAACATGGCCTTCAAGAAAACCACAGGCTTCTCGCCTGTAGATCGTGTTCTCCACCTCAGGCACGGGTGAGCGCTTGAAGTAGGACGCCTAGTTGGGATTCGATGGGCTAAGGCCCGGGGCCTCTGCAACCCCGGCAGGCCTTCGGTCGAATTGGTCAGGACTGGGCACTGCATCCCGTTTACGATGGCGACTTATTATTAGCGGTACGTGCAACGCACACCTGCTCTGAATGGAGTCGCTACGCGCTGTCATACGCTATCTGTTTGTAGTTTTGGAGAAGGCACATGGATGACGCTGTAGAGTCGGTTATTGAGGCAGAAGCCATCAAGACCATTCGTATCCAGAGCACTATAGTTTCGAAGCTCAATCTTGCAGATTTTCAGAATGCGGTACCGGTCATTCGCGAATTGCGCGTGATAAATGAAACCGACGTTAAGCATTCAGATGTGACGCTGACCCTGACTTCGCTTCCTGAAGCTTTCAAGCCTAGAAGCTGGCGGATTGATGCGCTGATGCCGGGCGCGTTCATGCCTATACCTGGATTGGATCTTATTTTGGATGGCGCACTGTTGGGGCGTCTCACAGAATCTGAAAGCGCAACAGTTACGTTCGTTTTGACCAGACCGGATTCTTCGGCAGAACAAGGCACTGTTGAGCTGGCCCGCCAAGAGCTCTCATTGGAATTGCTACCTAGGAATCAATGGGGCGGCTTATCCCATCTTCCTGACATGACCGCTGCCTTCGTTCAGCCCAACGATCTAGCTGTAGATCGCCTACTCAAACAGGCGGGGGATTTGCTGCGCAAAAGTGAGAAAAGCTCATCTCTGGATGGTTATAGCGGCGGGGCGCAGCGAGCATGGGAACTGGCATCAGCGATTTGGGCGGCGGTCGCTCGGATGAATCTGCACTACGCACTGCCCCCTGCCAGTTTCGAATTGTCCGGACAAAAGGTTCGCAGCCCCAGCCAAATCACGGACAGTGGTTTGGCGACTTGTTTCGACCTGGCGTTGTTCTTCAGCGCAGCATTGGAGCAAGCTGGTTTGAATGCTGTGGTGGTCTTCACTGAAGGTCATGCATTCGCCGGTCTTTGGCTCAAAGCTGAGGAGTTCACAACCACGGTCGTGGACGACATCACGTCTCTACGCAAGCGTATGAAGCTCAAAGAGCTAGTCCTTTTTGAGACCACACTCGTCACGCAGCACCCTGTGCCTTCATTCACTTACGCTACAGAACGGGGCGCGCAGCAAGTCGCAGAAGATCAGGACGGAAAATTCCATATGCTTTTGGATATTCGTCGTGCCCGACTGCAGCGTATCAAGCCACTGGCGAGCGCAGAGTCTCAACTCGCTAAGCAGCGGCTTGACGCCGCCCTGGAAGCAGGCACCGAGCTGTCTGTTGAAGATGCACCTTCTTTGCCGGATGACCGGATAGTCGATGCCGATCTCGCGTCCCTTGATCCTAAAGATCGCCTAGGTCGTTGGCAGCGTAAATTGCTCGATCTGTCTCTGCGCAACAATTTGCTTAATTTTAAACAGGGCAAAAAATCGCTGAAGTTTGAGGCTCCGGATCCAGCTGCACTTGAGGATGTCCTCGCGGGAGGGCAGGCGATAAAACTGCTAATCCGCCCGGACTTGATGGACGGTGCCGATCCCCGCGACCAGGCACTTTACGAGGCCCGCGAGCGTGAAGACGTTCGTCGCCTCCATGCCTTGGACGCGCTCAAGAGACGTGAGGTTTTCGTTGCGCTGTCCAGTATGGACATGGATAACCGATTGACCGAGCTGTACCGGGGCGCCCGCACGACTCTCCAGGAGGGAGGATCAAATACGCTTTATCTTGCTTTGGGCTTTCTATCTTGGGGACGAGATGACAGGGCAGGTCAAAAATACCGGGCGCCTCTGATCCTTATCCCTGTGAGCCTTGAGCGTAAAAGTGCTCGTTCCGGCTTCAGTATCGTTCTGCATGACGAAGAACCACGGTTTAACCCCACATTGGTCGAAATGCTTCGTCAGGATTTTGAGCTGAATCTTGGCAATCTTGAGGGTGAGCTTCCGCGCGATGCATCCGGCCTGGATATCGAAACCATATGGAAAACGGTCGCTTACGCAATCAAGGATATCCCAGGCTGGGAGGTCAATGAAGACGTTGTGCTTTCGATGTTCTCGTTTGCCAAATACCTGATGTGGAAGGATTTAGCCGAGAATGCAGACAAGCTTCGTGAAAGCCCAGTTGTCAGGCACCTTCTCGATACGCCAAGAGAGGCTTTTCCTTCAGACATCACCTTTCCCGAAGATCGAGGACTCGACACCCTGTTCAACCCTAGAGAGGTGTTCTGTCCACTGCCGGCTGATTCCTCTCAGCTCTCTGCTGTTATGGCTGCATCGAAGGGTAAGGATTTTGTTCTCATCGGCCCTCCGGGTACCGGCAAGAGCCAGACGATTGCGAACCTGATCGCTCAGTCCATCGCGCAGGGTAAGCGCGTGTTGTTTGTCTCCGAAAAAATCGCCGCGCTGGACGTGGTTTACCGTCGTCTTCGTGAGATTGGACTCGGCGAGTTTTGCCTTGAGGTTCACTCAAGCAAGGCCAAAAAAACCGACGTGCTAGCTCAACTACAATCGGCATGGGACGCAAAGGGCGTTACGGATTCAGCGATATGGCATGCGGAAGCTGATCGCTTACAAGCGTTGCGTGACGGGCTTAATATTTACGTAGAGCGCCTCCATCAGCGGTACCAGAACGAATACAGTATTTTTCATGCAATCGGTCTTGTCTGCAGCGCACTGGAGGTGGCCACAGTCAATCTATCGTGGGCATCGCCGCATGCTCACAGCCGTGAAGACCTGATAGCGTTTCGCGAGCTGTCTGATCGGCTTGAGGTGAATGCCCAGGCTTTGGGTTACGGCGCATTATCCACCCACCCGTTGGGTGCAGTGACGCAAGGTGAATGGTCACCGTCTTGGCAGCAGCAGCTCATTCAGTCCGCTCGCGAAGTGATTCCTGCTACGCAGGCAGGTATGCGCGCCGCAGAGAAGTTTGTCCGGGCAGCAGGGCTACCGCTAGGATCACTTTCAAATACTGGGCGCAATGGGCTCAGCGCCTTGTCCGAAGTGTTGCCCATGGCCGCCGGTCACGATTGGCGATTTGTTCTGCGTCCGGATGCACGCGTTGTCGCGCAGCGCTTGCAAGAAGGTTGTCTGCTCGTAGATCAGCACCGCAAGATCAATCTGGGGCTTAACCCATCGTGGTCAGCCGCCGTGATCAGCTCTACGCAGGCGGGCCTATCGCTATTTACCCAGCGTGCCCGATTCATAGCAGAACTGAGCCCATCTTGGTCATCGGAAACTCTTGAATGTCTCGCGAAAGCGAGCGAAGTACTCAAAGATATCGAGAGTCTTAAGGAGCAATTGTCAGTCCAATACAGCGAAGCAATTGAGCAGCTGGATGTTCGAGAGCTACTGACCGAATGGCAGCTGGCTGAAAAATCGTTCTGGCCAAAATCCTGGTTAGGCACCAAGCGTGTTACCGGGGCCTTGGCAGCGACAGTTAGCGACAATAGCGAACCAGACGCGGTCAAGGATCTCTGTGCATGGATCGAAATCCGCGAACTTCGGGAAAACCTTGAAGCGATGCGGCCGGGCGATGGAATACATGTCTGGGCCGGCGTCGCATCACTCCCAAGCCATATAGACGCCGCCATCCGTTTCCAGTTGGCGCTGACATCAGTTCTGGCAAATTGTGCGTGGACAGACAGTGAGTTGGAACTTGTCTCCGACGGTGAATGCGGCGAAGATCTGAAAGAAGACCTTGTTCGGATGAGAGCTGTGGGTCGTTTGGATCAAGAGCTTTCGCCTTTAGGTGATTTAGGTCTTTCGACCAACGATCTTTGGCAAGGTTTGTCCTCAAAAACTGAGCTCCTCGATGCCGCTGTCGCCTACCAGCAGGATCGCCGTGTTGTGCCTGACTCCGGACAGTTGGAAGGTGAGCATGAGCTTGTTGCTCGGGGGCTTTGTGGGCCATCGATGCAAACCGATCTGGTAGCGCTGCAGAAGAGGGCAGAAGTTGAAAAAACGCTCGTTGATTATGAAGATCTCAGGGAGCTTACAGGCGGAGTTTGGTCAGGGCTAAAACCAAACTTGACGTCGCTGCTTCCGCTGCTTCATTTCAAAGCCGGCTTGCCTCTGCGATCGCATTACTGGCGACGACGCCTGAGCAAATTACGGCCTACAAAACCCCGCTTCATCAATTGTTGGGCGACGCTAATGCACTGCTTGAGCCCGAAGGGCTGATCGCGCAGGCGGGTTTGCAGCTCAAGGAGTCGTTCAAGGTAATCCATCAGCTTGTCACCTCAATGGCAGCCTTGGGACACTTCTCAGACGATGGACAAGCGGACATCCATGACATCGAATTAGATTCTTTAATCCAACGGTGCGAAGCCATTGTGCGCTCTGAACATGGCCTACGTGCATGGTGTGCGTGGCGCAAAGTGCGTGACCAGGCAATGGTAGCGGGCTTGCCGCATTTGGTTGGGGCAATGGAGGCTGGTCATATTCAACCGGGCGGTGTGCGCAAGACATTCGAAACGAACTACGCTCGCTGGTGGCTAAATGCCGTGGTGGATAATGAACCTGTCATACGCAGCTTTGTCAGTGTTGAGCATGAGCAGCGCATACGTGATTTCAGGGGACTTGATGATCGCTTTACTGCTTTGACACGCGACTGGCTACGCGCACGTCTGTGCTCCGATCTTCCGAACCCGGAAAGCATCAGCAAATCGTCTGAGTGGGGTGTGCTCCGCCATGAGATTAGCAAGAAAACGCGCCACCTACCGCTTCGTGAATTAATGTCTCGGATCCCAGAGGCGCTAACCAAGCTGACGCCCTGCCTGCTCATGAGCCCTCTCTCCATCGCGCAGTATTTGCCGGCAGGCGCTAGCGCTTTTGACTTGGTGATCTTCGACGAAGCGTCGCAAATTCCCGTTTGGGACGCCGTTGGTGCGATGGCCAGAGGACGTCAGGTCGTGATGGTAGGTGACCCGAAACAACTTCCACCGACGTCATTCTTTGACCGTGCCGAATCAACCGCAGATGACGAAGAGGTGGAAGCCGATCTCGAGAGCATCCTCGACGAATGCATCAGTGCAAACCTTCCAACTCGTCATTTGAACTGGCACTACCGCAGCCGTCACGAAAGCCTTATTGCTTTCTCTAACCAGAAGTATTACCAGTCGAAGCTCGTGACTTTCCCGTCGCCTGTGACCACTGACCAGGCAGTAAAACTGCGAGCCGTTCCTGGGATATACGAAAAGGGCGGCTCCAGAACCAATCCAATAGAAGCACGAGCTTTGGTCGCCGATGTCGTCGCACGCCTGCGCTCACCTGGTTTCCGCGAGAGCAAGTTGACCATTGGTGTCGTTACGTTTAACGGAGAGCAGCAGAAGCTGATCGAGGATCTTCTCGACGACGCTCGCAGGAAGGATCCCGCGCTTGAAGCGTATTTTGCGGATAGCCAGATTGAACCGTTATTCGTTAAAAATCTTGAAAGCGTCCAAGGTGATGAGCGCGACATTATCTACTTCTCGATCACCTATGGTCGCGATGCGGCAGGCGTTGTTTCCATGAACTTCGGCCCACTGAACAGGCAGGGTGGTGAGCGTCGGTTAAACGTTGCCGTAACGCGTGCGCGTCATGAACTTTGCGTGTTTTCAAGCCTGAAGCCCGAGCAAATGGATCTGGCCAGGACACAAGCTGTCGGTGTGCGTGATCTCAAGCACTTCCTTGAGTTCGCGGAGCGGGGCACGCGAGCGTTGGCCGAGGCTACACCGGGAAGTTTGGGCGGATTTGACAGTCCGTTCGAGGAAGCAGTGTCCGCTGCCCTGGTTAAAAAGGGATGGGAGGTTCACACGCAAGTCGGGGTTTCCTCGTTCCGTATTGATCTGGGTGTCGTCGATCCTGATGCGCCAGGTCGATACCTGTCTGGCGTTGAGTGCGACGGGGCGACATATCATCGGAGCGCCACTGCTCGTGACCGCGACAAGCTACGCGAGTACGTGCTGCGCGGCTTGGGTTGGGAGATTCTGCGGATATGGTCGACTGACTGGTGGATCGATGCCGCAGGAACTGCAGAGCGTATTCACGCTCGCCTGAATGACCTGCTCGCTGCCAGCCGAGCACGCCGAGCTGCGCAAGAGGCGGCTGAAGAAGCTTCTCGCCTGCTGGCCAGCTCCGCGATTGTAGAGGTCATGGAAATTGTTGAGCCTGTAGAAGCTGTGGTTGGCTCTGTCGAGCCCGAATATGTTGTCCAGAAGCTGCACGTTGATGAGCCTCAGCCAGACAAGGTGTATGCAGGCGTAGCCGTGAACCTTCCATCGATGCCGGTAGTGATGCCGGTGCAGGCGACTGCCGCCGTGGTCACGGTTTATAGAAAGTCAGATCCTGCGACAGCTGTGGGGGGCGTGGATGCAGATTCATTTTTTTATGAAAGTTATTCGCAAACCTTGATGGCGATGATTGCCCACGTCGTTTCAGAAGAGGGGCCAATCCTGGAGACGAATCTGGCTCGCCGAATTGCTCGCGCCCACGGTTGGGTTCGGACTGGGGCAAAAATCGGTGACAGGGTTGCCAGCGTTGCTCGGCGCTATCATCGCTTCACAGTGGAGGACATTGGTGAGTTTTACTGGCCCGTTGGACTGTCTGACGCTGAAGCTGTATTTCGGCGTCCGAGCGACGACGAGAGCATTCGCCCGGCTGATGAAATCAGTTTGGTGGAGCTCGCTGCGCTGGCTCATGAGCTGAGGGCTAAGGGGAGGACAGGTGACGATCTCCTCTACGCGATGTCCCGAGAGCTAGGATTTCAGAAGCTGACGGCGTCCAGTAGAGCACGGTTGGAAAAGGCTGTGTCTCTAGCGCCTGATCAGTGATTTCGGCAAAGGGCGGTGGGGCGGCCACCGCTGGCGAACGGATCATAAGGCGCTTTTGCTTGCCATTGTTGTGCGTCTGCTGAATATATCTTGCGGTTAACATGCAGAGACACTTGATCGACACCGCCCGACACAGCACCGTTCGGATAAAATTGTGAAACATCATGGCAGCAAATCTGTTTTTTCCCAATTGTATACGCAGTCCCAGCACGCCGGACGTGATGCTGAATTGATTGCTCAAGGAACGCTATGCGGATTACCAATGATGACTATTCACCGATTCAGCTAGTCAGTGAGCTTTCAACAAGAGAAACCTGTAAATGGGATGGTTGCGGGAGTTTTTTTGATGGGGAAAAAGTAAAGCATGATTGGCTAGTCGAGGCTTGGGCAGAGAAGCTTGACGACATACTGAACCTGTTCCAACGATATGGAACTCTGGTCGCAAATTGCCAAAGTGTTCGCGATAACGGAATCGACGTCTACCTGAAATTCACCAGGGGTGACGTAACGCGTAGGATTGGTTTTCAGCTGAAATCTGAGTTGGAAGTCCAACGAGACAAAGGTACTAATGAAAAGCACTCGGTAATTGGAACGCTTAAAAGGCAGGCTTTTGAAGCTATACACTCCGGAAAGGTAGATGAGTGGTGGGTTATTCCTTGTTTTAATTACGACAAGCACTCCAAATTAATACAGCAAATAAATGCTGAAATCATAGTGGGAATGTCTACCCATAACGGAGTGGATATAAAACTGATGGATCCGCGCGAGGTTGTGTCGTTATTATCAAAAGACAAAAATGACATAGATACCCTATGCACGCTTTTGCTCTGTCGCGAAGATGAGATACTAAAAGGGGCTAGAGCTGAGATTGAAGATCTTACTGCTTTTCAACGTAAATGCATCCTGACCTTTATTTGGCCAGCATTGGAGGGCAGGATGTATGTGAGCGGGCAAGAAATCATGGAGCTTGAGACCGGCGACGAAGATGACATCGGTGGAGAGTTCTGGGAGCTGGAAAGCATGGACTTCCTTGAGTCCGACTACGGAGAAGGCTTCACCATGAAGCCCTATAACTTACCGGGGATCTGCGCCCTATATTTCGAAGGAAGGGTTCGACATGGGATGTCCCACCAAGAGGCCGAATCTTTTTCGCTGACTCTACTCGCTGACTCCGATGAAATGGGCTAGCCGTCAGGCGTCTGCAGACGCCAAATAGGCATAACCTAGGCTCTTCAGGGAGAATATCATCGCATACACCGTATGTCGCAGGCCAGAGAGACCAAGGCGGCAAAATTTTTCGCGAGTTTCTTTAAGTGCACCCAACGGCGATTCGGTCAGCCGCCCCAATACCGGCCCGAATATGTCACACCGGGGATATTTGGACGGGTCAAATATCCTCAGCCTAAGTCTCGGTTCGCGCTTAAAGCTGCGTAGCGAGATAACTGGCTACATTTGGTATTGATCACAGCACAGGCGTAGCTCGTACCTCTAACGCTGCCGGCTTTGATAATGAATTAGCGGTGGTGAAAGGCGCTCTAAAAGCCGGTGGTCGCGATTGCTATGAAACGAGCTCGTTTGAGCATCTGCTTACGCCTTGGGGGCGATCATTGGAGCTGTTAGGCAACGAGGATCCGCAAGCCGCGCCCCGTGCGGACAGTAGTTTAAGCCGTGGCGGATTACAGAGAGTTCCCTAATCGTAGGCAGATGAAGAAAGCTGCTTCTCAAAGGATCGACGCTCGGAAATAATTTGAACACAAGCATCAAAGCGGTGAGGGCACGGTGCTATCTTCTGTCACAACTCACAAGGTCGTATCTATGAATTTCCCCAAATCGCGCATGTACTACAGCACTGACGGTAGCAATGATGACCAGATGAGCGCTTGTCGAGTGATTGTCCGTGATGATGCAATGGTGGTCGAGTACGTGGATGAGATGGGTAACCAAGTGACCTATCACGCCTTAAAGATTGCCGAAGGGCATTTCGAAATCAGGCAAGAGCTTGAGAAAGATGATTATCTTTACACCGCCACGCTCCACCGGCGGGCCGTTGATGTTTACGAGGGAAAATGGAATGAGCGGTACGGCAATCGACGCAAGCATGGGGGTTGGGCTATCGAGCTGGCCTGACTTCCGCATCGGCTTTGATACACCGATGCGCCACACACACCACACAGTGGGTAACCGTGTGTGCCCTGACCAGCGCGCTGAGGTAAGGGCAATTGATCGGGTCGCAATTAGCACCAACTAAGTACGAACGAGGCCGTTGTCCTATCACTTCCAAGTATGCAGCTGGATGCACGCTTGGCGTGCGTTCGAGGGTTTCCTAAAAGGCCCGGATTTGTTATGGTTTAGGGTAGTGAGCAAGGGTTAATGAACCGCTCAGTTAGGGGGATATGGGGGGAACCTTAGATAAGGGTTCGAATCTCTATGTCTCCGCCACTTTTGAAACGCTAAAGCCCTGAAAATTCAGGGCTTTTTCGTATCTGGGGTTTGGGAAAACACCAAGCGGGAATCACGATCGTTTCCGCATCTTTTGAATCGTTTCCGCAACTCCAGGTGAAAAAGGTTTCATCTGGTCGGCTTCAAAACCTCCCCCACGCGACGGTAAACCGTCTCCGTAATCCGCTTGTCGCCGTGTCCCAAAAGTCGGCTCGCGTCCCCAAGGTCTCCAATTTCGCTCGCCGTTTTCGGTCGGATATCCCGGATCTGTGGTCTCGAAACGTTTGATCTTATCCCCCCGGGGGGGATAGGATGCGGACGTAATTCATTGAGGCCTGAGGCTCAGATCATGAGTGAGCAAGAGCACGAACACAGCCATCCCCACACCCACCAAAGTCACGAGGCTATCATCAAGCGCCTCAAGCGGGCGGATGGCCATTTACGCGGCATCATCGCCATGATCGAAGAGGGTCGTCAGTGCGTGGACATCGCTCAGCAACTGCACGCCGTTGAGAAAGCAGTGTGTCAGGCCAAGCGCACGCTCATTCAGGACCACATTGATCATTGCCTGGAGGACACCGTCTCGGCGTTGAACAATGGCGAGCGGGCACCACTGGAAGCCTTCAAGCAAATCACCAAGTATCTCTAGGTCTGACATGCCCAACTTCGCTGAACTGTTGCAACAAGGCGGGGCTCACGCCTGGCTGTATTTCCCGAGCGCTATCTTGCTTGGCGCCTTACATGGCCTGGAACCGGGCCATTCAAAAACCATGATGGCGGCGTTCATCGTGGCCATCCGCGGTTCGGTAAAACAGGCCGTTTTGTTGGGGTTGGCGGCGACGCTGTCTCACACTGCCGTAGTGTGGCTAGTCGCGATCGGCGGCATGTACCTGGGCAAAGGCCTGGACGCTCAAACCACTGAGCCGTATTTCCAGCTTGCGTCCTCGGCACTGATCATCGTGATTGCGCTCTGGATGCTGTGGCGTACCTGGCGCGGTGAGCAGATGTTCAAATTCGAGCAGGGTGATGATCACCACCACGAACATGACCATGGACATCATGACGACAACCATCAAATCGATACTGGCCATGGTCGTGTCGAATTGTCGATCTCTGAACAAGGCACGCCACCGCAATGGCGTTTGAAGACCTTGACCGGCCATGCCTGGGCAGCCTCAGACGTTCGCTTGATGACTACCCGTCCTGACGGCAGCACTCAGTCGTTCGCTTTCGTCGAGCGCGAGGGCTTCCTGGCGTCGGCAGTTGATATCCCGGAACCGCATGAGTTCAGCGCTCGTTTAAGCCTTGGGTATGCCGGTCATTTCCATGATTATGACTTGGAATATCAGGAGCGTAATCACGGGCACGCACATTCTGAGCTGGAAGGTCTGGAGTTGTCGATTGACGGCTATCAGGATGCACACGAACGTGCACATGCCAACGATATTCGTAAGCGCTTCACTAACCGACAAGTCACCACAGGCCAGATTGTTGTGTTTGGTTTGACGGGCGGTTTGATCCCTTGCCCTGCCGCCATCACTGTATTGTTGCTTTGCCTTCAGGTCAAAGAGGTTGCATTGGGAGGCGTGCTCGTCCTGTGCTTCAGCATCGGTTTGGCAATCACGCTGGTGACTGTAGGAGCTGCTGCTGCCATTGGTGCCAAACAGGCTTCCAATCGCTGGCCTTGGTTGGGCACCGTGGCTCGTCGTGCTCCGTACCTGTCCAGCGTGCTGATCATCGGTGTTGGCCTGTACGTAGGTTTCCATGGCTGGATCGGCCTGACCGCATAAGGCGACTTCCGAGTGTTTGAGCTCACCAGTTACGTGGGTCTATTCCTGGCGGCATTCGGTGCCGCTACGTTGTTGCCAATGCAGTCTGAAGCCGTGCTGGTGGGGATGTTGCTTTCCGACCGGTACGTCGCGTCTACGCTCATCGCGGTCGCCACGTTCGGCAACGTTCTCGGCTCAACGCTGAATTGGTTATTGGGTCGCTCTGTTGAGCGATTGCGTCACAAGCGCTGGTTCCCGGTGAGCGAGAGCAAGCTCGCAAAGGCCCAACAATTTTATCTGCGATTCGGGCGCTGGTCGTTATTACTGTGCTGGGTGCCCCTCATTGGTGACCCACTGACGGTCGTTGCGGGAGTCATGCGTGAGCCGTTCTGGAGTTTCCTGCTCATTGTCACTCTAGCCAAGGGCGTGCGTTATCTCGTGCTGGCCGCTGTCACACTGGGATGGGCATGACGACGGCTCATACGCAGGAGCAAGCGCGACCTGGGCTCGCACCAAATCCAGCCGAGAGCAAATGGGGGGCAGGTGCTGTTTTCTTCACTCCGGGCACTGGTCAATATTGTCATCATGTCGATGCTCATCTTGCGCCGTCATGCTGAGACCAGTGAAGAAATATAGCCTTGAACCTGCTTGACCACATCCCGAGCGGTTCGGGTTACGCCTATCAAGGTAGCGGAAGCGAGGCCCGTCCAATCGCCATATCCCACTAGCCACAGATTGGGTAATCCAACGCTGCGGTTTTCGGTTACTGCGATTTTGTTGTCCAGACCTACGATCCCCAGGCTCGTCAGATGGTCGAGCGCCGGAGAAAAGCCCGTACACCAGATGACGGCATCCACCCTGGTTTCGTTGCCCGATGGCCATATCACACCTGTTGGGGTGAAACTTGTGAATGGCCGTACCGAACTCAATACCCCACGCTCCCGAGCTTCTTTTACGGTCGGCACCATAACGATGTCTCCCAGCCCGCCTTCGGACTGAGGGAGCTCAAGGCCCTCTTGTTGGGCCTTCAACCGAGCGGTGGCTCGTTCGAACAATGCACGACCATCAACCTCGTCCGGAAGAAATCTGGGCGCTTCTTGAGTCACCCAAGTGGCCTGAGCCACTTTTGAAACCTCCGCGTAAATCTGGGCGCCCGAGTTGCCGCCGCCGACGACGAGTACAGTCTTACCCTCGAAAGCACTCGGCCCGGCGTAATGCGCAGAATGGATCTGCTCACCCTCGAACAACTCGTGCCCTGGATAGGCTGGAATAACCGGTCGGCTCCAAGTGCCAGTTGCACTGATGACCGCTCTGGCGTCCCAATAACTACCCCCAGAGATGACACGCAACCCGCCTTCGATGTTCTCGACGCGGGTTACTCGCGTGGAGCGAATGATGGGGAAGTCATATCGGCGCTCGTATTGGGTCAGATAGTCGACGACGTCATCCCGTCCTGGAGTGCCATCGGATACGGCGGGCATCGGCCAGCCAGCAATTGAACTCCATGCGGACGGCGAGAAGAGCCGCAGCGAATCCCAGCCGTGTTGCCATGCGCCTCCCGGTGCTGACTCGGCATCAAGCAATACGTAGGACAGTCCCGTACGCTTCAAAAAATAGGCGACGGTCAGCGCGGACTGGCCGCCACCAATGACCACAACATCAAGTATCGGATTTTGATTCAAAACCAACCCCTCCAGACCTATCTGCTTCGTATCGGTTCAAACCCTGTGACTCATGCAGTTTCCTCACGCTAGCGTTAAATGGAGCGCTGGTTGACACGCCTGGACAGCTCTTCTGCGGACTCTTTGCGCTCGGAGTAGCGGTCAACCAAGTAGTCCTGGCGGTCCCGCAACAGCAGCGTGAACTTCATGAGTTCTTCCATTACGTCCACCAGACGGTCGTAGTACGAGGATGGCTTCATCCGGCCCGCCTCGTCGAACTCAGTGAACGCCTTGGCCACCGAAGACTGGTTTGGGATGGTGAACATCCGCATCCACCGACCCAGTACCCGCAGTTGATTGACGACGTTGAATGATTGCGAGCCGCCGCAAACCTGCATTACAGCAAGGGTCTTTCCTTGGGTAGGCCGCACAGCGCCCATCGCCAACGGAACCCAGTCGATCTGAGCCTTGAAAACCGCACTCATGGAGCCGTGCCGCTCCGGGGAACACCAGACTTGTCCTTCAGACCATTGCATCAGCTCGCGCAGCTCCGCGACCTTGGGGTGGGTGTCGGGTGCGTCATCCGGCAGCGGCAGGCCTGATGGGTTGAAGATCTTTGTTTCAGCGCCAAACTGCTCCAGAAGGCGTGCGGCCTCTTGGGTTACCAATCGGCTGAAAGAGCGCTCTCGTGTCGATCCGTATAACAGAAGGATTCGAGGTTTATGGAGTGAAGGCGTGCGAGGCTTCAGTTGCTCCAGAGAGGGAATGTCAATCAGATCGGTGTGGACGTTCGGCAATGTATCTTGCATAAAAACTCCTGCGGATGCGCCTGGCTGGCACAGCGTCTATTGCGCTTCAAAGCGAACCGATACGGTTCAGTTCAGCTTTGAGCTGGTCTGGGCTCATGGTCTTCAGCGGCAGCGCAAGGAACGCGCTCACGCGTTCGCGGATTTTGGCGAGGGTGGTTTCAAACGCCGCTGTGATCTCAGCTTCCGATCCGGTAGTTTCCGACGGATCTGTCAGGCCCCAATGCGCCTTCAAGGATGGCCCGAAAAAGATGGGGCATGCTTCACCCGCGGCCCGATCACACACGGTAATTACCACGTCCGGCGGCGCACCCTCAAAAGCATCCGAAGCCTTGCTGCTCAAGCCTGCCGTAGAAATGCCCGCCGCTTCCAGTGTCTGCAATGCCCGCTGGTTGACTCGACCACTGGGAAAGCTTCCCGAGCTGACCGCTTCTATGCCTTCGGGAGCCAGGTGATTGAACAGCGCCTCGGACAGGATGCTGCGGCAGCTGTTATGGGTACACATGAACAAGACTTTCATCAGAAGACTCCTTGAATCAAAAACTGAGGCGCAGTGCCAGGGCAGATAGGGTGGCGACCAGGATGGGCAGGGTCAGCACGATTCCGGTTTTGAAGTAGTAACCCCAGCCGATCTTGATGTCTTTCTTAGCCAGCACGTGCAGCCACAACAGCGTGGCCAGGCTACCGATGGGAGTGATTTTCGGGCCCAGGTCGCAGCCAATGACGTTGGCGTACACCATGGCTTGCTGGACGACGCCATCGACTTCGGCGGCATGGATCGACAAAGCTCCCACCAGGACGGTCGGCATGTTGTTCATGATGGAAGACAAAAACGCCGTGAGCAGCCCGGTTCCAAGCGAAGCGCCCCAGATACCATATCCGGCGAAGACGTTCAGGATCTGTGCGATGTAATCCGTCAGTCCAGCATTCTTGAGCCCGTACACAACCAAGTACATGCCTAAGGAAAAGACCACCACGTGCCACGGTGCGCCTTTGAGCACCTTCCCGGTGTCGATGGCGTGACCACGGGCAGCGACCACGTAGAGGATGAGCGCACAGACTGCAGCAATGACGCTGATTGGAACACCTAGAGGTTCGATTACGAAGAAACCTGCCAGCAACATCACCAGGACTAGCCAGCCCGCAATGAATGTTGGCCGGTGGCGAATTGCTTCAGAAGGCGCATGCAGTTGGGCAAGATCGTAGGTGGCTGGTAACTCCTTGCGAAAGAACCACAGCAGCATGCCCAGAGTCGCCGCAACGCTGACAGCGTTCACGGGCACCATTACGGAGGCATACTCGGTAAAGCCGATGTCGAAGTAATCGGCGGAGACGATGTTCACCAGGTTGGAAACCACCAGCGGCAGGCTCGCGGTATCTGCGATGAATCCTGCTGCCATAACAAACGCCAAAGTGGCTGCGGGAGAAAACCGTAGCGCCAGCAGCATTGCGATCACGATAGGCGTGAGGATCAGCGCTGCACCGTCATTGGCAAAGAGCGCCGATACAGCGGCACCCAGCAATATGATGAATGCGAAAAGTTTTCTGGTGCTGCCTGCCCCCCAGCGGGCGACATGCAGTGCGGCCCATTCGAAAAAACCTGCCTCATCCAGTAGCAAGCTGATGATGATCACCGCGATGAAGGTGGCAGTGGCATTCCAGACGATGTGCCACACCTCAGGAATGTCACTAAGGCTGACGACGCCAGACAGCAGCGCTAAAACAGCGCCCAGGCTCGCGCTCCAACCCACACCCAAGCCTTTGGGCTGCCATATGACCAGGACGATGGTGAAAATAAAGATTGATAGAGCAAGAAGCATTTCAAGCACTCGATAAGGACGCGTATCAGTCGCACACGGCTTGTTTGATAGGACGGCCATTCATTCCACACAGGCGCGTGGCCTCGTCTCGCAACCATTGCTGGTTCGCATCGACGACGTTCTTCAAGACGGCGGTCACCCAGTCCGGCAGCTCGGGATGGAGTCGGTAGTAAACCCACTGTCCCTGGCGGCGATCCATCAGCAAGCCTGCTGAGCGAAGCAGTGCGAGATGGCGGGAGATTTTTGGCTGACTCTGGTCAAGGGCTGCGGTCAGTTCGCAGACACACAGCTCACCCTCTCTTACAATCAGCAACGTGACTTTGGTACGAGTGTCATCGGCCAGACATTTGAACAGCACGGTGGGAGTCATGGCTTCAGTCATGCATCCTCCAGATGCTTTGTCTTCACCAACACAAAAAGTTTGATGCGTTCATGAATGTCGTGAAGGGAATGCCGAAATGCACCGAGATCTTCACTTGTGACCGGATCGGGAAAATCCCACGCGATGACCTCACCGGCTCCGGGCATCGCCTGGCATTCCTGTGCGGACTTGTCACACAGCGTAATGACGTAATCGAACCGTTCTCCCTGAAACTCATCAATGGATTTGCTGCGCAGTCCGGACGCGTCTACATCGACGGATTCAAGTGCGGCGACGGTACGCGGATCAACCCTGGAAGGCTTGGAGCCTGCACTGAACGCTGCGAAACGCGGATCGGTATGACGTAACAGAGCCTCCGCGAGCTGGGATCGAGCAGAGTTGGCAGCGCAGATGAAAAGGACTTTGATGGGTTGGGTCATGGCAGCCTCCAATATATATGGAAAACTGAATATACGTATTTGCATATATCTAGTAAAGGGTATGTTCTCGATATTGCTATTTTCCTTGTGTAGCTGCGCGGTTCGCGCTCAGACCGCCGGATGACTTTTCGCCGGGAGGCGAAAGCTGACCACCACGCAAACCAGCAGCAAGCAGCACAGCTGGCTCACATGGTTTAGCTTATTTTTGTTGGCGGTAACAACAAACTGGCGCGACGGATTTCCTATAGTCAACCAGCGGGGCTATGTTGACGGTTCGGCATCATCACGATTACTGTTGCAGCTAACAACAAATTTGTGACGATTATGCCGAAGCGAAAAAAAGACCAGCTAGCTCAGGATGCCGAGGACTTATACGAGGCGCTGAACCAGCTCGTCCGTGTTTACCAGTTTCGTGATCGAGACCGTATCTGCTGCTACGACGTTTCGGTCACTCAATGCTACGCGGTCGAAACGCTGGTCAAGCGAGGAGCCCTGCGGCTCCAGGTCTTGGCTGAAGAAATGTTTTTGGACAAAAGTACGGCGAGCCGTGTAATCGATGCCCTGGAACGCAAGGGCTATGTGTCACGCGTTGAAGATGACGAAGACCGTCGCGCCGTGAAAATCCAGGTCACGGATGCTGGCAGGGGGCTTTACGAAAAAATCAGGGGCGACCTCATTGCCGAGGAGCGAGCAATGATTGAAAACCTTTCAGCCGAAGCCAGGCAAGGTGCATTAACCCTGCTCAGACAGATCACACGAACTACCCAAAAGCGATGCGGCCTCACCAATGACGCTTGTTCAGATGCCAGGCAATTGAATCAAAACTGAGTTTTTTTGATCTGAATGTTGTCACTACCAACAAAATGGAAATTCATCATGCGCATCCGTCCTGCTGAGCCCTATGACGCAACCTCGATAGCCACTATCTACAACCAAGGGATTGAGGAACGAAGTTCTACGTTCGAAACTACCCCGCGTAACCCCGATGACATGCTTGAGCGCCTCCAAATTCATGATCGTTATCCTGTGCTGGTGATGCTTGATGAGCACGATCAAGTTGTCGGATGGGCAAGCCTCAGCGGTTATCGTGATCGCGCCTGCTATGAAGGCATCGCTGATTTTTCTATTTACATGAGCCGTGAAGTACGCGGCCAGGGAATGGGTAAACAC
>LNAP01000756.1_pt1 | contig 35668 bp, 32 predicted proteins | sample 602601 | NCBI WGS metagenome assembly LNAP01 (sample SAMN02440304, study PRJNA202911) | soil metagenome | biome: Subtropical and temperate rainforests or woodlands; isolation source: soil samples (1 kg each in a 20% v/v slurry with milli Q water) were... ... | reverse complement strand
GGCTTGTCGGCCTGCACAAACAGGCCGGATATAAGACTGCTCCTACCTATACGTCAGCATGACTACCCCATTGAGCTTCGGGAGGCGTCCATATAAGGTTCAATCAATTCATTTTTCCCTAGGTGACGTATGGACTCTGTGCTGCGGGCTGCGGCGATCTATGTGGCGTTGCTGGTACTGTTCAAGATCGCCGGGCGACGCTCCCTGGCGGAAATCACCACGTTTGATTTCGTCCTGCTGATGATCATCGGCGAGGCCACCCAGCAGGTGTTGCTGGGGGATGATTTCTCGTTGACCAATTCGTTGATGGTGATCGTGACGCTGATTGCCATCGATGTGGGCTTGTCGCTGCTCAAGCAACGCTCCCAATGGGTCTCGCAACTGATTGACGGCGGCCCGACCATTATTGTGGAGGATGGGCGAATACTGAAGGCGCGCCTGCGCCATGCCCGCTTGATAGAAGAAGACATCATGGAAGCGGCACGGTCGAGCCAGGGAATCGAGACGCTGGAACAGATCAAGTTCGCGATTATCGAGCGTAACGGCAAGATTTCGGTGATTGCCAAGGAGCCGTGATCCCTTCACATGATCCATGACGAGGGCTACATCCCCTCGCCACAACAGCTGCCTATCATCGCTTGACTCACAGGATCGGCTTGCCGCCCGTAATCCCATACCGGGAACCGGAAATGTAGCTTGCCTCATCCGAAGCCAGCAGTACATAGATCGGCGCCACTTCCACCGGCTGGCCAGGACGGCCAAGGGGCGTCTGGGAGCCGAAGTTCTGTACTTCTTCCTCAGGCATGGTGGCGACAATCAGCGGTGTCCAGATCGGCCCTGGCGCCACGCTGTTCACCCGGATGCCCTTGGGGCCGAGCATCTGCGCCAGACCGCCGGTGAAGTTGGCGATGGCGCCTTTGGTGGTGGCGTAGGCCAGCAGAGTCGGCTTGGGCATGTCGGAGTTGACCGAACTGGTGTTGATGATCGAGCCACCCGCCTTCATATGCGGGACGGCGGCCTGGCAGATCCTGAACATCGAGGTGATGTTGATATCAAACGTGCGCACCCACTCTTCGTCGGGGATGTCTTCCAGGTTTTCGTGAGTCATCTGGAACGCGGCGTTGTTGACCAGAATGTCGATATGCCCGAAACGGGCGACGGTTTCGTCGACGATCTTGCGGCATTGGGCCTTGTCCGCCAGATCGCCGGGCAGCAACAGGCATTGGCGGCCGGCCTGTTCTACCCAGCGGGCGGTCTCCCTGGCGTCTTCATGCTCGTCCAGGTAGGAAATGGCCACGTCAGCGCCCTCACGGGCGAAGGCAATCGCCACGGCACGACCGATGCCGCTGTCGGCGCCCGTGATCAAGGCGATCTTGCTTTCCAGGCGTCCAGAACCGGTGTAGCTCTGTTCTCCGCAGTCTGGATACGGGTCCATCTTGCGTTGAGTGCCGGGCACCGGTTGGCTTTGTTTTGGGAACGGCGGGGTAGGGTAGTCAGTCATGACATTCTCCATGCTGGATGTGTAGTCGATGGAGGGTGGACTGTGGGCCTTCAGGCAGAGTTCGCTCGGATTCCGGGGCCGAGCGATGAGCGTGGTCCGAGCCCTTTTGCCAATCGCGAATCAACATCGGCTAATGTTGGACGAATGCAGATAAGGAGCCGGACAGATGTTCAGTCACATACAGATTGGCGCGCGGGACCTGCCAGCAATGGTCGCGTTTTATGATGCTGTGCTGGGCTGCCTGGGGTTGGTACGCCTGCCCAGCGAAAACGACTCGGGCCCGCCGGGAGAAGGCTGGCATCAACCCGGCAAGCGTTGGCCCCAGGTATTCGTGCAATTACCGTTCAATGGTTTGCCCGCGACCTGGGGCAATGGCATGCAAGTGAGTTTTGCCGCCGATTCACCGCACACCGTGCAGGCCGCCTGGGCGCAGGCCATCGCCCTGGGCGGCACCGACGAAGGCCCGCCGGGCCCGCGGCCCCAGTATTCGGAAGGGTATTTCGGGGCCTATTGCCGCGATCCGGAGGGGAACAAGTTGTGCTTTGTTTATGCGCCGGATATGGATGAGTAAAACGCGGATCCATTGTGGCGAGGGAGCTTGCTCCCGCTGGGGCGCGCAGCGGCCCCATCAACTGGACAACCCGGTGTGTCAGGCAGGCCGGAGGGGACTGCTGCGCAGTCCAGCGGGAGCAAGCTCCCTCGCCACAGAGGATCTTCGTCGTCAGGGAGATCAGCCCCTGGCCTTCAAGCTCCGCTCCATCCGCGCAATTCCTTCCTCCAGCAGCTTGCGTGGGCAGCCGAAGTTCAAGCGCACGAACTGCCCGGCATCGTCACCGAAATCCAGTCCGGCACTCAGGCCTACCTTGGCTTGCTTCAGGAAAAAGCCCTGCGGGTCGTCCAGCCCCAATCCCGAGCAATCCAGCCAGGCCAGGTAAGTGCCCTGGGGCACGGTCATGGTGATGCCCGGCAGGCGGGTCTTTACGGCGTCGACCAGATAGTCGCGGTTGGCTTGCAGGTAAGCCTTCAATTCTTCCAGCCACGGGCCAGCTTCGCTGTAGGCCGCGCGGGTCGCTTCAAGGCCCAGGGCGTTGACGCTGTCGACCATGCCGGCCCGGGCACTGTTAACCCGCTCGCGGACCTTGGCGTTCTGGATGATGGCGAATGAAGTTTTCAGCCCGGCAATGTTGTAGGCCTTGCTGGCCGACATCAGGGTGATGGTGCGCTCGGCAATCTCCGGGCTGAGGGTGGCGGTGGGGATGTGCACACGACCGTCGAAGCACAGCTCGGCATGGATTTCGTCAGAGATGATCCAGGCATTCTGTTCTAGGCAGATATCTGCCACGGCCTTGAGTTCTTCCCGGGCAAACACCTTGCCCAGCGGGTTGTGAGGGTTGCTCAGCAACAACGCACCGCCCCCCTGCAACGCGTCACGCAGCGCGGCCAGGGGCGTGTGGAATTCGCCGTTGAGCGGGTTGAACAGCAGTTCAACCTTGTTCAGTTGCCAGTGAGCAGGGGCATTGCGCAGCGGCGGGTAATTGGGCACCTGTACCACAACGTTCTGCGCAGGCTCCACCAAGGCGTGCAGCGCCATGTTGAAGCCTGGTTCGACACCCGGCAGGAAGACGATCTGCTGAGGCTCGACGCGCCAGGCGTACTTGTTCCAGAGGTCCGCAACGATGGCGGCGCGCAGCGAGTCCTGGGCCACGCTGTAGCCGAGCATGGGGTGTTCGAGGCGTTTGTGCAGTGCGTCGATGACCACCGGCGGAGCAGGGAAGTCCATATCAGCCACCCACATGGGCAACACGTCAGCGGGGTAGCGACTCCACTTGGTGCTACCGGTACCGTGGCGCTCCAATACCGTGTCGAAATCGAAAGTCATGGGGGTTCCATCAGGTCTGGGAATGAGATGCGAACATCATAAAGCAAAGATCAGTGAAAAAAGGAAGGTGGCGTAGTGCCACTAACCAGGAGGAATCGGCTACAGTTCGATTCCGACACGCCGATAAGGCTTGAAGCCAGCATTGGTAACGGACCCTCCAAGCCCCCCGAAAAGGACAGCCCCCATGACATCGCCCGTGCGCTTTAACGATCACTACCGTAAAGCTGATCGCATCATGCTGGGGCTACTCTGGCTCACTTTTGTCTACTCCCTGTGCCTGGCCTTCCTGCACTCCACCTTCAGCCAGGCGCTGCTGATAGGGGCGACGACCTGTCTGCTGACCACCGTGCTTTATCGCGGCCTGGGCGGCACCCGGGCCATGCGCTGTGTCATCGCCGTGGCGCTGATGGTCATGGCCGCCTTGCACATCAACCAGACCCGTGGCGTGATCGAGTTCCACTTCGGGATTTTCGTACTGCTGGCGGTGCTGACGTTCTACCGTGACTGGCTGCCGATCATCGTGGCCGCCGCCACTATCGCTATTCACCACGTCGGTTTTCACTGGCTTCAGCACCAGGGTTATCCGGTGTTCGTCATGGCCAACCATGGCGGCTGGACCATGATTTTCATCCACGCCTTCTACGTGGTGGTGGAAAGCGTGATCCTGATTTACATGGCGAACCAGAGCCTGGCCGATGCCACGGAAAACCAGGATGTGCTCGACAAAGTGCTGGCCGCCGCCATGCAGTTGAGCAGTGACACCCAGACCCAGCGCAACCGGGGGGACAAAGTCTCTTCGTCCGAGCGTTTCGATCATTTCCTGCAGCAGATCACCAACCTGGTAGACGGCGTGGTGCGCGATACCCGCAACCTTTCGGACTTGGGCCAGGACCTTTCTCAAGTCGGCCAGACACTGGAGCACGGCGCCAGGCATCAGCTCAATGAAGTGGCACAGATGAGCGGCGCGATTGGCCATCTGGTCCAGGCCATGGACAGCATTGCCGGGCATGTCGGCCAGACGGTACAACGGGCCGGCCAAGCCAGTGAACAGGTCAGCCGCGGGCGCAGCACCGTTGACCAGAGCCGCGAGGAGATTGTCGAGTTGGCCGGTCGCCTCAACCTGACCAACGAAACCGTGCAAGGCCTGGCCGAGCAGGCGCAACAGATCGGCCAGGTGCTGGACGTCATTAACAGCATCGCCGAACAAACCAACCTGCTGGCCCTCAACGCCGCCATCGAGGCCGCCCGGGCCGGGGAGCAGGGACGCGGTTTTGCGGTAGTAGCGGACGAAGTCCGGACCCTGTCGCAAAAGACCTCGACGTCCACCACGGAAATCCAGCAGATCATCGCCAAGCTGCAACAGGGCAGCCGTCAGGCAGCCCTCGCCATGCAAGACAGCCAGGAAGGGGTACAACGCTGCGTATCGGCCAGCCAACTCGCCTCGCAACTGCTGCATGCAGTGGTAGAGGACATCGCAGCGATCAACCACTTCAACGGCCTGATCGCCAGCACCACCCAGGAACAGTCCGAGGCCTCGAAGGGCATCAATGAGCGCTTGCAAAGCGTCCAGGCCGTCGCTGAGCGCAACGCCGATAACATCGGCATTCTGACTCGGAGCAGCCAATGCCTGCCACCGTTGGCGGAACGGTTGGCGGTGTTGGGGCAGGCGTTTCATCGTAAAGGTGAGGCGGTTTGAGGTCTTTCACGCCGGGCCTTTTCAGTCCACGCCCGGTAAAGAAGGCTGGCGATTGACGGCAAAACGCACCTCACCTAGCATGACGCCATCATTTTGATATCTTTTTTAGTTTGGAGAAAAGTGTGCGGTTTAGAGCGCTTACGATTGGTTTTGTATTGATACTGGCCGGGTGTACCAACATTAAAGTCGAACCGGTGGAGCGCCAATATCAAATTTCGAAGATTTGTATTGAAGAGAATCCAAAAGTCGTCGTTGGCGACTTTGTCGATGGCTTGCAACTCCTCTTACGCAAGCACCATATCGAGAGCCAGCTCTACACCAGATCTGTGCCGAGCACCTGCGAGTACCGTTTGACCTATACCGCGATTCGCTCGTGGGATTTTTCTGCCTACCTGTCCGATGCCAGTATTTCTCTTTATAAGGGCAATCAAAAAATCGGCTTTGCGCACTATCATCTGACGGGGGAGGGAGGATTCGATCCGTCTAAAATGGCAACGGTCGAGGAAAAAATGGAGCCGGTAATCAATCAGTTATTGGGGCAGAACAAATGAGCGCGACAATAAAAAAAATAACAGGGCTGGTGCTCCTGCTCCTATTGACCGGCTGCGGCCATACAACTTCCAACCAACCCTATTTCGACCCTCCGTCGCCACCTCAAGGTAAGGCGCTCGTTTATCTGGCGCGGACGCATGTCATTCAAGGCAGCTTTTATGACAGCATATTCAGCATTAATGACAGCGCGGTAGTGGGCCTCAATGAACGGACCTATTCCTGGGTCTTCGTGAGCCCCGGCCAGCACAAGATAGCTGCTGGACAGAACAACCATCCCCGAAACGTATTCCTGAACCTGCAGATTGAAGAGGGTAACGAGTATTTCGTTGAATACACTCAGGAACACATGGTTGAGCTTATTCGGGCTCGGAATACGCAGGAAGGAAAAGCAATGGTAAGGGGTTACTCGTACATCCCCGTACGATAGTGAATCTGGAGATACACTCCATCACGTCATCTTGAACGGCAACTCACGCATTGGCTTGCCTGTCAGGCTGGCAATGGCATTGGCAAAAGCCGGAGCCAACGCCGGCAGGCCGGGCTCGCCCATCCCGGTGGGTGGTTCGGCGCTTGGCACGATGTGCACGGCAAACTCCGGCATGTCGGTAATGCGTGGAACGCTGAAGTCAGCAAAGTTGCTCTGCTGCACGACGCCGTCTTTCAAGGTGATGGCGCCGCCCGGCAGGCACATCGACAATCCCATCAGCGCTGCGCCTTGCACCTGAGCTTCAACACTGCGCGGGTTGACCACCAGGTTGCAGTGCACACCCGCAGTCACTTGGTGCAGCACCGGACGGCCACTCTGCACCGACGCCTCAACGACGTAAGCCACCACCGAACTGAACGACTCGTGCACCGCCACGCCCCAGGCATGGCCAGCCGGTAGCGGGCGTTTGCCGTATTCGCTCTTGTCCACCGCCAATTGCAGCGCAGCGCGATGGCGCGGGCTTTGATCGGCGAACAGCTTCATCCGATAGGCCACCGGATCCTGCTTGGTTGTACGGGCGATCTCATCGATCAAGGTTTCCATTACAAAAGCCGTATGGGTGGAGCCTACGCTGCGCCACCAGAGGATGGGGACGTTGACTTTCGGGTGATGGACCGTCAGGCGCATCGGCAGCGGATAAGGATCACGCATACCTTCCGTGGCGGTGGGGTCGATGCCGTTCTTCACCCGGCCCCCAAACACGGTGTCGGTAAGAATGGATTGCCCGACCAGGGCGTGATCCCAAGCCAGTACCTTGCCAGCGTCGTCAAAACCGATGCGCGCGCGGTGCAGGTGCATCGGCCGGTAGTAGCCGCCCTTGATGTCGTCTTCCCGGCTCCAGAGCGTACGCACAGGCGCGTTCAGCCCCTCAGCGCGGGCGGCTTTGGCCACTTCGCAAGCCAGCACGACAAAGTCGCCGGTGGGCACGCCGCGCCGGCCGAAACCACCGCCGGCCGTCTGCACGTTCAGCTGGATTTGCTCGGGCTTGAGATTCAGTACCTTGGCGGCCGCCACACTGTCGCCGCCGGGAAACTGCGTGCCGACCCACAGTTCGGCGCGTTCTTCGCCGAGCTGGACAGTACAGTTCAACGGCTCCATGGGGGCGTGGGCGAGGTAGGGGAATACGAACTCAGCTTCCAGTTGATGCGGCGCGGTTGCCAGCGGCGTCATGTCGGCATCGAAGCGCAGTGGGCCGGGCTGGCCGGCCAGCTCCCGGTACTGGAGCAATTGTTTTTCGCTGTCCACCTTTTCGACCGACGCCAGGTCCCACTCCAGCTTCAAGGCATCGCGCGCGAGCTTCGCCTGCCAGTAGCTATCGGCGACTACCGCGACACCTTCGGCGCCGCCGTCCAACGGCACGCGCAATACCGCTTTCACGCCCCGGGTGGCGCGTGCCGCGCTGTCATCCAACGAAGCGATTCTGGCACCGAACACCGGCGGGTGGGCGACCACGGCAGTGAGTTGCCCTGGCAGATGCATATCGATGCCGAAGTCCTGCTGGCCGCTGCTCTTGGCTTTGGCATCGATGCGCGTGGTGGCATGGCCAATGATGCGAAAGTCCTTGGGGTCCTTGAGTGTCACCTTTTCCGGCACAGGCAGCGCCATAGCGGCCTCGGCCAATTCGCCGTAGCTTGCCTTACGGCCCGCCGGGCCGAGCACCATGCCAGCTTGGGTGCTCAGGCTGGCCACGTCCACGTTCCAGCGTGCTGCCGCCGCCGAGAGCAGCATGGCACGAGCACGGGCGCCAAGTTCGCGGTACTGGGTATAGCTGTTCTTGATCGAATTGGAGCCGCCAGTGAGGTGTATACCAAAGATCGGATCCTGATAAGCAGCATCACCGCTGCCGTTGCGGGCTCGCACCAGACTCCAGTCGGCATCGAGCTCTTCGGCAAGAATCATCGGCAGGCTGGTTTGCACGCCCTGGCCGAATTCCAACCGGTTGATCGTCACGGTGACTTCGCCGTTGGGCGCGATCTGTACGAATGCCGAAGGTTGCTGATTCGGCTTGAGTGGTACTGCGGCGTCGCCGTTGGCCTCTTGCGCCACGGCAAGATGAGGAAAAGCGCCCAAGGCCAGACCGCCGATGCCGACAATCTTGAGGAAACTGCGGCGGGGAAGGGTGGTAGGGCCGTCAGCCTGATCGCGCTCAAGCATGTGCTGTAAAGCGCGGGGAATCTCGTCTGGAAAAATCTCGTTCAACATGGCGAACTCCGGTCAGGCAAGGGTTTTGGCGGCATCTGCCACGGCAGCGCGGATGCGCGCGTACGTGCCACAGCGGCAAATGTTGCCGGCCATCGCCGAGTCGATTTCGGCCGCCGTAGGCTGCTTGCCCTTGGGCTGGGCTTTGAGAAACGCTGTCGCGCTCATGATCTGGCCGCTCTGACAGTAGCCGCACTGCGCCACGTCGTGTTTGACCCAAGCCTCATGCACGGCGGTGCCGACCGGGTCACTGCCATCTGTGGCCGCCTCGATGGTGGTGATCTTCTTGCCTTGGGCGGCGGCGATTGGCGTCACGCAGGAACGAATGGCCTGACCATCCAGGTGAACGGTGCAGGCGCCACACAGGGCTGCACCACAACCAAATTTGGTGCCGGTCATGCCCAGCGCATCGCGCAGGGTCCAGAGAATCGGGGTGCCTGGGTCTACGTCGACCGTATACTCACGGCCATTGATGTTGAGGGCGCTCATAGCGATTCCAGCTCCAGAAGGTTTGACTCTGGATAACTATAGGAAGCAATTCTGGGGGCTGGTTGCATAATCCGCGCGGATGATTGCCCAATCGTGCGAATCTGCCGACGTTGGGCAAGCGCTGATAAAGAGCCAGGAGCGTTTCACGCGAGTTCGACGCCCTGGCCCTGAATTGCGCTGGATGCTTACATCAAGGGAATGCTGTAACTCACGATCAGGCGATTCTGGTCCTGGTCGCGAGCCACTTCGCTTCGGGACATCGCGTTGCGCCAGCCAAAACCCAGGTTCTTCAGCGTACCGCTCTGGATCACATAGTCCAGGGAGATATCGCGCTCCCACTCACTGGCGTCCTGACCGCTGGCGGTCTGGATATTGTCGCCCTTGAGGTACATCACCGACGCCCTCAATCCCGGCACGCCAAGCGCGGCGAAGTCGTAGGCATACTGGGCGAACGCCGTGCGCTCACCCGCCTGGATGAACGTCTGAATAGTGCGGTCGGTGTAGAGATAAAGGCTGGCGCCGGCTTCGCCTTTACCCACCAAGCCACCCTGGTTGAGTTGGGCAAAGTTGCTGTCTTCGGAAACGCTTTGATAACCCGCGGTAATGGCATGGCCACCCAGCGAGTAAATGAACGCCGCACTCCAGGTATCGTTGTCGATTTCCCCGCTGCCGTCCTTGGTGTAGCCGCCCAGTTTGTAACCACTGGCGCGACCGGCGGCGCTGCTGTTCTTGCCATCGGACGTGGTCTTGAAGTAGCGCAAGTCGGTTTTCAGCGAGCCGTATTCGCCCAGCGGCAATACATGCAACAAACCGGCGAAGTGCTGTTGGTAATAGTCTTCGAGATTGGCGTAGTAATACTGTGCGGTGAGGTCCTTGGTCAGTTTGTAATCGCCACCGGCAAAGGTGAATTTATTGCTTTCCTGGCTGCCGCCCGCCACGGCCAGCCCGGCGCGGTCACTCGATGCACGCCCGGTGGCGTGTTCCAGTTGGCCGGCGGTGAACGTCAGGTTGTCGATTTCATTGCTGGTGACTTGGCCACCTTCGAAAGTTTGCGGCAACAGACGGCCATCGTTGGACACCAGGATCGGCAGTTTCGGTTGCAAGGTGCCGTAGCGCAGTTCGGTCTTGGAGACGCGCATCTTCGCCGTTGCGCCGAGACGAGCCCATTGGTCGGCAGCCTTGTCACCGTCGTTGGGAAACATCGAGCTGCCAACATGGCGACCCTCGCCGCTGTCGAGTTTCAAACCCAGCAGGCCGATGGCATCCAGACCAAACCCCACAGTGCCGTCGGTAAACCCGGACTGATAATTGAGCATGAAGGCCTGGCCCCATTCCTCAGTCTTCGAGGGCGCGGCGGTACCGTCACGGTTATCGTTGTTGAAGTAGAAATTGCGCAAGTTCAAGTTGGCCTTACTGTCGCTGACAAAATCAGCAGACGCCAACGGGCTCAGGACAATACACACGCCGCCGGTTAATAAACTCAGTACGTTGAAAAGAGCTTTCATCAGGACGAACTCCAGCGCGGAACCTCTGTTCCGGGCACAGTGAAAAGGCAGCAGGAAGCCCTCGGCCGATCACATGATTGGCCGATGCGTTCAATAACTCGTTAGAAAATCTTCAATGAATAGAGTGGGGTAGGGATTAAATCTCCAAAGCAGGTCATCAGTGAAAGTCCCTGGGTTATCAGTCGATCAATCCATGAGCGTCATAAAACGGATACGGTCCGGGATACTCGCCAAACACGCCGTTATGGGTCACCAGTGCCTGCCCATGCCAGTGATGCAGCAGATACCCCGGCGGTTCCAGATTGAAATGCGCGGGAGCGGTTGGCTGTAGATCCAGGACGATCTGATGTGAGGTACCGGGGCACACGCAACTCAGGCTGCCGCCGAAACGCCGTTGCATCGACCGATGCAAATGCCCGCACAGCAAGCGCTCCACCTGCGGGTGTCGGGCAATGACCTGCTCCAGTGCCGCCGCGTTGATGAAGGGTTCACGGTCCATATGGCCAATCCCGCTTACAAACGGCGGGTGATGCAGCACCAATAGCGTCGGCGCATCGGGACGACAGGCCAGTTGTTCATCGAGCCAGCGCAACTGGCTGTCCAGGAGCTGACCGCCATGGGCACCGGGGATGGTGGTGTCCAGGCCAATAAGACGTAGCGGATGCTCCTCCACCACCCAGTCCAGGGGGGCGTCAGCCCGTATCGGCTGGTAGCTGTGGTCGGCAAATGCCGCCCGCAAATGCTCGCGATTGTCGTGGTTACCCGGCACCAGGTAGCAAGGCATGTGCAGGCGCGCCAGTTCAGGGTGCAGCACGGCATATTCATCAGGGCGACCGAAGTCCACCAGGTCGCCACTGACCACCACGATGTCGGGACGCGGCACCTGGGTGTTCAAATGATCCACCGCACGACGCAATGCAGCGAGGGTATCGACAACGCCGTAAGTCAGTTTTTGTCCGGCTTTAAGGTGCAGATCGCTGATCTGCGCGATGAGAAACGGATGATTCAAAATAAGCCCTCTGCAAACACAAAGATCACGATGACAGGGTGAACAGCACTTGTGGCTCGACGGCCAGGGCAATCAGGGCACCGGGGGCATGGATAGCGCTATCGGTGCTGTCCACCAGCAAAGGCTGAGTCGCACCCACATCCACCAGCAGACGGCTTTGAGCCCCCTGGAAAAACTGGCCCACCAGACGCCCGTGCAGATGGCCCTCACTGTCCATCACCCGCAAATGCTCGGGGCGGCAATAGACAGTGGCGGGTAGGTCGGCGCCATTCCATGGCAACTCACCGCCACTGACCTTCAAGCCATGGGGCGTGTGCTCGATCACCGAAAAAGCATTGAGATTGCCGACAAAACGGGCGACGAACGCGTTGGCAGGTTGCTGATAGATGTCCCGCGGGCTAGCCAGTTGCGCGACGCGGCCATGCTCCATGACCAGGATGCGATCCCCCAGCGCCATGGCTTCACCCTGATCGTGGGTGACGAACACGGCGGTAATGCCCAAACCGCCTAGCAACTGGGCCAATTCGCTACGCAGGCGTTCACGTAATTGCGCATCCAGTGCCGCCAACGGTTCGTCCAGCAACAACACCCGGGGCCAGGGTGCCAGGGCGCGGGCGAGGGCGACTCGTTGGCGCTGACCGCCGGACAACTCGTGGATACTGCGCTTGCCGTGATCCTGCAAGCCGACAAGTTCCAGCAACTCCAAACAGCGCTTGTTACGCTCGGCGGGTGACACACCGCGAACTTTCAGGCCGTAAACAATGTTGCCGGCCACATCCAGATTGGGAAACAGCGCATAGTTCTGGAACACCATGCCCACGTCGCGACGTTCGATGGGGAGGCGGGTGACGTCGCTGTCGCCAAAAAATACCTGGCCCACGTCCGGACGCTCCAGACCCGCGATCAGGCGCAGGGTGGTGGTTTTACCGCAACCGGACGGACCGAGGATCGCCAGGGTTTCTCCAGCCTCAATGATCAGGTCCAGGTCATGTACGGCAACGGTGCCGTCAGAGAACGCCTTGCGACAACCCTTCAGGCGAATAGTGGTTCCGCTCATCGATTTGCTCCACGGGAAAGGCGCGCGCTGATGGCCTGCAACGCAACAAGCAGCGGCACAATCATCAACAGGAATATAAGGGTGTAGGCGCTGGCGACTTCCAGCCTGGCCGAGGCATAGCTATCGGCCAGGCCCACCGGCAAGGTTTTGGTCATCGGCGTGTGGAGCATCCAGGTCAGGTTGAACTCACCCAACGACAAGGTGACGACCATCAAGACCCCGGCGAGAATCCCCGCCCGACAGTTGGGCACCACCACGCTGAAGAAGCGCCGGATCGGCCCGGCACCCAGGCTCGCGGCGGCTTCTTCCAGGACCGGCAAGTGCTGGCGTTGCATCACCGCCATCACCGGGCGCACCAGAAATGGCAGAGTGAACAGCACATGGCCGACGAGAATGAATAACCAACTGCTGCGAAACCCGCCGAACTGACCATACGTGAGCAGCAATGCCAGGGCACTGGCCAGACCGGGCATCGCCACCGGCAACACCATCAGTTCCTCGAACGCGCGGCTCAAGCGGTTGTTCATCCGTACCAGGGCGTAAGCCGCCGGCACACCCACCACACAGACACACAGCGCACAGGCGGCGGCCAGTTGCAGGGACAGCCAGACCGTCGGTGAATACGCCTGCCAGACTTGCAGCAGCCAGTCGAACGTCAGGCCGCTGGACAGCCCCTGGAAGTAATTGCGCGTCAGCCCGGCCAGCAGTGACATCACCACAGGCACCAACATGAAAGCGCACACCAGCAAGGTAAACACCAGTTGCCCGACAAACAGCGTTGAGCGTTTCACAAGACTGTCCTCGAATCTTTGGCCAGCCGCCGGGCCAGCAACAGAACCGCCCAGGTCACCAGCCCTAACACCACCGACAGCGCAGCGGCCACGGCGAAATTGGCGTAATTGGTAAACACGTTGTAGATCGCCACCGGCGTCACGTTGAGCCGGGTACCCAGGGTGAAGGCGGTACCGAACGCGCCCATGGAGGTGGCAAAGCAAATCGCCCCGCAGGAGACCAATGCCGGCGCCAGGCCAGGAACAATGACATCACAGAGCACACGCCAATGACTGGCCCCCAGTGAACGAGCGGCCTCTTCCAGGCTGCGATCCAGGCTTTCACAGGCAGCCATCACCGTAAGAATCACCCGCGGAATCGAGAAGTACAGGTAGCCGATGCACAAGCCCATCAACGAGTAGGCAAAAATCCAGCGCTCACCCACCAGGCCGAGACCCAGGGTGGCGAACAAGCCTTGGCGGCCAGCCAGCAGGATCACCAGAAAACCAACGACCACGCCGGGAAATGCCAGCGGGAAGGTCAACAAGGCGACAAGTACCGAACGGCCGAAGAAACGTTGGCGACTGAGAAAAAAACCACTGAAGCCGCCCACCAACAGCGCCGCGAGGGTCGTTGCCAGTGCCAGCAGGCAGGTCTGCGCCAGACTGCCCAGGTATTGCGCGCTGCTCAGCACCTGCCAATAGCCGCTGTCGCTGCCATCGCGACTTTGCCCACCGAGCAAGACCAGGTGCGCCAGCGGCAACAACCAGAAGGCGAACAGCACCGCCGCCGCAGGCGCAAGCGCCCAGGCAGCGGTCGGCCGCAAGCGCGGCACCATGGCCCAGGCCGACCGTACGTCCTGGGCTTTTACTGCCGAGACGGTCACTTACTTGACCTCGCTCAGATAGCGTGCGGAAAAGGCTTCCTGCGCCGCGGCCATCTGCTCGTAGTTGACCACGCCGGCCCGGGCGTAATCGCTGTCGGGCAGGAACTGCGCGGCGACATCGGCAGGCATTTTCATTGCCCGCACCGGTCGCAGGTACGCCTTGGCCCAGAGCGCCTGGCCTTGCTCAGACAAAACGAAATCCAGGACCTTCTCGGCGTTGGCCCGATGAGGGGCGTTATCGACGATGCTCATCACGTAAGGCACGCTGATGCTGCCTTCCTTGGGAATCACGAAGGCAACGTTGGCCTTGTCTTTGTAACGAGCCCGATAGGCGTTGAAGTCGTAGTCCACCAGAATCGGCAACTCCCCGGACAGCACCCGCGCATAAGCCGTCTGCTTGGGCACGATCGGTGAGTTTTTCGCCAGCTTTTTGAAGTAGTCGATGGCTGGGGCGAAGTTATCCAGATTGCCGCCCATGGCCTGGTTGATCGCTACCGCCGAGACGTACCCGACGAAAGCACTGGACGGGTCAAGGTAGCCGACCATGCCTTTGTACTCAGGCTTGAGCAGGTCGGCCCAGCTTTGTGGCACGGGCAGACCACCCAGCGCATCGACGTTGACCATGATGCCCAGGGTGCCCGAGTGAATGGCAAACCAATGCCCCTCGGGGTCCTTCAAACCCACCGGGATCTGCTCCCATCCCTTGGGTTTGTACGTGCCAACCACCCCGGCTTTTTGCGCCTGCAAACCGAACGTCACGCCGTAATACACCACGTCCGCCACCGGTGCGGCCTTCTCGGCGACCAGTTGCGCCAATGCCTGTCCGGAGTTCTTGTTGTCCAGCGGAACCTGCACGCCAGTGGTATCGGCAATCGCCTTGAGCTGCGTGCCCCAGTCGGCCCATTCTGGTGGACAGTTGTAGCAAATCGCCGTTTCGCCGGCCTGGGCCAGGCTGGCCGCGCCGCATAACAGCAGTGTTGCCAGGGTTTTACGCAAGTGGAACATCAAGCGTCTCCTCGTAGGGTTGAGTACTTTCGCCCGGCCGGATATGACAAGGCAGGCAATGGGAAACCGGGGTGGCGCCAGCGATCTGCGCCAACAATTGATCAATCACGGTGCAGGCCAGTGCCTCGATGGGCTGAACAACACTGCACAGCGTCGGGTGCATCTGGGTGCCGAGGGCGATGCCGTCAAAGCCGATGACCGAGAGTTGCCGGGGCACTTGCCAGCCGTTGCGGCGCAGTTCGGCGATCAAGCTGATGGCCAGCAAATCGTTGGAACAAACCAGCGCACTGAGCGCCTGGGGGCCATGCAACAACGGCTCGATGGCGGCGAAGTCAGCCTGGGTATGGGCGGGCATTTCAATCACCGGCAGGCTGGCGAGACCGGCTCCATGCATTGCCTCGCAATAACCGGCATAACGCAGGCGAGCACGGTCCGATTGCAGGGCAGGGCCGGCGACCATGCCAATCCGAGTGTGCCCGGCGTCCAGCAGATAACGGGTGGCGAGCGCCATGCCGGCGCGGTTGTCCACCGACACCGCGCTGTAATCCGGATTACCCGGCTGGTGATAAGCCAGCACAAAAGGCGTGTCCTCGCTGTCCAGGCTTTGCAGCACCCGGTTGCTCTCGGCGTCGGTTACCGTGAGGACCAGCCCATCGACACGCTGTCGCAGCAACTCCTCGACGACCGCGCTTTCGCGCTCGCAGCTGTAATCGGTGGTTGCCAACAACAGGTTGTAACCATGCACGCGTGCAGCACGCTCCATCGCCTGAAACTGTTCGGCGAACACCGGATTGAGCAGGTTGGGCACCACGACACCGATCAGCTTGGTCACTTGCAGGCGCAGTTGGCGACCAAGACGGTTGGGCCGAAACCCCAGTTGGCGCGCCGCGGCGAAGACCTGTTCACGGGTAGCCGGACGGACCACTTCAGGGGAGGCAAAGGCACGCGCCGCGGTCGCCCGCGAAACCCCTGCCAGCCGTGCAACTTCTTTCAAATCAGTCATTGTCACTCGCTTGAGATCGATCTCATTGGCGAGGACAGTACTCAGGATGTATGGCGTTTCGACGACGCAGTGATGACGATTTGATGTCAGTTGCTGCTGTCTATCGTTGAGGGTCTGCTGCAAACCCATACTGCCGGGCGGACCACACCACCGCCAACGTCAGCAGCAAGAGCGCGACCAGCACAGGCGCAAACGCAACGACACCCAGATGATCGAGCAGGATGCCCCCCACGATCCCGCCGCCGGCAATGGCGACGTTCCAGGCCGTGACCAGCATCGACTGGGCGAGATCCGCCGCGTCTCCGGCCGTCTTGGCGATTGCCGTTTGGAACAACGTCCCGGCCCCGCCAAAAGCGACTCCCCAGGCCGCCACGGCGGTGTAGATCGCAGCAAGGCTGTCGCTCATGGCGCCCAGTGTCAGGGCCGAGATGGCGAAAAGTGCCGTGCTGGCAAGGGTCAATGCCCGTAGATGGCGATCGATCAGCGCGCCGACGACCCAGATGCCCAGCAACGAGGCGCCCCCGAAGACCAGCAGCACCAGGTCGATCCGCTCGCCCAGGCCTGCCGCCATCAGGAACGGGGCGATATAGGTAAAGAGAATGTTGTGCGCCAGAACAAATGCCAGCACCACACACAGCACCGAGCGAACGCCTGGCAGGGTGACGACCTGGCGCAAGGCAAGGCGTTTGTCGGTGGTTTGCCCGGGAAAGTCAGGCACTTTGAGTCGCACCCAGACCATCAAGGCGACGGCGAACAAACTCATGATGGCGAAGCTCATCCGCCAGCCGATCAAATTACCGAGCAAGGTGCCGGCCGGTACGCCCAAGGATAACGCCAAGGGTGCGCCGACCATGGCAATTGCAATCGCCCGACCTTTCTGGCTCTCGGGCACCATGCGGGCGGCATACCCGGCCAACAAGGCCCAGAGCAGCCCGGCCGATACGCCACCCAGCAAGCGGGCAACGATCGTCAAGCCGTAATGGGACGAAAACGTTGTGACCGTATTGGCCACGGCAAAACCGGCAATGGCCAGCAGCAAGAGCGACCGGCGCCGCATGCCTTGGGTCGCGGCCGTCAAGGGAATGGCCGCCAGCAAGGACCCTATCGCATAGACCGTGACCAACTGGCCGGCGAGGGCTTCGGAAATCGCCAGCCCTTCGCTGATCTGTGAGAGAAGGCCGGCGGGCAAGGCTTCGGTGAGAATGGTCACGAACGCCGCCAACGCGAGGGCGAACAGTGAACCGATGGGGAGCGGCGCAGCGTCTTGAACGACCTCGGCATCGGCGTCGATATGGGTATTGGCAATCGTCATGTGTCACCTGCTTGGCGCGCTTCTGACCCACTGTATGGCGGCGTCAATCGCAGATTGATAAGTGTCGACTACGGTAAGTGCCGCTCTTGGGCGAGACAAGAATGCTAGAGTGCGCAACACATCGGAAAAAATGTCCGCAATGGGAGCCTGGCGTGGAATCACTGAGCGGGATTGATTTTTTTGTTCGCGCGGCCGAAACCCGCAGCTTTTCAGAGGCGGGCAGGGCGCTTGGCATTTCGTCTTCGGCGGTGGGTAAAAGCGTGGCCCGGCTCGAGGAAAGGCTGGGTGTGCGGCTGTTTCATCGCAGCACGCGCAGTATCACGCTGACGGCAGAAGGGACGCTTTTCCTCGAGCGTTGCCGACGCATTCTCTGCGAAGTCGAAGCGGCCGAACTGGAACTGTCGGAAACCCGCAAAGCGCCGCGGGGCAAATTGCGCGTGAGCTTGCCTCTGGTTGCAGATTTGGTCATGCCGACGCTGATGGCCTTCATGCGCCGCTACCCCAGTATCGAATTGGACCTGGATTTCTCCGATAGGCTGGTGGACATCATTGAGGAAGGTTTTGATGCCGTCATTCGGACCGGAGAGCCAAACGACTCCCGGCTGATGTCCCGCCCGTTAGGCGCGTTCAAGCTCGTCGTGGTCGGTTCGCCCCGGTACTTCGCCGAACACGGCACACCGCAGGTGCCGGCGGATCTGCTGCGCCATGCCTGCCTGCTATACAAATTCCCCAGCACTGGCAGGCTGCAGGTCTGGCCGGTGAACGGGCAAGGGCAGTCCGATCTCAACCTGCCGGCCACCCTGGTCTGCAACACCACCGAGGCGTTGCTGTACGTCGTGCGCGATGCATTGGGGATTGCCTGCGTACCGGATTTCACCGTGCGCGATGCCATCGTCGCCGGTGAGCTGGTTACCGTCCTTGACGAGTTCAATCGGCATCAGAGCACCTTCCGCATGCTCTGGCCCTCAAGCAAGCACCTGGCGCCAAAACTGCGGGTGTTCATTGATTTCATGAGCAGCGAATTGTTCAAGTGACTCACGGGGATATGTCCCAACCCTGTAGGAGCCTATTCAGATCAAGGGGCCTTGTTCTCGACCAAACAGTTTCCGCCATCCACCACGATGACTTCGCCAGTGAGGTAGCTCGCCTCTGAAGACGCCAGGAAAGCAACCACTGCAGCCACCTCTTCGGGACGTCCGGCCCGGCCCATCGGCGTGTAACCTGCCGCCTTGGCTTCCTCGGCAGTGGTCGACCCTGTGCTGATCCAGCCGGGAGCGACGCTGTTTACAGTGATCCCTTGTTGGGCGACTTCAAGCGCCAGGCTCATGCTCATTCCAACCATCGCGGCCTTTGCGGCGCTGTAAGCCGCTTCACCGGGGTTACTGCAGCGGGTGCCGGTAGTGGAACTGATGTTTACGATGCGCCCGTAACGGCGCGCCCGCATGCCGGGCAGAACGGCCTGTGTAAGCAGGAAAGCCGTGGTCAGATTTCGCGCCAGGGTAAGGTTCCAGGTGTGCAGATCCATGGTTTCCAAGTCGGAAAAAAACTCCGGGCTACCTTGCATGGCCATGCCCGCGTTGTTGACCAGAATATCGATCTGCCCCCAGAGGGACTCTGCCCACAGGATAAACTCACGCACCTGATGCTCATCGGTAAGATCGATGGCCCGCCCTTGGACTTCGAATCCTTCGGCACGCAGTTCTGCGACCCGATCATTGATTCGCGCACTGCTGGCGGTGACGATCAGTCTGGCACCTGCAGTCCCCAATCTGCGCGCGATGGCCATGCCGATCCCAATCTCACTTCCAACCCCGCTGACAAGGGCCACAGGGTTCTGTTCGGTTGCGTTTGGCATGGTGTCTCCAGAGGGATGTAAGTAATGATCAGGAGTCGGAGCCTGATTTGCGTTTGAGCTATATAACCACCCTGATCAACGCCCGAACACCCCCGTCCTCCCCAACAACTGCTGTTGCCGCCAGGCCGGTGCGCTGGTGGGAAAAAGCACTTCGTTTGGTCGAAAACGGGCGACAACGCAGGCGGCAGCGATGCGCTGGCGTTGCTGGCCGTGGGCAAGGGCCTGCCGAAAACTGGCTTCGCTCTGCATTTGTCCCAGCACATAACCGACGCCTGCCTGGAAATCACCGCCATGGGCCTGCCACCAAGCGGTGATGAGCTGCGGGTCGGGCCAGGGTAGATTTTCGTCGGGGTCCATTGCCACGTTGGTGTCTTGCGGGTCATCGTTCGGGCCGGCGTCGAAATCGGGCAGGTCCCGCAACTCCAGATCAAGCAACGCCAGGTCAGCGCCGGTGATCAGGCTGAAGGCTTCACCGGCGACCCGGGCATAGGGCAGGTCGCTCATTTGCTGGATCAACCACGGTACACAGACCGGATCGCCCAGCAGCCCAAGGGCCTGGATGCCGTTGCGCCGATCCCTGGGATCCTGTACCAACTGGCGTATCCAGGCGATGCTGGGCTCGCGTTCCTGCCAGGCCAGCAATACGCAGAGCGCGCGATACTGGAACTGGCCCGGTTGTCTGGCGAATTGTCGCAATGGCTCCAGGGCTTGCGCGTCGCCCATCTGTGCGGTGGCCCAATTGGCCCAGAAGCGCGTGGCGGCGTCTTCATGCTGGCGGTGGGTACGAATCGCCGGGAGCAGGTCACGCCGGCGCAGCTCGCCCGCCGTGCGGGCGGCACGTGCCAGCACGCTGGGGTCGGCGTGGGACAGTTCGGCCAGCAGGGTAGGGCCGGGATCATGGCGATGCATCCCGCAGGCCGCCAGGCCGAGGCGGTGAAACAACGGCTCAGGGGAGGCGAACATGCGCTCGATCCAGGGCGATATACGCTCCCAGTCGAGCCACCCCAGGGCCATCAGATAACCGCGCTCCGTTTCTGACGCGCTTCGCAAATGATCGCTGAGTCGCGACAACATCTTCGCATCGGCCGCCTCGAAGGCCAGCAACACACTGGCGAACGTCTCGCCGACGGCGTGCGGACCGAGCTGGGCCAGCAGGATTTCCAGGCCCGTTGAGCCGGCGATGCGCAGGCCATCGAGATGGGCATCGATGCGCTCGTCCAGTTTGCTGAGATCATCAAGGTCGTAGTGGGGGGCGCGCACGGCGTGATCGTGCAGGAGGATGAGGAAGCAAGCTTCTTCGGCATGTTGCTCGATCATTGAGGAGATGGGGAGCATGACGTCTCTGTCTTGTTACGGCACCAGGTTTCCGAAGAAGTAACGTTTACCGACTTCGAACTGCAGGGGAGAGGCCATGTATCGGTCCAGGACAGCGGCCGCATTCAGCGGTTGAAAGTCGCCATTTTTCCCATAGAAACTGGAGCAGTCGACGCCGGAATACACCTCGAATTTACGCCTCCAGATGAGAAAGTTGCTCCAGTCGATCCATTCATCAGTGCCTGAAGGAACCAGGGACTTTCTCATGATCCAGACTTGTTTGTTCATGTCGACGGGCATGCCACCGGAGATCGAGCAGCGATCGCTGCCATAAGCGTTCTGCAGTTCGCTCAGTCGTGAATCGACAGCCGCTTTGTATTCGATTTCGTTCAAGCCACTGTCAAAGAACTCGGGTTCGTTTTCGATGGGGTCAAGAAGATTGCTTAAATTGGCTTCCACGGCGGCTCGGTCGGCCCGACGGGCAAACGTGCGCCATGCCTCAACCATGAAAGGTATCAGCCACAGCACACCAGACCACTGCGCTGCCAGGCACGCCTCGATACGCAGGTAGGTGGGGCCTTCGAGTATGAGCTCGGCAAGGAAATCCAGGTCGGTGTCGAGTCCTGCATCAGCGGTCAGACCGAGGCAAGCCGATACCAGCGTTGGATCGCAATCAGGGTCCACTATCCATTTGCGCAGTTGGGATACATGGCTGTAATCGCCATGCTTGGCTTGCTCCAGAATCGCAGCAAGTGCCATCCACGGGTCGTCTTTCTTCCAGCCGTCAGGCGACATTACTTCTGCCGGAGCGCAGCCGCAGTAGTGATAGCCACGCCCCTTCCAATAGAAGCTGTCTTGAAGAAAACCGGGTCTTTGAGTGTGCTTGTAATTAGAGGTTTTCATCATTCAGGCCTTGGAAAACTATTGATGCGTGTCTCTTGAAGTGAACTGAGCTCTCCTTCGAGCTTCTCACACTTCTTGCCAGTCGGGGCGAGATTCCCTTGCCCGGCCGGACAACCTCCGGCCGCCTTGGGGACTCTATGCGCCACCGGTTCTCCCTGACCCACTTCGGTTTTCCAACGCATATAGCCTGGCCTGTTAATCGCCCAATCATTTTCAATGTTGGCTTTCTCTCGTTTGCTCGTTACGTAGTACTTATTGCATCCGCTCGGTTGCTTTCCGGCAGGTGGCAACAAGTGCCTGCACTTGGGGTTTGCCCGGACTTTGGCGAGGACGGCGGCGTTCTGAGGATTTTGTGCGGTGCCGTAGAATTCGTCTTCCGTCATGTACTCCCCGTTCGCTTGAGCCTTGGAGTGCGCCGCGCCGCCACAACATTCACATTTGTGTTTGCCTGGCACCTTGGCGTCTTGTTGCACCGGACTGTATTTGGCGGTGTTGACCATGGGGACGGCCGCATTCGCTGCGGGACTGGCATGATTCGATGTGGTGAGGTCGGTATGTCGGTCTACGTTCTGGCCTTCGAAAAGAACATCCATTGACCATGAAACAAAATAGGTCTTACCGGTGATGACGTGAGTGATGACACCGGCACCCTGGCTTCTTGTGGCGGCTTCATCGCCCAGTGGGGAGGTTTTATAGAAGGAGCGATTTTTTAACATGATCTCCTTGTTTTCGATCTTGACGGTCTTGCTGCCTTTCTTCATGTCCTTGGAAAACGAGGTGTCCGGATAGGGCACCGGGATGGGTCCTGCGGGAGGCGGTGGTGGCGTCAGGCAGACATCCGGGAATGCCGCGATGACCTTGCCGCCACCCGCTTTGCATGCAATCTCATCGCCATTTGCATAAACGTCGCAGCTCATAGGGGCCCCTGGGGTCGACTGAGGTCGCGCACGACGGCGGCGGCGCGTGCACCGGCCAGGGCACTGCTCAGACAGATCGCGGTGGTTCCCGGTGCATAGCCTTTGCGAAACGCCTGGTCGGCGAGTATCAACTGGACGATTCCAGCAATGGCCCCGGTGTCACCCATGGCCTCTGCCCAATGCCACAGTGGCTGATCCTCTTTTCGGACGGTCCGAAAAAGCCGGGCTTCCATCAGCGGAAGTTCCTTGAAGCCGTATTGCTCGCCCGTGACATCGGACAGGCGCAGATCAATTTCATGCAAACCCAGTCTGGCCTGTGCGAGCGCCGTGCGGGCGGCGTCGGTCAGCCCGCCTGCTCGCAGGGGTTTGTTCGACAAAAGCGGTGCCTCTTCTTGCCCGAATCCCAGGCCTGAGATTTCCAAGCAGGTGCCAGGTTGCCGATAGGCCTGAATCAAGATGGCCGCGGCCCCTTCGCCAGGAAACAAGCCGTCATTGTGGGTGGCCGTTTTCAGCCGGCGATGCTGGTCCAGCCATTGCAGCGTCAAGGCGCTGAGCAGCGAGTCGACACCCGCCACCACGCAGGCAGGCGCACGGGTTTCTTGCATCAATCGACTGGCTTCATGAAGGGCATGCATGCCGGCAACCTGGCCGGAGGGGATGACCCTGGAGTGGGTTGGGTGGAACTGTATGCCCAACTTGGAAGATGCGTCGTGTATGACGGTCTGGGCTATTCCCCTGATATCGATTCCGGGGCGCTCCGGTTCAGCCAGGCACAGGAGAAAGGGCACTTCTGTCCAATCCAGCTTCGGCGCACCCTGTATCAACTCCACCAGTGCATGCAGCATGAGCCCGGACATACGCGATGCTGCCGGCAGCGCCAGGTCGAGACTGGACACCGTCGCGCCGATGATGGGTTCGCAAGCGTTGTCAAAAAACGGCAGCTCCTGGAGCGCTGACAGTCCGGCGCGCTTGGAAGCACAGGCACTGGCGACGCATAGGCCCACAGGGCAAGCCATGCCCATGCTGGTGATGAAAAGGGCCGGCGTCATAACGCCTCTTCTGCGGGAGGATAAGCTTCCTTAGTCCACGCGATGAGTTGAGCCAATGACTTGAAGTGTTGCTTTCCTCGCATGCGTTCTTCGTTGGCCTTGGCCTGTTCGAACTGATCGGCGCTTTGCCCGACGATGACCTTGGCCACTTCCTTGATGTTGCGCCCGAGCGGCGCAGAAGCTCGCCATGTCAGGAGCAGCCGATTCGCGTCCGGCTCCAGAATCACGGTGTCGACAACGGCTGCCGTTTCCCGCGTGCTGTCATCGTGAAAAACCAGGAGCACCGGCAGTTTCAAGTTTGTCGGAAGCCTGAATGCCGTCCGGCCTTTATCGTTGAGATTGAGCAGCGCAACTTCTTCGCCACCTTGCGGGTAGTCAATTTGCTGATCCTCTGGTGCGCACTGGAAATAACGCAGGTCAAAATCTTCCGGCAGAAATGGAAACTGATGATCAAGCCACGCCTGATCATAAGTGCCGGCCCATCGGATCCGCTGTTGCCAGGCTCGACTGATCGGGCCGAATGCCATCGGTTTGTAATTCCCATCGGGCGTGGTGACGGGCCTGTCCAGTTCTTCGGTATTGGGCAGCGGCAGACCATTTATCCGGGCAGTGTTTGCACTTGGGTAAAATCCGACCCCTACAGGGTTCCAGGGGTACCACTGATGTTGAGTGGCGTCGGCATGCGTGCGGTCCACCCCGCCAAAAGCCTGGGCATAGGAAACAGGCATTCTTGTGAAGGGAACAGGCCTGGTTGTCGAGTGTGAGAGGGCGCCCTCCACATAGACTCGTGCCCCCACGACTTTGAATGCTTTTACCAGCGTCCCGACTTTCAGGGCTACGTTCAGCTCTGTTACCGGCTCTCCATTGGGTGCGTAGCAGTGTCCATTGAGCAGGACATCGCAGCGTGGCTTGTGCAGTGCAAAATCGTTTTCGTATAACGCAGCTGATTCGCCCGGTTCCCCTGGGAACACATCAGCCATGATCAGCGGAGCCTGTTGTTCCAGCAGGCGAGGTTCATGTCCAGGATGATCAGCAATGCCGTAGGTTCCTTTCGCCACCACGACCAGCCATTCACGGCCGGTTTTATCGGTTGAGGTGGTAAAGCCGCCGACGAGGCGGGTCTTGTTTATCAATTCCATGGCGTCACTGCCTCAGTTGATCTGTACCGAGCCGCCCTTGATCCGGTTCACTCCAGATGATCGGCTCGAGAGGTAGGCGCCTCGGATCAGTACCTTGCCTTCACGGGTAAGAGTGATGCTGGCCTTGCCGCAACGCAGGACGATTTCCCGTTCTGCGGTGAACTCCAAACGCTCGCCGTCCAGGTTCGCGACGGCGCGGGGCGTGGTTTGCGGCAGGCGCTGGATGCGACCGATCACCAGCGGCCGGGCCGGGTCGCCGGCCTCGAACATCAGCGCGACCTGGGCGCCGATGTCTTCGCGACTGAGCGGTGTGGTGGTGCGCGCGGCGAGCCCCGCGTCATCGGGGCAACCGGGAAAAGCCACCACTGGAGCGTCGGCCAGGGGCACATCCAGCAGCACACCAATCACGACGCCCTCCACGCGCACGGGCGTGGAGGAGGGGGCGAGGTGGTATTCGACGGTCATAGCGCACACTCCATGGCTAGTTCTGCAGAATCTTCTGGCCTTTGACGACAACGTTCCTGTTGGCCTTGATGTTGATGGCGCCGGAGCCGTCGATGGTGATGTTCTTGCCGCTGATCACGATGGTGCCGTCCTTCTTCATGGTGATGCTGGCCGCGCCCGTCGTCAGGCTGATGGAGTCGCCGGCGTTGAGGACAAAGTTCTTGCCAACGTCCAGGCTGTCGTTCTGCTTGATGTCGGTGGTGCGGTTGCGTGCGACGTCGCGGGATTCGTTCTGGCCGATCTGGGTACTCTGGTTGCCATTGATCTCGATACCTTCGTTGCCTTTGACCGTTTCGTTGCGGTTGCCGGTGATGCCGATGGTCTCGTTACCGCCCACGTCCTCGGTGCGGTTGCTGACGATGGTGATGCTTTCGTTGGCACCGACCTTTTCCGTGCGGTCCGCACCTATGGTGATGGTCTCGTTGCTGCCCACCTTTTCGGTGCGGTTGGCGCCGATGGTTATTTTCTCGTCGCTGCCCACATCTTCGGTGCGGTTCACGCCGATGGAGATGGTTTCGTTGTTGCCGACGGTTTCCTTGCGGTCGACGCCGATCTTGATGGTTTCGTTGTTGTCCACGGTCTCAGTGCGGTCGTGTTTGACGTGCACGGTTTCGTCGTTGTCGATGGTCTTGCTGCGGTCGTGGCCGACCCAATGGGTCTCGTCGTTCTCGACCTCGATGTCCTGATTCTTCTCGGCGTGGATAAACAGTTGTTCCGCGCCTTTCTTGTCCTCCATGCGGATCTCATTGAAGTTGGCCTGTGAGCCGTCCTTGCTTGAACGACTTTTCACGCCACTCTGAGTGGCATTGGCTGGCAGCTTGTAGGGCACGGTCTGTTCGGCGTTGTAGACGCGACCGGTGATGATCGGCCGGTCGGGGTCGCCTTCGAGGAAGCTGACGATCACTTCCTGACCGATCCGCGGGATCTGCACCGCCCCCCAGTTTTTGCCAGCCCAGGCTTGGGACACGCGAATCCAGCAGGAGCTGTTTTCGTTGGATTGGTCATGGCGATCCCAGTGGAAATGCACCTTGACCCGGCCATACTGGTCGGTCCAGATCTCCTCGCCACTGGGGCCGACCACCACGGCGGTCTGTGGCCCGCGGACAATGGGCATGGGCGTCAGAGGGAGAGGGCGGAAGGCTTGGCTGGCATCCATGCAGTCCAGTTCGCTGACGAACTGTTCGGCTAAATCTGACTGTCCGCTTTCATAGACTTCCTGACGGATCTGATAGCGCGCGACCACCACCAGGTATTCGCGATTCTGGTCCGCACGGTCGTAACCCGTCAGCGTGAACAAATGACCGGAGCCCAACCCGCGGGCCCGGCCGCGCAACTGCACGCGCTCGAACTGGCTGTGAATGGCTTCGATGCGGGTGCGTGCGTAGTGATCGCCATCGTTGCTCTGCAGGTATTCACCGGGGTAGTCATACAGCGGATGGTCACCGTTGCTGTGGTTGCGTACCACGCTGGAGCGCACCTCAAGGCTGGCGCGCGGGCGCAGGAAGTCATAGTCGTTCAGCGCCAGCGAACCCGGCTGGACTTCCCGTGCCAGTTGCCAGTCGTAGAAATGATCGCGCTCGCGCATTTGCCGATCGGGCGGATAGAAGGGCACCGAGTCGTAGTCCGCTGGCGTGGAGTGAGCACCATAAGCGTCGGCCAGCACCAGAACATGACGCTCCTTTTCATGGCGGAAGTAGTAATAGATGCCTTCCTGTTCCATCAGCCGGCTGACGAAATCGAAGCTGCTTTCGCGGTACTGAACGCAATATTCCCACTCACGGTAGCTGGCGCTGAGGCTGTCTTCAAAATCAGAGAAACCGAGGTCGCGAAACACCTGCTTGATGATGTCCGGCACGGTCTTGTTCTGGAAAATCCGACAGTCCGAGGTCCGCGTGAGTAGCCAGAACCATGGCCGCAAACTGACGCGGTAACCCGCGAACTGGCCGTGACCGGTCAGTTGCCGGCAGCTGCTGATAATGCCGTGGAAATAGCGTTTGCCGCCGTTGTACAACTCCAGGGTCAAACCCATCGGCTTGCCCAGCAACTGATCGAACTTGATCGCCCGGTCTTCGGAGGTAAGGTCCAATTCGTAGTGAAACAACCGCCCCAACTCTTCGCTGCCATCCATGCTCTGCAACAACAGGACATCGCCACCGAGAGGACTGTCGACCTGTACCAGACGGTTGTTTTGGGTGATTGCCATCTACGGCTTCCTTGGCTCGTGTTCGGGCATCCGTTCGCCGTAAGGAAGACAGCGGCGTATCAGGAATACCGGCCAATGACGGCCCCTCAGATGTTCAAGATAGGTGACCGGTGGTCGCTGACTTAGGTTATTTGGTTATAGTTTTATTCTAGAACCGCACCAACAGTGATGAGCACCAGCAACTAGGCTCCAGACAGGAGGAGGGGCCCGACGGCAAGGGGCGGGCGATTATCGTGTGTTTGCCACAGTGGAATGTTCTTGAGCCCCGGCCTCCAGCACCTGCACCATCACCTCGGATTGCCAGGCGAAGTACGGGTTGTAGGTCAACCGTGCATGGACTTTGCCGGGCTCACGATAACCCCAGTCCGAATACCAGACAGGGCCACCTGCCTGGCATTGTTGGTAAGCCGTGTCGCTCTGGCCGTTCCAGCACAGACGCTGGTTACCCTGGCGACCATATTGCGGATTATCGGGGGAGAACAGCACGCCCATATGGGAAAACTGACTGATCTGCTCGGCCGGCAACTGGTCGCTGCGCACCAACAGGCGCGGACTTTGCAATTCGTTGGCGAGGTTGCCGTACCAGATCATCCGCGACCCCGGGTTGGGGAAACGCCGATTGAAGGCGTCCCGTACAAACTCCACATCCACCACCGAGTCATGGGCCGCACTGACCACAAGCACCGGGCGGTCGAACGCCTGCGATGCCAGCTTGCTGCGCACGGCCGTACTGCTCAGGTAAAACTGGGCGAAGCCATTGGTTGGCACGTTCTGGTAGCGCAGCGACGTCTGCTGCGGGGCCGCGCTGGTCGGCTGCCGTAGCCACGGTTTGACCTTCGCCAGCCATGGCAGCACCCAATCAAACCCAACATTGGACTTGAACGCCGGGGAAAACAGCAGCAGCCCAGCGATCGACTGATCGTCCATGGCGTACGCCACAACCAGGTTGGCACCGGTGGAGAAACCACCCAGGTAAACGTGGCCGACATCCTTGCGTAGCAGCGCCACCTGTTGTTCCACGGTTCGACGCCAATCATTGATGTCAACGTCGAGCATATCGGCCGGCCGAGTGCCGTGGCCGGGCAGCAGCACGGTGCGTACCCGATATCCCTGGCTGGCCAGTTGTGTCGCGACATCTACGAATGAGCCGGGCGAATCGCCAAGGCCGTGAACCAGAAGAACGCCTCTACCATTCGGCTGCGCGGGTACCCATTCACGGGGAGCGTTCCACGCCAGCTCCAAGGTGTGGTCGGGATTCTGAAACTGCCGATTACGCTCAATCTGCGCCAGGGTCTGCAGGCGGTAGTCGCCGAAGCTGACCGGCGCCGGCTGGGCGACCTCAACCGGAGCGCGCGCGCAGCCGGCAAGGCCGATCATCAAGAGCGCGTAGAGTGCTTTCATTGGGGTTTCCATATGTTCATGTTGATGTCCTATCGAGAGCGATAGATGTACCACGTGGGTCGCAGTGCACAAAACCCGGAAGAGTTACTTTAGGTGGGGGGAGCTGACGTCAGGGTGACGGGTGGCTGACAGGGATGCGAGTAAACGCGCTCTGCAGTAGTTTGTCCTCGGTCAACCACTTTACAAGGGCTCGACCCAGGACAACCTCAACCCCGTGGCGATCCACTGATAGCGACAAATACGCAGGGCTGAAAATTGAGTCTGGGCAAGGCTGTTCCAAGCGGATCGCATGTCTGTTGAGATCCGTCGTTTCTGCAACGGCTGAGGAATCACAGCAGTTTGAAGTTGTACTCAAGGACAAAGTAAATGCGGTCGATGTCCGGCCCGCCTTGTGCTTCGTTCGCCCGATGAGAAACGTGGGTGAAATGCACTAAAAGATCTTTCGCCGGCCCGGACTGGACGGTGTAGCTTAGATCGATGTCGCGCTCCCAGTGCTTCCCGCCTTTGCCTTGCTGAGGGACATACTCCTGTTCGCCAGGATCAAAAGGGAAGTAAGCCCCTCCTTGCGGCGCATGAGTACCGTCGATATCACGTCCAGTCACATACCGTGACATGAACTTGAGCCCAGGCAATCCCATGGATGCGAAATCCAGGTCGTAGCGGGCTTGGTAGGAACGCTCATGGGGGCCATTGAAATCGGCGAACTTGATGGAGTTGGCTAGGTATATGGAGTCACCCCCTACGAAATCGAAAGGCGTGTCACCACGATTTTTTTGGACCGCCAGGGTAAAGGCTTGGTTGCCAATATTGTGTTTGGCAGAAAGGCTATAAGCTGTTGTGTTGATGCCTCCCGCAACTGAGCGCCCGTAGTCAATCGTATGGTAGATGTTGAAATCTACAAACGTATCCCAGCGACGGACATACGCGTTCGCGTAATACTGTCTCCAAGTGTCTGTTAGCTGGGATGAGTACAGCCTGGCGCCTAGGTTCTTGTTGGATGTGAAGTCAGCCCCAACGAAGCTGATTGAGCCCATATCGGTGTTAACGCCATACCCGGAAAAATCCCCTTTAGAAGAGGAGGAGTCCTGGTTTTTGAATGCCGTGAATTTGCCACCGACCAAGTGTATGCCAGTAAGCTCGTCACTTTCTAAGAGCCATCCCGTTGCGTATTCGGGTTGCAGACGTTTGTCGGAGGTGTCGAAGACTGGGGTTTCTACTTCCATCTCGCCGAACTTGATAGAGGTCTGCGAGAGGCGAGTCTTGATCACGCCGCCGCCGTCGCTGAAGTTTTGTGCGGACTCTCCATCACTGTCGACGGGTAAAAGCCCGGTTCCTGAGTGTCCCTTACCGCCATCGAGTTTTTGCCCGACAAAAGCATGCACATCCACACCAAAACCAAATGTTCCGGGCGTGAAGCCTGACTCAAACGTCGTGATGAAGCCCTGTGCCCATTCTCGCTGGTAATTTTTCGCGGCGTTTTCGGAGCGGTTATCATTGTTCAAGAAGAAATTTCGGCTGATAACGTTGAGCGTTGCATCCCCTAGAAAGTCCGAGCTTCTGGGCTCTGTCGAGTCTGCTGCCATAACCTTTCCAACACACAACAGGCAGCAGCAAAGCACCGTGTTCTTCATGGTGTACTTGTGCTGAACGTGGGCCATAACAATGTCCTTGAAACAATGGGAATGCGCCAGCGCATTACACGAAGGGTCAGCACCACCTCCTTTGGATAAACAGGTATGCGCAGAGGGTTTCATTCTTGGTTGCAGGGCCGTGGCTTGCGAGTTAAATGTTGTTAATTCCACTCACCTAAGGCGATAGACACCCTCTCGGGAGCAGTCAGCAGTGCCGAGGCCGGTGCGCAGTTCAACGCTTCTGCAACCACCCAAGCAAACCTCCTTTTTTGATCGGCGCTGGTTTGGCCATCAACGTCAGTTGGCTGTTCTGTTGCCGCACCGCTTGCAGCTTGTTCAATGCCTGGCCGACTTCGCTGCGTTGCTCCATGCAACTGCGTGTCAGAGACTTGTCGATGCGGTAAATGATGCAGGACGTCAGTGTGGTGAAAGTGGCCTGGGACGGTGTGTCGGCGAGGATGCTCTGTTCGCCCATGACTTCGCTCGGCCCCATGCGACCTACTTCAGTTTGCTGGGTGTCGTCGGGCACTGTGGCGCTGACCACTCCGGTGGCAATCACGAACAGATTGTCAGGCACTTCACCCAACTCCAGCACCACTTGTCCCGCCGCGTATTGCTGCGGAGTCATGGCCAGAGCCAACCGATCGCGTTCGTCCTCGCCCAGGGAGCGGAAGATTTTTACCTCGTCCAGCAACGCTCGCGCTCGGGTAGTGGGTTCAACCGCACCATCGAGTTGCCGGGAAATACCAGCCGCTTCCAAGTGCCGATGGGCCAGGTCGAACAACTGATTGCGCACTTCACTTTTTCTGCCCAGCTCGGCGATAAAACCGCTGGCCACGTATTCGGACATGTTTTCACCGGCCTCCTTGAGCAGAGCTTTAGGTGCAGGGGAGAGGAGCAGGCTGCTGCTACCTTGCAAGGTGCGATCCAGTGCGTCTAACACCCGACGCGGACGGATGTGGTTGGGCACCTGAATGCTAATGGATACGCCATGCATGTTGCTCGGTCGGCTCAGGTTGACGATCTTCGCCTTGGCCGCCACCGAGTTCGGTACCACCGCAGTACTGCCGGCGCTGGTGAGCAGGTGGGTGGCGCGCCAGTCGATGTCCAGCACCTTGCCTTCGGTGCCGTCGATCATGATCCAGTCATCCACCTGATAGGGTTTGGTGGTGTTGAGCACAATGCCGGAAAACACGTCGCTCAACGTGCTTTGCAACGCCAGCCCGACGACGATCGCCACGACTCCGGAGGTCGCCAGCAAGCCTTTGACTGGCAGCTCCAGCACATAACCAGCCGCGGCGACGATCGCGATCAAAAATACCAGCGCACCTATGACATCCTGCAGCAACCGCCCACTGTGACCAATGCGTCGTATCAGCACCAGACCGATGATTTCCGTGAGCACCCGCGCGGCATATAGCCACCAGAGAATCCCAAGGGCCGTTGCCCCCAGTTGCACAGCGCGATCACCGGCAAACACGGGAGCCTGCAGCGGGCTGACGTCGGCATTGATGATGATTGCACTGAAGATCAGGAACAAGCCCAGACGCAACCCAATCCGGGTGACGCGGTGCTTGAACGGCGCGAGATGCCAGATCAGCGCATCGATCACCAGCAGCAGGGCACTCCACGACAAGGGATGACCGTAGATAATGGGCATGTGATCTCCGGGTAAAAAAAGGTGGGTAGCGCGCGCTCCCTTGAATCAAGGTTTGGCAGCACGTGAATACAGATTAATAGGGGGCCTAAAAAGGAAAAAGCAGCTATAAAGCGTCTAACTGTCAACCTAGTCGTGACAATGAATCCATTGGAAGAGCGCCTCGGTGTGCGGCTGCAGCAGGCTGATCGGGATCGATGCGAATGCGCACAGGCAGGCGCTGGACAATCTTCGTGAAGTTGCTAGTGCAGTGGGAGACACAGACTATGTGGTGGAAAGAGATTCTGGTTTTCAAGTCTGAGGGACCGGTGGCCGAAGCCGGCGGCAAGCTCGAAGGCTCTGGAGGCAGGGAGCATAGATCGTTGATTTCGGAGGATTCTGGTAATTCGTGGCAAAGTCCTGTTTAAGGGTGCAGGCGACACTATGAGTAAACACCTTTATACATCGCGTTTAACATAATATACATTACACGTAACAACGTATGTCGCTACCAGCCGGACTATCCAGCAGATTTTGTGGGTGACTTTAAAAGACTGGAAATCTGTCTTTTAAAGTGGAGACTCTTGAAAATCAAGGCCATAGGGATCAGGTAGCTCGCCGCTTGCGCTGAGGTGACGCAGATTGCTTTTTAATATCTGGAACTGGCTGATGCCTCTTTCCGAGGCCCAAGGTTCCTCACCGTTTCTGTAAAGAATGCATGCTCTGGAGCTACTGGCGCGACGTAGATGGCTGCTGCGCCACCGGCGGCATTCCGATAGACACGATAGCTGATTCTGGTTGCTGATGGATGAGGTGCGTTAGCCCCTGGCCGAGAAACTGCGGGCCACCGGCGGCCTGCCCCTGATGAAAATCGCCTCACGCCTAGGCAATGGCGAAGTCTCCAACTTCATGCAAACGCTGGAATGGCGGCACAGCCTTAACTCTAGCCAACGCGAGTCCTCGTCGTGGCTGCGATGGTGCCCGTGGTGTTACGCAGTTCGTCGAGGCACCACAGAGGCGACGACGCCCCATGACGATTTCCAATCTCAGAGCTCTGTGGGCTAGCCTAACGAAGACATCTCGCTGCTTAGTCAGCCCAAGGCCGGCCAAGAGGAGCGGCGGGACGCCCCGGCACTACCCCGGCAGGTTTCATTTCTCCGTTTTTAAAGATCGTGCTCCAATCGTAACTGACTGTTTTTGCAAATAGTTTCAGTGAGGATCATAGGGTTTACAGGTTTTAAGAGGCTCAACCCGATTGATCGGACTAAGCACTGCAATATCCGATAATCACCAGACCCGGATATTACTCTATACTGGCGGGGAGTACCTATTTAGGCGCATCTACCCAGGCTGGCCATTTTTATGTCGCAACGTCCCCAACCGTTCTTCGAGACATTTGATCGCTTTCACGAACTCAACTTCCTCCACCTCAATGGCGAGCTTCCGGTGGTTCGGGACTTCCTCCTTGGTTTTGGTGATGGGCTTGAGGCGGCTGAGGGGTATCGCGCCGTCCGGGGTTTTCTGAAGTCCTACGCTGGCAACGAAGCTACTTACAACTCTTACAGAACCCATGTTGAGCGCCTGTTGCTCTGGTCCCTGCTAGTGGCCGGTAAACCCATCGTCGAGTTGCGTCGACGAGACGCCGAAGCTTTCATGGAATTCTGCCTCAATCCACCGTCTGACTGGATTGGTCCTGTGGTGAAATCCCGCTTCTTGCGCTTGGGCAGCCGCAAGAAACTCGACACTGACAGCTACATTATCAATGAGCAATGGCGGCCCTTCAGCCACACCGTGGCGAAGCGCGAGCGCAAGATCGCCAGAGAGGCCGTGGCCACCCTTCCCTCCCGTCCCTATCGCATGTCCCAGGGCTCCGTGGCCCAGGTGTTTGCGGTATGTGGCAGCTTCTTCCAGCACGCCATTGATGAAGGCCTGACCGAGGTCAACCCGTTCCGGGCGGTGAAGCAGAAATCCATCTATAAGCAACGCAACACTCTAGATGTCGCTTCTCGCTCACTGACTCAGTTGCAGTGGAGCTATGTGATCGAAACCGCCGAGCAGATGGCTGTCGCTAATCCGCTGCACGAGCGCACTCTGTTCATCGTTGCCACTCTGTTTTCCATGTATCTACGGGTGTCCGATCTGGTGGGGCGGGATAACTGGAGGCCCACGATGGGTGATATCCGCCGCGATAGCATGGGTAACTGGTGGTTTCATGTGGTGGGTAAGGGAAACAAGGCGGCGAAGATCAGCATCCGCGACGATTACATCCAGAACTACCTAGTGCGTTATCGTCGGCACCTGCAGCTCTCTCCCCTCCCCTCCGCCCACGAAAAAACGTCGTTGATCAGCACGCTTAAGGGTCGAGGCGGCCTTTCCGACCGTCATATCCGGCTTCTTCTGCAAGAAGTGTTCGACAGTACCCTGGTGCGCATGGCCCAGGAAGGTTGGAACAACGATGAGATCGACCAGTTGCGTTCGGCGTCATTGCACTGGCTGCGACACACATCGGCCACCTTCGATGCGCCGCATCGGGACATGAAGGATCTGCAGGCCGATCTTCGCCATAACAGCCTCAGCACCACCCAGAATACCTACTACAACTCACTTGACGAACAGCGAGCTCACTCCGTGAAGGGGCTCAAAATAAAAAACTGAGAGTGCTCTCGCCTCAAACTCGCAGGTGAGCGACAACAAGGATTCAATATCCCCAATTTCAATTAAACGTCGAGGCGATATAGCGTGACTCCTCGGCAATCGATCTCTGTCGTTGTTCCGCCTTATCGACGGCGGCGCTTCCGTGCAAATGGAGTGAATCTTTGAGAAAGTTCACGGCGCACTTTTCAGCCAGTTCCCAGTTCCTTAGCAAAAGATAGGGAGCGTCAGGTAGCCACTGCGCATCGTCAACGTTGACAGTGCGCTTATCTGGCTAGCCCCGAAGCTTCATTCGTCAGCGGTGCTGAACTGATGGTCGACGGCGGCTTTACTGCCTAAGGAGCAAGCTATGAGCATTAGCATTATTGGAGCCGGTGCCATTGGCACCGCACTTGCCCGATTACTTGCATCGGCTGTGATAGATGTGAGTATCGCCAATAGCCGTAACCCCGACAGCTTGGCCCCTCTGGTCGCCCAACTGGGCTCAAAGGTACGCGCTGTAACAGCTGAAGAGGCAAGTCAGGCCGACCTGGTTGAGGGTTGGCCGGGATTCGCGCCAAATTCGCCAAAATGCAATTAAGCTTATGATTTAAAAGCTAAAACTGAATTTTGTAGTCAATCGGTCCCGCCGCTGCTCTCTATAGCCTCATTTGAATTGACTGGACTTAGCGCGCCAAATTACGTGGCCGGTTTTGGCCTGCTTAGCGGGCGCATTCTCCCCGAGTTAGCGCCGCATATTGCCAGCACACAAGCTTTGAGTTCGCTCTCAGCATTTGTTGCCCATGGCCATGCCGACAACAAGCTGCCGGTGACCTGGGCGCAAAAAGCCGATGCTTGGCTAAGTCTGCTGAACGTGCGGCTTGAAACACACCTGTACGACATGGCCCACGAAATAACGGCTGAAGAAATAGAAGATTTTGTCCAGTGGCTGAAGCCTCTGCTGCACATCGAATGATGTCAGCTCAGAGGAATACTGCTGCCATGCATCCAGATACCAATCTGCTGCTTAAAGCATTAGGGAAACTCTTATATGGACGCCTCCCGAAGCTCAATGGGGTAGTCATGCTGACGTATAGGTAGGAGCAGTCTTATATCCGGCCTGTTTGTGCAGGC
>LNAP01000754.1_pt1 | contig 35702 bp, 30 predicted proteins | sample 602601 | NCBI WGS metagenome assembly LNAP01 (sample SAMN02440304, study PRJNA202911) | soil metagenome | biome: Subtropical and temperate rainforests or woodlands; isolation source: soil samples (1 kg each in a 20% v/v slurry with milli Q water) were... ... | reverse complement strand
TTCAGCAGAAAAGGAACGGCGTTGTTTGGTCATCTGACACCTCGATCTGGCGAGCATTCTCGCCTAAATGGGTGTCCGGTTTCATTAGACCACTACAGTACTGCAAACTGCAATATACTGTAAGCCACCTACCGCAAAGAGATCTGTCATGTCTAAACTCGCAGAATTTCGCCAACTCGAAAAACACCTCGCCGAGCAGCTTCAGGCTCTCGAAGCCCTCAAAGGCGATGTTGGCCTTAAGAAGGAAATCGAATTCGAAACCAAGCTTCGTACATTGCTGGGTGAGTACAGCTACAGCCTTAAAGACGTGATCAACCTGCTTGATCCGCAGTCCGGTCGTCGCGCACCAGCCGTCGAGTCCAAAACCGGCACCCGTAAGCCACGCCAAGTGAAGATCTATAAAAACCCGCATACCGGCGAAGTCGTCGAGACCAAAGGTGGCAATCACAAAATGCTGAAGGATTGGAAGGCGGAACATGGCTCGGCGACCGTTGAGTCCTGGCTGACCAATTGATGTCGATCTGAATACAAAAAGGGCTCATCTGGAGCCCTTTCAGTTTAGCGAGGATGAGACTCTGGGTTGGACTTTTGAAGGGGGAGGCCTAGTTGTCGCTAAACGTCCGCTTCATGGCCACTCTCGACCGTCTTAGAAGTGAGACTTCGATTGGAGTCTATTCATCTCGATTCGATTCGAGAAATTAAAGCGTTGCATTGGAGTTAATGTAAGAGGCCCAGACACCTCCGCTCAACAACTGGCAACAGGGGGGATATGATTTTTGATTCTTGACCTCTTTGATAATCTGCCTACGGCCTTGAATAGAGGCCAATGACCCGTCGGATCCGGACGGTTCACAGGATCTCGCACGCATTACATATACGGATTCAACCCGCCCCCGTGCAAACGGACTCCAGCTGTCCGGGCTATAGAGACGTATCCTCAGGGCCCTCGAATAGATGCGTTATCGTTCATCGCGAGCAAGCTTTGCTCCTACAAAGGGATAGGCTGTTAGCATTGCGTTTTAATCAATCCAGTTCCGATACGAGTGCTCAACATGCAACTTCCGGACATGAACCTCCTGGTCGCTCTCGACGCCCTGCTCGACGAAGGCAGCGTGGTGGGCGCGGCCCGGCGGATGAATCTCAGCCCGGCGGCGATGAGCCGGACATTGACGCGGATTCGCGAGGCGATTGGCGATCCGATCCTGGTGCGGGCCGGCCGTGGGTTGGTGCCTACGCCCAAGGCATTGGCATTGCGCGAGCAAGTGCGGGAGGTTGTCGAGCAGGCGGCGTTGCTGTTTCGCTCCGCCGATGAGGTGCAGTTGGGGAGCTTGCGCCGGCGGTTCAGTATTCGCGCCAACGATTTCTTCGTGGGTGTTTATGGCGGCAAGCTGTTCGACATGATGGAGCGTCAGGCGCCGCATTGTGAATTGCGCTTTGTTCCGGAGGGCGATGGGGATGACGAAGCGTTGCGTGAAGGCCGTATTGATTTGAGCGTCAGCAACAACCGGCCGCTGATGCCGGAGGTGAAGGTGCAGAACCTGTTCTCCACGCACTTTGTCGGGTTGGTTCGCGAGGACCATCCGTTGTTTGATGAAGAGATCACCGCGGAGCGCTACGCCGGTTTTTCTCATATCAGCATGTCGCGCCGGGGCATCGCCCGGGGCCCGATCGACACGGCGCTCAATGCGCTGGGGCTGGAGCGGCGGGTGGCGGTGATCGCGCCGAGTTTTCATGCGGCGATGTTTGCGTTGCCTGATTCCGATCTGATTCTGCCGGTGCCCAAGGAGGCGCTGCTGAGTGTGCGGCGCATGGGGTTGAAGCTGCGTTCATTCACCCTACCGATTCCGCTGCCGACCCTCATGCTGACCCAGGCGTGGCACCCACGTTTCGACAAGGATCCGGCGCACCGATGGATGCGTGAGACGCTCAAGGCCTGTTGCGAGGCGACGTGGCAGGCCGCCCAACCTCCCCTAAACTGAACGCCCCCCTAGGAGCTGGCAAGCCAAGTTATTGCTGCGTGGGACGCACTTATAACCTGCTCATAAGTTGATTTTCGTGAGCCTCCACGCTTCTTAAAATGCCCCGGTATACAAACCCCGGAGCTTGTACATGACTTCCCTCACGGTCACGGCACCGCTCGCGGCGTCCAGCTCAGCAACCGCAGTCACGCCACCGGTGTTCGGCCCGCGGATCATCATCGGTCTGGTGGGTGTGTTGCTGGCGGTGCTGGTGTCGGGACTCAACGAGATGGTGACCAAGGTGGCCCTGGCCGACATTCGCGGTGCATTGGCGATCGGTTACGACGAAGGCACCTGGTTGGTCGCCAGCTATACCGCGACCTCGGTGGCCGCCATGGCATTTGCCCCCTGGTGTTCGGTGACGTTTTCGTTGCGGCTGTTCACCCTCTGCGCGATCAGTGCGTTCACCCTGTTGGGCCTGTTATGCCCGTTCGCCCCGAACTACGAAAGCCTGCTGGTAATGCGTACTGTGCAAGGCCTGGCCGGCGGTGCGTTGCCGCCGATGCTGATGACCGTCGCGCTGCGTTTTTTGCCGGCCAACGTGAAGCTGTATGGTCTGGCCGGTTACGCCCTGACGGCCACCTTCGGTCCTGGCCTCGGCACACCGTTGGCCGGTTTGTGGACCGAATATGTCGGCTGGCAATGGACCTTCTGGCAAATCATTGCCCCGTGCCTGATTGCCCTGGTGGCAGTGGCCTATGGCTTGCCTCAGGACCCCTTGCGCCTAGAGCGTTTCAAGCAATTCAACTGGCGTGGTTTGCTGCTGGGTTTCCCGGGGATCTGCATGCTGGTGATCGGCATCCTGCAGGGCAACCGGCTGGACTGGTTCGAGTCGAGCCTGATTTGCGGACTACTCGGGGGCGGGCTGTTGCTGCTGGTGCTGTTCCTGATCAACGAATGGTCGCAGCCGATGCCGTTTTTCAAGATGCAGATGCTCGGCACCCGCAACCTGTCGTTCGCCTTGCTGACCCTGGCCGGAGTGGTGGTGGTGCTGTTGGCGGTGATCATCATTCCGTCGAGCTACCTGGCTCAGGTCCAGGGTTATCGCCCGGTGCAGACTGCGCCGATCATGCTGCTCGCGGCATTGCCACAGCTGATCGCGCTGCCCTTGGTCGCGACGCTGTGCAACCTGCGCTGGGTCGATTGTCGCTGGGTGCTGGGCATTGGCCTCTGCATGCTGGTGCTGTCGTGCGTCGGTGGTTCGCAGCTGACGTCGGTATGGATTCGCGACGATTTCTATGCGCTGCAACTGCTGCAGATCTTCGGTCAGCCCATGACAGTGTTGCCGCTTTTGATGCTCTCCACCGGCAGCATAAGCCCGCTGGAAGGGCCGTTCGCCTCGGCCTGGTTCAACACCGTGAAAGGCCTGTCGGCGGTGATCGCCACCGGCGTGATCGAGGCGCTGACCACCTCGAGGCTGCACTTTCATTCAACCATGTTGGTGGACAGCCTCGGTAACTCGCCTTTGGCCGACAGCGACAGCGCGGGCCTTGCCCATCGATTGCATGAACAGGCCGTGGTGCTGACGGCTTCGGATCTTTATCTGTGCATGGCCGGCGTCGCCCTGGCGCTGATCCTGCTGATTTTCTGGCTGCCGACGCGGATCTATCCACCGCGCGCGCCGACTTGAATGCTCCACTGAAACTGAAGGTTTTTATGACGACTCAAGCAAAGCAGAAAGTGGCCGTTGGCGCCGTCACGGTGGTGGCGGTCGGCGTGCTGGTTTACCTGTTGGTGCCGGGGATTTTCGGCCAGCGCACGCAACAGAGCACCAATGACGCCTTTGTCTCGGCGGACTTCACGCTGGTGGCTCCGCGCGTGGCCGGGTTTATCAAGGACGTGCTGGTGGAAGACAACCAGCAGGTCAAGGCCGGGCAGCTGCTGGCTGTCATCGATGACCGCGATCTGCGCGCCGCCGCCCAGGCCGCCGACGCCGAGACACTGGTGGCGAGGGCGCAACTGCAAAATGCGCGGGCGACCCTCGAGCGTCAGACTTCGGTGATCGCCCAGGCCCAGGCCACCGTCGTGTCCGCTAAAGCCGAGATGGCCTTCGCCGAGCATGAATTGAACCGCTACAACCACCTCGCCGGGGTCGGTGCCGGTACGGTGCAGAATGCTCAGCAAGCACGCACGCGCATCGATCAGGCCACCGCTCGGTTGGCCAACGCCACGGCGGTACTGACCGCGGAACGTAAACAAGTGGAGATCCTTGCCGCCCAGCGCGACGCGGCCGACGGTGAATTGAAACGGGCGCAAGCGGCGCTGGAAATGGCCAGCTATGAGCTGTCCTACACGCGCATCGTTGCGCCTCAGGACGGCATGGTCGGCGAGCGTGCGGTGCGCGTTGGTGCCTACGTCACGCCCGGAAGCAAGATTCTGACGGTGGTACCGCTCGCTCAGGCTTATGTGATCGCCAATTTTCAGGAAACCCAATTGACCGACGTGCAGCCGGGGCAGAACGTGCAGGTACGCGTCGACAGCCTTGGTGGCGAAGCCTTACGCGGACGTGTCGAGAGCATCGCCCCGGCTACCGGCGTGACCTTTGCTTCGATCAAGCCGGACAATGCCACCGGCAATTTCACCAAGGTGGTGCAGCGGATTCCGGTGAAGATCGTGCTGTATGCCGGTCAGCCGCAGACTGAGCGATTGCGGGTGGGGATGTCGGTGGAGGCGAGGATTGATACCGCGAGCGCTGGCGAGCATGAGGTTGCGCAGCGATGAAGGTTTTTGTCGACTGTTCGCGAAGAGGCCGGTTGCCTCAACTAACCCTGTGCGTCTTACTCGTGATGGGTCTTTCAGCCTGCACCGTCGGCCCGGACTTCCAGAAACCTCAGGCGCAACAAATCGCCGGATGGTCGAAACCGTCAACAGCCGCGCCCAGTCAAGCCGTCACCGACACCATGGACGAACGCTGGTGGGAGGTATTTCACGACCCGCAACTCTCGGCCCTGGCCCAACGCGCCCTGACCGACAATCTCGACCTGAAACTCGCCAGCAGCCGCTTGCAGCAAAGTCGCGCCGCGCGTCAGGTGATCACGGCCGAGCGCTATCCCAACACCGCCGCCACTGGCAGTTACGGGCGTAAACGCAACAGTGGCAAAGGCCTGAGCGATCCGTCGGGCAACAACGGCGACTCGGCGTTCAACTTATGGGACGCCGGTTTCTCCGCCGCCTGGGAGCTGGATTTCTGGGGCCGGGTACGCCGCGAAACCGAGGCCGCCGATGCCACCCTGGAAGTCGCGGAAAACGACCGCCGCGGCGTGCTGTTAGCGGTACTCGCCGAAACCGCCCAGGACTACATACAGCTGCGCGGTGTGCAAAGTATCCGAGTCGTCACCGAGCAGAACCTCGACGTCGCTCGCCATAGCCTGAAACTCTCGCAACTGCGCCTGGCCGACGGCGTCGCCACCGATCTGGATGTCGCCGAAGCCGCCGCGCAGGTCGCCGCCATCGAATCGCGCCTGCCGGCGCTGGAGCAGCGTCAGTCGCAATTGATCAACGCCCTGAGTCTGCTGATGGGCGAGCCGCCGCAGGCACTGCATGCCGAGTTATCCACAGCCGCTGCGGTGCCGCAAACCCCGCGCCAGGTGGCCATCGGGCTGCCGTCGCAGTTGGCCGAACGCCGCCCGGACATCCGCCAGGCCGAAGCCCGCCTGCATGCCGCCACCGCCAGCATCGGCGTGGCCAAGGGCGATTTCTATCCGCGGATCACCCTGTCGGGCAATGTCGGCTCCCAAGCCATGCAGCTGAGCGATTTTGGTACTTGGGGCTCGCGCTCATTCGGTATCGGTCCGCAGTTCAGCCTGCCGCTGTTTGATGGCGGACGCCTGCGCGGCATGCTGCAACTGCGTGAAGCACAACAGCTGGAAGCGGCACTGGCCTATCAGCACACCGTACTGCGCGCCTGGCATGAGATCGACGATCAACTGGCCGCGTACAACGCCAGCCAGCTGCGCCGCGACCGCCTGGCCGAAGCGGTAAGCCAGAACCGGATCGCCTTGCGCGCTGCGCAACAGCAATATGTGGAAGGGGTGGTGGATTTCGTCAACGTCCTGACTGTGCAAGGCGAGTTGCTGGCGACTCAACAACAGTGGGTCGAAAGCTCGACCGGGGTGTCGCTGGCGATGGTCGGGTTGTACAAGGCGTTGGGCGGGGGATGGGAGTCGGTGTATCCGGTGGTAGAGAAGTCGCAGCGTTAAGTTTTGTCGGCGTGAATCGAAATAACGGTTGACGCTGGAACTGCATCCACACGACTACCGAAATCGAACGTTCGCAAGTTTTTGTGTCTCCGCCGGTCAAAAGTGTGTAACTAACTCGAAGCAAATTGAATAATAATTTACACTTTTATAAGGTTTTCATATTTCCTTCTGAAGTTTTGGCTGCCGCTTTCTTAATTATAGAGCTGCCATTCCATCGCTCGCTGAATTGGCAGAACAGGTAAGTTCTCTCTTTGCGAGTGTCGGCTTCGATTCTGTTGAAAAAGTCGGTTTTTTCAAAACACCGTAGGATAGGGATTTGGGGCCGACGCTGAATTGACCCAGTTGCCAAGATGTCACTCACCCAGTAACGGATTCCTTGGGAACCATTGCCTGTGCTGGGTTTGTGTCGATCTGGAGGTGGATCAGTCTTACGTCGGCAAGTGGATCAATTTGGCATCGCCCGCAACAGGGATATCAGGTTGAATTACAGAACCGCACGCCCTTGAGCTTGCTGCCGGAATCGCTCCTGCTCACGCGCCTGGACCTGCAGTGCGATAGTCGCTTGAATCTCCGCGTAGAGTTGAGCATTTTCGTTGTCACGGTCGGCCACCGTCACCACAAGGGCGTAGGATTCCTTGTCTGCCACATCAGGATGATCCCAGTCACGATCTTGGCGGGTCACCACCACGAACCATTTCTCATTCGGGGTCCGTTTCTTAAAGGTCCAACGAGAAGACTGTACGGTGCCTCGGCTCCGAAGTTGTGCAGTAATCTCGCGGTTTGACGTGGCGTCATCGTTGCGCGATTCAGCCTCAGCTTGGGTTTTGTGATTGAAGGATTTTTGGACCGTCTCTAGCGAGTCGCCTTTGACCAAGCGATAGCTGATCTGAGTGGCGAGATATTCCATGCGCGTTGTGCGAACTGCTGGTGAATACGCCAGGCTGATACTCAGCTCACGAGTACCTTTGGCTGTGCGCAGGTAGGACGCCGGCAGCGGAAGTTCATAGAACTGGCAGGTATCTTTTTCGATAGCTTCCTCACATACAAGTACAACGCAGTGATCGGATGATCGAAACAGATCGCTTTCACTGATTTGCCCGTATCCAACAACGTCTCGGGTCATCTCCCGTTTCCATGTGGCTTTGTTTGCCTTATACGCGGCTTTCATTTCATCGGTGAACGTCGAGTCCACCTCTCCTGGCATATAAGCGTGATTGACCAGCATCGCTCGGAGCAGATTCGCCGAGGCATTAGGATACTCGTTCAGCAATCGTCCAGCTAAGTGCGTCACGTATGGTGCAGAGAAGCTGGTCCCGCTGATCTCCTTGAAGATCGTATTGCCCTGAAATTGATGGTTTAAGGTCAGAATCCCTAGCCCTCGCATGTCCGCTTTCCATTGTCCGCCAGACTGGCGCATTGGACTGGCTAAGTTACCGCCCGGAGCTATGAGCTCAGGTTTCAGGGCGCCCTTTACTGAAGGCCCATGGCGAGTAAATGGGGATGGCTGGTTCTCGGCCGCCGGTGATATTTGATAGATTTCTGGATACTTCTGGCTGTCGTATGTCGCGTTGTGGCGCGCAATGCTTCCCACGGTTAGAACGTTCAGGGCGGGTGCCGGATCTATGATTACGCTCTGCTCGTGAAGCAAATATTCGGGATACTCCTCTCGCCAGCTCTCAATCGGCATTGGCGGTTCAGAAGAACCACGGAAATTACCGGTGGATACGATGAACAGTACATTGTGCTTGCGAGCCAGGACATCAAGTATGTAGGCAAGTCCCCTCACATGAGCACCGTCGTACGGGGAGTTGGCGTTTCCCAAGGATAGGTTGAAGATCCTACATCCGAGGCCGACGAAGTGCTCAACGGCTTTCGTGAGCGTTGATTCCACCGAGTGTTCGTCGTAGATAGCATCGTTGGTTTGAGGACATTTACGCATTACCTTTCCGTTATATAACCAGAATTGCGGTTGCCAGAAATTCCCTCGATCGCAAGCCTCTACATCACCGTACAAGGCAATCCCTGCCACTGCGGTACCGTGGCCAGCTTCATCGAACTCATCCTGCTCATTCACGAACGAATGGCTTTCGCCGATAGCGGAACGGAGAAGCGGGTGATTTGTATTTATGCCGCTATCCAAAATGCAGACGCGCGCGGCGTCAGGGCTCGGTGAGGGGATGTTGCGGGGAAGCGTTGCGATGTCTCGGTTGAGCTGAGGAAAACTAATGCCGGTCGTAGGGATGAGGTCGACCAGCCTTACGTCTCGGTGATTGAGCATCAGCTCTGCTTGAGCCATAGTGACCTCAACCCTGTACATGAGAAGGCTATCAAGGTTGATACTGTCGATCTTCTTCACACCTACCTGCTTTAGCCAGGCCTCAAAGGTTGTAAATAGTCGGATTCTTACGGGATGATGGACCACCTGATGCGGCCATAGCTCGATGTCGAGCTTAAAGGTGTCTGTTTTGGGTAGACCGATGTTGCGTACCGCCCAGCTTTTTCTATCTTCTGCAGACCAGCTGTCGATGCCTTCAATTGCCTGAAGGATTTGGCCATATGTGAGCTTCTGGCCTGCGATGCCAAGCTTGTTTATGTGATCTTGGAACTTCGCCAGTCCGTCTTCAGTAGCAAATACAACGCACAATTGTTTGTTTTCCTGGCTGACGAACTCCAGACCATGTTTTTGCAAATCTTTAAAGGTCAAGGCCCCGTCGTACTGGATCTTCAATACGAAAGGAGACCCATCGGTTGATGCAACCTGCTGCTTTGCGGCAGATGTTGCGCCAGAGAAGTAGGCGTTCAGCTTTTGCCCGTGTCCTCGGAGGTCTTCACGTTTCGTGAATTTTGGAGGCGGTTTAGTACGGCGGCTATTGTCCAGGTTTTCGCGAGCGATCGTCAGATGCTTGTAAGTCGCCAATTCGATCATCCTTGAATAAGGGGGGATTAGTGCCTTCGGAGCCCTTCCCGAATGAGCGCATTACGCAGCTCTTTGATCGTCAGAAACTCCTGGCCTCTTAATATCATACGCTTTGCCGCACGACGAACGACACGTTCGACGTCGGCGCCGCTTTTACCCTCGAACTCCGATAAAAGCTCTTTGTCATCCAGTTCGAACTGCCGGCGAATGCCACGAAGCTTAAGCTTCAGCAGGGACATCAGTTGTTTCTGGTCAGGGAGGGGAAACTCGATCGCTTCATCGAAGCGGCGCCAAATCGCTGAATCGAGGATGTTCTCGTGGTTGGTAGCTGCCAATATAAGGCTACTACCATCGTACGCGTCCATCATTTGCAGTACTGCATTGACCACGCGACGCAGCTCCCCATGCTCCGCGCTATCGCCTCGTTCCTTACCGATGGCATCGAACTCATCGAACAGAACGACTAGGGGATGCTTAGCGATGAAGTCGAAGACCTTGCGAAGATTTGCTGCGGTCTCGCCCAGAAAGGACGAGACCAGCGCATCAAGGCGAACGATAGCTAAAGGTCTATCCAGCTCGAATGCGATTACTTCAGCTGCAAGTGTCTTCCCGCACCCCGGAGGACCGAAGAAGATGACCTTCCCTGAGGGCTTCATTCCGTAACTACGGAGGACGTCAGCCCGACGATGCTCTTCAAGCATCTCCTCAATCATTACCGAACTGCTCTCCGGCAAGATGATTTCGTCCAGCGTGCGCTTAGGCGGCCTTATGTCTAGCAAAGGTAGTCCGCGTTCTTTATCTACTGGGATGTCGAATTCGAACTGAGGTTTTTTAGTCGATGGCTGCGCATGCATGTCGCCGCCATAGAGAATTTTCTCTAGATCATTTGCGAGAAGATGATGTTGCTTCTGGCGCTCTTCTTCAATAATCGCCTCGGATGCTTGTCGAAACGCAACGGTATCTCCGAGCGCGCCAGCTTTTACAAGTTGCCTAAGTATTTTTCCGTTGGCCATTATGTACTCCTGCGGATGCGTTTGAATTCTGAGCGGTCAACTCATGAATCCGATCCTTGCCCTAAGCAGTAAGAACTAACAGGACGAAATTATCAGAGCTAACATGTAACAGGAACTCCGTTCCACATCCCATATTAATTATTCTCCAAACTCATGGTTTGGAGTTATGTCAAAAGTAAGCGTAACTATGGACTGCTAATTTGTCCAGTGATATCACCATACAAAAGGTGACGTCGCGCCGCTTTTGGGACGGATGGCGCTGCCCCAGCTGTCTGGATTGATGTAGGTGGCTGGGTTCGAGCAAATGGCTGCTTCATGCCCACGCTTTTCTTTGGGACACTTGGCACCTAGTCGTGAGGCTTGAAGGAAAGCTACCGCGAGGGCTTCCATACCTGCGTAGCGCTTCCAGGTGAGCCGAGCATGGCATTGTTTTTTTGCTTGATTCATTTCAAAACCGCTGCGCCAATAAGGCAACGTCGAACGAGTAAGCTCATGGATTAAAACAACAGCAAGCCCGGACAGCATCCCGAGGGCCACGCCGTTATTCATCTGTTGCTCCGAGTACTGATGATTATTTTCTGCCGCAAGGTGCCGAATGAACGTTCCAGACGCTGCCGCAGCCACGCGGCGTCAATCACGATGGGGGGCTTTCTCATTGCAGAAACTCCTATGAGATATCAACTGCTTTCAGAGTTCATCGCTCCGCCGGAGTAAGCCACACACACGTTGCACCCAACTCCTTTCAGCTGGAGCCATTTCCCGCCACGAGAACTAAGCGTGCTGCCGGCCTGCGCGAGCTAGGCGCCTGTCTCAAACAACGACCTTTTGTCAGGAGGAGCGGCGCGCGCAATCACCCATGAAGCGACTCATATCGCGAGAAAGGTTTATAAAAAATATCTCGTACTGCAGTCTATCCAGCTCATGAAGCATGTATAGAAACTGACATGAAATTTTAAGCGCTATGCATTCGCCGGACGCTGCTCCATTAAAGAGTCTTGGCCGCATCGCCAGCATTGCTGGAAATCCGACACTTTCTCCCTCTGTTGTTGTTCGGATGATTTTGCAACCGGCTTGAGTGTCCTGATAGATCTTCACATGCCCCTTTAGAACGATATAGAAGCACTCTGCACATTCGCCTTGGCGATAGAGCATCTCGCCTTCGGCTAATCTGTACAGCTCACCTCCCGCCAGTATTTGCTCCACGAAATGGTCAGAGAGGGCTCCGAAAGCGGACATATTCCGGAACACTTCCGTAGGAAGGATATCGCTAAGTAATGCTCGGTCGAGAGATTGCATGGCTTTACACCTGCTGTGCCTCCCCCATTGACGCGTGCTGTTCATGAATTGGCGACGTTACCACCGTCATGGGCATATGGCCGAGAGTGGGCTTTGCGCCTCTGCTTGGCTTCCAATATGCTGCAAGCATTATAAGACATACGAGACTGTATTGGACCCTTTGAGCTAGCTCCGCGGCAGACAGGACGCCGTGTCTGGTCCATCCTGCAGATTGAGTTTTGACCCTAGGCCGATTGGTGATTTTGCATCGGCAGTTGTGGATAAGCTTAGCAGCAGCCTTGACATGAGCCGTCGATGACCTTGCATGCAGTCATGCAGCAGGGCATTTCCCTCAATAGCAGTCAAAATGGCTCATCCTCCTCAGTAACCACTTCGTCCTTGTGTTTCGTCACTTGAATTTTTTACGTCTGATCTATCAAGCTGCTGTGTTGCAGGCGGTAGGACTCATTGCCGTTTTGACGGTGCAGGGTGTCCGCAGATCCAGCAAAGCTGTGGTCATCTTGGCGTCTCCAACGACGCTGGTGTTCTCGTACAGAAGGTGAAATAGCAGAGGATCACCGCTTTGGCTAAAAGGGTAGGTATCCCTGCTCATCAAGGATGACAATGTCTGACCGCAAGCCTCTTAAGCGAATCGACCTGTCTTGCCCTCGTATTTTTGACGCGCGAACGAGTTAACCAGATCATTCGTGGACCAGAACACTCGCTTGTGGTGTTGATGATTCCGAATACGGCCAAGGCGGTAGTCAAGTGTGTCTTTCCGGTTCTCGGTCCGCCTGTGAGCACGACGTTCTGTGCGGTACCCTTAAAATCCTAAGTTGGCCAGTTCTCCGAGTTGATAAAAGTCTAAAGTGTTGTAAAGCTTGATTGAGGCCAACCGCGAGTTGAGGCAATTAATTCGTGGCAGTAGCGAACTGATTAGCGGTCGCAGTATTTTCGGCTGAAAGGCGAATAATCCCAACTAGGGTTTGGTTTGCCTAGTGCGCGACCTGACCCAGCTCTTCTGTCGCTGTTGAGATCTTCATATTACATTCAGTAATCTTGCGTTAACTTTCTGTGGGTATGAAATACAGCAGTTACTGTTAAGCGCGCTGATAGCGAGCTCAGCTCATGAACTTAAACTGTTCCAGAGCGACATATCCGACGGCGTACCGTAGCAGAGTATTTCGGTTTTGCTTATAATTACTTTAGTCTTGCTTTGATGGCGTGATGGCTTATTTATGTGCATGATACGCTTGTGGATATTTTCAGCTGATGTTCAATTTTCACGGTGTTGATGAAAGCTTGCATCGCTGATGACATAATTCGATGCCGACGAGTGATCAGGCCGAATGGCGGCAGGCGCGGTTCGAAATTGATTGGCAGTATCGCTAGCAGGTGGCGCCCCGGGTAGTCCTCGACCACGGAGAGCGGTGTTACGCCGAGCATGTCGGTCTTTTGGATTAGCGACAGGAGGGTCATGATCGACGTGGTTTCGACGATGCTGCTGGGGATATCAACCCGCGCGTTGTGAAATACCTGGTTAATAATAGTACGCATTGGGCTGGGTTGTTGTTGCAAAACCCAGGTCATATTCTGCAGTTTCCCCCAAGTCAATTCGGTGGCTTGAGCTAAGGGGTTTTGCGCGCCTGCAATGACACATAGTTGCTCTTCGCCAAGGCTTTCGAAGAGCAACTCTTCGGCCCGCGCTCCCGGTGGAATCCTTCCTAGAACCAAATCCAACTGGTCCTGAAGCAATGCATTCACCAGTACATCACTGGTGTGGACCTGAATGCTCATAGACAGGCGTGGATGGCTTTTCTTTAAAGTTGCAATAGTCCGCGTCAGCAAACCCGAGGCCAAGGCTGGAATGGCCCCGACGGTGACACGACCAAGATTGCCGGATTCCAGCGCAACCAACTCCTCACGCATACCACTGAGCTCAGCGAAAATCATACGAGCGTAGTATGTAACTGTTTCTCCAAACGGTGTGGGGCGCATGCCACGAGATAAACGCTCGAACAGTTCGATACCGAGTACTCCCTCGGCCTCATGCAACATTTTGGTCGCTGCTGGTTGGGTCATGCCGATATTTTCGGCAGCACGGCGTAGAGAACCAAACTCCTCCAAGGCGAGCATCAACCGTAATTGGCGCAGGCGTAAACGGCTGTGAATCACGCTGGCATCAGGAATTTGGGTCATGAGTTCGGCTCGGCAGTGAAGAGGCGGTAAGGGTGAAAGGAATTCCGGAGCTGCCGGTATTTGCTTCAGATAGCCATCGTTCCATCATCGAAATTGAATGGCGCTAAAAAACTATTGCACCTGCAAGTTTTTCTGCCTGTTCCAAGTGCCAGTGTGTGGGGCTATGCATCAATCGTCTAGTCAAAAATACAAATAGGGTGATAGCCAGGAGTTATAACGAAGCTTAAAGAGATTAATTGCATGCAGCGAGGGGTCTGAGTGGGAAATTTCATAGATGCGAGCTACTCGGCCAAAGATTGGGTAAAGGTTCACCTTTCGCTTATATCCTGAGGTGATAACCCTATCACAAGCTTTGATTGGACGGTTATCGCCTGTTCTTCGATAGTTCGCTCTACCGGGAGGCGGGAAAGCATTTTTGCGTTCATTCGCCTTAATTATAAAAATAAAGGCTGAGGTATGCGTCATGGCCCATTCAAGTGCTGATCAGCGCGAGCTGTCAGATGACCTGCAATCGTACAAACCGAAGATCGCCCTGGTCTTGGGTGACCCGGCTGGCATCGGGCCGGAGTTGATCGCCCGCCTGCTAGCCGAGCCGCTGGTTCGCTCCAATGCCCATCTGTTGTTGATCGCCGACGAGGCGCAGATGCGCATTGGCATGGACATCGCTGGCTGTACTTTTCCCTATCGCACCATCTATTCACTGGAGAACCTGGACTTCAGTGATGACACCCCGCTGTTCTATCAATACCGCGGCGCAGCGCAGGGCGAGTTCCCGCGTGCCGAGGCTAGTGCCATTGGCGGTCAATACTGTCTGGACACTCTGGAAACAGGTCTGCGCCTGACTCACCAGGGGAGCACAGACGCGCTGTTGTTTGGGCCGTTGAACAAGACCTCGTTGCATATGGCGGGGATGACGCATAGCGACGAGTTGCATTGGTTCGCCGAGTACCTGGATTTCCATGGGCCGTTTTGTGAGTTCAATGTCCTCGACAACCTCTGGACATCGCGAGTGACGTCTCATGTGGCACTTGCCGAGGTACCAGGGATGCTCAGTCAGGCCAGGGTCGTGGAAGCTATCGAGCTGATCGACACGGCGCTCAAGCGTAACGGCCTCGCCACGCCGCGGATCGGCGTCTGTGGACTGAACCCACACAACGGTGACAACGGCAGTTTCGGTCGCGAGGAACTCGACATCATCGGCCCTGCGGTGAAGAGCGCACGGGAGCAAGGCATAGACGCCGATGGTCCTTATCCGGCCGACACTATTTTTCTCAAGGTTCAGGGCGATGCCAAAGCCTTTGATGCGGTGGTGACCATGTATCACGACCAAGGGCAAATCGCGATCAAGCTGATGGGGTTCTCGCGCGGGGTAACGGTGCAAGGTGGACTACCGATTCCCATTACCACACCGGCACACGGAACCGCCTTCGATATCGCGGGACAGGGCAAGGCCAATGTTGGAGCCATCCGTCAAGCGTTCGAGATTGCCTGTCGGATGGGAAGCGGTCGACGTTAAGTCGAAAGTACCGCTTACCGCTCCAGTGTTCCGCTAAAACAATAAGAGGTACGAGATGATGAACACCAGCACGCTTGCCGCCGCAGACAGTCCGGCTATCCCCAATACACGTTGGCTGAGGGTTATCCCGCCAATACTGATCACTTGCATCATTTCCTACATGGACAGAATCAACATTGCCTTTGCCATGCCCGGCGGCATGGCGACGGAGTTAGGTATTACTGCCAGCATGATGGGATTGGCCGGTGGCATCTTCTTTATCGGTTATTTGTTTCTGCAGGTGCCCGGTGGAAAGCTGGCAGTACATGGCAGCGGCAAGAAGTTCATTGGCTGGTCGCTGTTGGCCTGGGCCGTCATTTCAATACTGAGTGGTCTGGTCACCAATCACTACCAACTACTGTTTCTGCGCTTTGCCTTGGGAGTCGCCGAAGGCGGCATGCTACCGGTGGTGCTGACAATGATCAGCAATTGGTTCCCGGACAAGGAGCGCGGGCGTGCCAATGCCATTGTGATCATGTTCGTTCCGTTGGCCGGGATCATCACCGCGCCCTTGTCAGGCTGGATTATTTCCGCTTTGGACTGGCGCATGCTGTTCATTATCGAAGGGCTGCTTTCTGCCGTGGTGATGGTGTTATGGATGCTGACGGTCAGTGACCGCCCGCAAGAGGCAAAATGGATTTCCAAAGAAGAGCGGGACTATCTGATCACGACGTTGCGCGAAGAGCAGCGTGCTATCCAGGGCAAACAGGTCGGGAGCGTTTCATTAAAGGCGGTACTGGGCGACAGAACCATGTGGCATCTGATCGCGTTGAATTTCTTCTATCAGGCGGGAATCTACGGGTACACCTTGTGGTTGCCGACCATCCTCAAAGAGCTCACTCACAGCGGCATGGGCATGGTTGGCATGTTGGCCACCCTGCCATACATCGGGGCCATGTTCGGCATGCTGTTGTTCTCCAATCTGTCTGATCGCAGCGGCAAGCGCAAAGTGTTCATCGTCGTGCCGCTGGCGTGCTTCGCTCTGTGCCTGTTTCTCTCCGTCACTTTGCGGGAGCACATGTGGTGGTCGTTCGCCGCACTGGTGGGCTGTGGGGTCTTTCTACAGTCGGCAGCCGGTGTCTTCTGGACCATTCCGGCAAAGCTGTTCAGTGCCGAAGCTGCCGGCGGCGCGCGCGGCGTGATCAATGCCCTGGGTAACCTGGGCGGCTTCTGTGGACCTTATTTCGTCGGCGTCCTGATCTCCCAGTATAACCAGAGTGTCGGCGTTTACAGCCTCGCGATCTCGGTGGCACTGGCTGCATTGCTAGCGTGGGTCCTACCAGCAAAATGCGACAAAGCTTAAGCCTAATAACTGCGCATAACGAATGAGGAGTCAAAACATGAGTCAGGAAATTCTTTTGCTGGTGCAGAAGTGCGCCCATACCTTCAGTTTCTACGACGTCGAAAGCGGCGAGGCCATCAAGCACATTCGCCTGCCGGACTTCCCCCACGAGTTCGTTGTCGACTCGCAGAACCGCTTTGCCTATGTCGGCCATTACGGCATCGAGACTTCCAGTCACAAAGGCGAGGGTGGCTGCTCGGTGTTTGTCATCGATCTGGAGAAGGGTGAGCACGTGCGCACCCTGGACATCTGGCCGTACTTTCGTCCGCATGGCCTGGCGATGGATCAACAGGACCGTCTCTACGTGCTCAGCGAAGGGCATTCGACCCTACTGATTTTCGACCAGCCGCACCTGCGTGATGTACCTGACCGGGCAATCCCTTCAGGCGGCTACAAGAGTCACCTGGTGGCGCTGACCCGTGACGGTGAAACGGGCTTTGCGCTCAATCTGTTGAGCAACACCGTGACCCGTCTCAAGCCCCAGGATCCGACCGTCGCACCGCTGCCGCTGCAGCCCGGCAGCCAGCCCGAAGGCAACTGCTTCAGCCAGGACGAGCGCACGCTTTTTGTGACCACCCGTGGCGACAACAGTATCGTCGCCGTTGACGTGGAGACCCTGCAGGTGACCCATCGCGGGCGAACCGGCACAGACCCGACGCGGATCTACCGCGATCGCCAGGATCGCCTCTTTGTGACCAACTACGGTGAACAGTCGATCTCGGTATTCAACACGGATCTGCAGGAAATTCACCGTATCGAACTGGACAGTGCGGCTATCGCCATGAGCTTGCATCCGACCCGTGATCTGGCATTCGTCACCCTCAAGGATCAGCGCGTCGGCATGCTCAATCTCGAAAACTGGACCTTCGAGCGCTATTTCGAAACCTTGCTCGAGCCGGATGTTTCGCAGGTCATCGTCCGCTGAGTGTTGAAGGCGAAAAAATCATGACAGCCATGCCACGCAGTTTGCATGAACGTCTGGGCCTGGAGGTGGGAGCCACCGCTCCCATCACCCTCATCGACGCGCACCACCACTTATGGGATCTGGATAGCCATAGCTATCCCTGGCTACAGGGGCCTACGGACCCGGCGTTCTTTTTGGGTGATTACAGCGCGCTGCGGCGTAACTACCTGGCGCCGGACTATCTCGCCGACAGCGCCGGGCATCGGGTACTGGCTACCGTGCACTGTGAGGCCGAGCATGACCGCAGCTTCCAGGTCGCGGAGACCCGTTGGGTACACGAGCAACATGCCCGTTTTGGTTTCCCCAATGCGGTGGTGGCGCATGTCTGGTTCCACCACGACAACTGCGAGGAGATTCTCAACCGTCACCTGGACTACCCGTTGCTGCGGGGTATCCGAAGCAAGCCGCTCACGGCGGCCAGCCCCGAACTGGCTGCCAGTGTGCGCGGCCAGCCGGGCAGCATGCAGGACCCAGCCTGGTTGCGTGGTTTCGCTCTACTGGCCAAGTACGGACTGAGCTGGGATTTGCGCGTGCCTTACTGGCACCTGGCCGAGGCCGCGCAGGTTGCAGCGGCTTTTCCAGAGGTGCCGATCGTGCTCAATCATATGGGCTTTCCCTGGGACCGTAGCAGCGCCGGCCTCGAAGGCTGGCGCAGTGGCATGGGTGCGTTGGCAGCGCAGCCGAATGTCTGGGTGAAAGTGTCTGAGCTGGGTTTGCGCGATCAACCCTGGTCACTGGAAGGCAACCGCGCAGTGGTGCGCGAAACCCTGGAGCTGTTCGGCATCGAACGCTGCCTGTTTGCCAGCAACTTTCCGGTGGCCGGTTTACGTATTGGTTATGACCAGTTGGTGCGGTCCATGGATGCCATGCTCGAAGGTTACGAAGCGGCGCAGCGTGAGGCTTTTTTCTGGCGAAACGCCCAGCGGTTTTACCGGATTGCGCTGTAGCGGGATGCAAAAATCACAATAAGGAAAAAAACAAAATGCTCAGTGAGTCACTGCAGTCGGTCGGCTTGCCGCTCCTGTATTACGAAAATGTCAGTAAGCGCTTTGGCCGCACCCTGGCGGTCAATCGAGTCAGCCTGCAGGTAGAGGCTGGGAGCGTGCTGGCCCTGCTCGGAGAGAATGGCGCGGGCAAATCGACCCTGATCAAAATGCTCGCCGGAGTACATGGCCTGGACGAAGGTCGCATCTTGTTCAAGGGACGGCCAATCGAGAGCGAGGCCGATCGCAGTGGAATCGCGTTCATCCACCAGGACCTGGGCCTGATCGACTCGCTCAGCGCTGCGGAAAATATTGCGTTCAGTTGCGGTTTCCCCCGTCGTCTCGGTCTGATCGATTGGGCTCGGGTGCGGCGCAAGGCACGCGAGGCGTTAGCGCTGGTGGATGGCAGCATCGATCCCGACACGCCGGTTGGTGAACTGGAGCGTACGCAAAAATCCCTGATTGCTATCGCTCGAGCCCTGGCCATGAACGCCCAATTATTGATCCTCGACGAGCCGACCGCGAGCCTGCCGGCGGACGATGCCGAGCGTCTGTTCGAGGTACTCAAGCGGTTGCGCGAAGGGGGTGTGGGGATGATTTATGTGTCCCACCGGCTGGACGAAATTTTTCGCGTGGCCGATCAGGTGGCGGTCATGCGCGACGGTCAGTTGGTGTGCCGCAAGGCTATCACTGATACCGACCCGCAGGACCTGGTGCGACAGATTGTCGGCCGCGAGCCCGAGCAGCTTTATCTGGCCGCTCCGGTGAGCAATGGTCCGTTGGTGCTGCAGGTGCGCGACTTGCAGACCGGTCCGGTCCGCGGGTTGTCCTTCGATTTGCATGCCGGCGAGATTCTCGCGCTGGCCGGTTTGCGTGGTGCAGGGCAAGAGCTTATCGGTCGCGCCTTGTTCGGTCTGCAACCCATGGAAGCGGGCCAGGTTCTGCTCGATGGTGCGTTGCTGCGTCCGTCGTCTCCCCAGGCGGCCATGCGTCAAGGCCTCGGCCTGGTCGCCGGCGATCGCTGCGGCGAGTCACTGACGATGCCGATGTCGGTGCGCGAGAACCTCTACCTCAATCCCGTGGCCAATGGTCTCGGACTTTTTGGCTGGATCGCCCCGCAGGGCGAGCGGCAACAGGCTGATGAGCAGGTTCGCCGATTTGGCGTGCGCCCCAATGAAACTGAGTGTGCGGTGGAAACCCTCAGCGGTGGCAATCAGCAAAAAGTGGTGATGGCGCGTTGGCTGAAAATCACCGACCGCGTGCTGATTCTCGAGGAACCTACGGCCGGGGTGGACGTGGGCGCCAAGGCAGAGATTTACCGGTTGATTCAGTGTGCGCTGGAGCAGGGCCTGGCGGTGTTGCTGATTTCCACCGACTTCGAAGAGGTGGCCAATATCGCCCATCGGGCACTGGTGTTCAGTCGCGCGAAAGTTGTTGCCAGCCTCGGCAAGGACCAATTGTCGGTCAACAGTCTGCTGCAGTACGCCTCCGCCAGTGAGCCTGCTAGCGACTGACGTTCGTTGAAAGGTGGGCTGGATCGATCTGACCGCGTGCTTCAGCCCTTTGCAAATACCAATAACAATAGAAGGATTGCCATGAAAACTGATAGCCCTGCTCCGGTGATAAATCCGAGCGTTCTGTCCCGGGATTTTTCGCGCCTGTTGCCGGTTTACGGCATGCCGGTATTGATGCTGCTGTTGATCCTGTTCTTCTCCGTATTGTTGCCGGATACCTTTCCGACGCTGCTCAATCTCAACTCGATCCTCAGTGACAAGGTGATCATCGCTATCCTCGCTCTGGCAGCGATGATCCCCATGCTGACGAACAAAATCGATTTGACTGTCGGCTACGGCATTGTGCTCTGGCACATCCTGGTGATCAGCCTGCAAACCCGCTACGGTTTTTCCTGGCCTGCGGCGGTTTTGGTGGTATTGGCCGCTGGGCTGCTGTTCGGTTTCCTGAATGGCCTGCTGGTGGAAATGGCGAAAATCGACTCGTTTATCGCCACGCTCGGCACCGGCACGGTCATCTATGCCCTGGCGCTGTGGCACAGCGGTGGACGCCAGGTGTTCGGCGAGTTGCCCGACGGTTTCATCGAGCTCAACGGCGCCATGCTATTTGGTTTGCCGGTTTGTGCCTTTTACGTCATGGGCCTTGCGCTGGTGCTGTGGGTGGTGACCGAGTTTCTGCCCATCGGCCGGTTTCTCTATGCCATTGGCGCTAACCCGCGGGCAGCCGAGTTGAACGGTATTCCAAGCCGCCGTTATGTGATCGGTGCCTTCATGGGCTCGGGCCTGCTGACTGCGGTGGCTGGCGTGCTATTGGCTTCCAAGCTGCAAATCGGTCAGGCAAGCGTGGGTCTGGAGTTTCTGTTGCCGGCGCTGGTCGGTGCTTTTCTCGGGTCCACTACGATTCGTCCGGGACGGGTCAATGTCTGGGGCACGTTAATCGGTGTGGGTGTACTGGCGGTCGGGATCGCTGGCATCCAACAGTTGGGCGGAGCCTTCTTCGTCGAGCCACTGTTCAATGGCGTGACCTTATTGCTGGCGATCGGTATCGCCGGTTATGCCGGTCGTCGACGGACGCGCGTGCGCAATACGCGTAGCACCGCCAATTGATCTGCGCGCCAGACTGGCGCGCTTCAGCCTAAAAACAACACCTCATTTTTCCGCTCTATCGGAGTAGAACGCTATGACTTTGCCTGTTTTCAGCCGCACCTTTGTCTCGGGGCTGCTTGCCTTGTCGGTTATGACGTCGGCGTTTGCCGATGATTTCGTCGAACAAGCCAAGCAGCGGATCGCTGATGCAACTCAGCCTTGGCACCACTGGAATGGGCCGATCACCGGTCCGGCGGCTCAGGCCGACAAGCAAGTTTTGTTTGTTGCCGCGGATTTGCGCAACAGCGGCGTTCTGGGGGTCAGTGAGGGTGTACAGGATGCTGCCAGAGCCATTGGCTGGAAGCTCCGTGTGCTGGACGGCCAGGGCAGCATTTCCGGGCGTACAGCTGCATTGAACCAGGCACTCGCGCTGAAGCCCGACGGCATCATCCTTGGCGGCTTCGATGCGCATGAACAGGCTGCTGCCATCAGCAAGGTTCGCGCGGCGAACATTCCGATGGTGGGCTGGCATGCTGGGCCTGGGGCCGGTGCAATGCCCGCAGAGGGACTGTTCGTCAATGTCACCACTGACCCGACCGAGGTTGCCAAAATCGCCGCTTATTACGCCGTCGCGCAATCCGACGGTAAGGCCGGCGTAGTGATCTTCACTGACTCGCTGTACACCGTCGCTACAGCCAAATCGGACGCCATGGCTGAAGTGATCAAGCAATGCTCCGGCTGTTCGTTGCTGGAGGTGCAAGACACGCCATTGGCCGAAACCTCGACGCGCATGCCGCAACTGACCACCTCGCTGCTGCAGCGTCATGGTGACAAGTGGAACTACGCGCTGGGCATCAACGACCTGTATTTCGACTTCATCGGTCCATCGCTCAGCCGCGTGGGACGCAAACCCGACCAGCCGCCTTTCAGCCTGTCGGCAGGGGATGGCAGCGAGTCGGCGTTCCAGCGCATTCGCAAATCTCGCTATCAGGTGGCGACCGTACCGGAGCCGCTCAACCTGCACGGTTGGCAGTTGATTGACGAACTGAACCGGGCCTTCGCCGGCGAGCAGCCAAGCGGCTACGTGACCGCGGTGCACCTGGTAACACCGCAGAATGTGGAGTTCGACGGTGGGGAGCGCAACACCTTCGATCCGGACAATGGCTACGCCGCTGCTTACAGCAAGATCTGGAAGCAGTGAGGGCAGAACTATGACAGGCATCGAGATATTCGATCCGAGGCTGCAGCGCATCCTGAACCCGGACAGTCGCCTTGAGCAGCTTTTTACGGGGGCGGATTGGGGCGAGGGCCCGGTGTGGATCGGCGAACAACGTAGCGTGGTCTGGAGCGATATTCCCAACAACCGCATGCTGCGCTGGTCGGCCGATGAGGGCCTTAGCGTGTTTCGTCAGCCGGCTCATTTCAGCAATGGTAACTACCGCGACCGTGACGGGCGGCTGGTCACTTGCGAGCACGGCCGGCGCTGCATTTCGCGCACCGAAAGCGACGGCCGGGTGGAAGTGCTGGTCGACCGCTATCAAGGCGCCCGGCTCAATTCCCCGAATGATTTGGTGGTCAAGTCCGATGGCAGCATCTGGTTCAGCGACCCGGCCTACGGAATCATGAGTGATCGTGAAGGTTACCGGGCGGAGAGTGAGCAGGACGGTTGCCACGTGTATCGCTTCGATCCTCGGAGCAATGAGCTGAGCAGGGTGGCCAATGACTTCGAGAAACCCAATGGCCTGGCGTTCTCACCTGACGAGACATTGCTCTACGTTTCGGATACCTCGGCATCCCATGCCGCAGACGGCTGCCATCACATCCGCGTGTTTGATGTGCTCGACGGCCGGCATCTTATAAATGGCCGTTTGTTTGCCGAGATCGAACCCGGATTGCCTGATGGGTTTCGCGTCGATCAGCAAGGCTGGCTGTACGTCAGCTCGCAAGACAGCATCCAGGTCTATTCCCCCGACGGATGTCTCCTGGGCAAGGTTCTGGTGCCGGAGAAAATCTCCAATTGCACCTTCGGGGGAGCTGAAGGCAACCGTCTGTTTATCACGGCATCCACCTCGCTTTATGCCATTACGCTGAACACGCGGGGATGCCAGAGCTGATGCGCCGCTTCCATGCCGAACGACAATAATAAGAGGACCAGCAATGTTCAGAAACTTCCTTACCTGCGCCCTTTGGCCAGGATTGTTCTGCGGCCTGATAGCCATGCCTGGCATGGCGGCTGAACCGCCAGTGTTGATCCCTGGCAGCATGCCGGATACCAAGCAGGCGACTGCATTGTTCCAGAGCTTTGCGTCGCGTCCAGTGCAACCCTGGACTGTTCCCCAGATGGAGACTATTCCACAGGGTGCCGAGGGCGAGCTGATTCGTTATGGCATGAAGTTGATGCAGCAAACCACTCAGTTGGCCGGGCCGTTTGCGGAGGATCACGGTAAGCGTTATTCGCGCAATAACCTCAACTGCACCAACTGTCACGAGGCGGGACCTTCCGGTTTGCCGGGCAGCAAACCCTATGCACTGCCTCTGGTTAACGCCGTCAACGAATACCCCAAGCTTGATCCGAAGAGCATGAAGGTCATCTCACTGGAACAGCGGATTGCCGGGATGTTTGGCAAAGGCGAAGTCGAGCTGACGGCACAGAAGCCTGAAATGCAGGCCATCGTTGCTTACCTGAGTTGGTTGGGTGGTCAGGGAAAGCCGGGCATCGCCGTGACGGGCACTGGCCTGTTACCAATTAACATGCCCGATCGCGCTGCCGACCCTAAACAGGGACAAGAACTATTCGCCGCGCATTGCACCCAATGTCACGGCGTCAAGGGTGAGGGAACGCCGGCGCCGGACTTTGCCAAAGGTGGCGGCTATCTGTTCCCGCCTATCGCCGGAGATGACACTTACGACGATGGCGGGCATATGTACATGGTGCCGCTGCTCACTCGTTTTATCTACGCCAACATGCCTTTGGGAAGCAGCGCTTCTGCGCCACAGCTGAAGATAGACGAGGCCTACGACATCGCGGCTTACATCAACAGTGAGTTGCCGCGCCGGCATAATCCCCAGCGGATCGGCCTATACCCCAATCCAACGTTCCGTCCGGCAGGATTTGCCATTCCAGAGCATTTCCCCGATGACCCTGAGGGCTATCGACGCGCGCGTTTCGGGCCGTTTCCCCATGGTCCGCTGTGAAGATGGCGACCCTTTCTCGAGCCATGAGTAATAGCCCGGCAATTGAGTCGGGCCATTCGAGCGGCTAAGCGCTTTACGCACCATGCAAGTGACTGCGTGATTACGGTCGACTTCGGCCGATCAACTTGCCTGACCCCTTCGGTGCATCACGTCATCGGGCCTCACCCGCCCGAAGGGGGACGGCTTTGTCCAAAAAAAGATGGGAGCACAATAATAATGGCTGACTCCGTAACCGTAGCGACTGACTTTCCAAAACCAACCCTGACAAGTGTCGCCCTCGGCGTAGCGCTGGCTATCTGCGCCTCATCGACGCTGGCCGACGAGCATGGTTTTGTCGAAGACGCCAAGGTCAATCTTGGAGTACGCAACTTTTACATGAATCGCAATTTCGTCGATCCGTCTTATCCGCAAAATAAGGCCGCCGAATGGACCCAAAGTTTCATCCTCGATGCACGCTCCGGCTTCACTCAGGGCACAGTCGGCTTCGGTGTGGATATGCTGGGCTTGGGGGCGTTCAAGCTCGACGGTGGCAAAGGCACAAGTGGTACCGGCCTGCTGCCTGTCCATGACGACGGCCGTCCGGCCGATGATTACGGTCGCCTGGCTGTTGCTGGCAAGGTCAAATTGTCGAACACCGAGCTGAAGGTGGGTGAATGGCGCCCGGTGCTGCCGATCCTCAGAGCCGATGACGGCCGTTCATTACCGCAGACTTTTGAGGGGGCCCAGGTCACCTCCAAAGAGATCGCCGGCCTGACCCTATATGGTGGACAGTTCCGTGGCACCAGCCAGCGTAACGACGCGAGCATGGAAGACATGGGTGTCGATAAAGCGCTGTCGGATCGTTTCAATTTCGCTGGTGGGGAATATCGCTTCAACCAGGAGCGCACTCAGATCGGCCTTTGGCATGCCGAGCTGGAAAACATCTACAACCAGCAGTTCGTCAACCTGGTGCATAGCCAGCCGATCGGAGACTGGACCTTGGGCGCCAACCTCGGCTACTTCCAGGACAACGCTGACGGCAGCGAACTGGCCGGAAAAATCGACAACAAGGTTTACTCGGGCCTGTTCTCCGCCAAGATTGGCGGCAGTACGTTCTACGTTGGCCTCCAAAAACTCACCGGCGACGGCAAGTGGATGCGCGTCAACGGTACCAGCGGGGGCAGTCTGGGCAACGACAGCTTCAACGCCAGTTTCGACAATCCACAGGAGCGCTCTTGGCAAGTGCGCTACGACTACAACTTCGCCGCTATTGGGATCCCCGGCTTGACCCTGATGAATCGCTATATCAGCGGTGACAACGTACACGTCGGCGCCATCACCGACGGCCAGGAAAGCATACGAGATGCCGAGCTGGCCTATGTCGTTCAAAGCGGCACCTTCAAGAACTTGTCGGTCACATGGCGCAACACCAGCTTGCGCCGCGACTTCAGCAACAACGAGTTTGATGAGAACCGTTTGATCTTCAACTACCCGATTTCGCTGCTCTGATTTGACAAGGCGGCTGTACGTCCCTTTTTTCGAAAGAGCAAAGGGAAGGTACGCCAAGAGTTTTTCTTATAGATAACCCGAATCTGGGAGTTCATCCAAAAGGTATTTCTACAGGCTATCGCCGGATAAGCATAAGTGATTATTCAGGACGGTACACCGCAGCTAAAGTCGGACAATCAAAAGAGCGCAATTTCGTCACGGCGAGCAGCCTGTAATCGACTCAATTCAACTGACCACAGTGAAGGAACTGTATTCATGAAAATCAAAGCCATCCGTACCCGCGTTTTCGAGTGGAAAGGCAAAGTCGTCCCCCCTCAAGCGCACTTTTGCACCAACGCCAGCGACATCCTGTTCGAGCGCGGCGATGCCATGGGCTCGTTCCGTTTCCACGGCTGGCTGGTGGTGGAAGTCGAGACCGACACCGGTCTGGTCGGCATCGGTAACTGCGCCCTGGCGCCGCGTGTGGCCAAGGAAATCATCGACACCTACCTGGCACCGATCGCCATAGGCGAAGACCCGTTCGACAACGAATACATCTGGCAGAAAATGTACCGCCAGAGCCACGCCTGGGGTCGTAAAGGCATCGGTATGGCGGCGATCTCGGCAATCGACATCGCCATCTGGGACATCATGGGCAAAGCCGTGAACAAGCCGGTGTTCAAACTGCTCGGCGGTCGCACCAAGGAAAAGATCTGGACCTACGCTTCCAAGCTCTATGCCAACAACAACCTCGACCTGTTCCTCGAAGAAGCCCAGGGCTATCTGAACCAGGGCTTCACCGCGCTGAAAATGCGTTTTGGCTATGGCCCGAAAGACGGCCCGGCGGGCATGCGCAAGAACATCGAACAAGTGCGGGCGCTGCGTGAACTGGCCGGCCCGGACGTCGACATCATGCTCGAATGCTACATGGGCTGGACCCTGGAATATGCCCGTCGCATGTTGCCAAAACTCGCCGAGTTCGAACCACGCTGGCTCGAAGAACCGGTGATCGCCGACGACATCGAGGGCTACATCGAGCTGAAAAAAATGGGGATCATGCCGATCTCCGGCGGCGAGCATGAGTTCACCTCCTACGGCTTCAAGGACCTGCTGGAACGCCGCGCTATTGACGTGATCCAGTACGACACCAACCGCGTCGGTGGCATCACCGCCGCGCGCAAGATCAACGCCATGGCCGAAGCCTGGTCGGTGCCGGTGATCCCGCACGCCGGGCAGATGCACAACTACCACCTGACCATGTCCACCACCGCTTCGCCGATGGCCGAGTTCTTCCCGGTGTTCGACGTCGAGGTCGGCAATGAACTGTTTTACTACGTGTTCAAGGGCGAGCCACAACCGGTCAACGGCTACATCCAGCTCGACGACAACAAGCCGGGTCTGGGCCTGGAAATCTCCGATGAATACTTGAGCGACTTCAACATCATCGAGTGACCTTGAGGCGCCGTTTTTGAACGGCGCCATCCACGACTTTCTGGAGGGCCGGACATGCGCCTGATTCAATTTGAAAACATTGCCGGGGAGCGCCAGGTCGGCCTCGTCGAAGGTTCACAGGTCCAGGTATTGCGCGATACCCGCAGCACCCGTGAACTGGCACTCGCGGCAATCCGCGCCCAGCGCAGCCTGCAAGATGAAGTCGCCTTGCGCGGCACCGAGCCGGGTCCGGATTACGCGCAGCTGTTGCAGCAGGGCAAGGTGCTGCCGCCGCTGGACCACGAAGACCCGGCCCATTGCCTGATCAGTGGCACCGGCCTGACCCATTTGGGCAGCGCCTCGGCGCGGGACAAGATGCACCAGCAGGACGGTGCGGTCGAAGCGGGCATGACCGATACCATGCGTATTTTCAAGTGGGGCCTGGAGGGCGGCAAACCGGCGGCCGGTCAAGTCGGTGCACAGCCGGAATGGTTCTATAAGGGTGACGGCAGCATCGTCGTGCGCCCGGGCGCGGACTTCCCCGTGCCGCCGTTTGCCGAGGACGCTGGCGAAGAACCGGAGTTGACCGGTCTCTACGTGATCGGCGACGACGGCCAGCCCTATCGGGTCGGTTATGCCTTGGGCAACGAATTCTCCGACCATGTGATGGAGCGCCGCAATTACCTGTACCTCGCCCATTCGAAACTGCGCTTCTGTGCTTATGGTCCGGAGCTGCGGGTCGGTGAACTGCCCAGGCACCTGGCGGGCACCAGCCGCATCACGCGCAACGGCGAAACGATCTGGGAAAAAGAGTTTCTCAGTGGCGAAGACAACATGTGCCACAGCCTCGCCAATCTCGAATTCCACCACTTCAAATATGCACAGTTCCTGCGTCCGGGCGATGTCCACGTGCATTACTTCGGCACCGCCACGCTGTCGTTCGCCGACGGGGTGAAAACCCAGCCTGGGGATCGTTTCCAGGTCAGCCTCGATGAATTCGGCGCACCGCTGGAAAACGGTATAGGCGAAAGCGCCCAGCCGTTCGCCATCGGCCAGGTTCGTGCGCTTTAAGCCTTCAATTACCGGCGCTGCCAGCCGGTCAAGGAATCTGTCATGACCACGCTACTCGGACACAACTACATCGGCGGCCGGCGCAGCGCCAATGGCACGCTGCAGCTGCAAAGCCTTGATGCCACCAGCGGTGAACCATTGCCCGGCACGTTCTTCCAGGCGACTGAAGCCGAAGTGGATGCCGCCGCCAGTGCCGCAGCTGCCGCATACCCGATCTACCGCAACCTGAGCGCGGAAAAACGTGCGACATTCCTCGACGCCATTGCCGATGAAATCGATGCTTTGAGCGATGACTTCGTCGCCACCGTATGCCGCGAAACTGCGCTGCCGGCGGGACGCATTCAAGGTGAACGCGGACGTACCAGCGGCCAGATGCGCCTGTTCGCCAAGGTCCTGCGTCGTGGCGATTTTTATGGTGCGCGGATTGATCCGGCACTGCCGGATCGTCAGCCATTGCCGCGTCCGGATCTGCGTCAATACCGCATCGGGTTAGGGTCGGTCGCGGTATTCGGCGCGAGTAACTTTCCGCTGGCCTTTTCTACTGCTGGTGGCGATACCGCCTCGGCGCTGGCCGCCGGTTGCCCAGTGGTATTCAAAGCGCACGGCGGACACATGGCAACGGCCGAGTGGGTGGCGGACGCGATCATTCGCGCTGCCGAGCGGACTGAAATGCCGGCCGGCGTGTTCAACATGATCTACGGCGGTGGTGTCGGTGAATGGCTGGTCAAGCATCCGGCGATCCAGGCCGTGGGCTTCACCGGTTCGCTCAAGGGCGGCAACGCATTGAGTCAGATGGCCGCGGCACGGCCGCAGCCGATCCCGGTGTTTGCCGAGATGTCGAGCATCAATCCGGTGTTTCTGCTGCCCGAAGCGCTCGCCGTGCGTGGCGAACAGATCGCCGCACAACTGGCCGGTTCGGTGACCCTGGGTTGTGGGCAGTTCTGCACCAATCCAGGCCTGGTGATCGGCATGCGCTCTGTTCAATTCAGCGCATTCGTCGAAACGTTTTGCGCTAGCATGAACCAGCAACCGCCGCAGACCATGCTCAACGCCGGCGCGCTGGTCAGCTACAGCAAGGGCCTGGGCGAGCTGCACGACCATCCGGGGCTGTCGCATCTGGCGGGCAAGCCACAACAGGGCAGCCAGGCTCATCCGCAGGTGTTCCAGGCGGATGTCAGCCTGTTGCTCAAGGGCGATGAACTGCTACAGGAAGAAGTGTTCGGACCGACCACCATCATCGTTGAAGTCGAGGATCGGGCGCAGCTGACGGCGGCGCTTCGGGGCCTGCGCGGGCAACTGACGGCGACGCTGATCGGCGAGGCGGATGAATTGCTGGAATACCGCTGGCTGGCCGAATCACTGCAGGAAAAGGTCGGGCGGATTCTGCTCAATGGTTATCCGACCGGGGTCGAGGTCTGTGACGCGATGGTGCATGGCGGGCCGTACCCGGCGACATCGGATTCGCGCGGAACGTCGGTGGGGACCATGGCCATCGACCGATTCTTGCGGCCGGTGTGCTTTCAGAATTATCCGGATGCCTTGTTGCCGGAGGCGTTGCAGGACGCCAATCCGCTGGGAATTCGGCGCTTGGTAGATTGCGTGAGTACAAGAGAATCACTGGGCTAAGTTATGACGATGTCAACATTGAGTGTCATTTGAACCGAAAGAGCATCTTGAGTGGTGTTCAGATCAGCTGAAATAATATTTTCTTATGGAGGGGCATCCAACTCTTACTTTCTGATGCCCCTCCTTTTTTATTCTTAGCCGGCTGAAATAATAGGTTAAAAGGCGAATGTGACGATGTTTGCATATTTAGCGTTGTAAGTAACGTGCGAGATGGCGAGTCCACTGGAAAGCTCCGTGAGTTCTTAACTAAAAGCATAATTGAGATCTACAATATAGAAGATATCTCCAAAGGAGCGGTGCCGCGCGAGATCGCAGCGTTAGCCAACGAACACATACAATCGATAAAGAAGGAAATATCTATGTGGGGGGCTGAGACTGCTCGCTTCAATGTTTATCGAGCAGCAGCGGATTACTTTCATTTTCACCTTCCGCTTCGTTAGGAGTAGGAGAGATATGGTCCCGCAGAAATAAAGGCCTTTCTCATATCAAAGCTATCGGCTATATCAAAGATATAGTTGAATAGTTTATCGAAGCTGGTGGGTATTCCCCTAAAACTACTGAGTTAATCTGAAATTTCGTGGCCAATGTCAGCTTTTGGCCGATTCTGTTGAAAAGGTCGGCTCTTCCAGACTGCCGGCATACTGACTGCTGAAAACACTTTTTTTGCGCGCTGCTACGCGAAATTTGAGCCCGGAACCCTCTGCTAAAGTAAAGACTTCAATTCCAAGCGCGTGCTTTTCTGTCGTGGAAACCATGATCGACTGTTTTCAACAGATCGGCCGATTTCTGTCAGCCGCGACGGGCAGCAATCGGGCCGATGTCCGCCTTTCACAAAAGCCCGCTATCGGGCCGCCGAACCCACTTCTATGGGGTTGAAGGCGGCCATGGCACACCAGCGTCAGCCCAGTTGCGACCGGAGACCGATCAGATTTCGGTCGAGGAACTAAAGATCGGGCCAATGAGATTGCCGAAACGTTCAGGCTGCTCTTCAAGGAGCCCGGCCTGTTCAAGATCGCTTTTGAGGGGAAAGTGTCTTAGAAGAAATTTTGCATCGTTCCGTATCTTTTCAGGGATCGACGTATCGCGTGTGAGCTTAATCAGAAAATCGCGAGTCTGCAGCACCGCCCGTGTACGCTCGTGAGGCATGGTCATCCATTTCTCCCCGACTTGCTTTTTTTGGTGAGCAAATGTCCGGTTCGAGCTTAACCCCTTGTCAAAAGCAGCGCGAGGAAAATGGCGGACAATTTTTTGGTCGATGCTGTGAGCCCCGAAAGGCTGCTATCGGCCGATTCTGTTGGAAAAGTCGGTTTTTCAGAACACCGTAGGATAGGACGGTGAAAGCGTCTCTTCAGCACGTTTCTACGTGAAATCTCAGCCTGAAGAAAGGCTCTGCGGACATTCAGATTTCAATCTCCGACGCGTACTTTGATGCCTCAAAAACTACGACAGACTATTTTCAATAGAATCGACCAGAAGCAATGGGATGGACTCCTCCTCACTTCGGCATCTTGAGTGCCAGACTGAAGGTGCGAACCACAGTCAATAGTGAGAAGGGTGCACACATGACATTTATTGCATTGGGGTCGACCTGGCCAAGAACGTGTTTCACGTTCACGGCGTGGATCGTCATGAGCAACCAGTCTGGCGGCAGCGTTTACCTGGTGATCGCTGGCTGCAAACGGTGCTGGACAAGATCGAGCCTGGCTGTGAGATCGGCATGGAAAGTTGTAGCAGTTCGCACCATTGGGCGCGGCAGCTACAGGCACGCGGATTTCAGGTGAGGCTGATCGCGCCTCAATTCGCCCTTCGATCTTGACCTCTGGCTATGAGCTGAAACCCAGCGAGATTCCGTCTTCAACAGTCTATTTGCATAAACCCTGGGGATTGGATGATCTTGTCATCGCCGTCGCAGCCCTGCTTCAGCCCGACAACCCCATTCATAAGCATTAAGCTCGCCCTAAAGCCGTCTACCACCTAGTTTGCGATGTGTGTGTCAGGAAATGTGACTAACCAGTTGCGGGGGCGATGGTTCGTTGATGAAGGTATTTCAAGCCGTGTAGGCGACGCTATGTCTCAGTGTCGCGCGCGTCCATCGCTCACCGGTCATTTGGCGGGAGGAAACCAACTTCATCATATCGGTGGTCGATTCATCAAGCTCAAGCAGAAGCTGCTGAGATTCAAAGCGGAAGTCATCAGTGCTATGCATTTTGGTACTACCAAGACAGTCTGATTAGACAACTACGAGTCGCCTGTACCTAGCTATTTTCACCCTAATTAATCGGCGGCTTGATCCATCCATACGATCTCCGTTCGCTATTGCCCTGCATGTTCGACTACTCCGCTTGTAAAAACTACTTGGTTAGCCTTCATATCGTTCCGAAGCTTGCCGATGAGATGGACAATCGCTTGGCTAGACCTCAGGTTCACTGCGGACACGCCGGTGACCAGAAGTTCCACACGACCTGAAAAAGGTTCGACGCCTTTGATCATCAACGATCCGTCCGGATTCACGGTGCAAGAACAAGAAAGGGGCAGGAAGCCACACTCAATGATGTGGCGTAATTCAAGAGTGGAGATCATGACTTTCGTCCCAGAGTCGGGTTTGGTTGACTTCCGCTTATAAAGAACACTTCACATCGAACTCCAGCCATCCACCTATTGTCTTGTTGCGCCCGTCAATAATCGGGTCGTGCAGTAGGCTCCCGTTGGGTAGCACCACGCGCAGCGCGTTGGCGCCCTTGGGGCCATGCAGGTAATAGCCGTACTCAATCCGGGCGATGACGGGGCCGGAATTTCTCAACACCACCGGCAGCTCTAAGGTGGTCAACTCGTTGGGCTCCTGGCCCACGTACAACGCCACGACGGTCACGGTGGCCGGTCTTTGTAAGCGTAGGGCATAAGTTGGATCCTTTTCGGCGAAGTGGCAACGGCGCGGCAAACCAGAGCGCCGGAGCTCGGTTGGGATGGCTTCCGCGCCGCAAAAAACTGGTCTACGCACCGGATCAGAGTGTTGGGGCCTTTTCCACCTACGCGGCGTTACTCGTAACGCTTACACAGTTTATCGGTCGCAGGCCCATGGGAATCCGCTGGCGGTCAGCCCGAAGACGATGAGCATTGCGAAAGAGTGATCGACTGCTTTAATAGGATTTGCAGCACCAACCGAAGCGAAGCAACGTGGCCAGGCTCTGAGCGCGTTTCAGCTAACGTGAATATAGAGCGGCCCAATCACAGGACAGTGTCGATGATTAATGAATCAAAAGTCCGCGAACGAGCTTATGCGCTGTGGGAAAAGGATGCATGCCCAGAAGGGGCCGCACTCTTCTACTGGCGTCTCGCCCAAGATCAGCTCGCGGCTGAACTGCGGTCATCCAGAGCCGCCCCCCTAATGGAGACACTGGAGAAGCGAAAAGCGGCGTAGCACAATCGATACCTATACAGCAGGTCAGATGGCACGCCCGAAAGAATTCGCGAACCTGCAAAAGCGTTTCGGTACGCACGGTATCGACTTGGGCAAGTCGAGAGCCGCGGTGAATTGGGCCGTGATCGACGTAGGCGGCAATAATCTCAGGGTGATAGGCGGAGTCAACTACACCCTGTAGAAGTTCTACATCAAACACATCTACACGCAAGCCGATTACGATGTAGCCAACGTCCGGTATGCAAGAAAACAAGGGGTAAAACGATGAGCGCAGCCCGGAACGACTTTCAGACCGTGATCGCAACGCTTGGCGAGTTACACGCCGCGCTGGAGCGACTGCGCGGCGAATTTGTGCACGGCATCAAGACCCCCGCTGACTATGAGCGTGCGACCGACCTGCTCGATGAGCTCACCGACGGGCGCGAACTGAGCAAGGTCGAGGAGAAAATTCTCGTTGAGCTCGAGGACGAAATACTTGCTTACCAACGCGACTCCGACCAGTTTGGCGAATCGAGTGCCGCTTTTGAGGCGACGTGCACCCCTGTGCAGCTGATCAAGGATCTGATGGAGACGCTCCGGCTCACCGGTTCTGACCTCCCTGAAATTGGTGATAAAACGGCAGTATCCAAGGTGCTCAGTGGGCATCGGCCCATCAGTCACAAGATGGCGTATGCGCTGGCAGAGCGGTTTGCGATGGAACCAAGTGCTTTCGTGTCGGCAGCCCCGGGAAAGACATCTCATACCGAAACCGTTCGCCCCACGGTCAAGAAAACCTCAGCTTGTAACCGCTTTCGCAACGACCCTCTGATCGGACGCCCAGGGAAAGAGACTGATACCGGTGAATACAAAATCGTAGCTTCCAAGGGTCGCAGAGAGACAGGTAAAGCCCCGCCTAAGCGGTAGGGTAATTGCTCCTTCCCTTTTGCCTTGGGGGGCATCCCAGCTGTAATGGTCGAAGCGGAACCTGTTCAGGTGGGGGACCAGTTCAGCGCAGGTGTCTCTAGCTAATAACGTTCTTAAGCGATCTGACGTAGAGGAGGCCGAGAGATAGATCCGCGGAAATAGCGAAAGCCTCAGGAGCCCGCAACCTGGGCCAGTCTGGGCAGCGCCCTATACGAATGAGTCCAACGTTACGATTCGGAAACTTATCGTTCAGAGGGAAGCACGCCGGCTAATGGTATTCCGGATGAGCAACCCCTCGTTCAAACTTGAACGCTATCCCTCACATCTGTGCGATAGCGCCCATGCATCCAGAGTCTTATTCGCTCCTGCGGACCGATTACACGGGCGTTCTGCATCATTCCACCGTAACCGTTGCGGCCAGTTTCGCGGCCGCGAAACGAGCGTCCGCCGAACACATTTTTCAATGTTTAAGTAGATCGACCGGCACCGAACGTTAGGGCTGTAATGACGTTACTATGCAGAACACCATTTAGGAGGCCTCAGTTATGCGTACAACCTTCAGCTGTAGCCAAGCTCGCCGGCGACTCCGCCGCCTTTTTGCGCTGGTCGCCCAAGGTCACAGTTTCGTCATAACGAAGAATGGGCGAGCAGTATGCCGCTTGGAGGCACCGAGGTGATTTAGATCACTCATGCAACCTCCTACAAGGCTACAGCTACCGGCAATAGCTGCTTGCCCGCCTCCTGAGCGCTACAGGTCTCGTCAGCCACTTGACGGCTCACCGAATAGTCGAAGCGTGGGGACAGTCATCGGCCTTGATCCAACCATGTGCGCTACTCACACGGCTACGGAGAACCAAGCATCGCTGATCTATCGCAGGACAAAAATCCCGAGAGCTGTCCAAATCCTGCGTGGCCATACGAAGCCTGAAAGCCTCGTCGATTTTCGTAACCCGAAGGCCTTGTGACAATCTTTATTGTTTGCGGCGGAGCCATTTTTTTGGAGATTTGAAGTTGTGTGACAAACTTTATTTTCAAAGAGCTAGCTCTGTAGCTCCCTACAGGCCGCGGAATACTTGGGTCACTGTGACAATCTTTATTGTTTCGTCACACCGGGGCCGAGGCAGTAAAGGGACGCCCATTTTCGCGTCCGCTAAGTCGAGGAACTACCGATGATTGGTTTCTGACAATAAAGATTGACACAAAACAATAAAGGTTGACACGATACAACATAGATTGACACAAAGCCTAAACCCCCGTATCTACGGGGGTTTTCATTTTCGGGCTGAGCCATCGGTCTAGAATTTCCGCTTCGTTTCGCTCCGGGAGTAGGCTAAAAAGCGTTATGCCATCGGCAGATGGTGAGCGATTTTTTCCTATAACTATTTTTTCAGGGCGAGGAGAGGCGATCCCGGCGGACGAAGGAGGAAGCAATAACCTGTTTTTTGCCTTGCCTCCTGATGGGGCTAAGCCTCCGAGAACTTTTCTGTTGCCTACCCAGGTTGACGTCAAGGTTCTTGACTATGAGCTCA
>LNAP01000753.1_pt1 | contig 35703 bp, 29 predicted proteins | sample 602601 | NCBI WGS metagenome assembly LNAP01 (sample SAMN02440304, study PRJNA202911) | soil metagenome | biome: Subtropical and temperate rainforests or woodlands; isolation source: soil samples (1 kg each in a 20% v/v slurry with milli Q water) were... ... | reverse complement strand
GACGCGGCGCGGCCTGTCCCGCCTGCGCGGCCACGAGGCCGGTGTCGAGGCAATCAGGCGCATCGTCGAGGCCGCGCCCAGGCAGGGCATCGGCACGCTGACGCTTTATGCCTTCTCCACCGACAATTGGCGCCGGCCGAAAGCCGAGGTCGCCGCGCTGATGACGCTTCTGCGCTTCTATCTCGCCAACGAGGTGCAGAGTCTGGTCAAGAACGGCGTGCGCCTCACCGTGATCGGCCGCCGCGACCGCCTGCCCGACGGCATCGCCAATGCGATCGCGCGCGCCGAAGATGCCACAGCCGGCGGCAGCACGCTTCATCTGCGTATTGCCGTCGACTACTCCGCGCGTGACGCCATCCTCAACGCGGCCGCAAAGGCGGCGGCGCTGACGAGCCTCACGCGAGAAGCTTTCTCGCAACTTGTCACCGGCGAGGCCGGCCTTCGCGACGTCGATCTCATCATCCGCACCTCGGGCGAGAAGCGGCTGTCGGACTTCCTGCTCTGGGAAGGCGCTTATGCCGAGTTGCATTTCACCGAGCGGATGTGGCCCGAATTCGACGCGGCCGATCTTGCCGCCGCTTTGGCCTCCTTCCACGGCCGCGAGCGCCGCTTCGGCGGCCTTCAGGCGATCATGCCGGAGGAGGTGCCTTCACTCTCCCGTGTGTGACGCAGGGCACGGAGCGATCGGCTGTTCGTTTGCAGCCGCGTGATTGGCGGCAATGTCCAAGCGGCTTCCGCGCGGCCTCGGCTAGGTGTGCGTTCAACGCAACCTGTCGAGGGCGTCACGCATGTCACAGTTGTTTCCGGATGCGGTTATCGAGTCAGACCAGGCGAAGGGCACGATCTGCATCAGGGCCGCCGATGCCTCCGACGTCGAGAGTCTCTCGATCTATTTCACGGGCCTTTCCACGACGACGCGCAACAAGCGCTTCATGGGCGCGAGGGCGGACGTCGCCGTTGTCGCGGCCGAATGCGTCGCCAGGGCCGGCCATCCCGATCATTTCACCTTGCTCGCCGAGCTCAGGCAGGAGGGGCAGGGCACGATCATCGGTGAGACGCTCTACCTCTACGACGCGGTCGCACGGCAAGGCGAATTCGCCATCTCCGTCGCCGACGTTTTTCAGCGCAGGGGCCTCGGCTTGCAGATGATGACAGCGATGGAGATGCGCGCGAGCGATCTCGGTCACAGGATGATTGCCGCCGAGACGGCCCGGGTGAATGCGGAGATGCGCGGTCTTGCGAAGAAGGCGGGGTTTGCGGATACCGGGCTCGGCGACTGGCAGTCGGTCCATCTCGCGAAGAGTCTGTCGCGTCAGTCGTCATCTCGCTAATTTGCCGGGTGGCACGGATCATGCTCTATTATCTCCCGTCACGGGAGCTTTCGGCGATGCGCGCAGTGTTGAACTATTGCACCGGCGGGACGGAACGGCGGATTACGGCCGGCACGGTCGTCGTCACCGAGGGCAGCACCACCGGTCATCTCTACGTGCTGATGCAGGGCAAGCTCGAAGTGCTCAAGGGCGAGATGATCGTCGCCACCGTCACCGAGCCCGGCGCGGTGCTCGGTGAGATGTCGGTGCTGCTGGGACAGCCGCACACCGCGACCGTGCGGGCCTACTCGGACGCGGTCGTCTACGAGTTCGAGGATGCGGCGTCGTTCCTCAAGCAGGAGCCGGGGGTGGCGCTGCTGATTGCGCAAATGCTGGCGCAGCGGCTGAACGTCGCCAACACCTACCTTGCCGATCTCAAGCGGCAATATGCCGGCCACGGCACGCATCTGGCCATGGTCGGCGAAGTGCTCCAGAGCATGATCAACCTGCCGCCGCTTGAGGTCTCGCCAGGCTCGGATCGGCAATCCGACCCAAGGATGTAAGCCAGTCCGGCGGCTCCTCGATGTACTTGCCCGGCCGCATCAGCGGCGCGTCGAGATCGATCCATTGCGCTTCGCCTGCCGCCAGCCAGAACGCCTTGTTCGCATCGAGATCCAGCACGATATGCGTCGGCGGCCGGCCTGGCTGCAGGCCGGCATTCAACACCCAGCTCTGGCCCAGCCGGTCGAACCACGATCCGTCCGTGATGAAGGGTGACTGATGCACATGGCCCGAGATCACCATCGACGGCTGATACTGCATGATCCATTGCACCAGCTCGACATCGCCGAAGAAGCGCTTGCCGCCCCAGCTCGTCGGTGAATTCGCCGGCGGCGCATGGTGCGCCCAGATCCAGCGCTGCGGCCGATTGACCGCGGCATCGCGGAGCTGCTCGACGATGCGCTGCTTGACCAGTGGCCCGTCCCACCACGGGCATACGGTGAACAGGGTGTCGCCGATGGTGAGGCTGTCGCCGTCACAGGCAATCCCCAGTTCGCGCACCTCCGAAATCCAGCGCGAGATCTTCTCGCCCTCGGTATTGCGTTCGTCGAGGTCGTGATTGCCGGAGCAGAGGATCACGCGCGTTCTTTCGGCAAGCAGCGCGAGGTACTTCTTCACCACCACGATCTGCGCGCGAAAATCCACCATCGAGCCGATGTCGAGCGCATCGCCGGCGAAGATCAGGAGGTCGAATTGCGGCGCCGCGCTCACGAGCCAGTCGAGCTGCGGCAGCGAGTAGTGCAGGTCGGCCACGACCAGGCAACGCATTGAAAATCCGTCCGCAAGAGATTGAAAATGTCTGGGAATTCCAAAACGGCATAAAGCAAGAAGCAGACCAGCATGGCGCTCTGCTCGGGGTCGTCCAATGTGGCAAGCATGCTGCGGCAGCGCCGCGGGCGCAAGTGCTGGTGCGTCGCAGGGCTGGACCGGGCCGTCGATTTCTGGTGTCTTGCCTGCATTCCAACGCGGGTGTCCGCATGACCTCGTTCAAGACCATTCGCGCCCGCGCCGAGAAACGCAAGGGCGGGCCCAAGGCGCTCGAGAAGCTGATGCCCGAGAAACCCGACCTCAAGCGTCTGGCGAAGCTCGGCGACGACCGCATCCTTGCCGAGATGACCAGACGGGTGTTCTGCGCCGGTTTTGCCTGGAGCGTGATCGATTCGAAATGGGACGGCTTTGAAGAGGCTTTCCTGCACTTCCAGCCGGCCAAGCTCAGCTTCCAGCCCGAGGAGTATTGGGAGGGCCTGTTGCGCGATACGCGCATCGTGCGCAACGGCGCCAAGATCATGTCGGTGCGCGACAACGCCGCCTTCGTGCAGGAGATTGCGAGGGAGCACGGCAGCTTCGGCAAGTTTCTGGCGAAATGGCCGCCGTCCAACGAGATCGGCCTGCTCGATCTCCTCGCCAAGCGCGGCAGCCGGTTAGGGGGCAACACCGGGCAGATGCTGCTGCGTTTCGTTGGCTGGGACGGCTTTGTCACCTCGAAGGACGTTGTCGCGTCCTTGCGCGATGCCGGCCTCGATATCGCCGAAGAGGTCAAGTCCAAGGGCGATCTCGCAAAAGTGCAGGCGCAATTCAATGCCTGGGCCGAGGAGACCGGCCTGCCTTACACATATCTGTCACGCATCTGCGCGCTCTCGATTGGCGAGAACCGCGGCGAGTAGCGGGTCACGAGAAACAAGGAGAAACGAAATGGCAAGGGCCTATTGGGTTGCCACCTACCGCGCGATCAAGAACCCCGACGCCATGGCGGCCTACGCCAAGCTGTCGCGCCTTGCGATCGAGGCCGCCGGCGGTCGCGTGCTCGCGCGCGGGATGCCGGCCGCGGCATTCGAGCACGGGCAGATGGAACGCGTCGTCCTCATCGAGTTCGACAGCGTCGCGAGCGCCAGGGCGGCGTATGAAAGCCCGGCCTACAAGGCCGCGCACGATCTGCTCGGCGACGGCGCGGATCGCGACATCCGGATCGTCGAAGCCGTCGATTAGCGCCGCCGGCCACGGGATCGTGGACATCGTGTGGCGATGTCTTGCCGCGGGCGCGGCAGGGGGAACGCGCGATCACGAAAAACATTTTTCCGGAACATTCATGCGCAGCACCCGTTCGGGAGTTTGAGCCAGGCGGCACAGGCGCAGGGAGCGCCCGTGTCTCGCCCGGCTCGATGAAACCGATAACAGAACGGAGCAGCGCATGAAGCTCACGACCGAACAAGTGAAGCAGACCGTCAACCAGCTCGGCGCACGGGTGCTGCCCGACGAGCATCCCGCCATGCCGCAGCTAAACAACATGTTTGGCGAGCACACCTTCTTCGTCGACGAGACGGGTCTCAAGGTTCTTGAGCCCACGCAGTCATTGGGTGCGGAGCGCCAGACCGGCGAGGTCGTCAGCCTCGCCGACTGGAGCGATGCCGAGCTGACGCGCCTGATGGCGCACGAGCCGGAGCCGACGGGCGTGATCGTGGTGTTCGAGCATGTGCGGCATTGATTGGGCCGAGCGGGTCGACATTGGGGTCGGTGGCGGGTTGGAAAAATCTCGTCACTGACGTTGCCGGTTCGGTTCAGATTCCGAACGTCAGCTGCGGCTCCGCATCATCCCCGTCCTGGAGGGAAGACAGCGAGACCCCCAGCAGCCGGACGCGCTTGGGCAGCGGCATCTCGATCTCGAGCAGGCCGCAGGCCAGCCGCTCCAGATCGTCGCGGCCTGAAACGGGCGCCGGAAGTGACCTGCTGCGCGTGATGATCTCGAAGTCGGCGAATTTGATCTTCAGGGTGACGGTTCGGCCGCGGTTGCCGGTCGCCTCGCAATGGCGCCAGACCTTGTCGACGAGAGGCTTGAGTTCGATGACCAGCGCGCCGAATGCGTCAAGGTCGGCCTGGAACGTGGTCTCCGCGCCGATGGACTTGCGGACCCGGTTGGCCCGGACCGGCCGTTCGTCGACGCCGCGCGAGATCCAATAGTAATAAGCGCCTGACTTGCCGAAATTCGCATTCATGAATTCCAGCGACTGGTTGCGGATGTCGAGGCCGGTGAACAGGCCGAGCGCGTTCATCTTGGCGCTCATCGCCGGGCCTATCCCATGGAATTTGCCGACGGGCAGCGTCTCGACGAAGGCGGGCCCCATCTCCGGCGAGATCACGAACTGACCGTTCGGCTTGCGATGATCGGAGGCGAGTTTTGCGAGGAACTTGTTGTAGGAGATGCCCGCTGAAGCATTGAGGTCCGTCTCGGCTTTGATCTTCTCGCGGATCTGCAGCGCGACGTCGCGCGCCAGCGGGATGCCCTGCAAATTCGCCGTCACGTCGAGATAGGCTTCGTCGAGCGATAGCGGTTCGATGACCGGCGTGTGCTCGGCGAAGATGTCGCGGATCTGCCTGCTGATCGCCTTGTAGATCTCGAAGCGCGGCTTGACGAAGATCAGATCGGGACATTGTCGCTTCGCGGTCACGGATGGCATCGCAGAGCGAACGCCGAACTTGCGGGCCTCGTAGCTGGCGGCCGCAACGACGCCGCGTTCTGCGGAGCCTCCCACCGCGACCGGCTTGCCGCGCAGCTCCGGATTGTCGCGCTGTTCCACGGACGCATAGAACGCATCCATGTCGATATGGATGATCTTGCGGACGGGCGAGGCCGCGCCAGTCACCGTGCCGGATTCGGTCATGGGAAGATGATACAATCGCGCAACGCGAAGCGCGAGGTGACGGATGCTTCAATTGGACCCTTCGCCGCGGTCGGCAATCTCAGGCTTGTGAGTGGCAGGCCCGGCCGCGCGATCCTATATGGCGGTGCGGAGGACAGCCGCTGCAATACAGCTCCGAGTTCGTTCAGACCATGCGCCAGGCACTTGAGACCGTGATGGCGAGTGTGCCAGCCGATCAATCGGTGTTCGGTCTGAAAGCCGCCGTAGCCGAATGCATCCTGAGGGCTGCCGCACACGGCCAGACATCGTATGACGGACTGGTGACGTCCGCCTTGGGCCAGATCCAGCAAATCATCTCGGTGCTGACGTAAGCGCTTCCTTTGGGTTGAGCAGACGGCAGGAATCCGAGCGGCGCGAGGCATAGACCGCTAGCGGTCGCGCGACGGGCGGGGGTTTGATTGGGAAGACCGCGCCACGAGATGGCGCACCCGACACGATTCGAACGTGTGACCTTTGCCTTCGGAGGGCAAGGGTTAGAGGTTTTCCTTGATTTCCCGTTGGTGGGTTGATATTACTTTCCGCAACAAATCCCGTATCTTATAGGCTTTCTTGAGGGGCTTCTTGGTTCCCGGGATTTGCCTCGGTTCCCCGCCAACTGCTTACCCTTTGCTTACCCATGCCCAAGATCACTAAGCGAATTGCCGATGCAGCCACCGCTGCGGGCGGCGACCTCTTCCTGTGGGACGATGAACTTCCCGGCTTTGGTTTGAGGGTCAAGAAAAGCGGGGTCAAGTCCTTCGTCGTCCAATATCGAAACGCTAACAACCGGAGTCGGCGCCTCACCTTGGGACGGTATGGGGTGCTGACCGCAGAAGAGGGCCGCAAAGCAGCCAAGCTCGCCCTCGCGGAGGTCGTGAAGGGGGCTGATCCCGCAGAAACTCGGAAGCTCGCCCGTGGTGCGATGACCATTGAGGAGCTTTGCCAAGAGTACATGGAGAAGGCCGAGCGGGGCCTCATACTGACACGCCGGGGCGTAACAAAGAGCGCCACGACCGTCTACAGCGACAAGGGACGGGTCACGCGGCACATCGTTCCCCTCATCGGGAACCGCACGGTCGCGGACTTCACCGCTGCTGATGCCAGCCGTTTCATGCGCGACGTGATGAGCGGGAAGTCCGCCGCCGACGTCAAAACGAAAGAGCGGGGACGTGCGATCGTCACTGGCGGGAACGGTACCGCTGCCCGCACGATGGGGCTCCTTGGTGGCATTTTCAGCTACGCAGTCCGCGAGGGATATCGATCTGACAACCCCGTCAACGGCATCATTCGACCGAAAGATGGAACTCGCGAATGGCGCTTGGACGACGCCGGGTATCGCAAGCTCGGCAAGTGCTTGGCGATAGCGGAGGCGGATGGCGAGCATTGGCAGCGAGTCCTGGCCACTCGCGCAGCTGCAATGACTGGTTGTCGCCTGGACGAGATTGAGGGCCTTCTCAAGACGGAGGTCGATACGGTCGGCATGGCCCTTCGGCTCGGCAAGACAAAGACGGGCAAGAGTATCCGACCGGTGGGATCAGCTGTCATTGCGATTCTGAAGACGTCGATGGCTAGGTCGGACTCCAAGTACGTCTTCCCTGCGATCACGAGCAAGACGAAGCATCACACCGGTCTGACCCGCTGGCTTCAGAAGGTGTCGGCAAAGGATGTTTCTGGCATCACCAGCCACGGCCTACGTCATTCATTCAGTTCGACAGCTGAAGACCTTGGCTTTTCGATACCTACGATCAAGGCGCTGGTCGGCCACGCTCGCGCAAGTGTTACGGAGGGGTACATTCACAAGATTGATAGCGCGCTCGCTTCCGCAGCCGATCGAATATCAAGGCACATCGAGGCGGCTATGAGCGGAAAGAAGCGGAAGTGATCGATGCCATCAGAAACAAACCCCCATCAGAACCTAGCCGCCAGCTGGGAAGTGTTCGTTGAAGAATTGAAGCGGTCGCTTGAGATGCGGGGCGCCCGGCCGGAACGAATAACGGTCCAAGTCCAGTTGGCTCTCGCTTGCTCGGCCGTTTCGACCCTCTTGTTTTCCATGGACCAAAAAGGAGCGAGCAGCAAATTTCAAATGCTCGCTTCGGCGTTGCTGGACACAGCAGGTGGAGTTCCGAACCGGCTGGTCATGATTGACGACTCGTTGATGAAAAAACCTGGACGACGAAACGACACGGGCGCGACATGGCGATTTCGTGCCTTTGTCTGCATTGGTTTGGAGTTCATGAATGCCGCTGGGTTGTCGAAGGCAGAGGCGATCAAGAGAACCGAGCGAAAGCTCCGCGGAACAGTCGCGAAGTCGCTCCGGTCAGGGGCTGATGCAAAGAAGTCACTTGCTGGTTGGCAAAAGTCATTTGCATCTGGGACGGTTCGTAACGAGGGCGCATCGTTGTTCTACAAGGTCGCGGTCGGCCGCATTGATCGATATAAGTCGGAGGAAATGTCCGGTGAATTTCTTCAGCGCATGGGCGAACAGTTCATTGAGCAGGCGATTGCGGACGCGAAGCAGATAACCAGCGTCTAAACCAGCACTTAGACTCCAGAATTATCTTCTAGAGGTCAGATTTAGGCGCGCTGAGCCTCGGGTAGTGAACCGCTGCTCGACGGAAATCGGTCCGTCGACAAACTACTCTAGGCAATCATGAAAACCTCGACGAAAGAGAACGGCGCAATCGAACGGCACCTGCGCCGAACGGAGGCGGCCCAATATCTGCGCGACACCTTCAACATCCCCTGCTCACCGAAGACTCTCGCTAAGCTTGCTTGCATCAGCTCGGACGGGCCGCCCTTCAGGCGAGCCGGCCGCATCCCCTTGTATCCGGTTTCGGGCCTCGACGCCTGGGCCCGAGCCAAGATCGGCCCCTTGGTGCGATCGACGTCGGAGGCGCGGCGATGAGCACCTATCCGAGCATGCCGGGCTACAAGACCCCCGGAGCCAGCCAGGAAGCCGCGACCGCGGTGCGCGACCGAGCGCGCGTTCTGCGCAAGCAGATCGTCGCCTACCTGAAGTCCCAGTACCCCAAGGGCCGCACCGCGGATGAGATCGCGGAGCACTTCGGGCTCAGCCTGTTGCCTGTCCGGCCGCGTTTGGCGGAAGCACACTACGCCAGAGAGGTGGAGCAGACGGGAGAGCGACGCCTGAGCAGAGCGGGGCGGCGCGTTAACTGCTGGCGGGCGGTCTTGACCGACGAGGAGAGGAAGAGCCGACATGGATGATCAGGCATTCGATTTCGACGATCGGGTCGATGTCGCCGACCCGGTCGTCGATGACGGTGTCGAAGCGGAGGAGCAAGCTCTGACGCTCGACACGATCTGCGTCAGCAAGTTCTCCAAGCTGAAGTTACCACCGCGTAGGATGGTGCTTGACCCGATCCTGCCGGAACGAGGCTTGGCTATGCTATTCGCGGGGCGCGGCATCGGCAAGACCCACGTCGCGCTGGGTATCGCTTACGCCGTGAGCTGCGGTGGTGAGTTTCTGCGCTGGCGAGCGAACAGGGCGTGCAACGTGCTGTACGTCGATGGAGAGATGCCTCAGGAGGCCTTACAAGATCGACTGTTGGCGACGATGAAAGGAGGGCGCCATCCACTGGATGGCGCATTCCGCCTGCTGTGCATGGACCGGCAGCCATTAGGGACGTCCCTCAATCTGGCCGATCCGAAGCAGCAAGAGGCCATCAATTCGCACCTGGACGGCGTCGAGTTTTTGGTTCTCGACAACTTGTCGACCCTCGTAAACGGCGGCGCGGAGAACGACGCGGAGTCTTGGATCTCGATGCAGGCTTGGCTGCTCCAGTTGCGGCGACGCGGAGTCACGGTGTTGGTCGTGCATCACGCCGGCCGCGGCGGCAATGCGCGCGGCACGTCCAAGCGGGAGGACGTGCTCGACACGGTGATCCAGCTCAAGCACCCGGAGGACTATGATCCCGCCGAAGGGGCGCGCTTCGAGGTGCATCTGACAAAGGCGCGGGGGGTGTTCGGGGAGGATGCCTTGGCGTTCGAAGCGAAGCTCGAACTGGACGAACAGGGGGCAGCCCACTGGGTATGCACCGATCTCAAGAGCGATGACGCAGAGGACGTGCAGAAGGTGCTGGAGCTGTCGGAAGCGGGTAAGAGCACCCGCGAGATCGGAAAGGAGCTTTCGATGAGCAAGTCCAGGGTTGACCGGCTGTTGAAGAAGGCCAAGCGGACGAAGAAAGCCAAGCCGGCAGAGCAGAAGGAATAGCAACCCCTGTGTCCCGCTGTCCCGCTGCCTTAGGGTGTGGGACAGCGGGACACCTGCTTGACGGTAGTGCAAATTTCCCAGAATTTCCTTGAATTACCGCGGCCGTTGAAGTCTATGAAAGACTTATGCTTTCTCGGGAATCGCGACAAAAAATATATGCGCTTTTATGAAGGGGGAAAGTTTAGGCCGCATTTGGGCTAAGAAGAACAATGAAGCTTCTGAAAAATTCTGGAAATGAACGGGTCATTGATCGGCTGCAGGCCTGGGTGCGTCCAGGGGCGGCCATCGATGTCATGTCGCCCGAATTTTCACTGCACGCATTTGCGGAGACACGCGAGCTATTTTCAAAGCCCGGCAACGTCCGGCTGCTCCTGGGGGAGGAGGCGGCGCGAGGTCAATCACTCTTCAATGGCGCCGCTGATATTGCCTATCGCGGCCGACTCCATGGCAGGTGGCTCGCTAAAGCCGCCCATGACTGGCTCAAGAACCACGCAGAAGTTCGCTGCGCCGCCGGGGCTCCACCGCAATCGGTGATGATGGTGACCGGTGAAGGTGCGCGCCGCGCCATCGTCGGCACATGCGCCTACACCACCGAAGGGCTCGGCATTACGCCCGGCGGCAAGCTCGGTCTGGTGCAGACCACTGACACCGAAGCCGAGGCGGCAACCCTCGCCGATTGGTTCCAGACCAATTGGGACGCGCTGGCACCACAAGCTGCCGGCGGGCCACTGGCTACCGTACTCGCAGAGGCAGCCTCCCAACGTGCGGCGTCCCTACTCTACTTCAAGTTCCTCTTCGAGCTGTTCAAGGACTTGGGCGACGAGCTTGACGAGGAGCGTATCGTCAAATCTGCCACCGGCATCCGCGACACGACCGTCTGGAAGAAGCTGTTCAGGTTTCAGCGCGACGGCGTCGTCGGCGCTATCGACAAGCTGGAAAGGATAGGCGGCTGCATCATCGCCGACAGCGTCGGCCTTGGCAAAACCTTCGAGGCTCTGGCGGTCATCAAATACTACGAGCTTCGCAATGACCGCGTGCTGGTGCTTTGCCCCAAGCGGCTGCGCGACAACTGGACCCTCTACAAGGCCAACGACAACCGCAACGTCCTCGCCCGCGACCGTTTCAACTACGACGTTCTCAATCACACGGACCTGTCCCGCGAGGGAGGACTGTCGGGCGATATCGATTTGACCCATGTCAACTGGGGCAACTACGACCTCGTCGTGATCGACGAGTCCCACAATTTTCGGAATAAGGCAACGCACCGAGATCGGGAAACCCGCTACGACCATTTGATGAAGCGCATCATCAAGGCAGGCGTGAAAACGAAGGTGCTGATGCTGTCCGCCACGCCGGTAAACAACCGGCTCGCCGACCTCAAGAACCAGATCGCCTTCATGACCGAGGGCGATGACATGGCGCTGATCGGGCATGGCATCCCCAGCATCGAGGCGACAATCCGCAAGGCGCAGGGGCAGTTCAATCGCTGGCTAGACCTGCCCGAAGACGAGCGGCGTCAGTCGCGCCTGATGGATATGCTCGGCTTCGACTATTTTAAGCTTCTCGATATGCTGACTATCGCCCGCTCGCGTAAGCATGTGCAGCGATATTACGGCACCGCCGAAACCGGCCAGTTCCCCGACCGGCTCCGGCCGATCAACATCAAGGCGGATGTGGACATCGCGGGCGAGTTCCGTCCTATCCGCGAGATCAACAACGAGATCAGGCGGCTGACGCTCGGCGCATACGCCCCGCTGCGCTATGTGCTCCTGCACAAGCAGGCCGCCTATGACGCCAAATACAGCACCAAGATTCGCGGCGGCGAGAGCTACTTCCGGCAAGTGGATCGCGAGGAAAGCCTGATCCACTTGATGCGCGTCAATCTCCTGAAGCGCATGGAAAGCTCCGTTGCGTCCTTCGCGCTGACCATAAAGCGTCAGTTGGACGATGTGAGCGCGCTCCTCGCCAAGATCGGTTCGCACGAAGAGACCGTCGAGGAATTGGGCATCGACGATGTCGATATCGACGATCCGAGCTTCGAGGCGCTGCTGGTCGGCCGTAAGGTCAAGGTGCTGTTGCAGGACGTTGACCGCGTTCGCTGGCGGCAGGACCTTACCGAGGATCGCAACCGGCTGGCGACGCTGTTGTCGGCGGCGCGCGCCGTGACCGCCGACCGCGACGCCAAGCTCGCCGCCCTGAAAGAGGTGATTGCCCGGAAAATCCGTGCGCCCCTCAACAGCGGCAACCACAAGATTCTTCTGTTCACGGCCTTCGCCGACACGGCGGATTACCTCTATCGCGAGCTTGCCGCCTGGGCTCACAAAACGCTCGGCATCAATGCCGCTGTTGTGACCGGCACCGGTGCGAACAAGACGACTCTATCGGGTCTGCGCTCGGACATGGGTTCGATCCTGAGCGCCTTTTCGCCGCGCTCCAAGGAGCGCCCGGTAAACCTTTCGGCTGAAGGGGAGATCGACCTTCTGATCGCGACGGACTGCATTTCCGAAGGCCAGAACCTTCAGGACTGCGACTTCCTCGTCAACTACGATATCCACTGGAATCCCGTTCGCATTATCCAACGGTTCGGCCGCATCGATCGTATCGGCTCGCAGAACGAACGCATCCAGCTGGTGAATTTCTGGCCCAACATGGAGCTGGACGAATATCTCGACCTCGAATCCCGTGTCAGCGGGCGCATGGTCCTGCTTGATGTGTCCGCGACCGGCGAGGAAAACGTCATCGAGTTCCAGGCCGGCAACCAGATGAACGACCTGGAATACCGCCGCGCCCAGCTGCAAAAATTGCAGGACGCTGTTATCGACCTTGAAGATCTGTCGAGCGGCGTATCCATCGCCGATCTGACCCTCAACGATTTCCGAATCGACCTCGCTGGGTATCTGCGAGAAAACCGCGAGCGGCTCGAAACGCTGCCGCCCGGCACCTACGCCGTCGTGCCGCCACCCGACAACCATCCCGGCAATGCGGAAAGCGCCATTCCACCCGGCGCGATCTTCTGCCTGCGAGCGGTAGGCGAGGCTGCCGCACGGGCGGCCGAGCCCGGCTATCCGCTGAGTCCGCATTTCGTTGTCCATGTCAGCGACACTGGCGAGGTCCTCCTGACCTACACCCAGGCCAAGCAGGTGCTCGACCGGCTCAAGAAGGTCTGCATCGGCCGCGATCTTCCCGACGCCGAGGCGTGCGGCCGTTTCGACAACGCGACCCGCTTCGGCCGCGATATGGAGCCTTATCAGAAGCTCCTGTCGCGGGCCGTCGCCTCGATTGCCGGCAAGAGCGAGGAACGCGCCGTTGCCAGCCTGTTCACGCCGGGCGGCACGCACGCCCTGAAGGGCGAGTTTGCCGGGATCAACGATTTCGAGGTCGTGGCCTTCCTTGTCATCTTCCCGGAAACGGAAGCGGCATGACTGCTGATAGGAATATCAGCGCGGTTGTCGATGCGCTCGGGCTGCCGCCCGGCGCGCGAGTCGATGCGCGTGTGCCCAAGAAGCTCCTCGTCGAGCAGGGCGCGCCCACGCCCGCAGACAAACGGGCGATTCAGGAAGGGATCGACGAGTTGCAGTGGTTCGCGGCGTGCAAGGCTGCGACCATAGGCGTGCCGGCATTTTCGGATGACACGCGGGAGTATCAGGAAATAGCTGTCGTCGCTTGCGCTTTCCGCCCCGCCGCGAAAGCCAAGCGGCTGATCGAGTTGATCCACCGCGCCATCCCGTATCCTGTTGTTCTCATCACCACCGACGAGAACTGCGTGGCCGTATCGGCCGCGCATAAGCGCCGGGCGCAGAACGAGGCGGGCCGCGTCATCATCGACCGTGTCGTCGTCGCGACGGGCTTGCAGCCGGACACGGACGACGCCACCCAGGCCGCGTTCCTCAAGAGCTTGTCTCTGGCGCAACAACCCCGGTCCGATCTGTTCGCCCTTTATGCCGGCTGGCTTGCCCGCATCGAGGCGATGAATGCTGCCCGGCTGACGGGGGCGTTTGTGGCGACCGGTGAGAGCGTGGCCATCGACCAGCGGCGCGAGGCGCTGGATGCCCATACGCGGCTGGCGAAAGAAATTGACATCCTGCGCGGCAAGGCGAAACGCGAAAAGCAGTTGAGCCGCCGCGTGAATCTGAACATGGAGATCCAGCGCCGCGAAGCTGATCTCGCCGCCTATAAGAAGAACCTTTGAGAGAGTTGTGGGGGACCTGAACGTATGCTCGAGATCAAGAAGCTGAACCTGGGCGATTCGGAAACCAAGAGCGCCGATCTGGTCGCCGAGAATATCGACGCATTGCGGTCGCTGTTCCCCGAGGCGTTCAGGGAAGGGCAGATTGCTTTCGAGGTCTTGAAGCAGATTCTCGGTGGCGCGGTCCATGAACACGACGAGAAATATGGTCTCAACTGGCACGGCAAGCGCAAGGCGCGGCAGATCGCGTTGACGCCGTCCACTGGCACGCTGTTGCCAGCCCCCGAAGAAAGCGTCGATTGGGATACGACGCAAAACTTAATGATCGAGGGTGACAACCTCGAAGTTCTAAAGCTCCTGCAAAAGAGCTACGCCGGCCAGGTGAAGCTCATCTACATCGACCCGCCATACAATTCGGGTGGCGATTTCGTCTATCCAGACGATTTCTCGGACAGTATCCAAAACTACCTGGAACTGACAGGACAGGTCGCAGGCGGAAAGAAGCTGAGCACGAACACCGAGGCCTCCGGTCGTTTCCATACCGACTGGCTGAACATGATGTATCCGCGCCTAAAGCTGGCAAAAGCCTTGCTTGATAAGAACGGGCTGATCTTCGTGAGCATCGATGACGGCGAGTTATCCACCCTTCGGTTGGCAATGGACGATATATTCGGAGAGGAAAGTTTTCTCGCCACCTTCATTTGGAAAAGCCGTCAAAACAAGGACAACCGCACGGTCACAGGTGCGTCTATCGACCACGAATACATCGTTGCCTACGGTAACAAGATTCGTGGGTCGGAGAGGAATGTAAAGCAATACTCCAATCCTGATGGCGATCCTCGCGGCGATTGGGCGAGCGCTAACATGGTGGGGATTGCGACGGCCGACCGCCGTCCGAACCTGCACTACGATCTCATAAATCCAGCTACAGGTATAAACTATGGATGCCCGGATATGGGCTGGCGCTACGACAAGACGACGATGGGACGGCTCATCGCGGAAGACAGGATACTCTGGCCGGAAGCCTCTGATGGCCGTCCGCGGCGCAAAGCATTCCTAACCGAGCTTGAATCCGAGTTTACAGGCTATTCGACGGTGATCGGCGAAGCGCTGTTCACGCGCGACGGCACCGCCGACATCGACAGCCTCTTTGACACCCGGATTTTTAACTTCCCCAAGCCCGTCGAGCTCATCCGAACGATCATTGAGCAGGCAACAGACGATGACGACATCGTGCTGGATTTCTTTGCCGGGTCAGGCACTACTGCCCACGCAACCTTGCTTCAAAACGCAACGGATGGCAGTGCGCGCCGCTTCATCGTGGTGCAGTTGCCGGAACCTCTCGACCCGAGCAATCGCGACCAAAAGACAGCAGCGGATTTTTGCACCAAACTTGGCAGACCTCAGAATATCGCCGAGCTAACAAAGGAGCGCATCCTTCGAGCGGGCAAAAAGATTGCTGAAGACAATCCAGACTTTGACGGCGACACCGGATTTCGCGTTTTCAAGCTCGAACGATCCAACATCCGCGCATGGGAGCCGGACCCGGCCGACCTTGAGGGCACGCTCCTTGACAACGCGGAGCATCTTGTTCAGGGCCGCACGGAGCAGGACGTTCTTTATGAGTTGTTGCTCAAGCTTGGCCTGGACCTTTGCGTTCCCATCGAGAAGAAGCAGATCGCCGGGAAGGTCGTCCATTCCATCGGCGGCGGCGCGCTGATCGTTTGCCTTGCCGATGGCCTGACCAAGGACACGGTCGAGCCGCTTGCCAACGGCATCGTCGCTTGGCGCAAGGCGCTTGCGCCGGCCGTCGATACCCGGTTGGTATTCAAGGATTCCGGCTTCGCCGACGACGTGGCCAAGACAAACATGGCGGCGATCCTGAATCAGAACGGCCTTCTTGACGTACGTAGTCTCTGAGGGAGGGTGAAATGAAACTGCATTTCGAGCCCGACCTCGACTACCAGCACACCGCGATTGAAGCCGTATGCGACCTGTTCCGGGGGCAGGAAACCAACCGCACCGAGTTCACAGTAACCCGCCGTCCCGACGGGGGCGTGCAAGGCGAATTAGGGCTGGTCGAAAGCGAGCGCGGCATCGGCAATCGCCTGACGCTGCTCGACGACGAGATTATCGGTAACCTCAAAGACATTCAATTGCGCAACGGCTTGCCACCCTCGTCGGACCTGACCTCCGGCGACTTCACCGTCGAAATGGAGACGGGCACCGGCAAGACCTACGTTTATCTCCGCTCGATCTTCGAGCTGAACAAGCGATTCGGCTTCACGAAGTTCGTCATCGTTGTGCCGTCCGTCGCGATCAAGGAAGGCGTCTACAAGACGCTTCAGATCACCGAGGACCATTTCAAGGGCCTTTATTCCGGCCAACCCTTCGACTATTTCCTTTACGATTCCGCCAAGCTGGGCCAGGTGCGCAACTTCGCCACCAGCCCGACCGTCCAGATCATGGTCGTGACCGTCGGCGCGATTAACAAGAAGGACGTGAATAACCTCTACAAGGACAGCGAGAAAACCGGCGGCGAAGCGCCCATCGACCTGATCCGCGCCACCCGTCCCGTCATCATCGTGGACGAGCCGCAGAGCGTAGACGGCGGCCTTGAGGGGCGGGGCAAGCAGGCGCTTGGCGAAATGCACCCGCTTTGCACCCTGCGCTACTCTGCCACCCATGTGGACAAGCACCACATGGTGTACCGCCTCGACGCGGTGGACGCCTATGACCACAAGCTGGTCAAGCAGATCGAAGTGGCCTCGCTCGAAGTCGAAGGCGGGCACAACAAGGCGTATCTGCGGTTTCTCTCCGCCAGTAACAGGCGCGGCGCGATCACCGCCCGCGTGGAGGTCGACGTGCAGCAGGGCGCGCAGGTCCGTCGCAAGGAGATCGTCGTGCAGGACGGCGATGATCTCGAGGACGCAACCGGCCGCGCTATCTACAAGGATTGCCGGATCGGCGAAATCCGCGTGGTCGGTGATGACTCCTTGTTGGAGGTCAAGACCGCTGGCTCCGAAACCTTTCTATCAGTCGGCCAAGCCATCGGCGACGTGGACCCCGACGCCATCAAGCGGCTTATGATCCGGCGCACGATCCACGAGCACCTGGAAAAGGAGAAGCGGCTCGCCCCGATCGGCGTCAAGGTGCTGAGCCTGTTCTTCATCGACGCCGTGGAGCGCTACCGCTCCTATGACGCGGACGGCAACGCGGTGAAGGGGAAATACGCAACGATCTTCGAGGAAGAATATCGGCGCGCGGCGAAACTTCCCGAGTTTTCGAGCCTGTTCAAGGAAGTGGACGTGACCTCCGACGCGCCGGAGGTGCATGACGGTTATTTCTCCATCGACAAGAACAAGCGATGGACGGACACGGCCGAAAACAATCAGGCCAACCGCGACAATGCCGAGCGTGCCTACAACCTCATCATGAAGGAGAAAGAGAAGCTGCTGAGCTTCGACACGAAGCTCAAGTTCATCTTCTCGCACTCCGCCCTCAAGGAAGGGTGGGACAATCCCAATGTCTTCCAGATTTGCGCTCTGCGCGAAATGGGCACCGAGCGCGAGCGCCGGCAGACCATCGGGCGCGGCCTGCGCCTTTGTGTTAATCAGGAGGGCGAACGGCTACGCGGCTTCGAGGTGAACACGCTCACGGTGATTGCCACCGAGAGCTATGAAGCCTTCGCCGAGAATTTGCAGAAGGAGATCGAGGCCGATACCGGCATCCGCTTCGGCATCGTGGAGAAGCACCAGTTTGCCGCCATCCCCATCCAGAATGAGGACGGCTCGACCGCCATGCTCGGCTTCGACGAATCCGCCGCCATCTACGACTGGTTGAAAGGCGAGGGGTTCATCGACGTCAAAGGCAAGGTGCAGGATAAGCTGCGCACAGCCATCAAAAACGGTACGCTCGAGCTGCCCGAGGCGCACGCCGCCCATCTGCCTCAGGTCAGGGAGGTACTGCGCAGGATCGCGGGCCGGCTGGAAATCAAGAACGCCGACGACCGCAAGCCGATCAGCGTGCGCAAGGAGGTCCTTCACAGCGCCGAGTTTCAGGCGCTATGGGACCGGATCAAGCACAAGACGACCTATCGCGTTCATTTTGACAACAACAAGCTCATCAAGGATTGTGCCAAGGCCATCGAGAACGGCCCGCCGATCACGAAGGCGCGCGTGACGATCCGCAAGGCCGACCTCGCCATCGGCCAGGGCGGGGTCCTCGCCACGGAGACCTCTAGCTCCGGCCCGGTTACCATTGAGGAAGGCGACATTATCCTCCCGGACGTGCTGACCGATTTGCAGGATCGCACGCAGCTGACGCGGCGCAGCCTGGTCACCGTCCTGACCGAGAGCGGGCGGCTGGCCGACTTCAAGCGCAACCCGCAAGCGTTCATCGAATTGGCGGCGGAATTTATCAACCGCACCAAGCGTCTCGCACTTGTCGACGGTATCAAATACCACCGCATCGGTGACGAGGACTTCTTCGCCCAGGAACTGTTCGAGCAGGAGGAGCTGATCGGCTACCTCAAGAACATGCTCGAAAACACTAAGAAGTCCGTCTTCGAGCACGTCGTGTACGATTCCGGCGGCGTAGAGCGCACCTTCGCCGAACAGATGGAAAAGAGCGACGCGGTGAAAGTCTACGCCAAGCTGCCTAGCTGGTTCAAAGTGCCGACGCCGCTCGGCAGCTACAACCCCGACTGGGCCGTGCTCATCGAGATCGACGGTCAGGAGCGCCTTTATTTCGTCGTCGAGACGAAGGGCAGCCTGTTCACGGACGATCTGCGGGATCAGGAAGCCGCAAAGATTGCCTGCGGCGAGGCGCATTTCAAAGCGCTCGCCTTGGGCGAGAATCCAGCCAGGTACGTGAAGGCCACGAACTTGGGAGATGTGATGAAGCACACTTCATCATAGAAGGGATCGAGATCAACGACGCCAACCAAGGCGGTCCAAATCCGCTTTTTGTCGCTCGGATTTCGAGGTGGCGGGGCCCCAAATTGGGTGGGGTACTTAACCTTAAAAAACTGGTATCTTTCGCGCCGATGAAGAACGCTCTACCGCAACGCAACCCGGATCGTATGTTCGGTTGGCTGCTTCACGCGATCCCCCTCGAATGGATCAGTCGGAAGACATAGTTCGGCGCTAAGCCAAGGCCGGTTGCAGCCTTCTGGGCCTTCTCTAACCCCTGGTTGGCGTAGATACGCAGGATGTTTTCGCGCTGCTCTTTGCTGATGCGCTTCTTGTGGCCGCCGCGGTCGGCTCTTGTGCGATGCTTTGCAGACGCTGAGCGTGCTATGTCCATGGCGGAGCAATCGACAGCGAGGCGAAACGGCAAGCTTGCTGCTTACCTAGTGCTTACCCAATAGATCTTATAAAATCAGGTAATCACAAGAAAGGCCTTGTTTTACTGGCGCACCCGACACGATTCGAACGTGTGACCTTTGCCTTCGGAGGGCAACGCTCTATCCAGCTGAGCTACGGGTGCTAGTCGAGCCTCATTTAGCCGATTGGCGAGGGGCGGGCAACCGCTTCCCGCCGCATCGATCAGGCTGATTTGCGCCCCAGACGGCCAGGAACCGGCTCGCTGTCCCGGCCGAGGCCGGCAAACTCGGCGAGCAGCCGCTCGGCGCAGATGACGCGGTTGCGGCCGAGCCGTTTGGCCGCATAGAGCGCCTCGTCGGCTAAGCCCAGCAGCCGGTCGGGGCTGGCGTCGGCCTCGCCGGGAAGCCGGCTGGCGACGCCGACGCTGAGGGTGACGTGGTCGCCGGCGCCCTCGGCACCATGGGCGATCGGCAGGGCCATCACAGCGCGGCGGATCTCGTCGGCGATCGCGCAGGCGGCATCGCAATCCATGTCCGGCAGGATCAGCGCGAACTCCTCGCCGCCATAGCGGCTGACGACGGCGGCGACCGCGCGCAGGCATTCGTCGCCGCTCTGGTGGCCGTGGCGGTCGTTGAACTGCTTGAAATGATCGACGTCGACGAACAGCAGCGCCATCGGCTTCTGCGTCCGCTGGGCGCGGGCCCATTCCGCCTGCAGCATCTGGTCGAAGGCGCGGCGGTTCGACAGGCCGGTCAGGCCGTCCTTGGTGGCGAGCTCCTTCAGCGCGCTCTCGGCGCGCTTCTGGTCGGTGAGGTCGCGCAGCGTCTCCACCACCGCGATCAGATGGCCGGCCTCGTCGTGGATCGGGCCGGCGTCGATGGCGAGATAGAGCTGGCTGCCGAGCTTCGGCATCACGCACCAGTTCTCGGCGCTGAAGCCGAGGCCGTTATGGCCGCGCGCGGCATATTCCGAATAGAACTCCGGCAGCTGCTCGGGGCGGTCGAGCGCCACGAGGTCGGCGAGGCACGGGCGCTTGGTCTCGTAGAAGGCCTGCCAGTGTTTCGTGGTGCCGATCACCTCGGAGGCGGCGACGCCGGTCAGCCGCTCGCAGGCCCTGTTCCAGATCACGACGCGGCGCCTGGGGTCGATCACGAAGGTCGGCACCACCAGATGCTGCATCAGCCGCACGGCATAGGAATCGGCGACGTCGACAGGGCTGGCGGGAGTCTTGCTCGCGGTCTTGCCCGGCTTCGCCATCTCAGGCCACCGCCGCGATGGGCCGGGCATCGCCCGGGCTGAACAGCTTGCGCACGTCGGCCGCCGGCTTCGGCTTGCTGAACAGATAGCCCTGCATCTCGGTGCAACCGAGCGAGCGCAGCATCTCGCGCTGCGCCTCGGTCTCGACGCCTTCGGCCACCGTGGTCATGTTGCTGGCGGCGGCGATGTTCACCACCGCCTGGACGATCACGGGCGCGCCGCTCGCTTCCGCGATGTCGGCGACGAAGCAGCGGTCGATCTTGATCTTGTCGAACGGGAAGCGCTTCAGATAACTCAGTGAGGAATAGCCGGTCCCGAAATCGTCGAGGGCGATGCGCACGCCGATCGAGCGGAGCTGATGCAGGATCGAGAGCGCGGCCTCGTCGTCGCGGATCAGCACGGCCTCGGTGATCTCGAGCTCGAGCCGGCGCGGGTCGAGCCCGGAGGCGGCGAGAGCGCCGGCGATCCGCAGCGCCAGCGTGTCGCATTTGAGCTGCACCGGCGAGACGTTGACCGCGATCCGCACATGCGCCGGCCAGGTCGCGGCCTCGTTGCAGGCCATGCGCAGCACCCAGTCGCCGAGCTCGTTGATCAGGCCGGTGTCCTCGGCGATCGGGATGAACTCGGCCGGCGAGACCCAGCCGCGTTCGGGATGACGCCAGCGCAGCAGCGCCTCGCAGCCCGAGACGTCGTTGGTGCGCAGATCGACCAGCGGTTGATAGTGAATCTCGAAGCCGCCATTCACCAGGGCTTGGCGCAGGTCCTGCTCCATGGTCAGGCGTGCCTTGGCGCTCGCGTCCATCGCCGGCTCGAAGAAGCGATGGGTGCGGCGGCCCGAACCCTTGGCGCCGTACATGGCGAGGTCGGCGTTCTTGATGAGCTGGTCGAGGTCGGCGCCGTCCTGCGGCGCCAGCGCGATGCCGATGCTGGCGTCGGTGGAGAGCTGGTGGCCGAGGCAATGATAGGGCTGGCGGATCGCCTCGTAGATCCGCGTCACGAACGACAGCACGTCCGCAGAGGATTGGATTCCGGTCTGGATCACCGCGAACTCGTCGCCGCCGAGCCGCGCGATCAGGTCGCTCTTCTTGAGGCAGCCGCGCAGCCGGGTCGCGATCGCCTTCAGCAGATCGTCGCCGACGTGATGGCCGAGCGAATCGTTGATGCCCTTGAATTCGTCGACGTCGATATAGAGCAGCGCGAACTGCTCGCCGCCGGCGACCTTCTCCAGCTCGCGCTCGATCTGCTCGCGGAACAGCGTGCGGTTCGGCAGGTCGGTCAGCGCGTCGTAATGCGCCATGTGCGCGATCTTCTCGTCGGCGCGCCGCCGCTCGGTGACGTCATCGATGACATGGATGAGGTATCGCGGTTCGCCGGCTTCATCACGAAGGCCGATCCGGGTCGAGGTGATGTAGCGTAGCCCCATGCCAGGCATCTGCCAGGCGTGTTCGTCCTTGAACAATCCCTCGGCCGATTTCAGTGCACTGCTGTCGTCTTCGGTGATGCGGTCGGCGGGCCCCTTGGGAAAGATGTCGAAAGCGGTCTTGCCCACGACATCCTGACGAGACTGGCCGAATAGCTGCTCGGCGACGCAATTGAGCAGCAGGTATTGCCGCGTCCGGGCGTCCTTCACCGTGATCTGGGAGGGGATGTGATCGATGATCTCGCGCAGGAACGTGTCGTTGCGGTCGCGCTCCTGCTCGAGATTGCGGCGCTCGGTGATGTCCTCGATCGTGGCGACCCAGCCGCCCTGAGCCAGCGGCGTGTTGATGACCTGGAAGGCGCGGCCGTTGGGCAGCTCATGGGTCCTGGTGGAGACCTTGCCTTCGGCGACCACCCGCATCACATCGGCGCAGAACGCCTCGACGTCGCCACGGAATGCGCCGCGCTCCTTGCGATGATACATGGCTTCGTGAATGTGGCAGCCGGGCTTGATAACGTCCGTGGACAGGCCGAACATGTCGGCGTAGCGGCGGTTGCAGGTGACGATATAGCCGGCGGCGTCGTACAGGATCAGCCCTTGCGACATGTTGTTCAGGGCGGTGTCGAGTCGCTGCCGCTCCGCTTCGATCCGTTCCTGAGCCCCCCGGTTCTGCCGGTTGATCTGGCGAATGATCAGGAAGAGGATCAGCGCGATCACGGCGGCTGAAACCGTTGCCGCGGTGACCATGAAGCCGGTCTGGTGGCGCCAGTCGGCAAGCGCGGCGCTCGTGGTGTTGGTCGCGACGATGACCAGCGGAAAATGCGACAGCGACGCCGCCGAGCCGAGGCGGTCCTCGCCGTCGATCGGGCCCTTGACGCGCAGTGTATGCCGGCCGCCTTCGGCCAGCACCTTGCGCATCAGCGGCGCGTCCTTGAAATTCCTGCCGATCAACTCTTCGACATGCGGGTAACGCGCCAGCATCTTGCCTTCGCGATCGAACAGCGAGATGGCGGCGCCCTCGGCCAATGCGACCGAGGCGAAATAGCGTTGATAGCTCTCGGGATCGATCCGGCGCACCAGGACGCCGAGGAAGGTGCCGTCCGGCATGTTGAGCCGGCGCGCGACGATGGTCGTCCATTTTCCGATGATGAAGCTTCGCACGGATTCCAGCAGCACCGGCTCCGATGCCGGATTTGACTTGAAGGTCTGGAAATAGGTGCGCGACGAGACGTTGATCGCGGGCAGCGGCTGGGCGCGCGACCAGTTGATGATGTCGCCGTCCGCGTCGTAGATCACGATGTCGCCGAGGTAGGATACCGCGCTGATCTTGCCGCGCAGCATCTGGTTGGTGGCAGGTCCGGACATTCGTTCGCGGAACATCGCGGGCGAGGTGATCTCCCGCAGGTTCATCTGCTCGATCAGGTCGGCGGCGACGACGTCGGAATCCTCAAACTGCTGATCGAAATGCCGCGCGATCAGCTGCACGGTGTTTGCCAGCTCGCGCTCGCGGTTGGTCAGCGTGCGCTCGCGAAAATCGCCGATGGCCATGGCGGTCACAGCGAAGATGCCCGCGACCAGCAACACGCCGCACAGGGTGAGCCAGAGCACCGGGCCGCGCCGCGTCGCCGCCTCCCAGCCGCTCTTTGCGGCTAGAGACATTCCGGCTGCGATCCTTGCAGAGACCTGGCGCATTCCCCCTCCCTGAGGGAACACGAATACACCGCACAAATGGCCCAAACCTTAGCAAAGCCAGTTACCTAAGGATTAATCCGGTTGCGTGGTCAGGCCCGTATGCCGCGAAGCGAGAATCATCTCGCGGTTGTGCGATGCCAGAAACAACCGCTGCGCTGCATCATTAATTGCCGCTTAATGCGAGGCGCCCGCGCCCTTGTCGCCACCGCCGCTGCGCAACCGTCCGACCACGCCGGTGGGGAAGAAGTAGACGCTGGCGATGAACAGCAGTCCGAGCCACAGCAGCCAGCGGTCGGGGTGGAGAAGCCCAGGCAGCAGCGGCAGCCCGGCCTCCGACGCCGCCTTGGATGCGACGCCCATCAGCGACTGCAGATAGTTCTGGGCGAGGATGAAGATCGTGGCGCCGATGATGGCGCCGTAGATCGTGCCCATGCCGCCGATCACGACCATCAGCAGGATGTCGAGCATGATCGAGAAGCTGAGCGATGTGTCGGGGCCTGCATAACGCAGCCACAGCGCATTCAGGATGCCGGCGCCGGCGGCGACCAGCGCGGCCAGGCAGTTGGCGTAGGTGAGATGGAACACGGTGCGAAAGCCGAGCGCCTCGGCGCGAAAGCGATTCTCGCGGATCGCCTGCAGCACGCGCCCGAACGGCGAGTTCACGACGCGCAACAGGGCGAGGATCATCAGGGCGGAGATCGCGAACACCAGGTAGAAGGTCAGGATGCGGCCGTTGATCTCGAAGCCGAACAGGTTCCTGGAGATCAGCACCGTGCCGGGGCGGAGCAATTCGGGCAGCTGAAAGCTGCGCCCGTCCTCGCCGCCGGTCAGCCAGGACAGCTGCGAGGCCAACACCTGGAAGGCGGAGGCGACCGCGAGCGTGATCATGGCAAAGAAGATCGCGGCGACGCGCAGCGAGAACAGGCCGATCGCGAGCGCGAGCAAGGCCGCCAGCGGCAGGCCGACGACGATGCCGGTAGCGACCGCGGCCCAGTTCGGACCCATCCCGTACAGCGCGATCGCGATGGCGTAGCTGCCGATGCCGTAGAACATGGTGTGGGCGAACGACACCGAGCCGGTATAGCCGAGCAGCAAATCGTAGGACGCGACCAGCGCGGCGAAGACGCAGATCTTGGCGGCGACGTTCAGCGCTTTCGCGCCCGGGAACAGGAACGGCGTTAGCGCCAGTGCCAGAATGATGACGACGAGAACGAGCGTGAGAACACGGCTGCGGGGCGGATCGCCTGACAGGATCATCATCGGCTGGTCACCGCATAGAGGCCGCGCGGCCGCCACATCAGAATGGCGACCATCAGCAGGATGTTGGAGACGAGGGCGAGTTTCGGCACCAGGAAGCCACCGTAATTGGCGACCATCGCGACCAGAATCGCGCCGATGAAGCAGCCGCCGATCGACCCGAGGCCGCCGATGATGACGACGACGAAAATCAGGACGGTGAGCTCGTCGCTCATGGAGGCATGGACCTGCTCGCGATAGAGCGCCCACATCACGCCCCCGAGGCCGGCGAGCGCCGATCCGGTCATGAACACGCCGAGGAACAGCCGTCGGATGCGATAGCCGAGGGCCTCGACCATCTCGCGGTTCTCGACGCCGGCGCGGATCAGAAGGCCGAGCTTGGTGCGGTTGAGCACGAGCTGGATCGCGATGAAGACGGCGAGCCCGATCAGCGTCGCCAGCACGCGATATTTGGCGATCGCGACGTCGCCGAGGATGAACGAGCCGCGCAGCGAGGTGGGCAGCGGCATCGGGATGATCTGCGGCCCCCACAGCGCATAGAGCGTCTGCTCGGCGACGATCAGCCCGCCGGTCGTCATCAGGATCTGCTTCAGATGCTGGCCATAGACGGGAAGGATCAGCACACGCTCCACGACGAGGCCGAGTGCGCCGGACACCGCCATCGACAGCAGGGCCGCGGGCGCCAGCACCGCGAGGTTTATCCAGAGCGAGTCGGCCTGAATGGAGGCCGCGAACGGCGCCAGCACCAGCGTCGCGACATAGGCGCCGACCGCGATGAAGGCGCCGTGGCCGAAATTGAGCACGTCCATCAGGCCGAACACCAGCGTCAGTCCGGAGGCCATGATGAAGATCATCATGCCCATCGCGAGGCTCGCCGCGGTCAGTGTCAGCCATGTGCTCGGCGAGCCGATCAGCGGAATCATCGCGAGCGCCAGCGCGATCGGCAGCAGGACCGGTGCGAGATCGCGCTTCGGCTTCGGCAGCGGATCGGTTGCAGCAAGTTCACTCACTGATGCGCCTCCAGGCTCAGGCCGAGCAGCCGCTCCTGCAGCGGCACGTCGGCCGCCAGCGCCGCCATCTCGCCGCGATGGACGATGGTGCCGTTGTCCATCACCAGCACGTTGTCGCCGAGCTCGCGGGCGGCAAAGAAATTCTGTTCGACCAGCAGGATCGTCGCGCCCTTGCGCTTGATCTCCTTCAGGCACTCGATCAGCGCCACGATGATCGCCGGCGCCAATCCCTTGGTCGGCTCGTCGATCAAGAGCAGCTTGCGCGGCTCGATGATGGCGCGTGCGATCGACAGCATCTGCTTCTGCCCGCCCGAGAGGCTCCCCGCGCGCGACAGCCAGAACCGGCGCAGCGCCGGGAAGAAGCCGAAAATCCATTCCAGCTGCTTGTCATCGAGCGGCCCGTCGCGCGCCGCCAGCACGAGGTTTTCCTTCACCGTGAGGTCGGAGAATACCGCCATGCTCTCCGGCACATAGCCGACGCCGAGCCGGGCGATGTCGGGTGTGGCGCGGCTCTCGATCCGCATCCCGGCGAGGCTGATCTCGCCGCTCGATGCCTGCCACAGGCCCATGATGGTGCGCAGCGTCGTGGTCTTGCCGGCGCCGTTGCGGCCGAGCAGCATCGTGGTCTGCCCCTGCGGCACCGTGAGGTCGATGCCCTGGAGGATGTGATAGCGGCCAATATGCGTGTGCACGCCGGAGAGTTTCAAAAGGTCGCTCATGCGGCGCTCTCTGCAGCGTTCTTGGGTGCGACGCCGAGATAGGCTTCCTGCACGATCGGCGAGGCGATCACCTCGGCCGGCGGGCCGTCGGCAACGAGCTGCCCGTTGTGCAGCACGATGATGCGGTCGGCGAGCGAGCGCACCACGTCCATCTTGTGCTCGACGAGGAGGATGATCTTGCTCTGGTCCTGCTTGAGCTGCGCGATCAGGTTCAGCACGACCGGCACCTCGTCGATGCTCATGCCGGCGGTCGGCTCGTCGAACATGAACACTTTCGGCTCCAGCGCGATCATCAGCGCGACTTCGAGCTTGCGCTGGTCGCCATGCGACAGCGCGGTCGCGGCGACGCCGCGGCGGCCACCGAGCGCGACCTGGTCGAGGATGGCGTCGGCGCGGGCGATCAAATCGCGGCGGACCATCCAGGGCCGCAGCATGTCGTAATGGGTGCCGTCGGCGGCCTGCACCGCGAGGCGGACGTTCTCTTCTACCGTCAGGTTCGGGAAGAGGTTTGTCAGCTGGAATGCGCGGCCAAGGCCGGCACGCGTGCGCATCGGCGCGGACTGCTGGGTGATGTCGGTGCCGTCGAACAGGATGCTGCCGCTGCTCGCGCGAAGCTGGCCCGAGATCAGGTTGAAATAAGTGGTCTTGCCGGCGCCGTTCGGCCCGACGATGGCGGTGAGCTCGCCGGGGCGGAACGTACAGGTGACGTTGTTGACCGCGACATGCCCGCCGAAGCGGATGGTGAGGTCGCGGGTTTCGAGAGTCAGCGTCATTGGCGATCTAGTGAATGATGAGATGAAAATGTATCCGCGATCACGCTGCGCTGCCTCCCCCGCTTGCGGGGGAGGCATAGGCGGCCTTGGCCTTCAGCCGCCGTTCTTAAGAAACGCCGATGCGGAGGGTCGGCCTGGGAGAGGGTGTTTTTACGACGAAGGCTCCCCAAGAGCTGAGAACCCTCTCCCGGCCTCTCCCGCAAGCGGGAGAGGGGAAGAACAACTCAGCGCTTGTTCTTGACCGGAACGTCCATGTCCTCGATCTTCAGTTCGCGGACCGGCTCAAGCACGGCCCAGGCGACGTTCGGATCGACCTTGACCTTGAAGTGATACATGCTCTGCAGCGCCTGATGGTCCTCCTTGCGGAACACCATCTTGCCCTTCGGCGTGTCGAACTCCAGACCTTCCATCGCCGTGATCAGCTTCTCGGTGTCGGTCGACTTCGCCTTGGTGACGGCGGCGACGACGGACATCGCGGCGGCGAAGCCGCCGGCGGTGAAGAAGTCCGGCGGCGCGTTGAAGCGCTTCTGGTGCTCGGCGACGAACCAGTCGTTCACCGGATTCTTCGGGATGTCGTAGTAATAATAGGTCGCGCCTTCCATGCCCGGCAGGCCCTTGTAGGCCGCCAGCGCCGGCAGGATGTTGCCGCCGGTCGAGAGCTCGATGCCGTAGCGCTTCGGGTCCATGTCCTGCAGCTTGGCCAGCGGATTGCCGGCGCCGGCCCAGATCACCCAGATCACCTTGCGGCCGGGCTTGTCCTTCAGCGCGTCGAACAGGCGCTGGCCGACCGCGGTGAAGTCGGTGGTCGAGGTCGGAGCATATTCTTCTGCGGCGAGCGTCGCGCCGGTCTTGGCGAGCGCCTCCTTGAAGGCGGCGACGCCGTCGCGGCCGAAGGCGTAGTCCTGCGCCAGTGTCGCCACGGTGACGCCCTGCTTGCCGATCGCGACCGCGTTCGAGATCGCATCCTGCGACGAATTGCGCCCGGTTCGGAAGATGTAGCGATTCCACTTCTCGCCGGTAATCTGGTCCGCGACAGCCGGCTCAACGATCAGGATCTTCTTGTTCTCCTCGGCGACGGGGAGAATCGCGAGCGCTGCGGCCGACGAGGTCGTGCCGATCGCAATGTCCGCCTTGTCGTCCTGATAGGCTTCAGCGAGCGCGGCCTTGGAGAGGTCCGGCTTGCCCTGGTCGTCCTTGGTGATGACGACGATCTTGCGGCCGTCGAGCGTCATCGTGCCCTTGGTGGCGTATTCAAAGCCCATCTGCAGGCCGGTTTCGGTCTGCTTGGCGTAAGCTTCGAGCGGGCCGGTCTTGCCGTAGATCAGCGCGACCTTGAGGTCGTCGGCTCGGGCGGAGGTGGTCGCGGCCAAGCCGAGGATGGCTGCTGTGAGAATGAGCGATCGACGCACGATGGGTTCCTCCTTGAATGAGCTGCCTTGATCACAGCGATTTGCACAAGTGTGCATACATTGCAATTCCACCTTCAGGCAGAGCCTGCATGAGGTGCATGTGACAATCTCTTGACGTGTGGGCGTCGCGACGTTCGCGATGCCTGCACGCCGCCGCGTCGTCCATCAGCCCATGCGTTTCCTCTGGCCGCCTACAGCAAGCCCTGCGCCAGATGCGGAGCTTGCGTTGGAATGGCTGAAAATGCGGCAGAAGCGCTGACGATGCCAAAGACAAGGCCGGCATCATGTTGTCGGGAATCCGAGACTCCAGACACGGATTGTCTCGAAACTCAGACAGGCGACGCTCCGGTCGCCAGCCCGAACTTGGCGAGTTTCTTGTAGAAGGTCGCGCGCGAGATCCGCAACATGCGCGCGGCTTCCGTGATCTGGCCGTTGCTGGCGGCCAGCGCATGTTCGAGCGTCTGCCTCTCGAACTCGGCCTCGGCTTCGGCATAGGGGAGGATCGAGCCGGTCATCCGCGGCACCGGCGCTGCGTCGATGTCTGCGCTGACCGGCAGGATGTGAACGAAATCGTCGCCTGTCAGGCGTCCGGTATCGCTCAGGATCAGCGCGCGCTCCAGGATGTTGCGGAGCTCGCGGACATTGCCGGGCCAATCGTAGCGCGCGAGCGCCGAAAGCCCGCTTGGCGTGATCCTGGCATTGACGAAATCGCCGGAGGCGCTGATGTCCTCGATCAGCCGCGCGCAGATGTCAGGCAGATCGTCGATGCATCTTCGCAAGGGGGGAAGATCGATCGAGAGCACGTTGAGACGGTAATAGAGATCGGGGCGGAAGGCGCCGTCGCTGACGCGCTTGCGTAAGTCCACATTGGTTGCGGCGATGACGCGCACGTCGACCTTGGTGATCTTGTCCGAGCCGAGCGGTTCGATCTCGCGCTCCTGCAAGACGCGCAGGAGCTTGGCCTGCAAGTGCAGCGGCATCTCGCCGATCTCGTCGAGGAACAGCGTGCCGCCGTCGGCGATCCGGAATTTGCCCTCGCGTCCCCTGCGGTCGGCGCCGGTATAGGCGCCCGGCGCGGTGCCGAAGAATTCGGATTCGATCAGCGTCTCCGGGATCGCCGCGACGTTGACGCTGACGAACGGTTTCTCCGCGCGCGAGGACGCATTGTGGATCGCCTGGGCCAGCAGCTCCTTGCCGGTGCCGGTCTCGCCGGTGAGCAGCACGGTCACGCTCTGCCGCGCCGCGCGTTTGGCAAATTCCTTCGCTTGGGCGATCGCCGGTGTCGTGCCGACGAAATCGGCCAGGGTGAAGCGCGCCGCACGGGCGTGCGACAATTGCCGCCGTGCCAGCCGCAGATCGCTCTCGAGCCGGGTGACGCGCGCGAGCAGCGGCTTCAGGCTCTCGATGTGGTCGTAGAGCACGAAGCCGATTGCGCCGATGACGTTGCGCTCCTCGTCCTCGATCGGCATGCGGGTGACCACGAGCTGCTCGCCGCCGAGCTCCATGATGTCGAGCAGGATCGGCTCGCCGCTCTCGGCGACATTCCGCATCAGGCTGTTCGGGATGATTTCTTCGATCGGCCGTCCGATCGCTTCCGCTGTCTGCTTCAGGCCGAGCGACGCCAGATATTTCTCATTGACGTAGATCACCCGCCCGCCGCGATCGATCGCAATCGCACCCTCGCATAAATGCTCCAGCCGCTCGAACAGCGTCACCATCGCCCGTGCGCGGACATAGGCGGGATCGCTGACGGAGGGGGGAGAGGGCATGGCGTACCTCAGGGGAAGTCCGCCTGTATTAGCAAAAGGATAGTAATTTCAAAGGGGGAATTGGGCGGCGGCAGCTCAGCATTTGCTGTCATCCCGGACAAGCGAAGCGCAGATCCGGGATCCATACCCACAGGGAGAGGTTTGACGAAGACTCGGAGTGGGAGCCTCGCGTTACACTACGCCCTGTGATTATGGGTCCGGGGCTCGCGCTTTGCGCGCCCCCGGGACGACAGCGAAATTGTTGCGACACTGTCGCCCTACCGGCGATACCCGTTCGCCCGTGAATAGCCCTGGCGGTTCTGCTGCAGCGGGCGGCTGGCGACGCTGCCCCGGGCCTCGCTGGAGGCGGGCGTTGCGAGCTTCAGCTCCTCCAGGAAGATCGGCCGGGCGAAATAATAGCCCTGCGCGTAGCGGATCTTGGTGGCGGCCTGGAGGTAGGCCAATTCTTCGTAGGATTCGAGCCCTTCGGCGATCACGGTCATGCCGAGCGCTTCGCTCAAGGATTCGATCGCGCGCAAAATGCCCTGGCTGCGCGGGCGCTTATGGATGTCGGTGATGAAGGAACGGTCGATCTTGATCTCGTCGGCGGTGATGTCGGCGAGCGCCGAGAGCGAGGAATAGCCGGTCCCGAAATCGTCGATCGAGATGCCGACGCCGAGCTTGCGGAACATCGGCAGGATTTCCGACTGGAAATGACTCTTGGCGACGAAGGCGTCTTCCGTCACCTCGATCATGAAGCGCTGGGGAAAGCCGGTGTCTTCCAGCGCCTGCGCGAAGTGGCGCATGAATTCCGGGTTGCCCGCCTGCTTGGCGGCGATATTGATGCTGATGGTGGCTTCCGCGCCAAAGGTGTCGTTGATCAGGTCGATCGACTTGACGATCTCGGCCAGCACGAGATGGGTCAGCTCGTCGATCAGCCCGAGCTCGCCGGCCAGGTTGATGAACGAGCCTGGCGCCTGGATCAGGCCTTCGTCGTCGCGCAGCCGCACCAGCGCCTCGATGCCCTTGACCGCCTGCGTCCTGATGTCGACCTTGGACTGGAACGCGCAGCAGAAGCGTTTTTCCAGGATGGCGAGCCGCAGCGACTGCTCGATCTTCATCCGCGCCAGGGCATCGCGCTCCATGCTGGAATCGAAGAAGGCCGCCGATCCCTTGCCACCGTTCTTGATGCGGTACATCGCGATGTCGGCGTTCTGGCGCAGCGTCTCGAAGGTTCGGCCGTGATCGGGATAGAGGCTGACGCCGACCGAGGTGGAGGCGAAGACCTCCGAATTGTCGATGAAGAATGGCGCGGTCAGCCGCTCCAGCGTCGATTGAATGAATTCGGCGACCTCCTCCTGGCTCTGGATCGGGGAGAGCAGCAGCAGGAATTCGTCGCCGGAGATGCGCGACAGCATGTCGGAATCGCGCAAGTCGCGTCCGAGTCGCTTCGACAGCTCGACCAGCAGCGCGTCGCCGACGGCATGGCCGTAATAGTCGTTGATGTGCTTGAAATTGTCGACGTCGAGAAAGGCGAGCGCGAAGCGTTCGCCCTTGCCCTCGTGCGCCAGCAGGCTGTTGGCGCGATGCTCGATCACGCGCCGCGAGGGCAGGCCGGTCAGCTCGTCGAAATAGGCCGAGCGGAATAGCTGGTCCTCGAAATTCTTTTGCTCGGTGATGTCCGCGGAGGTCGAGATCAGCAGCTCGCGTCCGGCGAGGCGGACGGGACGATGCGTGGTCAGCAGCACCTGGCGCGCGGCGCCGTCGTGCAGCGCTTCCTCGGTGACGACAGCCTGGCCGGCGGTCAGCGCCCGCTGGCAGGCTTCGCGGCGCGGCGCGAGATCGGGTGAGGGATGGCGGCCGTCCATGCCGAGCTGGGCGGCCGCGACATCGTTAACCAGGAGAAGCTCGCCTTGCGCGTCCTGCACGGTCAGGCCGGCCGGCAGCATTCTAACGATTTCCTTGAGGAATCCGAGTTCGGCTTGGCTCGCGCCGGAATATCTGTTGTCGTTCATAGAAGTCATGAATCTTGTTGTTTCAGCGCGCCTTTGCAATGGACGCGATCTTGCTCAGTTCCCTCTTAGGCTTGGTTAAGGGGTCCGGAGAAATACGGGGGTGTTTTGCGACGATGCGCCGCGCGCCCCCGATCGTCATTAACAGAGGGTCAACGCCGCTTGCGAAACTGCGGGCGGTTCTGTTTCTCTCGTGTCGAGATTAGCCGCCTTGCGGGACGCGGCACTGCATGATGCAATGAAGGCCGGTCTTGAGATACGAAACCTCGGTCTTGCCGTCGAAGGCTGATAGTGCGGACTTCAGCAATTTGGTGCCGAAGCCCGGCGTCGACACCTTGCCGATGCTCGGGCCTTCGGTCTCGTCCCAGGTAACGGTCAGACGATCGCCGCTTACGATCCATGACACCTGCAACAATCCGCTCGGCGCGGAGAACGCACCATACTTGCCTGCGTTGGTGGCGAGCTCGTGAAACATCAGTGACAGCGTGACCGCGAGCTTCGGCGGCAGGAACAGCCGGTCGCCATTGAGGGTGAAGCGGACATGGCCGTAAGGCCCGAGCTCCGCGATCAACAGGTCGCGGATGTCGCAGCCCGCTTTGTCGATCCGCGAGATCAAATCGTCGGTCGTGGCCAGAGAGCGCAGCCGGGGGTCGATCCGGGCCCAGACCTGCGGCTCGTCATGCAGCACCTGATGCAGCACGGCATGCACCGTCGACAGCTTGTTCTTCAGCCGGTGCTGAAGCTCGTCGACCAATAGCTTGCGATAGTCCTCTTCCTCGATCAGGCGCCTGGAAATCCGCCGCTGCTCCGTCAGCATCGTGCGATAGTGCTCGACGCCCCAGATGGTGAGGGCGCAGACGCACCAATACAGCGTCAGCAGGGTGAACCGGGCCCGATCCGCAAAAACATCGCCGAAATTGACGACGACGCCGAGTACGCCGCCGACCAGCGCGGTGATGATGCCGATCCGCAAGCCGCCGAACGCGGCGGCGAAGAGCACCGCCGGGAAGTACGGCGTGAAGTAGACGTCCGGTCGCACATGCGCGAGGCCCCAGCGCGCCAGCGTCGCGACCAGCAGGCAGGCGACCGCGAAGGAGATGCCCAGCGCGAGCGATGGCGGCGCCTCGCCCTGCCAACCCTTGCGGAATTCTTCGATCAGCTTCTGCATGCGCCGCCCGGTTGCCAGATGCGCTCGAAAATCGAGAGGTGGACGAGGATGTTACGCATCTCGCATGCGCAAGCAAAGCTTGCCTTGTCGATAGCTGGCAGGAATAGTGAGCGTCGCGACCCCGACTGTCGCAGCGCCGTCATCCATCGGTGTCGGCCATTTGGCATCAAATCGTTCAAGAACAGGGAGCTTCCATGGGCAGGCTTGACGGCAAGGTTGCGGTGATCACGGGCGCGACGAGCGGGATCGGATTGCGCACTGCGGAAGTCTTCGTTGCCGAAGGTGCCAAAATTGTGATCGCGGGGCGGCGTATACCGGAGGGTGAGGCGCTGGCGAAGCAGCTCGGGGCCAATTGCCTCTTCCGCCAGACCGATGTGACGGTCGAAGCGCAGATGCAGGCGCTGATCGCGCTCGCGGTGGACAGGTTCGGCCGCATCGACTGCCTCTTCAACAATGCCGGCGGTCCGGCGCAGACCGGCGGCATCGAAGCCCTCGAGGTCGAGCGCTTCGACGCGGCGATGGCGACGCTGGTGCGCAGCGTCATGCTCGGGATGAAACACGCCGCGCCCTTCATGAAGAAGCAGGGCTCGGGCAGCATCATCAACAACGGCAGCATTGCCGGCCGCCTCGCCGGCTTCTCCTCGTCGGTGGTCTACGGCGCGGCCAAGGCGGCGGTGATCCACCTCACCAAATGCGTGGCGATGGAGCTTGGCGAGTCCAACGTGCGCGTCAATTCGATCTCGCCCGGTGCGATCGCGACCGGCATTTTCGGCAAGGCGCTGGGCCTGTCGACGGAAGCTGCCGAGAAGACGCCGGCGGTGATGCGCGATGTCTACAAGACCGCTCAGCCGATCCCGCGCGCCGGCATCCCCGACGACATCGCCCAGGCCGCGGTGTTCCTGGCGAGCGACGAATCCGGCTTCATCAACGGCCACGACCTCGTCATCGACGGCGCCATCACCGGCGGCCGCAACTGGAGCCAGCAGCAGCAGGGCTTGGCGGCCTTGCGCAGTGCGTTTGATCAGGGGGCGTAGAAGCAAAGAGATGTGCCGTAGGGTGGGCAAAGGCGCGCTCTTCGCGCGCCGTGTCCACCATCGGTGTTCAAGCGTGAAGCGGCATGGTGGGCACGCTTCGCTTTGCCCACCCTACGAAACCTAAACCGCCTTCATCCTTACCCTCAGTCCATCCCGCGGCTTCGGGATCGGCCACATCTGCCAGTCCGGTCTGTAGCCCGGCTCCAGCGACACCTCGATGTTCTGCAGGAAGTGCCGCGCGAAGCACTTGGCCTGCATGTAGGCGAAGTGCAGGCCGAGGCACATATGCGCGCCGCCGCCGAACGGCACCCAGGCGAAACGGTGGCGATTGCGCTGGGCTTCCTCGGTGAAGCGCAAGGGATCGAAGCTATCCGGCTCCGGCCAGATCTCCTTCATGTGATGCGTATAGAGCGGATTGACGCCGACCGCGGTGCCGGCGGGGATCGTGAATCTCCTGAAGGTGAAGTCGCGCATCGCGCGGCGCGGCATCGAGGGCACCGGCGGCTTGATCCGCAGCGCCTCCTTGAACGCCATCTCCGACAGCGGCATTTTTTCGAGATCGTCAAAACTGCTCGGCGCACCGGGCGCAAGCCCGAGTGCAAGAACCTCCGCCCGCAGTCTGTCCTGCCAGTCCGGATTGGCGGCGAGCTCGCCGACGAAGGAGGTCAGCGACGAGGTCAGCGTGTCGTGCGCCGCCATCATCAGGAAGCTCATGTGGTCGATGATGTCCTGCCCGGACAGCAGGGCACCATCCTCATGGGTGGCGCGGCAGAGCTGCGAGAACAGATCGTCGCCGCCATGATTGCCGCGCCGCAGCGGAATCTGCTGGCGGAAATAGGCGACGATGCGCTTGCGGCCCGCCACGCCACGCGCCATCTGCGTGCCCGGCAGGGGGCGGCGGATCGGCGCGACGGC
>LNAP01001190.1_pt1 | contig 35707 bp, 25 predicted proteins | sample 602601 | NCBI WGS metagenome assembly LNAP01 (sample SAMN02440304, study PRJNA202911) | soil metagenome | biome: Subtropical and temperate rainforests or woodlands; isolation source: soil samples (1 kg each in a 20% v/v slurry with milli Q water) were... ... | reverse complement strand
ATGGCGCGCTGTTCAGCCTGCAGGTCGCGGCCGGCGGCGAACGCTGCGCGTCGGCGCCTGGCTGTCGTTCCCTTACGCGCCACGCACGCTGGCCTACGCCTTGCTGCTGGTCGCGCTGGCCACTGCCTCGATTGTGGGCGCGCTGTTGACGGGAGAGCAAGGACCTGGCTGGCCCCGTCTTGGACGGATCCTGGCGGGCGGCGGTACTCTGATCGAGCACTGGCTGATCTATACGGTCAGACTGCCGCGCGCGCTTGCCGCGCTGGGCGCCGGCGCCGCCCTGGCCCTGTCGGGTGCGCTCTTCCAAAGCATTACCCGCAACCCGCTGGGCAGCCCCGACATCATCGGCCTCACCGCGGGCGCGTCCGCCGGTGCAGTGGCGGTGACGATGGTCTGGCCCGGGACGATGCCTCTGGCCTGGGGAGCCACGAGTGGCGCGCTGCTGGCGACTGCGGGAGTCTGGTTCGGATCCGGCGCCGGTTTTTCCGCGCCCCAGCGCATGGTGGTCGCGGGCATCGCGGTGGCCGCCATCGCCTTCGCCTTCGTGCAATACGGTCTATCCAGTCTGCGCCGCGAAGAAGCGCATCTGGCCGCAGCCTGGCTCAACGGCAATCTGGCCGGCAAGACCTGGAACGATGTTGCACTGATCGCTGCGGCCTGCACGGTGCTGCTGCCATTGGCGCTCGGCCTGGCCGCGCGTCTGCGACTATTGGAAATGGGCGACGATATCGCGCACGCATTGGGCGTCGCCCCTGGACCCAACCGGCTGGCGGCGACGCTGCTGGCCGTGCTGGCCGCCGCCGCCGCCGTCAGCGTGGCCGGCCCCATCGCCTTCATTGCGCTTGCGGCCCCGCAGATTGCGCGGCACTGCGTCCCTGCCGGCGGCCCGCAGCCCCTGTTGGCCGCATTGACCGGCGCCGTGCTGCTGGCAGGCGCCGATCTGCTGTCGCGTTCGTTTGGCGCCAACGGCTTGCCGGTAGGCGTTCTTACCGCAGGCATCGGCGGCCTCTATCTCGCATTTCTGTTGGTGCTCGAATGGCGCAAGGTTTCAACGTGACTGCCACAACGCCCACACCCGCCCTTCAGCTCCGGGACGTGAGCCTGTCCTACGGCATCCGCCGCGTGCTGGACAGATTGACGCTGGACATCGCGCCGGCCTCGTTCACCGTGATCCTGGGCCCTAACGGCTGCGGCAAATCCACGCTGCTGCGCGTGTTGGGCGGCGCCCTGCCTCCCGGCCAGGGCCATGCCCTGCTTGACGGCGCCGACCTCGCCAGCCTGCGTCGAAAAGCGGTGGCGCGCCGCCTGGCCTACCTGCCGCAGAACCCGATTGCGCCCGAGATGATCACCGTGCGCGACCTTGTCGCCCGCGGCCGCTATCCGCATCAGTCCCTGTTGCGGCAATGGTCGGCAGCGGACGCCAGCGCGGTCGACGCCGCCCTGACGGCCACTGATCTGGACGGAATCGCCGAGGAACCCGTGCATACGCTCTCCGGCGGCCAACGTCAGCGCGCCTGGCTGGCACTGGTGCTGGCCCAGGAGGCCGGCATCATGCTGCTTGACGAACCCACCACTTTCCTCGACATCCGCCACCAGCTTGACCTGCTGGAGCTGTGCGCCCGGTTGCACCGCGCCGGGCGCACCTTGGTGGTGGTGCTGCACGACCTCAACCTGGCCTTGCGCTACGCTCAAAGGATCGTGATGATGCGCGATGGGCGGATCGCGGCGCACGGAGATGTCCGTTCGGTCGTGACCGAGGACATGATGCGCCAGGTCTTCGATCTGGATTGCCGCGTCATGCCCGACCCCGAAACCGGCAGCCCCATGGTCGTGCCTCGGCGCTTTCGGCAGCCGCTGACGGGAAGCGAAGCCTTCGAAAAATGAACAAAGCCCGCCATAGCGGGCTTTGTTCATGCAACGGCGGCGCATCCTCAGAGCATATGCGCCAGGAACTCGCGGCTGCGCGCTTCGCGCGGCGCGCGGAAGAAGTCGGCCGAAGGCGCTTCCTCGACGATGCGGCCTTCATCCATGAAGATGACCCGGTGCGCGACTTCGCGCGCGAAGCCCATTTCATGGGTGACGACCAGCATGGTCATGCGTTCGTCGGCCAGCTGCTTCATGGTGCGCAGGACTTCGCCGGTCAATTCCGGGTCCAGCGCCGAGGTGGGTTCGTCGAACAACATGATGTCCGGCTCCATGGCCAGCGCCCGGGCGATCGCCACGCGCTGCTTCTGGCCGCCGGACAGGCGCGTCGGATAGTTGTCGCGCTTGTTCAACAGGCCGACCTTGCGCAGCAGTTCTTCCGCCTTGGGAACGATCTGGGCGCGCGTCATGCCCTTGACGGTGATGGGCGCCTCGATGATGTTCTGCAGCACGGTCATGTGCGGGAACAGGTTGAACGACTGGAACACCATGCCCATCTTGCGGCAGATGCGGCGCACGTCGGCGTCGCTGGCGTACTGGCTGCGCCCGCCGGGCACGGCCCGGGCCATGGCTTCGCCTTCGACCTCGATGCTGCCTTCGTCTATGGTTTCCAGGTGGTTCAGGCAGCGCAGGAAGGTACTCTTGCCCGAACCGGACGGCCCGATCACCGCGACCACTTCACCCTGGCCCAGGCTCAACGAAACCCGGTCCAGCACGCGGTTGGAGCCGAACGACTTGATGATCTCGCGGGCCTCGATCATGACGGGACGCGCGGACGGAGAATTACTGGTCATATTTGGCATAGCGCTTTTCCATGTGCTGGAAGAACCACGTCAGGATCAGCGTCATGATGAGATAGAAGGCGGCGGCGACCAGGAACGGCGTGGTCGTGAAATCGCGCTGCACGATGCCGCGCGCCGTGCGCAGAATGTCGTTGAGCGCCAGCACGTAGATGAGCGAGGTGTCCTTGACCAGGGTGATGGTCTCGTTGCTCATGGGCGGCAGCACCCGCTGCACCATCTGCGGCAGCACGATGCGGCGCAGGGTCTGCAGATAGGTCATGCCCAGGACCTTGCTGCCCTCGTACTGGCCGCGGTCCACCGACTGGATGCCGGCGCGGAAGATCTCGGCGAAGTAAGCCGCGTAGTTCAGCGCGAAGGCCACCACCGCGGCGGGGAAATCCGGCAGCCGGATGCCGATCACGGGCACGAACGGCAGCGCGAAGTAGATGAACAGCATCTGCAGCATCAGCGGCGTGCCGCGCATGAGCCAGATATAGCCATTGACCAGGTTGCTGGCCAGCCGCCATTTCGAGATCCGCACCAGCGCCAGCACCAGTCCCAGCGGGACGGCCAGCGCCAACGTGATGAAAAACAGCGTCAAGGTGACTTTCGCGCCTTGCGCCAATGGCCCCAATAGGGAGAGTACGTAGTCCATGCAGTGGGTTCGCGCCGTCAGCGTCCGTGGACGCCAAGGTTGGATCGATTCATGAATAAGCCCGCCTGGTGCATCAGCGCCGCGGCGGGCTGCGGAACATGGGACTGGACGCCCGGGCGCGATGGCCGCGGGCGCCGCCGGCCCTTTACTTGATGATGTTGGCGCCGAACCACTGGGTGGCGATGCGGCCGGCGGTGCCGTCCTGCTTCATCGAATCCAGGGTCTTGTCCAGCTTGCCCAGCAGTTCGGTGTCGTCCTTGCGCACGCCGACGCCGTAGTCTTCGGTGCCGAAGTTCTCGTCCAGCACGCGGTATTCGCCGGCGCGCTTGCTGATCAGGTAGCGGCCCACCACTTCGTCCACCACGATGGCGTCCAGGCGGCCGGCGGCCAGGTCCATCAGCGCGGTGACGTTGTCGCCGAACTTCTTGACTTCCTTGATCTGGGCGGCAACCGGATCCTTGGCGATGGCGTCGGTGGCGCTGCTGCCGTCCTGGGCGCCCACGACCTTGCCGGCCAGGTCAGCCTTGAGCTTCACGGGCGAGGCGTTGCCCACGATGATGATCTGGTGGTTGGCCATGTAGGGCGCGGTGAAGCTGATGTTCTTCTTGCGCTCTTCGGTGATGGTCAGGCCGTTCCACAGCACGTCGACGCGCTTGCCGTTGAGTTCGGCTTCCTTGGCGCTCCAGTCGATGGGCTTGAACTCCACTTCCAGGCCCAGGCGCTTGCTGGCTTCCTTGGCCATGTCGATGTCGAAACCGACGATCTGGTTGTTCGAATCGCGGAAACCCATGGGCGGAAAGTTGTCATCCAGGCCGACCACGACCTTCTTGGCGGCGGCAGGCGCTTGCGCGCCGGCGGCGGGCGCATTGTCGCTGGGGCCGCAAGCGGTGAGCAGCGCGGTAGCGGAAGCGAGGAGTACAGCTGTCAGTTTTTTCATCGTTATGGATGCGCCGGGCGCAAGAATGAAGAATGCCGGAATGGCCAGTCAAAAAGCCGCGAGCCGGTATTTTATCCTCTTGCGGGGGCACAATCCGTCCCCCTGGCAGATACCGCCAGGAAAGCGCGCGCCCCCGCCGCCCGGAGCCCGCATCAATCCGGCTTGATCCCGGCCGACTTGATCAGGGTTTCGTAGCGGCTGGCCTCCTCCTTCATGGCGGCCAGCGTGGCCTCGGGCGTCGAGCCCCGCACCAGGAGGCCGCGGGCCTCGTAGGTCTGGCGGAAGGAAGGATCCGCGGTAACCGCCGCCACCGCCTGGTTGATCCGCGCCACCAGGGCGTCCGGGGTCTTGCCCGGCGCGAACAGGGTGAAAACCGTGGACGGTATGCTGCCGGCCTTGCCGCCGGCCTCTTGCAGGGTCGGCACGTCGGGCAGCATGGCGGCGCGTTGCGTGGCGCCAGCGACCAGCACCCGGATCTTGCCGGCCTTGTATTGTTCCGATACCGCCAGGCCGCCGGCCATGACGCTGTCCACGTCGCCGGCCATGGCCGCCGTCATGGCCGGCGCCACGCCTTTGAAGGGGACATAAGTGAATTGCACCCCTTCGGCGCTGGCCAGCATGGCCATGCCCAGGTGGTTCACATGTCCCTGGCCGCCGGTGCCCACGTTGATGCGCTGAGGGTTGGCCCGGGCGTAATCGATGAACTCCTTGTAGGTCTTGGCCGGAAAGGCGTTGCTGACCGCCACGTACAGCTGCACCTGCCCCAGGTCGGTGACGGGCTTGAAGTCTTCCTGCCAGCGGTACGGCACCTTGGCGTACAGGAAGGGATTGGTCTCCAGCGCCAGGCGGTCCACCATCAGCAGGGTATTGCCGTCGCCCGCCGCCTTGGCGACGTAGTCGCTGCCGATGATGGCGTTGGCGCCGGGCCGGTTCTCCACCACCACGGTCTTGCCGCTTTCCTTGAAGAGGCGGTTGCCCAGGTCGCGCGCCAGCACGTCGGGTTCGGTGCCGGGCGGATACGGCACCACGATCTTCACGGTGTCCGACGGCCAGGCCTGGGCCGCGGCCTGCGCGGCCGGCAGTAGCGCAAGCGCGGCCCACAATACAGGTTGAATACAACAACGGTACGGCGATCCCATGGCACTTCCCCTTGTATGTGTCGTTCCGGTTGGGTCCGGCGACTGAATTGCCGTCCGAGGCCTGAAACGCCCCTGACGGCTGGAAACCCAGATCAGGACCGGCGCGCTTCACCAGCGGCCGATCAGAATACCCATCATCCGTTCGTGCGCATGCGTGCGCTCGCGCACCTCCTCGTCGGTTTCACTGGCGCGGCGCTTGAGGCCCTGGTGCCAGTCCAGCAGCGCCGAGCGCATCCGGGCCATGACTGGCGTCATGCCCGGATCGGCGCCCAGATCGTGCAGTTCGCCCGGGTCGTCGCGCAGGTCGAACAACTGGCTGGGATAGCCTTGCCAATGCAGGTACTTGTAGCGTTCGTCGCGCACCATCAAGCCGGTGCATTCCCGCTCGCCGCGCCCCAGAAACAGGCGCGCCTCGCGGTAGGCGTAGTCCAGGCTGCCCACCACGTACTCGCGGGCGGGCGGCGCCGAGCCGCCTGCGCCGCGGATGCCTGGCAGCAGCGAGCGCCCCTCGATGCGGTGCGCCTGGGCGGGCAGATCCAGCGCGTCCAGCACCGTCGGAACGATGTCCACGCATTCGACGAAAGCGTCGCTGCGGCTGCCGCGGGTGGCGTCGGCGGCTCCCGCCGGGTCGTAGACCAGGCAAGGCACGCGCATCGCGCTCTCGTAGAAATATTCCTTTTCACCCAGCCAGTGGTCGCCCAGGTGATCGCCGTGGTCCGAGGTGAACAGGATCAGCGTGTCCTTCAGCCGCCCGCTGCGCTCCAGGAAGTCCAGCACCCGGCCGATCTGGTCGTCGATCTGCTTGACCAGCCCCATGTAGACCGGCCGGATGCTGCGCCAGACCTCGTCGCGGGCGAAGGACTCCGACTCCTCCAGCCGTTGGTAGGCGCCGTGCACCGGATGCGGGCGTTCCCGTTCCGCCTGCGTACGCACCGGCGGCGCGCAGTCTTCCGCGCCGAACAGGGCGTGGTAAGGCGCCGGCGCCTTGTAGGGCCAGTGCGGCTTGATGTACGACAGATGCAGCGCCCAGGGCTGGTCGCCCTGCTCCTGCATGAAACCCAGGGCGCGGTCCGTGAGGTAGGCCGTCTCGGAGTCGGCCGCATCCACCCTGGCGGGCAGCGGCGCATTGCGCATCAGCCAGCCGCTGGCGATGCTGCCATCGGCGGCCTGGCTGCCCACCACGTAGTCCTCCCAGGGCCGCTCGCTGTCGTAGCCGCGTTCACGCAGGTAGCGGCGGTACGGGCTGTCCTTGGCCAGTTCGAAATGGCCGTCGTAGCGCTCGATCGGCACGAATCCGCCCTGCAGGAAGCGCTGTTCGTCCGCGGCGGCGTAGCCCTTGGCGCGCAATCCGGCGCGGTCCGCCACGAAGTGCGTCTTGCCCAGCAAGTGCAGCGGCAAGCCGGCCTGGGCCAGGTACTCGCCCAGGCACCATTCATCCACCGGATGCGGCACGCGGTTCCAGGTGACGCGGTGCGACAGCGGATAGCGGCCGGTGTAGTAGGACGCGCGCGACGGGCCGCAAACAGCGGACGTCACGTAAGCCCGGTCGTACTGCACGCCCATGCGCGCCAGCCGGTCGATATTGGGCGTGCGCAAGGCGCCGGCGCCGCCATAACAGGACAGATGGTCCGCGCGCAGCTGGTCGCACATGATGAACAGGACGTTCTTGGCTTTTCTCATCGGCTTGCCGGATTCCCCATGCATGCTGTCACTCCGCCTTTATTCCCGCGCTGCGAACCAGACTCCCCCACCGCTTGGACTCGGCCGCAATCAGTTCGGAAAATTGCGTCGGACCGCCCGTTACGGGGTCGACGCCCAAAGCCTGGAACCGGTCCGTGACGTCGGGCGATTTCACGGCTTTGGCAAGTTCCCTATTGAGCCGCGTGATGATTGGTTCAGGCGTGCCGGAACGAACCACGAATCCATCCCAGCCGCTCACGTCGAAATCCGGGAATCCCCTCCCCCGCCCCACTCTATCGAGTTGTTTTTTTCCCCCCCCCCCCCCCCCCCCCCGCCAGTACCCCACGGCCTTGACGAATTGTTCATTCAAACCGTGCTCATCAAGCAGCACACGACGAATCTGCCGTGACACCTTGGTCTCGGTCGCCACCCACGCATACAGGTTGCCGCTCGGCACTTGCAGCTGCTTCACGGTGGTCAGCAAGTTGTCTTTGCCACCCTCGCGCAAGACCCAGATCACATTGACCTGCGCGGCGCTTTCCAGGCGTTGCTGCTCGGCGCCGTTCTCCACTTCCACAATTACCAGCGCACGACGATTGGCCGCCAGACCTTCGAGCCGGCGGGCGATGGCGGGCAGGGCGGTTTCGTCACCGATCAGCAAATAGCTGTCGAACATGTCCGGCACGATCATCGAGCCACGCGGCCCGCCGATGTGCAGGAACTGGCCGGGCGTGGCCTGCTCGGCCCAGGTCGAGGCGGGGCCGTCGCCATGCAGGACAAAATCGATGTCCAGTTCCAGGGTGTCGAGGTCGTAGCGACGCGGCGTGTAGTCGCGCATCGCCGGCATCGGCCCGTTGTCTTTGCCGGCACCGAGTACCAGGGTTTCCAGCGCGGCGTGTTCGGCCGCGTTTTGCGGGAACAGCAGTTTGACGTGGTCGTCCGTGCCCAAGCTGACGAAGCCGGCCAGCTCCGGGCCGCCCAGGGTGATCCGACGCATCCGCGGGGTCAGGTCAACCACCCGCAGCACTTGCAGACGACGGCGTTTGATCTCGTGCATGACACGGTGAATGGTGTGCACAACTTCAGTCATTCGGCTTTCTCCTGGACGGGTTGAACGGCAGGGCCATCGACGATGGCTTTGGCGGTGTTGTTGAGCAGGTCGCGAACCCGCAGGATTTCTTCCGGGCTCCAGCGGCCGTGATGCATTTGCAGGGCGTGACGCAAGTTGTGCACCGCCTCGTGGATCTCGGCCGGACGATCATGGCCGCGCAATGAGCGCTTGCTGACCTCGATGCGCATTCGCACGCCGTCCAGCGCAATAGCCTGTTCGGTCAATGACAGACGTCCGGCGTCGGTGATGGTGTAGCGTTTTTTGCCGCCCTCGGCATCGCCCAGGATCATTTCGCTTTCTTCGAGAAAGGTCAGGGTCGGGTAGATCACACCGGGGCTGGGGCAGTAGGCGCCGTCGAACATGCTTTCGATCTGGCGGATCAGGTCATAGCCGTGGCAGGGCTGCTCCGCGATCAACGCCAACAGCAGCAGTTTCAGGTCGCCGGGGGCGAACACCCGGGGGCCGCGGCCGCCGCGTTCACGGCCGGGGCCTGGGCGTTTTTCGAAGCCGTCGCGGCTGTCGCTATGGTCGCGATGGGAATGATGGTCTCTCATTTCTGCGTCTTCTCTCGTCGTGTTTAGATACAACTTAAGATATATCTTTAGACAGACGCAAGCGTTCTGGACCAACGGTCGTTCTCGGCCACCGCTGGAGGTCCAGAAGCGATCAGCGATGAGGAATGCGGTATCGGTTGCTCTTTTAGAGCAATTGAACTAATCATGAAAGTTCATCGATTGATAATTATTCCACTGTCGCAAGATAAGTAGTCTTCGTCTGACGGAATTCAACTAGTTCGTATCTGTGTGCTTTTTCAATTAGAACTGTGTGTAGTCTTTCTCTGAGGGTAAAACAATCGAGTTGGCGTTTTTTCAATGTTTTTCCTATTGTTCGAACGCCATTGTTACTACATGTTCTTGGGAAGTTGCGTACTTACTTTTTCAAGGGATTGGACGATCATTCTTCGGCGTCGAAAGTTAAGTGAAATCGCCATCACCGTATGGAGAGATGTCGGCTTTCCAGACTTTCCTCGGCCCAATCCTTTGAAAAAATACAGGTACTCAATAATGTTCAAGACGTTTGCAATCGCCGTTCCCATGACCCTCCTGGCCCTGAGCACTTCGATGGCGTTCGCGGCGGAAGAATCGCGCACCTCCATCAACATTACCGCTGATATTCCGAGCAAGGTCTTCCACGCTCAGCCTGTAGACAAAGACTTCGGTAAAGACGAGAAAATGCAGTATCTCGTCGGCTCCGGCACCCTGACGGAAGTCCGTGGCACCTATGATATTCAACACACCAACGGCTCGGTCGGCGCTTATGTCGTGGGCGGTCCTACTCCGCTGTTCAACGGTAATCCAGCCTTGAACATTCCTCTGACCTATACCTTCAATGGCACGGAGTTGACCGCTGATTCTCAGGAAGTGGTCGGCGACACCGAGTCCAACGGCGGCATGCGCGCCGACCTGGTGATTACCGCAGAGAAGCCGGGCAACAGTCAGGTGGGGATCTACACCGCCAACCCGGTCGTCATCTTTGATGCCATTCCGCGCATCTGAAGCAAACGCGTGCTGTAAGTAAGTTCTGTCTTACTTGGCAACGTTCACCGATCGCCAGGGAGGTTGTGCCTGTCGATCGGGTTTCAACGAATTTATCTTCAGAGTATTTCGTTCATGTTCCCGATGACTCCCATCGCGACGGCGCTTGCCCTATGTTTTTGTGCGACTGCCCTGGCTGCGCCAGCGGACAACGGCCACACACCCCGAAGTCTGCTTGCGCAAGCCAAGGGATTACCGAGCGAGTTCGAAGAGCACTTCTTTGATGTGCCGCTGGCGGTGCGCGTGGAACTTGATCAGCAGTTTCTCGGTGAGGCGATGGTTGTGCTGACCCGCGACGATCGCATCACCCTCGTTGAATTCACCGATGTCAGCGATAGCACGATCAAAGCCAGCGAGCGCGACATCTGGGCCAACTACCTCAAACATGGCGTGGTGCTGGGCGCCTGCCAGGCCAATTGCCCCGAACAACTGCTGGCCGTGCACTACAGCCTGGAAAACTCGCTGGTGTCGATCCTCACGGAAAACGCCGAGCACGATGATCAGGTGCAGCGCTATTACAACCAGCCCGAAGACGGCAGCACCGGGTTGATCGTGCGCAACCAGCTGAACCTCAATGGCGGCCAGAACCAGGACCTCGGTGGTCGATACGGTCTGGAAGCGAGCAGCAGCCTGGGCAACTGGACCCAGGCGGTGAACATGCAGTTGTCCCGCCTGGGCGGTGTGGACAATCAGCTCTATCACGCCGTGCATGAGCTCTTTACCCAGCGTGAACTGGAAGGCAACTTCCTGCGCCTGGGCTTGTTCACGCCCACCTCGGAAGGCCTGACGCGCCAGCCGCGCTCCTTCGGCGCCAGCCCTGACACCGCGCTCGGCGTCATGTACGGCAGCTCCGACAGCCTGGCCATCAATAACCCGAAACCGGCGGTCTACCCGATCTACGTCACGGCCAATCGCCAGGGCTCGGTGGAAATCTATCGCGACGGTTTGCTGATCAATACTCAGGCGATACCGGCTGGTTTGCAGACCCTCGATACGCGGCCATTGCCCGGCGGCATCTATGAAGTGGAAGTGCGGCTGATCGAAGACGGCCAGATCACCTCCAGCACGCAGGAGCTGGTCTACAAACCCAACAACTGGCGCAATCATGACGAGCGCTGGCGCTACAACCTGTTTGCCGGGCGTGAATCGAAAATGCTCAGCAACTGGGATGAGCAGGCCGATGGCGACATGACCGCTGGCGCCGCCTTCAACTTCCTGCTGCACCCGCGGGTGATTCTCGGCCTGTCGGGTCGGCAAGTGAAAGACACCCTGCAATATGGCACGTCGGTCGATTGGGCCATCGTCAACAACGCCAGCGTCTTCGCCAACGTCTACAAGACTCAGGACTACGGCACCGGTTTCGACGTGCAGGGGCTTTATTCCTACGGCAGCGGCAGCCTCGTCGCCAGCCATAACCGCAGCTGGCTCGACACCACCCGGCTCTACGACACCTTGCCCGACGGCACGCGCGTGCGGCAGCGCAATGTATTTATCGGCCAGACCAGCAACTCGTCCTTGTCACTCAATCATCGCCTCACCAGCAAAAGTTCGGTCAATGCCCGGGTGTCCCACAGCGAAGGCAACACCGAAGGGGTCGGCGTGGATCTGGGCTGGACTCAACGCACGCAACTGTTCGGCAGCGACGCCAATTGGCGCCTGTCGCTGTTCGACAGGCCGGGCAGCTTCAGTTCGGGCAATGATCGAAATCGCGGCCTTGACCTGAGCGTGAGCGTGGCGCTGGGTGGCCCGGGAGAGCAGCTCTCCGGCAGCATCGGCACCCGCACCGATCGCGATGGCGGGCGTGATAACAATGCCTCGATCACTTACCGCAAAGACTTGCAGGACCACCTGCTGCAAAGCGTTTCCGCCACGGCCATCACCGACACCTATGGCCTCGGTTTGAATGCGCTGGCGACGATGCAATCGGACCGGGTCAACGGCGACGGATTTATCCAGCGCTCGTCCTACAACAACGACCTCACCGGCGGTCTCAACCTCGACAGCACCGTGGCGGTCGGCGGGCAAAAGATGATCGTGACCAGCCAATACCACCGCAATGGCGCGGGCATGATCATCGATGTCGAGTCAGACATCGACGACATCACTTTACGCGCCGACGATCTGAGCGGTGGCAGCGCAGTCCTCAAGCCCGGACGCAATTTTGTGCCGATCACGGCTTACAAAAGCAGCTCCGTCAGTTTCGATTTCGAAGGCAATCACGTGCCTGCCGCGACCATCCAGCCGGCCCGTTCCAGTTATCACCTGAACAAGGGCGGCGTGGACTATCGCCAGATTCGCGTGATGCGAACCCTCACTGTCCTCGGTCGCCTGATCGACCCCCAGGGCAACCCGCTCAAGGGCCATCACATCATCAACCACGCCAGTCGCGGGGTCAGTGAGGTGGACGGCTTCTTCTCCATGGAAATGAACGCCGGTTCACCGACCCTGGAAGTGCGCCACGGCAACCAGTTGCTGTGCCAGTTCCGCCTCGACCCGAGCCGTGGCCACACGGAAAACAACGTGCTGATGATTGGTGATTTGCGTTGCACGCCGGACACGCTGGCGGACCTGACGCTTGAGACGCCGACGGCAGGCTGATGCCCGGCACCCCGCATTTTTTTATGAGGTAAATGACGATGAAACGTCGGTTGGCACTGATTGGTTTTTGTTTGTTCACCCAGACGGCACACGCCGGGCCGAACATCAATATCGGCACGGTCTACGACTACCTGGACGGCGACAAAAGTACCTTTTTGAAACGCGTCTATAACGGCGGCGACAGCACCGCTTTCGTCAAGGTCAACATCCTTGAAATTCTCTACGACGCCGATGGCAAGTCGCGGGAGGTGCCGCTCAAATCCAATGCCGAGGGCAATTCCCGGGATGGCTTGATGGCCAGCCCGGCGCGACTGATCGTGCCCGCCAGTGGCATGCAGGGCACGCGGTTGCTGTACATGGGCGAGCGCGATAAAGAGCGCTATTTCCGTGTGCGTTTCATACCGGTGGTGCCCGAGAAGGAAGACGAATTCGCCGTCTCCGGCGAGGAGCGTGAGCAGTACAGGAAAGCCCTGTCCGCCGGGGTCACGGTGCTGGCCGGGTATGGCGCGGTGTTTTTCGTTCGCCCCAAGGACCCGCGTTACGCCAGCGTGATCGAAAACGAGGCGGCCAGGTACCGGATTCGCAATACCGGCAACACCGTGGTGGTGATCGATGAGTTCAAGGATTGCTCGGTCAAGAACGACCAGGACTGCCAGCCGACCACCAAGCATCATGTTCTGGCCGGCCGCCATTTCGAGTTCGAGAAACAGGCTGGCCGCGAGTACCGCTTCACCCTGGTTGAAGGCGAGAGCCGCAAGAAACTCGATGTGAAGGGCTGATGACTATGTTCAGACAACTGACGGTCCTGATGGTGTCGGCGATGGCCTGCCATGGTGCGTTCGCGGCCCGCGAAGTGCAGCACTTTGAAGTATTCGTGACGATCCCGAGCCAGGCGTTCTACGTCATTCCCGCAGACCCCGGCTGGATTCACCGCGAACAGTCATTGCCATGGAATCTGACGACCTCGACCCTGGGCGGCTTGCGCAAGTATTTCGATGTGAAGAGCGAAGCCGGTTCCATCGAAGCCCGCCTTGAGGGCCGGCCTTACTTGTCTAACGGGACGCAGGCCCATGACATTGGATTGCGCGTGCTGTTCAACGAAAAGTTGTTGAGCGAGGGGGAAAGCCGCGAGGTGGTTTCGCTGGTCGACGCCGCGCAGGGCAAGCGGGTTTTACTGGAAGTGCTGCCTGTGCCACCCGCCGATGGGGTTTACAAACCCGGCAACTATTTTGGAAGCGTCAACATGGTCTTCAACGCGGTGTTGCCCAAATGATGAATTTATTGAATAAGCGATCAGCCCGGACGTTGAAGGGTGCTGCATCGGCCAGCCTGCTGTGTGCGGTGTTTGCCCTGCCCATACAGGCCGCTGTGATGGACATCGAAGCGGTATTCGAGCCGGATTCCTCGAATCCGAATAATAACGTGTTCGTCAACATGACCCCGTCCGAAGGTTTTTGCCGGCAGATTCCACAGGCCTGTGCGCCCTATAAGCTGTTCAGCCTTATTGCGCCTATTTCCTTCACGGCGAATGCGCCAATCCTGGCCAACCATGCGGACCCGCGGCAAGGAGGAATGGCCCGCGTTCCCTCGGACTGGAGAGAGGTGGTGGTCACCCACGAGTCGGGTGATACCGAGGTGCTTTCCATTCGTATCGGCGGGATCGGGCACGAAGCCGCAACTCCCCGCCCTGTCACTGAACTGACCGGAGGAGGTTGGTGGGATGACTTGTGGGTAGGTGGCGGTTGGGCCTATGCGCCTATACCCTGTTCAAGTGTGGGTTGGCACTCGGCAGGGCCCTCGGGCTACAACAGTTTCTGGCGAGTCGCCAGAGGAGTGGGCGTGTGCAGCAAGACGGCGAAGTTCGATATTCCGCTTTCCTTTCGCTACCTGTACTTCGTGTTCGCTTATGAGCTGCGCACGCCTAACCCCCTGACCATGAAGACGGGCAAATACACCGGCACCATGCCGTACACCGTCGGTCCGCGTCAGGACTTCGACATGGGCGATGTCATGATCCCCAGTGACAACCAACTGACCCTCAACTTCTCTCTGGATGTTCGGCACACCCTCAAGGTCGAGATTCCACCCGGTGGCAATCGCGTTGAACTGGTTCCGCAGGGCGGCTGGCAAGCCTGGCTGACCCAAGGGCGCAAGCCCACACGGCTGTTTCGTGATCAGACGTTCAATGTGTCTTCATCGAGTCGCTTCAAGATGAGCCTGGACTGCCAGTACAGCACCGATGGCAACCGCTGCTCGGTGCGCGACCCGGCTTCAGGCCATGTCGTGCCGCTCGACGTCAGCGTGACCCTGCCCAATGGCTTGGTGGATGCCACCGATCAACCGGTCAGCCGTCGGCTGTTACGGCGCGACGGCAGTGGTACCGAGCTGTTCCAGCCGCGCTTTTATGTCGATCGCAAACCGGGCACGTTGCACTTCGAGATTGCGCAGGATGAGGTCGAGGAAATGATCAAGCCCGGTGTCGCCAGAACGTACTCGGGCACTGTCACGGTGGTTTGGGATTCGGAAGTGGGTTAAGCGTGACCCCTGATACATCACCCGATGCATCAGGGGTTGCCGATTACGGCTGTGCGTCTTTTTGCAGCGCTGCGCGGGTGAGTTTTCTGCTCAGCTCTTTTTCTTCGTAACCCATGTCGTGCAGCAATTGGCCGTAGACCTCATCGGTCATGTCCTGGTCCGTCAACACCACACTGTCATCGATATTCAGGCGCCGGGCGAGGTCTTGCAGACGCTGTTTGAGGGCGCGTCGTTGTGCAATTTGCTGGCCCTTGGAACTGGCCCAGGTGTGTTGGACTTCGCGTAACTCATCGAGCAAGTCGCTCTTGGTTTCGTAAAACCGGGTATTGCGCCGGAACTCGTTCGGATAGGTGTCCTGCAGGTATTTCTGCCAGAACGGCTGTTCGATCATGTCGTTGACCAACCCATCGCCGGCCTCCATCGACATCACCGTCTCGAAGGCGGTGTCGATGGTTTTGGTGTTCACACCGGCGATGGTGCGAAACAGCATCGTCTCCGATTGCCACGGTAAACCGAGGCGTTGAGCCAGGCCGGTTTCGTAGGCAAGGTACACCTCGACCTCATCCGGATTGCCCGGGCGGCTGCCGAAATCGGCACGGGCAATGTCATCCACGCGCGCGAGGCGAGCGGCACCTCTGGCCAGGTTCACCAGTTTGCTTTCAAGCACGGCGTTGGACGTCGACAAGGCATAGGCTTCGGAGGCGAGCACCTTGATGCCCATGTGGTTGAACACCTGGGCCCCGGCATCGGCACAGGTGGTAGGCGCCCTGGCCATTTCGAACAGATCCTTGCGCAGCTCGGTGTCCAGGTCGATGGCTTCAATCATGCGCCATACCCGGCTGCTGAGTTGTTGGCGCAATTCACCACCGGCCTTGTAATCGGCCGAACGGGTCTGCTTCTGGATCAATGCAAAGAAATCCTTGGCGCCGGGCTCGGTCATCAATTCGTGCCAGGCTTCCTCGCGGAAGGTCCCCAACCCTGAGACCTCGGCACTCCACCAGACCGAATCGTCTTGCATCGGCCACAGTTCTATCGCGTCACGCGCCGCGTCGATGTAGACCTGCTCGGGCGCGAGGCCGACTGACCGTCGATACGCCTTGAAGGTGATCAGGTTGGCGTCCGAGAGCTGCTCTTCGTACAAGCGGGTCCGGGCCAGGAGGAAGGCATCTTCCGAGCCGGGCACGACTTTCGGAATGACCCTGATCGGGTTCTCCTGCATATCCAGAAAGAAGCCGCGCGGTCGACGTTTGTTGGAGGGCCCGAACAGGCCGTCGGGCCAGGTGGTGGCGCCCGTGTTGCTCAAGCTCAGGATTCTCAGCCTGGGCATGCGTCCGACGTCCGGAAGCAGGCCCAGCTTCGCGTTGTCATCGAGTCTCAGGGTTTCCAGGCGGGTCAGATTTCGCAGTTGCTCGACAGCGGAGGGGGTCAACGTGATGTCGTTGTTCATCAGTCGCAACGTGCGCAGGTGGTGCATCTTGCCGATGGTGTCGGGAAGTCGCGTCAGGCCGCAGCTACGGGCGCTCAGTTGTCGCAGATGAGGGAAGGCGCCCAAGAGGCCGGAGGTGGTTTCGGAAAAGGTCGTGCGGTCCAGATTCAAGGTGCTGATCTGATCGAGGTAGTGTTTGATATCCGGCAGTTCCTTCCACCAGCGTTCGAGGTCGAGCACCTGAAACTCTGTGGACAGGTCCAGCGCATACCCGCCGTCGGCCGTGATGCTGCGTTCACCAAAAACCGTAGGCTTGCGTTTGAAACAGTCGATAAAGCGTTCGGCAATGTGCAACCCGCCACTGTTGACGAACCCGCGCTGATCCGGACCCCAGCTATCCGGCTGCTGGTAGCGCCAGCGATTCAACAGCACTCGCAGGTCGTCCAGTTCGCGGTCCAGTCGGGTCAGTGTCTGGTGCCCTTGCTCCTGCGAACCGAGGGATCGAACGAAGGTATTGACCTCGCGGTCGTTGAAGTGAGGGTAAATGTCCTGCACCCGTTGGGTGAGCGTGGGGGCGACGGTGGAGAAGCCGGGACCGCGCAACAGGATCATGTCTTCATGGTCAGCCAGCGGACGGATCGGCGGGGCGGCGAGCGCCGTGCGGCGCTGCGCCGGTGTCTCGGTCTTGGCCATCACCCATTGCTTGAAGAAGTCCCCCTGGCCTGGCCGATAACCCAACTGCGCCAGTTTGTTTTTCGGCAGGGCGTTGAGAACGGCTTCGTAAAAGTCAGTGGCGTCGTGCAGTTTTCGGTTGTCACCGTCCCAGACTTCGAACCGGTTGCCATCGTCCTTGACCAGCACCCGGACCATCGACGCGTCTTCGGCCCCTACACGGCTACGCAAGGGACCGGCATCGTTGCCTTCACGAACCTCGATGCGCAATTGCGCGAACGTGTCGGTATGAATCCTCAAGGCGTTCAGCACCAGGCTTTCGGTTTGCGCCACCCACTGCGCGCCGTCCTGGAAGCCTTCATAGGCGTGGTTGGTCCGGGCTTCGAAGGCCGCCTCACGGGCGCGGCTCTTGAGGCTCAAGGGCAGTCGTTGCGTTTGGGTCATGCGCTTGAGGTCGGCAGCGTCGGTGGTGTTCAGCAGCGTCGCGGCGGCACGGGACGGTAACTCGGGAAAGGTGTGGCGCATGAGTCGCAGCGGCGGATCGTCGAACGCCTGGGCCCCTTGGTAAAGCTGATTGATGATGTCTGGGGTCAGCCGATCGGCTTCGTCCGCCAGGCGATCGCGCAAGGCTTGCACCCGTTCACGTTGGGCGGTGGACCGACCGAGCACGGCGTGCAGTTCTTCTTCGTTGAGAAACTCGACAAGGTCTGGCGCAAATTGCTCGCTCATGAGGTTGGACAAACTGGTGGACAGGGTCTGTTCGGCCGTCGCATCGGCATTGCCGTACTGGCGGAACCGGCCGCTCATGTCGGCGTTTTCGTAGACCTTCAGGGCTTTGTCCGCGGGCCAGCCGTCCAGGTAAGTCGCCAGCGGTTCAAACCAGTAGGAGGAGGGATCCAGAGGCTGGCCTGAACGAATTCGCTCGATGGCCTGGCGGGTCTGGCGCTGGATGTTCAAGCGGGTGAGGCTGTCGTCGAGTAACGGTGGCGGGGCCGTGTTGTCGACGTACATCCGGCGCAGCGCACCGTCGTCGGTACCGCTGGCGATGCGAACGGCTTCGAGTTCCGCGTCGCTGAAGCCCTCCACGGTGTGGCCGAGACGGCGCATCAACGTCGGACGATCCCAGGCTCGCGGGTTCTCGGCTTCATGGGTCCAGGCGCCGAGGCCGTTGTGTTTCAACTCGGGCAGGTAAGCATTGTCGCGATGCGGGTGTTTGACCCGGTAGTTGCCGGTTTGCGGATCCTTTTGCACGGCGTAGTGCTTGTCATCCAGCGGCAGAACCGCCTCGCCCTCGTGAGCGTGCAGCCCCAGCGCGTCAGGTCTGGAGTCCGGCGATAACTGCACATCCGGCCATTCATAAGGTTTGAGGTCGGGGTGCCACAGCCGGGGTTCGCCATTGGGCAGGGTGACCGGTTTCATGCCTTCGATCAGCGGCGACAGTTTCAGGCGTGCCAGCGCACCGATCTGCGCACCGGCGGCGAACGCTTCCAGCTGAAGAACATCGGTGACCAGGCCGACAATGTGTTCGGTGGCTTCAGTCCACAGTCCCAGGGTCATGTCGACGAGGCCTTCGATGGCGTCGCTGGCCATCTGATAAGCCATGTAGCCCATCATCAGCTGACCCAGTCCGGGCACGAACGGCGTGACGACCATCAGGGCGATGTTGAAGATGTCCGAGACGATTTTCTTGAAGTTCTCCCACCAGGCCCATCGTGCATGGGTATCGGCATCGGCGGTGGACACGGCGATGTGACGGGCGTCATTGAGGACCTTGTTGAGCTTTTGCTCGAACAGGTACTGCCAGAGTTCGCCGCTGATCGGTGCGGTGTTGAACTGCAGACGAGGGGCAGTGATAGCCTCTTCGCGCCAGCTCGGCCTCTGGTCCAGCGGCTCTTTGCGATGCCATTTCACTTGGAACAGGCGTTGTTGCAGCCCGCCGAAAAAATGCCCCCGATCGGATTGATCGACGAACCGGCTGAAGAATTGCTGGTAGGTCATGCCGGTGGAGGAGATGACAGCGTTGTCGCGCAGCTGACGCGTCAGCTCTTTCATCAGCGCGAGGGTCGAGGGGTACTCTTTCAGCGGGTGCTCGGGGTCTTGTGGGACATACGCGAAGATCGGCACTACCTTATGGACCCGGTTCAGATCCGGCGTAATCAAGACGATGCCGGTCAGCAGGCTGTCGAGCATGGACAGTTTGGCGAACTGCATGATTCGGCCTTTGCGGGTGAGGTTGCGCTGGCCATCGAGCATCATCAGGATCAGGTCACCGGCATCGGCGTCGATGTCGCCCTTCAGGACGGCCAGCCTGGCGGCGGCTTTAAACGCGGCTTTCTCGTTCTCGATGATCTTGTGTTTCAAAACCACTTGGGCGAGGCCATCCCTGGGCCGCAATTGTTCTTCGAGGTATTTCGTGTAGCGCGCGCCAATGTCCAGCGTGCGACACAGGGTCTGGAACTGGGCGATGGACATTTTGCGTTTGATCGCCAGGGTGTCGAAATGCCCGCGGGCATCGGGCTGGCTGATGAAGTTCGAGTCCGCCTCGCAGGTTTCGTGGCTCGCGAAGTTATGCAAGGCCGCGTCCAGCAGCGAAACGGTGCGGGTCACCACGCCGTTGAGGTTGCTGGCATACCAGGGAAGCTGTTTGGGTAGATAAAGGTGCAGGTAAGTGGTCTTTACATCGACGTCGACACCGAATTGTTCCAGCAACGCCCTGGTCAGCAACGGTTCGGCGAATTCGTAAACGCCTTGGACCTTGTCCATGACCCGGTCGACAGTGTTTTGAGCGGACCAGAGTTCGAGGTTGGCGTGTTGTAGCGGGGAGTGATCGAAACCCTTGGTGTTCTGTACCCAATACCCTGAAGCCGTTTGCGTGAGGCTCAGTTCCCGGATCCGTCGCAGTGACGCGTCCTTGAACGTGGGGTGGATACGGCTTTTGATGAAATCGTAGTGGCGACCTTTATTGTCATCCGCCCCCCGTGTCGGTCGCGCTGATATACGTCCGTGTAAGTCAGTCATGCTTTTAATAAACCTTGAGCGTTAAGTGGAATGACCAGCCTAACGCCCGAGGCTCAAAGTAAAAGCCTGAATTACCGCTGCTTAATCAGTGTCAGCCGCCCATAAACATTGGAATTACCAATGCCGAAAATAGGTAATTACCGCCTTTTTTCAGCGCCGTGCGACCTCCACCGGCAGGCATTGTGTATGCGCACCCGGTTGCAGATAGGGCGTGAGAATCGGTGCCATGCCTTTGAGCACTTGCACGGGCAGCGCCGAGGTGAACTTGAAGGCCTCGGCGGTGCGCCCGGGCACGAAGGCGGTCAACGTACCGAAGTGGCTATCACCGATATAGAACACGAAAGTGGCGGTGCGGTTGATCGACTTCGAACTCAGGATCCGCCCGCCGGAACCAATGGCTTCGATGCGGTTGTCCCCGGTCCCGGTCTTGCCGCCCATCGCCAGGGGTTTGCCATCGGGGGTGATGAAACTGCCGGACACCCGTTTGGCCGTACCGGCATCCACAACCTGCGACAACGCCTCACGCATGGCCGTGGCCACTTCGGACGGCATCACTCGTTTGCCGGCGTCTGGGTCATTGATCAGTTTGGTTTCATACGGGGTGTTCGCCGCGAAGTGCAGGGTGTCGATGCGCAATGTCGGCATGCGCACACCATCGTTGAGGATGGTGCCGATCAACTCGCCCAAGGCGGCCGGGCGATCGCCGGAACTGCCGATGGCGGTGGCCAGCGACGGTACCAGGTGATCGAACGGGTAACCGACTTTCTGCCAGCGCTGATGAATGTCCAGGAACGCTTCGATTTCCAGCATGGTGCGAATACGGCTGTCGCGGGCGCCCTTGTGACGACTCTTGAACAGCCAGCTGTAGACTTCCTGACGCTCGAACTGGCTGGCTTTGACGATCTGGCTCCACTTGGCATCCGGGTTGTTCAGCAGGTAGCCCATGAGCCACAGGTCCAGCGGGTGAACCTTGGCGATGAAACCCTGATCCGGCAAGTCGTAGGCGCCGGGGCTGTAATTTTCGTAGAGCCGTTGCAGGCGTTCGTCGGTGAGTTTTTCGGTGAGCTTGGCGCCTTTGAGGTGCGCGCGCACGAAGGCATTGAAGCTTTCCTGGCTGGCCTGGGGCAGCAAATAGCGGTGCACCGCCGCCAGGCGAATCGGCGTCGGACGCATGCTGTCGAGGAAGGTGTCGAGCCGCGCCTGGGTGTCCTTGTTTTTGTATTTCTTCCAGAACTTGAGCAGGAACGAAGTCCCTTCGCGGTCGGCGAAACTGGCCAGGTATTCCTGACGCCGCGGGTCGCGATCGTCCTTGAGCAATTCGGCGCTGTTGTTGGGGCCGGAGTACGTGGTGTAGCGCACCAGGTCACGCATCAGGCGAATGAACGGCAGGTTGATCGACTCACGCAACGCATCACGCAGGGTCGGAATGCGACCGTTGTCTTCCTTGCGGAAGTTGACGAAGGTGTGCAGCCCGCCGCCGGTGAAAAACGCTTCGCCGGGGCTGGCCGAATATTTACGATCCAGCGCGGCACCGAGCATGGCCGGCAGGTTGCGGTCCTTGTTCTCAATCAGGTAGTCGATGGCCCAGCGACTCAGGCGATCCTGATCCGGGATGTCGACTTTCTTCAGTTCCGGGACGGTCATTTCGGCATATTTATCGTGCAGCTCGGCCATGATTTGCAGGTAGGTGGTGAGCACGCGCATTTTCGCGGTAGAGCCCAGTTCCAGCTTGCTGCCTTCATTGATGTCGAACGGCTGGTCGGTGCTGTCGGTCTGTACCCGCACGCGCGCGCCGTCCGGTGTCAGCTCGAACAACGTGAAGCTGTAGCGCACCTGAGTGGTGCTGGTGGGGGTGAGCAAGCGTTCGCCCATCAGCCCGATTTGTGTGGCGAACGCCGGGTCGGCCAGGCGCTTGAGATACTCGGTAGCCTGGCTTTGCAATTCACCTTGCAGGGTGCTGGTGGCGGAAAGGTCGAGGCGGTCGAGATCGTACAGCGGACGATTGAGCAACCCGCCCAGACGGCTGCGCGCCACGCTGATGCCTTTGTTGGTTTCAATCGGCTGGATGGTCGGCTGGGTCTGCCAGTCGCGGTAGGTCACCTGGCTGGCCAGGGCGGCGGCGGCGAAGGGTGCGTCGATCACGCCATTCGCCGCCAGCAGGCGGATGTGGCTGTCGGTGAGGTCGGCCAGTTCATCATGACCCTTGGTCAGGTAATGAGAAGGGCGGCGCTGGGCGATCATCAGCGAGAGCATTTCACGCAGCGCCAGGCCTTTTTCGGCCATGCTCTTGGGGTCCGTGTCGGTGCTGGCCAGCCGTTCGTTGGCCTTGTTGAAGTCGGCGCCGTACCAGACGCGCAACCCTTCGGCCATGCCATGCACTTCACCGTGTCCCGGTACCGCCGACAGCGGCACGCTATTGAGGTAATCGCGCACCACATTTTGCCGGACCTGCAAGGTTTCCGGCCCCGCTTGATAAGCACGCACGGTGGCGGAAATCATCTGTCGGATCTTTTCCGCGCCTGACACCGTCAGGCCATCGGGCGAGTGCCGGTATTTCTCCAGTTGCGTCGCCAGCGTACTGCCGCCCGCCGACTGCCCTGGTATATGCAGCAGCTTGGCAACCTGGGACCAGATCGCCATGCCGAACCGTGGCCAGTCCACGGCGGGGTTGGCCAGGGGCTGACGAGGATCGAGCAAAAAGCGGTTTTCAATAAACAGCAGGCTGCTGACCACCACGGGCGGAATCGACTCAAAGCTTGAATACAGCTGTTGGGGGTATTTGTACTGGTACAGCGGCGCCGCACGGCAATCGGTGATCGACAGTCCAGCCTGTATTTTCTCCGCGTAAGGCACGAAAAAGCCCTTGTCGGTGTAGTTCATCAGCTTTTCAGAGAAGCGGGTTTGCGACGCAATGACGTAGTCACGCTTGAGCAATCGCGGCAGAAACTCACCCAGCGAGCTGTAGCCCAGACGCAAGTCGAAAGGGCCTGCGCCTGGATAGCGAATCGCGTCGCTGGGGCCGGGTTTCATTTCGTAACTCAGGGAGGCGGCGAATTTGCTGACCTCGCGGGATTGAAACTTCGAGGTACGCATTTCCTTGGCAGCGGCAAGCCCCAGGACAATCAGGATAATAACCAGCAACAACCAAAACGCCCCCCAGCCATGCTTTGTGCGACTGCCAGGGGGTTTTTCAGGAATAGGCGCTTCATCCACACGTTCAGTCGGGACCACAGTTTTACTCGTATCGGTTTGCCATAACGCGCCCATAGTCGACTGATCCATTCACGCAGATTGATCTGACTTGTCTGAAGCTTAGTCGGTGGTTGGCGATGGTGAAGAAATTGTGGACGCACAGATCTCAAATATTCCCCATTCCCTGTGGCGAGGGAGCTTGCTCCCGCTGGGCTGCGAAGCAGACCCGAATTTGCCATCTCGGTCTTTCAGCAGAACCGCGATCACAGGTTTTGCGACTGCTGCGCAGCCGAGCGGGAGCAAGCTCCCTCGCCACATTGGGACAGGTAGTTTCAATTCGGGGTTTCAGAGCCAGCAGGCGTCCCATAAAGGGTAGTCACCGATTTTATCCACAAGCCCTGCGCGCAAGGGATTTGCGACGATGTAACGGGCAAACGGCAGCAGTTCTTCCCCGTCGCGGATCGCTCGATCATGGAAGCCGCTTTGCCAGAATGCGCCTGCACTGTTCAAAGCCCGGTTGATAGTGAGCGTACTGCGGGATTTGATGGCTTGCATGACCCGCATCAAAGAGCGTTGCTCCAGCTGCACCAACCAGTGGAAATGGTCAGGCATGATCACCCAGGCAATAGAGTTGACCCACTCCTGATCATGAGCTCGTCTCAACTCGGCGACTAGCAGGCGTCCCAATTGCCAATCATCGAACAGAGGAAGTCGTTGATGCACAACGGCGGTGAGGAGATAGGCCCGACCTTGTTCTGAAAAACGTCCATGGCGTAGCCGGTGTGAGTTCGGGTGTGGATGCATTCCGTTGCTTCCTTTTGGAGTGGATCCCGCTAACCCTAATCGCTGATCTGCCTACATGTAGCTGCATTTGTTGACTGAAATTTCCGGAACTCTTGAAGGATTCACTCGTAAACACTGCTTTGTGGCGAGGGAGCTTGCTCCCGCTGGGCTGCGGAGCAGACCCGAATTTGCCATCTCGGTCTTTCAGTAGAACCGCGATCACAGGTTTTGCGACTGCTGCGCAGCCGAGCGGGAGCAAGCTCCCTCGCCACAGGTAGTGCCTGCCTGAAATGCCCTTCCTAGACACGTCGAATAGCAAATAAGGCCCGGCCAGGGGCATGACGATGCACCAATGCTGTGCAATACTCGGCGGCGTTTCAGTTGGTGAAAGATCCTACAAAAGTCAGGTAATGCCCCTCCGCTAACCGGGCTTTTCCCGAGAGTTCTGGCTGAATGTTGTGGTTTATAGAGTGAAAAACCCTGTACGAAGCTTTTTATACTGCACGCCCCGCTGATCTTGCCGGTGTTGTCCTGCAAGACGGGTTTGCTCACGAAGCAGGCCCGGTTTCTCAGAAGCAATGGCTTACCGGTCAGCGCTTTGTTACTCGGTGGTCATATCCAATAACAAGACGAGGTTGTACCCCTATGCCAGTCGGCAATCATCTGCCCCATGGCGAGACCGCTCAGGGCGGCCCGCTTAAACGCGAACTCGGCGAACGGCATATCCGCTTGATGGCGCTCGGAGCGTGTATCGGCGTCGGTCTGTTCCTCGGTTCGGCCAAGGCCATCGAAATGGCCGGCCCCGCCATCATGCTGTCCTACATCATCGGCGGTCTGGCGATCCTGGTGATCATGCGCGCCCTCGGTGAGATGGCCGTGCACAACCCGGTCGCCGGCTCCTTCAGCCGTTACGCTCAAGACTACCTCGGCCCCTTGGCGGGCTTCCTGACAGGCTGGAATTACTGGTTCCTGTGGCTGGTGACCTGTGTCGCGGAAATCACCGCCGTGGCGGTGTACATGGGCGTCTGGTTCCCTGATGTGCCGCGCTGGATCTGGGCACTCGCCGCGTTGATCAGCATGGGTTCGATCAACCTGATCGCGGTGAAAGCCTTCGGTGAATTCGAGTTCTGGTTCGCCCTGATCAAGATCGTCACCATCATTGCGATGGTGATCGGCGGTATCGGCGTGATCGCGTTCGGTTTCGGCAATGACGGCGTGGCGCTGGGGATTTCCAATCTCTGGGCCCACGGCGGCTTCATGCCCAACGGCGTGCAAGGCGTATTGATGTCGCTGCAGATGGTGATGTTCGCCTACCTCGGTGTCGAGATGATCGGCCTGACCGCCGGTGAAGCGAAGAACCCGCAGAAGACCATTCCCAACGCGATCGGCTCGGTGTTCTGGCGGATTCTGCTGTTCTACGTCGGTGCGTTGTTCGTGATCCTGTCGATCTACCCGTGGAACGAAATCGGCACCCAGGGCAGTCCGTTCGTGATGACGTTCGAACGCCTGGGGATCAAGACCGCGGCCGGCATCATCAACTTTGTGGTAATCACCGCAGCGCTGTCGTCCTGCAATGGTGGCATCTTCAGCACCGGGCGCATGCTTTACAGCCTGGCGCAGAATGGCCAGGCCCCGGCCGGTTTTGCCACCACATCGAGCAACGGCGTGCCCCGTCGCGCGTTGCTGTTGTCGATCTTCGTGCTGTTGCTGGGCGTGCTGCTCAACTACATGGTCCCGGAAAAAGTCTTCGTCTGGGTGACGGCGATTGCCACTTTCGGCGCGATCTGGACCTGGGTGATGATCCTGCTGGCCCAGCTCAAGTTCCGCAAAGGCCTGAGTGCCAGCGAACGTGCCGGTCTGAAATACAAGATGTGGCTGTACCCGGTCAGCTCGTACCTGGCGCTGGCGTTCCTGGTGTTGGTGGTCGGCCTGATGGCTTACTTCCCGGAAACCCGCGTGGCGCTGTACGTCGGCCCGGCGTTCCTGGTGCTGCTGACGGTGTTGTTCTACGTGTTCAAGCTGCAACCGACCAATGTGTCGCAAGGTGCGGTGCGTTCGGCTGCGTAAGTCGTAACGCCTGAAACGCAAAAGCCCCGGTCCATTGGCCGGGGCCTTTTTATTGGCTGACGAAATCTCCGGTGGCGAGCGAGCTGGCTCGCCACAAAGGCGCGGAGTTTCTTAATGGACGGCGACCGGTTGAATCGGTGCGGTCAGGCGCTTGTTGAAATCCAGCCAAACCCCCAACAACCCCATCAATCCTGCACCCACCAGCGCGGTGAAGATTTGCATGGCAAACGCATCGTCGGTCAGGGCATTGATCATGTCTGCCAGCGGCGCGAGCAACACCCCGAGGCAGAACACTTCCAGCGAATAACGGCCCATGCGACTGCATTGCCGGGCCAGCCAGTTCTGCGTCCAGCCAGTGTCCGGCAACAGTTTCGCCGTGACATACGCCAGCGCCAGGAAGTGCAGCAGTCGCACCGGCGACAGGTCGGTCTTGCTGATCGGGTACAACAGATTGCTCAGGCTGGTCGGTACCATCGCATCATGCAGTTGCGGCCACCGCCACAATACGGTCAGTACACCGGCGACGCCTGCGTATAACGCCGCACTCACAAACAATGGCTGGCGCAGCAACGGGCGCCTGTCGGGCAAGCGTGGGCGCTGCGTGTGAATCGCAGCGGCACCGCCGAGTACGAACAACAGTTGCCAGGCGACGGGGTTGAAGTACCACACGCCGTCCTTGATGGCCGCCAGATTCCAGCCGAACAACGGCACCGTCAGGTACACCGCAAACGACATCGCCACCACCACCCATGGTTTGCGCACAAATATCGGCAGCACCAGCGGCAAACCGGCCAGTAGCACGATGTAGAGCGGCAATGGGTCCATCAGGTTCGGTTTGAAGCGCAACAGCAACTCATCGATCAAGGCTTGCTGCGGATTGCTGATGAAGTGGTGCATGCCCATCTCCTCCACCAGATCTCGGGTCTCCACATGGCTGTTGGCGAAGAACACGATGCCCATCAGCATCGCCAGCAGGAAAATATGCACCACATACAGCACCCAGGCGCGGCGCAGGATTTTCACGCAGGCAATCAGGTAACCGTCGCGGGCCAGGATCTTGCCGTAGGCCAGGACCGCCGCGTAACCGGCGAGAAATACGAAGACTTCGGCGGCATCGCTGAAGCCGACGTTACGCAGAGTGATTTGACCCAGCGGGTTGTGGGGCACGTGATCCCAGAAAATGAAGATCAGCGCCAGGCCTCGGAAAAAGTCGATCCGGTGATCGCGTTCAGTCGTCATGGCTGCGGGCTCTGGAACGGGGGTTGAAGTAGGAGCGCCGGCGACACAAAAGGTTGCGCGCTGCACATTGGCGGCGCGCAGGGTGCAGGGATTCGGCGGCAATTGCAAAGTGCGGATATTACGGAGTGTCTCTGTGCATCGCCGAGGCGACAACCGCCTGTCTAAAAGACACGCAGGTCGGCGATCTCTGACGACCGTCGAGGTTCAAAGCTTTATTGATTGAAGGCGGAATTCCCTTGAGGCGCCGGCATGCAGATCAGCGAATGGCTCGACAAAGAACTCACCGGCCGCCAAGTCTGGTTGTTGTTTCTTTTCGCGACGCTGGTGTACATCCTGCCGCTGATCCTCGCGGATTATCCCTACATCGATGACAACTGGCGTGCCCTGGCCGCGGGTACCGGCTGGGCGGAGGACGGCCGGCTGTTCGCGCAGTGGTTCTACAACCTGCTGACCTTCAGCGGCGCCGCGCCGAACATCTTCCCGCTGCCGCTGTTGATCGCCACGCTGGCGATGAGCTGGGCCCTGACCCGGCTGACGTTTCACTATTTCCCCGAACCGACGTTCGCCCATTGCCTGGCTTTGGTACAACCCGTTCTTCCTGCAAAACCTGTCGTACCAATACGACGGACCGAGCATGGCGCTCAGCCTGGTGGCGGTGATCTACGCGATCACCTTCCAAAGCCCTTCTCGCGTTCAGCACCTGCTGATACCGGCCGCGCTGATCGCCTTGGCCATCGGGCTTTATCAGGTCAGCTTTAATGTGTTTCTCGGTCTGTGTTGTATGGAGTTGCTGCGGCGCACGGACGACCCATTGGCATGGCCTGCGTGGTGGCGATTGATCGGCTGCAAAGTTGTACAGGTGGGTCTGGCAGGGTTGATCTATTACGCCACCGCCTATTCCTTCATGACTCAGAAGCGCACCTCATTGTTGAACGGGGCAGCGGCGCCGTTGCAGCAAATTGAAACCAGCGCGGGCTGGGTGCTGGAAAAAATCGTGCTGCTGTTCCATGGCGGCTTTGCCTGGGTATTCGCCGCGCTGTTGCTGTGCGCCCTGTTCGGTGCCGTGCGCGTGGGACAGCGCGTGCTGGAGCGTGCCGGTACTGGGCTGAACAAAACCATGATCGGCCTGCTGTGCCTGTTGATCTTGCCCGTCCTGATGGTGCTGGTGCCGGGCGTCTCATTGTTTTTCCGCGACTTCAATGAAGGCGCCCGCACCTTGATGGGCTTTGCTGTCGTGCTCGTATTGCTGTTCTACCTGAGCCATCTGGCGCTGGCGTCGGTGCACGGAAAGCTGCCGCTGCTGTTGCTGGTCCCATTGTTGGCGATGCTTTCACTTTCCTTCGCGTATGGACGGGTGCTGACGTTACAAAAAACCTTCGCGACGAATGCGCTGTACGCCTTGAGTGCCGACATTGCTTCGCGCCCGGCGTTGCGCGAAGCCAAGCGCATTTATATGTCGGTGACGTACTCCGATCACTGGCTGGTGGGGGCCGCCGGGTCGTTCAAGCAGATGCCGGTTTTGCATTACTTGTTGAACATCGACTTCTACATGCTCGCGGAAAATCTGCCGAAAACAGGCATCACTAATGTGGTCAGGGAAAAGGAACGGCGTAACGCGACGCTGGTGGGTTATCAGGGGTATCCACCGCTGGTGGACAGTCTGTTTTATCGGATTTATCTGCTGGGGGACTACGGCTTTATTGTCATGAAAGAACCCGCCCGGGTCCGCTCTCTCCAGTGGTGAACCCCGTGACCATTGGTCTGGAATGCCGCGCTACCTGTTAGTTCTTACAGTAGACGCGCACCTGTCCTCGACTTTAGGTTTGAACGGCGCCTGAAACGGGAATGGGTCAAGGATCGGACATGAAAGCTTTATGGAAAGAGTTTTCTACCTATGCAGTCATTGGAGTGGCCAATACGCTTATCCATTGGCAGCTATTTTATGTACTGACCACTGCGGCCGAGCTTAGTCAGGCCGTCAGTAATTTTTCGGCGTTTTGTGTGGCCGCGACGTTCTCATTCTATGTGCATGCGCTCTACACGTTTGAGGCCGGGGCGTCGGTACTTCGTTATCTGCTGTATGTGTTTTTCATGGGGGGCATGAGTTTCGTCGTCGGACATTACGCTGATGTCTGGAAAATCCACGGGCTGGTGACCGTAGGGTCGTTCTCGCTGTTGAGTCTGATCTGCGGGCTCTTTTTTTCGAGATTTGTCCTGTATGGCGAGCGCGAAGCGTGAACGGTTTTCAGCGCGCGGCGCACCCAATGAATCGACTCACCGTGCCGCCCCGACCGTTTGTTGTCGATCTGGATGGAACACTCCTAAGGTCCGATCTTCTGTTCGAAAGCGCCATGGCTTTTGTTCGTAGCAATCCCTGGCACTGCTTGAAACCTCTGGTTTGGCTATGTCGCGGCAAAGCGTTTTTGAAAGAACAGTTGGCCGAGGCGACGGATATCGACGTCACCTTGCTGCCCTTCGATCCTGAAGTGCTGGCCATGATCGAGGAGCAGCGCAAGCAAGGGCGGATAATTGTGTTGGCCACAGCCAGTCATCATTTACTGGCGATGCGTATCGCCGAGCACTTGAAGGTGTTTGATGACGTCCTGGCTACGAGCCTGGAGTGCAATCTATCGGGCACGCACAAGCGTGATTTGCTGGTCGCGTTGTACGGTGAGAGCGGTTTTGATTACGTTGGCAATGCTCTTGATGATCTGCCGATATGGCGTTCGGCAGAACGGGCCTATGTCGTCAATCCTCTGCCAGGCGTCGGGCTGGCCATCGAGAGTCTGGACAACGTCGTTGAAGTGGTTCGTTCAGGCGCGACGAATTTCAGGGATTGGTACAAGGCGATTCGCATTCATCAATGGGCGAAAAATGCCCTGATATTTGTACCGCTGCTGGCCGCGCATCAGATCAGCAATCCGCTCCTGCTCTTGCACAGTTTGTTGGCTTTCGTATTTTTCGGGTTATGCGCCTCCGGGGTGTATGTTCTGAATGACCTGCTGGACCTGGAGGATGATCGAAGACATCCGAGCAAACGCAATCGACCCTTTGCCAGTGGACGGTTGTCGATCAAGTCCGGCCTGGTCGCATTCCCCTGTTTATTGTTTATCTCTTTTGCTGGCGCCTGGTGGTGGCTGCCCCGGCAGTTTGCCGCCGTACTGGCCACTTACTACGTGTTGACGCTGATCTATTCGCTGGTGTTGAAACGGATCATGGCGTTGGATGTGATTGCTCTGGCCTTGCTTTATACCCTGCGGATCATTGCCGGCGGTGCGGCGCTCGAACTGGAGCTGACGGTCTGGATGCTGGCGTTTTCGATGTTCATGTTTTTGAGCCTGGCACTGGTCAAGCGTTATGCCGAACTCCAGGCGGCACTGCGTAATGGCATTACCGGGAAAACCGGTGGCCGTGATTACTATCCTGCCGACCTGGCGATGCTTTCCTCATTAGGGGCCGCGTCGGGATACCTGTCGGTGATGGTTCTTGCGTTGTACATCCATGACAACGCCACAATCGCGCTCTATGCCTTTCCGCGGATGATCTGGTTCGCCTGTCCATTGTTGCTGTTCTGGATCACCCGTATCTGGATGCTGACTCATCGCGGCAGGATGAACGACGACCCTGTGATCTTTGCGCTTAGGGATCGCCTGAGTCTGGCGATGGGCGCGATGTTTGGCCTGATTTTCTGGTTAGCGGCATGAAGCGCTGCTTTGGGCGTATGCGCGCTTGCTCGGCGGCGGTTTCCATTTTTACCGATGCCGGTTCGAACGATGAATGATCAATTGACCTCGTGGGGGCATTACCCTTCGGCACCGCAAACAGGCCATTCATGCGCATGGCGAAGTGATCTGGAACAACACCTGCAACGGTTGAACGATACCTACGGCACGACGTTGCCGTTTGGTAATGGTCGCAGTTACGGTGACAGCTGCCTGGCCAGCAGCGATCACGTGCTGCACCTGCGCTCCTTGAACCGTTTTGTCGAAGCGGACTGGCAAACAGGAGAGATTTGTGCCGAAGCGGGGGTCACGCTCGGTGAAATTTTGCAACTGTCGATCCCCCGTGGGTGGTTTCTGGACGTCACGCCGGGGACGCGCCATGTCACGCTCGGAGGCGCTCTGGCCAATGACGTTCATGGCAAGAATCATCACAGGCGCGGAACGTTTGCCTCCTCGGTGCTGAGCTTTGGCCTGCATCGTTCCGCGCAACCGCCCATGGTGTGCTCACCCGTGGAAAACCCGCAGTGGTTTGCCGCCACGATCGGCGGATTGGGCCTGACGGGCATCATCAGTTGGGTGAGCATCCGTCTGCGCAAAATCGAATCCAGTCTTATCGATACGATTCGGATGCGGTTTGATCATTTGGGCGAGTTTTTCGCGCTGTCCGCTGAACTGGATCCTGTGCACGAGTACAGCGTGGCCTGGATCGATTGCCTGGCAAAGGGACGCGAACAAGGGCGTGGTGTCTTTACCGTTGGCACGCATAGCGAACAGGGGCCGCTCCAAGTCGAGTCGTCCCGCTCGTTGCGAATCCCGATCAGGCCGCCATTGTCCCTGGTCAACCCGCTTTCTCTGAATATCTTCAATCGCAGTTATTGGCATCTGCAGCCGGCGGGGCGAGAACGCCAAACCACTCCGTATAGTTCGTTTTTCTATCCGCTGGATCGTATCGAGCGCTGGAATCGAGTCTACGGGCGCAAAGGTTTTCAGCAGTTTCAGTGCGTATTGCCTGAATCAGTTGCCGAAGTCGCCTTGGCTCAGTTGCTCAAATCCATTGCCGCCAGCGGCACGGGATCTTTTCTCGCGGTACTCAAGCGCTGTGGCGATTTTGTTTCGCCGGGGCTGCTTTCATTTCCGATGCCGGGGACGTCGCTGGCGCTGGATTTTCCACAGAACAGCGTGCTGACGAACACACTGCTGCCTCGTCTTGATGCCATCGTTCGGGAGGCGGGTGGCCGGCTCTATCCGGCCAAGGATGCGCACATGAGCGGCAGCGATTTTCGCCGGGCCTATCCGGCTTGGGAGCAGTTGGAGACGATGCGCGATCCAGCCCTCATTTCTCGCTTTTGGGAGCGAGTCACCCGATGAAAAAAATACTGATTGTGGGGGCTACTTCAGCCATCGCGACCGCTTGCGCGCGACTTTGGGCGGCAGACCACGGCGAGTTTTTTCTGGTCGCGCGCGATCCGCAAAAACTGCAGCATACCAGCGCCGACCTGTTGACTCGAGGCGCGAGGGGGGTGACGTCCTATTTGTTGGACGCCACCGACACTGCCGCGCATGCCGTCATGCTGGAATGCTGTCTGGATGCCTTGCAATCGATCGACATCTGCCTGATCGCTCACGGTACCTTGCCGGATCAATCCGCTTGCGAACAAAACGTCGAACTGGCACTGACGGAGTTTGCCAACAACGGCACTTCGGTGATTGCGCTATTGACGGTGTTGGCCAGGCAAATGGCCGTTCAGCGCAGCGGTACTCTGGCAGTTATTTCTTCCGTCGCGGGTGATCGAGGGCGTCCTTCCAACTACTTGTATGGTTCAGCCAAGGCGGCCGTCTCGACCTTTTGCGAAGGCTTGCGTGCACAGATGTTCAAGTTGGGTGTGCACGTGATGACCATCAAGCCCGGCTTTGTCGATACACCGATGACCCAGGGGCTGGCGTTGCCGACATTGCTGGTTGCGCAACCAGAGGTGGTCGCACAGCGCATTGTCGGGGGCATCGAGCGTCGGGTGTCGGTTCTGTATGTGCCGGGGTTCTGGGCCTGGGTCATGTGGCTGATTTGCCGATTGCCACAGCCATTGTTTAAGAGGTTGAACCTGTGAGCCAGGTGCTGTTCCTCTCCGGGTGGCGCTATCGGGTCTTGATCGGTTCGGTGGCCTTTTCGGCACTGGCTTACCTGGGCATTTCCCTTTGGGGCGGATGGCAGGCGGTGGGCGGTGCCGTGAGCCGAGTCGGGTGGCTCGGTGGGGCGCAGATTGCCGCACTCATCCTGATCAGCTATGGCCTGCGCTTCTTGCGTTGGCAGGTTTACCTGAATGCTCTGGGGCATCCTTTGCCGTGGCGACCTGGCCTGAAAATCTACCTCGCGGGGTTTGCCTTGACGACCACACCGGGCAAAGCCGGCGAAGCTCTGCGCGGGGTGTTGCTCAAGCGCTGGGACGTTCCTTACGGCAGCAGTTTCGCCGCGTTTGTCAGTGAGCGTCTTTCGGACCTGATGGCCATGGTGTTATTGGCCTTGCTGGGTCTTAGCCGCTATCCCGAGTGGCTTTCGATGATTGTCGCCTGTCTGGTGATGGTGACCTGCGGTTTGTTGCTCGTCTCTCGACAACAACTGATTGACGCTGTTGAACGGCGTATTTCCCGGGGACGCGGATGGATGTTTCGGCTGTTGCACAACGTTATTTACGTGCTGCGCCAATCCCAACGTTGCCACAGCCCTCAGCGTTTGATTGGCACAGTGGTGTTGAGCCTGTCGGCCTGGAGCCTCGAAGCGCTGGCGTTTTACTGGATATTGAATGCGATGGGCGTCGATGTTCCGCTGACGTTCGCGATGTTCGTTTATGCGGTTTCGATGCTGGCTGGCGCCTTGAGTTTTATGCCGGGCGGGCTTGGCAGTGCCGAAGCGGTGATGGTGACGTTGTTGGTGTCCAGTGATGTCGCGGTGGCTGATGCGATTGCGGCGACTGTTTTGCTGCGGTTGGCGACGTTGTGGTTTGCGGTGGGGTTGGGGAGTGTGGTGTTAATCAATATCAACAATAACAATAGGCGCCTATCGGATGAAGCTTAGATTGAACAGGGAAAGTTTGACGGTTTACATGATTTTGGTAGTGGCCATTATTTTTGGTGGTTACTTACGATTGCGTAATATTACGGTTGATGCTCTGTGGCTTGATGAGGTTTTCAGTGTTGCCACCAGTCATCCCGATAACAGTTTTCTTGAGGTCTATCAACGATCACTGGTGGACGTGCATCCACCTTTTTATCAGTTGTTTTTATGGTTTTTTTACAAGTTGTTTGGTTTTGGCGAGATGGTTGGAAGGTACCTGTCGGTTACTTTCGGGATCCTGTTGATCCCGGTTGCATTCCTTCTTGGAAGGCAAATGTTCAATTGTCGAGTAGGGTTGATTGCTGCCTGGCTTGTGGCAGTTAATTTCTATTTGATTACGTATTCTCAAGAGACACGCTCTTACGAATTGTTGGCTTTATTGACCACAGTTTCGTTCGTCACTTTCATCAAGGCGATTGGAGGCCTTGATGGACGTCACGTCGCTATTTATGCGCTATCGGCGGCACTGCTTGTCAATACGCACTATTTCGGATTTTTGGTGGTGACCGCCCAAGCGTTATTGGTGTTATCAAGATGGGTTGAGACGTCATTCGATAAAAGGCTTTTGTATCGCTTTGGCTTGGCAGGTTTGTTTATATTGCTGAGCATCGCACCGCATGTTTCGTATGTTTATTTAAATTTTCACCGTCAGGGATTTTGGGTCCCACCACCCAATAACCGGTTTTTTATCGATCTCTTCAACCTGTATTTTGGAAGTTTACCTTTGTCTGTGATGTGTGCCGCGCTGTTAATGATAGGCAGTGTGTGCCTGATGAAGGCAGAACGACACCGTGAAGTACTTCGACTAATTATTTTCTGGCTCGTGACGTGTACCGTCATTCCTTATGTGCGTTCCCTTTATGTTCAACCTGTTTTGACCATGCGAAGCTTGATAATCTTGCTGCCGGCGCTATTGATAGTGCTCGCGTTTGCCATCAGTCTTTTTAAAGATCAATGGGCTCAGGTGGCAGTTGGAGTTGTCGTGTTATGTTTTTCGATGACGCCGTTGTATACCCATGAGAGACCCATATTTACGCTTGAAAATCAGTTAAAGCCCGTCAGTCAAATGCGTGATCTGGTTAAGGATGTGATCGAACAGCAGATCCGTGAGCCACTCTATGCAAGCCAGTTTATAGAGTTTGATCAGTACTTCAGATTATTAGGCTCGTCAACAACAGTCAGAAGTTTCAAGCAGCTGGAAAGCGACTTGCTGTCGCCAGATCGTCCGGCCGTGTTTTATTTTCTCGGAACGCGTGAGGTACAACTTCCTGGCGAAAGGTTTATGAAGGAATACTGCGTTGATTTACTGAAGGAAACAAAAAAAGGTGATTCGGTCATACTTGAATTTCGGTCCAATCCTCCTTGTCTATGAAAAAGTAGGGAGAAGCTGACAGCCGCTTTAGCGACGCGGCTGACAGCGTGTGATTTACGCAGCAACCACCTCATTAGGCTCAAAACTGTCCGCCCGCGCCATCTGCCACATCCGTGAATAAAACTCGCCATTCACTTCACCGGTGAGCAATT
>LNAP01000752.1_pt1 | contig 35735 bp, 34 predicted proteins | sample 602601 | NCBI WGS metagenome assembly LNAP01 (sample SAMN02440304, study PRJNA202911) | soil metagenome | biome: Subtropical and temperate rainforests or woodlands; isolation source: soil samples (1 kg each in a 20% v/v slurry with milli Q water) were... ... | reverse complement strand
CATCGCGGCGCTGGCCTGCGGCATCGGCCGGACTCATGCGGCCGAACGGGCATTTGTCATAGCGCCGCCGGCCATGGACGAGCCGGCATCGCCATCCCATAAAGAAAAAACCGCGGTGTTTGCCGGCGGCTGCTTCTGGGGCGTCCAGGCCGTATTCCAGCATGTGAAAGGCGTCAATCAGGCCTTGTCGGGCTATGCCGGCGGCAAGGCGGACAGCGCGCATTACGACGACGTCAGCACGGGCCGCAGCGGCCATGCCGAATCGGTGCAGGTCACCTACGACCCCGCGCAGATCAGCTACGGCCAGTTGCTGCAAATCTTTTTTTCGGTTGCGCATGACCCCACGCAACTCAACCGGCAAGGCCCCGACACCGGCACCCAGTACCGCTCCACGATCTTTGCCGCCAATAGCCAGCAACACGAAATCGCGCAAGCCTATATCCAGCAGCTGGACAAGTCGGGCGTATACCCCAGGCCGCTGGCCACCACGATCGAAGACCACAAGGACTTCTACCCGGCCGAAACCTATCACCAGGATTATCTGGCGCACAACAAGCACAGCATGTATATCATCATCAACGATCTACCCAAGGTCGCCAACCTGGCCAAGGTGTTCAGCGACCGCTATCGGGACGCGCCGGTGCTGGTGAACAGGTAGGCGGCAGACAGCATACGCGGGCGGGCGCGCCTGTTTTTTTCCATGGACCAGCCGGAACACAAGGAGCAAAGGCATGACTGCCTCCACCACATACGCAATCCCCGCCGGCGCCACGCGACCACGGCCGCCATGCCCTTGAAAGACCGCCTGTCCTGCGCGGAAGTCCTGGCGCGGCACCTGCAGTCCTTGCTGCGCCTCGATCCCCGCCTGTCGGAAGTCCATGCCATCGCCGGGCCTTTTGCGCCACGCATCCGCGAACCGGGCTTTGCCGGGCTTGCCCGCATCGTTTGCGGCCAGCAAGTGTCGGTGGCAAGCGCCAATGCCATCTGGAACCGCCTGGAAGCGCAATTGGGCGCCGTCACGCCAGAGCGGTTCCTGGACCTGGATGAAGAAGGATCGCGCAGCGTCGGCCTTTCGCGCAGCAAGTACCGCAGCCTGACTGATCTGGCCGAAGTGGTGGCCGCGGGCGGCCTGGATTTTGCCGCCGTCGCAGAGCTTCCCGCCGAGGCGGCGATCGCCGAGCTCACAAGACATAAGGGCATAGGGCCGTGGACGGCGGAAATTTACCTTATGTTCTGCGCGGGCCATCCCGATATCTTCCCCGCCGGGGACCTGGCCTTGCAGAAGGCCGTGGGCGACGCATTCGGCATGGAGCCCCATCCCGACCGGCGCGCGCTCATGGCGCTCGCCGCCAGGTGGGCGCCATATCGCGCCACCGCCGCCCTCCTGTTCTGGCGATTCTATGCCGCGAGGCGCAAGCGCGAAGGCCTGGCGCTGTGATGGCCGGCCATCTTCTTTCCATGTAAAAACGAGGCTCCAATGACCCGCACTGTCGCCGAAAAACGCGCCCTTTTCCGCGCACTTCACGAACAAGGCTGCTTCGTGCTGCCCAACCCCTGGGATGTTGGCAGCGCGCGCTACCTGGAGGGCCTTGGATTCAAGGCCCTGGCCACGACGAGCTCCGGCTTCGCATGGTCGCTGGGCCGTTCCGATGGCGCCCTTCCAAGAGAAGTGATCCTCGCCCATTTGCGCGATATGGTTGCGGCGACAGACCTGCCCGTGAACGCCGACTTCGAAAGCGGCTTCGCGCCGGATCCGCGCGGCGTTGCCGAAAGCGTGCGGCTGGCTGTCGAGACCGGCGTGGCGGGCCTGTCCATCGAGGATTCGACTGGCCTTGCGGCAAACCCGCTTTATGAGATCGACGTCGCAGTGGCCAGGCTGCGCGCCGCGCGCGCCGCCATCGACAAGGCGGGGGGCGACACCCTTCTGGTCGGACGCGCGGAGAATTTCTTCGTGGGGCGGCCGGACCTCGAAGATACCATCGCCAGGCTCAAGGCCTATGCCCAGGCGGGCGCCGACTGCCTGTATGCGCCGGGCATCCATACGCGCGAACAGATCGCCGCCGTGGTCGCCGCGGTCGCGCCCAAGCCGGTCAATCTGCTCGTCGGCGCAACCAGCGAACTCACCTTGCAAGACATCGCCGGACTCGGCGTAAGACGCGTCAGCGTCGGCGGCGCGCTGGCGCGTTCGGCCTGGGGCGGATTCATGCGCGCCGCCCGTTCCATCGCCGAGGAGGGCCGTTTCGACGGGTTCGCCGGCGCGGCGCCGGGCGGCGAGCTCAACACATTCTTCCGTATAGCCAAGGAGTAGCCGCTCACAAGCGGCCGCCTTCCAATGCGAGGAGCAGTTTTTTGATCGCCAGCCCGCCGGCGAATCCGGTCAGATCCCCGGAGGCGCCTATCACGCGATGGCAGGGAGCGATAATCGAGATCGGATTCCTCCCATTTGCCGCGCCAACCGCCCGCTGCGCCTTTGCGCTGCCTATCTGCGCCGCAATGTCACTGTAACTACGGGTTTCCCCATAGGGAATGGTCAACAGCGCCTGCCAGACCTTTCTTTGAAATTCGGTTCCGGCAAAGCCCAGATCGAGCTCGAAATGCGCTCTTTTTCCCGCGAAATATTCATTCAGCTGCCTCTCGGTCTCGATCAGAACCGGATGGTTCCGCTCCTCGCGCATAGTGCCCAGCCGCACCCGGTCCGGCCTATCGTTTTCCCACAAAATTGCGGCCAGCTTGGACCCGTTCGCGACGAGCTTCAATTTGCCGGCGGGCGTATCCACCATCTTGTATGCGTAGGACATTTTCGACTCCTTGCGATTCCTTGAGTTCGGCTTGTATCGAGTATGGCGCCAGTGTAGAAGGCGGCCCCCGCCTTGGAACTCCGTTCCTTGCGCTTGAATCCGGCCCTGGCTCGCCGCCTTGGCCGGCAAGCCCAGGGCCGGATTCTGCTGGATTTATGACAAAATGGGGGATCCAGGAAATTACCGTAAATTTCAAGAAGCCACATGACCATTCAAGAAAATAACATTCCTCAACGACAATCGGGCGATCTTCTCGTCAACGCCGAGGCGCTGCGCGATTTCGTACGCCGCTTGTGGACGGCGGCTGGCAGCAGCGCGACCGAAGCCGGCCTGGTGGCCGACCATCTTGTGATGGCCAATCTTACCGGCCATGACTCCCACGGCGTGGGCATGATCCCGCGCTACGTCCGCTCGCTGCACGATGGCGTGCTGAAACTGAACCAGCATGCCGTGGTCGTGCGCGACGCCGGCGCCGTCCTGACGATAGATGGCGCCTGCGGCCTGGGGCAGGTGGTGGCGTACGAGGCCATCGATCACGGCATAGAGCGCGCAAAAAAGATAGGCATTTGCGCCGTGGGCCTGCGCAACGCGCATCATATCGGCCGCATAGGCCACTGGGCCGAGCAATGCGCAAGGCAAGGATTGGTTTCCTTCCACTTCGTGAACGTCGCCGGCAGCGCTCATGTCGCGCCGTGGGGCGGCAGCGACGGGCGTTTCGGCACCAATCCATTCTGCGCCGCTTTCCCACGCCAAGGCAAAGAGCCGCTGGTGCTCGATTTCGCCACCAGCGGTATCGCCCAGGGAAAGGCTCGCGTCGCTTACAACAAAGGCAGCCATGTGCCGGCGGGCTGCCTCATCGACCATCAAGGCGAGCCCACGACCGACCCCAGGGTGATGTTCGAAGAACCCCACGGCGCATTGCGCACCTTCGGACAGCACAAGGGCCACGGGCTGGCCATGATGTGCGAACTATTCTCCGGGGCGCTCACGGGGGGATACACGACCCACGCCGAAACCAGGATAACAAACAACGGGGTCATCAACTGCATGCTGTCGGTCATCATCGATCCGAAGGCATTCGACGCCGAGGATACCGAGGCCGAGGCCGAAGCTTTCATCGCATGGGTCAAGGCCTCGCCCAAATCGGCCGGCTGCGATGAAATCTACGCCCCGGGCGAACCGGAACGCCTGCGGCATGCCCAGCGGCGCCACAGCGGCATACCCATCGATACCGCCACCTGGGATGAAATCGAACGCGCCGCCACGGCGCTGGGCATGCCGGCGACGGAAATCGCCTCCGCCCTGGCGGCCTGATTCGACGGCGGCAGGCTTGATGCGGCGGGCTTGCGGCGGCCTGCCCCCTGCGCGGCCGGCCAGCGCTCAGTTATAAGCGGCCAAAGGCGGCGCCGTCAAAGTGAATTCCCTGGACGGCAGGAAGAGCACGATCACGGCCGCGGCCAACAAAAGGACGCCCGCGCTGCCAAAGGCCAGCCAGTGGGTGCCAAAGGTTTCGTAGCCCCAGCCGCCGAGCCAGGAACTGGCCATTGCGCCGACTTGATGGCCCAGGTAGGCACAGCCGTACAGCACGCCTACCAGCCGCACGCCATAGATATCGGCCAGGATGGCCGACGACATGGCGATGCTGCCGGCCCATACAATGCCGCCTATGGCGGCCGTGACATAGAGCTCCCAATGGGCGCCGGCCACCAGCAAGGCAAAGAAGCCGAGACCGCGGACGAAATAGATGGCGGCAAGGAGCTTCTTGCGCGGCAGGCTGTCCGAGATGCGGCCCAGCGCCAGGGTGCTGAAAATGGCCACCAGGCCGATGAGCCCTACGCCCAGCGAGCTGGTCGTGGCGTCGAAGCCGTGGTCCATCAGCATCGGGACACCGTGCGTGCCCAGCAGATTCATGCTGAATCCGCAAGCGAACAAGCCGAGCGTGATCTTCCAGAACGGCGCGGTGCGCAGCGCGTCGCGCAGCTTGAGGCTTTCCGGCCGGGAACCCATGCCTGCCGGCTGGGCGGCGACCTGTTCGGCGGTCTGGTCGGCATGCGGGGGCGCATCGTCGCGGATCACGAATAGCGCCATGGGAACGGTGAACACGGTATAGACCGCCGCGAACCCCAGAATGGTCGCCTGCCAGCCGGCGGCCTGGATCGCGCTGGTCAGCAGCGGCGTCATGATGGCTATCCCCGCCATCGAGCCGGTCGACAGAAAGAACAGGGCCATCCCCCGGCGGCGGATGAACCACCTGGCCAGCACCGGGGTAAGCGTGATCGGGCTGGCCAGGGCCAGGCCCAGCGACAGCAATATGCCAAAGGCGAGCAGGAAACTGACGGGATCGCGGGCATTGACCGTCCAGATCGACGCCGCCACGACAACGGCGTTGCCCAGCAACAGCACCGGGCGCGTGCCATGCCTGCCCACCAGATACCCCGCCAATGGCATGCCCAGGCCATAGCACAGCATGCCTATGGCGATAATGCCGGAGAGCAGGCTGCGGCTGAACCCCAGATCCTGGACCATGGGCAGGAAGAAAGGCCCGATGCCCATGCGCATGCCAACGGTCAGCAAGGTCAGCACAGTCGCCGCCGCGACGATATTCCACCCAAAATACCAACTGCCCATACGGTTTACAGCCACTGTTGTCTCCATGTTTCTTTTTTCCCCGCGCCAGCTGTCATTCCGGCGCCGTCGGGCCCATCGCCATGGGCGCGCCGCGGTTTCCCGCGAGGCGCGCGCCATATGGCAACTATACCTGACTGGCAATGCTGGAAAGGTCCAATGGGGCCGGCCTTATTGGCCGCTGCTGTTCCTGAACACGATTTCGTTCGGCAGGAGTATGTTCCGCGCGGGAATCGAATTCGACTCCAGGCGTTCGCACAAGCGGCCTACGGCGGCATCCACCATGGCCTCGATAGGCACGCGGACCGTCGTCAGGCCTATGCTGCGCCAGGCGCACATTGGAATGTCGTCGTAGCCAACCACCCATAGGTCACCGGGGATCGCGGCGTCGAGCGCCCGCGCGCCGTCCAGCGCGCCAATGGCGATGATATCGTTGACGCAGAAGATGCTATCCGGATTGTTGCGCTCCAGGAGGGTTTGCGCCGCCTCGAAGCCGGTCTGGTACGAGAAGTGCGCAACGCGCACGATTGCATCCTCGTCCATCCTGATGCCCCGCCTCAGCAATTCAGCCGTGTAGCCCGCCTCCCGATCGCGGATCGGACTCGGGCACGGCTGGCTCGCCGTGGTGATCAATCCCACGCGGCGCCGGCTGTGCTCATCGAAATAGCGCGCCACCAGCGCCCCGCCGGCGACATTGTCGCTGGATATCTGGTCGAACAGATCGGAGACCACGGTGCGATTCACGAGTATCAGGGGCTTGCGTTCCGCGATGCGCATGAGAAAAGGCAGCGCCGAATCCATGGCGGTGGCGACAATGACACCGTCCACGGGCGTCTCGGACAGGGCATGCATCGTCTCTTCGTCGAAATTCTCGGCTTCCCACACCGATGCGTACAGTCCTTTCCTGCGCAGCGCGCTGGACAGCAGTTGCAGCATGACGGGATATAGGGGATTGAGGGCCAGATTGGCGACGACCAGCGCTACCGTGTTTGTCCGGCGGGTACGCATCGACCGGGCCGCCGGACTCGGAAGATAGCCCAGCCTGGCTATGACGTCCAGCACCTCCTGCCGGGTTTTGGGAAGCACCAGGTCCGAGCCCTGCAGCACCCGCGACACCGTCGTTTGAGACACACCGGCCAGCTTGGCGATATCGCGGCTGGTCAAGGCCCTTTTAGACATGCTCAAGAATTGCTCTCCGGCAGATCTATGCCGGGGAAGATCTTGATGACCGCGCTGTCATCCTGCGCGCCATAACCCGACGTGGAAGCCTGCATGAACATCTGATGGGCCGTGGCCGATAGCGGCAGCGGAAACTTGCTGGCGCGGGCGAGATCCAGGACGAGGCCCAAATCCTTGACAAATATATCCACGGCGGATAATGGCGTATAGTCGGCCGCCAGCACATGGGCCATGCGGTTCTCGAACATCCAGCTATTGCCGGCGCTGTGCGTGATGACTTCGTACAGCGCCGCTGGGTCGACGCCTTCGCGCAGTCCCAGCGCCATCGCCTCGGCCGCCGCGGCGATATGCACCCCGGCAAGCAATTGGTTGATGACCTTGACCTTGCTGCCGGCGCCCGCGGAATCGCCCAGCTTGTACACCTTGGCCGCCATGGCGTGCAGGATTATTTCGCATCGCTCGTATGCCTCGGGCCGCGCCGAGGTCATCATGGTCATCTCACCGCTGGCCGCCCTGGCGGCTCCGCCGGAAATGGGCGCGTCCACGTACAGCAGGCCCTTTTCGAGCAGGCGCGCTTCCATCGCGGCGGACCAGTGGGGGTCCACAGTGGAGCACATCACGAATACGCTGCCCGGCTTCATCGCCGCGGCGCAGCCATCGCGCCCAAAAAGAACCGCTTCGGTCTGCGCTGCATTGACCACCACCGAGACGATCACCTCGCAATGGGCGGCCAGCGCGGCGGGCGTATCGTGCGCCTGGCCGCCATCCCTGGCAAACGCAGCGGCCGCGTCGGCGCGCACATCGGATACATGCACGCTGTAGCCTGCGCGCCGCAGCGATCCGGCCATGCCGCCGCCCATGGCACCCAATCCAATTACCCCGACGGAGTGCTTGTCCATTTCCTTGCTCCCTTTTTATTGACTTGTGGATGCCGCGCTGGGCGGGGCCGGCGGACTATCCGCGCCGCGGCCCCTGTCCTTGCATATTATACGTAGCAGGGGCCGTCCATCAGGGGGTGGGCCTTGAGGAACGCTACATCGATGGCCAGCCCCGTGCTTATGTCGTCATAGGCATGCACGAAGCCGCCGCTATCCAGTTCGTAGGGCGCGCGTCCGCCCAGCGCATCGCGAAACGGGTTGAGCGCGGTTACGTCGGCCTCGAAATAGCCCGGATTCTCGATGGCGCACATGTAGTGGATGGTCGCCGCCATGTTGGGCGCCGTCGTCGAGGTGTGCGGGTTGACCGACAGCTTTTGCGCACTCGCCATTGCCGCTATGCGCAGCCCTTCCGTAATTCCGCCCGTCTTCGACATGTCGGGCTGCAGGTAGCGGACATTGCCGTCCTCGATCAGCGTATTGAAATCGAAACGGGTGAAATGGTTTTCGCCGGCGGCGAAAGGCACCTTGCCCAACGCCGCGCCTTGCGCATACGAGCGCCGGTCGTGGGGCGGGAACGGCTCTTCGAGCCATCCCGCCTGCATTTCCTCGAACGCGGGCATAACCTTGCGGACGTCTTCCACCGTGTAGCCTGTGTTGGCGTCCAGCAGAATGTCGATGTCGGGACCGACGGCCAGGCGCACGGCGCGCACCCGCATGATGTCGCGATCCGGCCTGTCCCCCATCCGCAGCTTCATCGCTCGATAACCCTGCGCCACCAGCGCTTGCGCCTCTTCGGCCAGGAGTTCAGGCGCTTGCCAGCCCAGGGAAATGCCGCCCGCGTAGGCCTTGATCGGCTTGCTGGCGCCGCCCAGCAGGCGGTAAAGAGGCCATTGAACGGCTTGCGCCCGGATATCCCACAAGGCGCAATCCAGGCCGCTTAGCGCCATCGAGGCCGCCGCTCCGACCCCGTGGCTGGCCAATTGCTTCTTGTACACATGCTCCCACACGCCGACCACGTCCAGCGCGTCCCTGCCCAGCACCAGGTCGCGCAAGGTAGTGTCGACGACGCGGCTTACCGCTCCGGGGCAGCGGCCGTGATGGGCCTCGCCCCATCCGACCAGCCCTTCGTCCGTTTCGACACGCACGAGCACGGCATCGCGCTTGACGGTCCGGCCTATGCTCAAGGTGACCGAGTGTTCGGCGGGAACGGGAAAGGAAATGGGATAGGACTGGATATCTGCGATTTTCATTGAAGTAGGCCTCATTTTGCTTTGAAGATTTTTGTGCTTATCGTATTGAACGATGTCTGCATGCCGTCGATTTTCCGGCCCAGCGCGGCGCCGGTGACATCCTCGACGAAGAAACCGTTCTGTTCCGCGAATGCCTTGTAGCGGTCGCTTTGAATCGCCTTGCGGAACACCGCAATGAGCTTTTCCTTGATGGGCTCCGGCAGGCCGGGGGGCGCAACGACATAAGTCATCTGGACCACCGGGCCGTAAGGAAAGACGTCATAGCCTTTTTCCTTGAACGTGGGAACATCGGGAAAGAAAGACAGGCGTTGGTCGGAGAACACCCCGATCGGCGTGACCAGCCCTGCTTCGATCTGGCCGCGGCTTTCCGATGGCTTGAGGGCTCCGGCATCGATCTGCTTGCCCGCCAGATCCACGATGACCCGGCTGCCGCCGGTATAAGGGACATGGATGAAATCGACGCCGGCCGCCTTGCTTGTCATCGCGGCGAAGATATGGCCAATATTGTTGCTGCCAGGCGTGCCTATGGACACCTTGCCGGGGTTCGCCTTCATGCGTTCGAGAAAGCTTTCCAGGGTTGGAGTATTGCCGTCCTTGGGAACCAGCAGCATGATGGGGTCGATAGACGCCGTTGCGATGGTCGTGAATTGGTCCGTGCGCAGATCCGTCAGGCCCTGCGCCGCCAGCGACAAGGTGGAAGTCGTGCCCATGCCGATGACGTAGCCGTCCGGCGCGGCCTTCGCCACCCTGGCCAGGCCTATGGTTCCTGTGCCGCCGGCGATGTTCTCCACAATCAGCTTGACGCCGTCCTCGGCGATCAGGCCCTGCAGCGCGCGCGCCGCTATGTCAGTGGAGCCTCCTGGGGCCCAAGGCACGATGAACCGTATTTCCCGATCCGGGTATTCGGCTCGCGCCGCTCCCGCATGGCCGGCAAGGGCGGCCAGGGACATTGCTAAAAGAACCTTGTGTAGTTTTGTCATTGCTTGTCTCCGGATAGTTGTTTTCAAGGTGCCATGCGTATTCCAGGGCGCCGCGCCATCCCGGCGCCAGTCGATGAATACGTATTCATATCAGGTTAAAAAAAACATCGGGTTGGATGCAATACCTGCTTCCAACGCAAATGGTTTCGTATTCATCATATAGGCATGGATGCGAAAAGTAAACTTCTGCGGCCCGGTCCCGGGCGATAATCACTTCTGCCTTTAACGGATTGCATCCATGATGACAGCTGCCTTCGCGCCATTCCAAGATCTGGCCCAAACCCTGCTGGCTGATTCCTACTATGCCAACGGCGACGGCTCCCATGACATTTCCCACTTGCAGCGTGTCTGGAAGAACGCGGCGGCCATACATGCCGAGGAAGGCGGAGACGCCGAAGTGCTGTTCGCGGCGACGATACTGCACGACTGCGTGCCGATAGAGAAAAATTCTCCGCTGCGTCCGCATGCGTCCCGGCTCTCGGCCGAAAAGGCGGCTGAAGTCCTGGCATCGCTGGAATGGCCGGCGGCGAAAATCCAGGCCGTGGCGCATGCGGTCGAGGCTCATAGTTTTTCAGCCGGCCTGGCGCCCACCACACTGGAGGCAAAAACGCTGCAGGACGCCGATCGGCTCGATGCAATCGGCATGGTGGGCGTCGCGCGCTGCTTTTATGTCGCCGGCCGCATGGGCACTGCCCTTTACGACCCCACCGATCCGCAGGCATCGTCACGGCCGCTCGATGACACGCGATATGCGCTCGACCACTTCCGCAGCAAGCTTCTGCGGCTGGCGACGGGCTTCCAGACGGCGGCGGGAGCCCGTCTGGCCAGGCTGCGGCACGACAGGCTGCAGCGATTCCTCGATGAGTTCACAGACGAAATTTAATCGGCCGGGGCGTCCTGGCCGGCGATGCGCCAGGGTTCAATGCGCCGGGCTGCCGCCTGGTTCGAGCCGCGCCAGTTTCCTGATCGACTTGCCGCGGACCATGTTTTTCACCAAATCATCGAAGGCCTTGAAATGCGGCATGGACAAATGCGCGTCGAAGGCCTCCTCGCTTTCATATACTTCATAAAGAACGACCGTGTTTTCCTGGGCGAGGTCGGCGCATACATCAAACTGGTGGCAGCCCGGCTCCAGCTTCAATGAAGTCCGGGCGTTTTCCCGCAGCAACAACAAGAATTTCCCGAAGTCGGCGGAATGGATTTCGAAAGTGACGATGACGATGTACATACTGGGCGGCAGGGCGGTCGATGGTCGGACGGTCATAGCGTTATTTCGTTGCGCAGCGGCAAGCCCTGGTAGAACCGTTGGACGTTGGCGAACAGCGCCCGCATCTTGGCCGCAAGCGCGTCGCGCGTACCCGCGGCAATATGGGGCGTCAGTATGACGTTCGGCAGCCCGGCGAGCGGGCTCGAGACCGGCAGCGGCTCTTGTTCGAATACATCGAGCCCCGCCGCCGCAAGATGCCGGCTCGCCAGCGCCGCCGCCAAGGCGTCATTGTCGACCAGAGGCCCGCGCGCCGTATTGATCAGGATGGCGCCCTTTTTCATCTTGGCCAGGCTTGCGGCATTGACTATATGCCTGCTCTGGGGCGTGAGGGGAAGATGCAGGGTGACAACATCGGCCACTTCCAGCAAGCCCTCGAGGGTGTCCGTTCGCCGCACGCCCAGCGCCAGTTCCTGGCCGGAATCGAGCCCGGCGTATTGGTCATAATAAACGCCCGTTGTCCCGAACGGCTGCAGCCTTGCCGCGACGGCCTGGGCAATGCGGCCCATGCCTACATAGCCTATGGTCATGCCCGAAACTTCGCGCGATACCGGCCTGAGCGCATTGATATGGAAGCGCCCCTGCCGCAGCTCGGAATCGGCGAAGGCCAGCTGTTTGCAGGCCGCGAGTATCAGCAATACAGTGTGCTCGGCCACACCTGTCGTGGTGCCCTCCGGGGTCAAGGCAAGCGCGATCTTGCGCGCGCGCAGCGCCGCGACATCCACGGTGTCGTGATACCCCACGCCTTGGTGGTGAACCAGCCTGAGCCTGGGGGCGGCATGGATGACTTCGCCAGACAAGGGATAGGCCGCGCAAATGGCGACTTCGCATTCCCGCGCCAGACGCACTCTTTCGGCATCGGAGTCCTCGCTCAATGCAAGCAGCCTGAAGCCGTCAGGCATGGCGCCGCGGATGATATCGTAGACCTGCTCCGTGGCAAAACTGTTATAGAAGACAGGAATCATGGCGTTTCCGCGTCGATGTAGCGCACGCCTTTGGCGACGAGCGCTTGCGGCAGCCAGGATGGCGTTTTATCGCCTCTTTTGACGCCCGCCTCCATCATGGATTCCTTGGCCTTGACCTCCTCGAGTTCACGGATGACCTGATCGATATTGGCATAGGGAACGACCACGACGCCGTCTTCGTCGCCCAGGACGATATCGCCCGAAGCGACATGGACGCCGCCCAGCGTAATGGCCGTGCCGATTTCGCCGGGGCCGTCCTTGTATGGAGAATTGGGCGACAGGCCGCGGGCGAAAACCGGGATGCCCGCTGCGTTGATGCCCCGGATGTCGCGCACCATGCCGTCGGTGACGCAGGCAACCACGCCATTGTTCTTTGCCATCGCCACGTAAACGTCGCCGACCACGGATGCTTCTTCATATTCGTCAACGGCGATAAGCACGACGTCGCCAGGCCGGCATGCGTCGAGCGCCGCCCAGCAAGCCAGGTTGTCGCGGGCGCGGCTTTGCACGGTAAGGGCGACCCCGCAAAAACGAATTGCCGTTGAAAGCGGCCTGATGCGATGGCTGAGCGCGCCACGCCGGCCCTGAGCGTCGACGATGAAGCCAGTCTGGAGCCCATTGAACGCGGCCAGCTGTTCTGCTGTAGGCCGGCGGAAATTCTTTCGAATGACAAGAGCCGGGGGCGTCGATGCCATGGATTTTCTCCTGATTTGCGGGTTACAAAGGTATAGAGTGGCTACAGAACTGCAAGGGCGCCATCGGCTTCAGTCGGTCTTGATGCCGGCGGCCTTTATGACGCGCCCCCATTTTTCAATCTCTTTCTGGATGTAAACGGCTAGCTGCCCAGGGGTGCTGCCTATGGTGGTCAACCCCTGGACGCTGAGCTTTTCCTTGACGTCGGCATTGGCGAGCGCCTTCACCATTTCGGTGTTCAAGCGGGAGACGATCTCCGCAGGGGTGCCGGCGGGGGCGAGAAAAGCGAACCAGGTGCTGACTTCGAACTCCGGCAGGCCGGCTTCGGCGACCGTTGGCAGCTCCGGCATCAGGGCCGAGCGGCGGGCGCTGGATATGGCAAGCGCGCGCAGCTTGTCGGCCTTGATGTGGGGCATCGCCGTGTTGATGTTGTCGAACATCACGTTGACCTGCCCGCTCACCAGGTCCATCATGCCCGGCGCGCTTCCTTTGTAGGGCACATGCAGCCAGTCCACATGCGCAAGCGATTTGAAAAGCTCGGCGGCAAGATGCTGCGACGTGCCGTTGCCGCCCGAAGCATAGCTGATCGATGAACCCGCCTCCGACTTGGAGTACTTGATCAGCTCTTCCACATTCTTGACAGGCACCGTGGAATTGGCCACCAATACCAGCGGTACGTCGGCCGCAAGCGTGATGGGCGCAAAACTCGTCAGCGGGTCGTAGGGAAGCTTGGAAAAGATATTGGGATTGACCGCCAGCGTGCTGATCGTGCCAAACAGCAAGGTATAGCCATCGGGCTGCGACCTGGCGACGGCCTCGGTGCCGATAATGCCCGATCCGCCGGGGCGGTTTTCGACCACCACGGATTGCCCCATGCTTTCGGTCATTTTCTGCGCCACGACCCGCGCCAGGATGTCCGATGCGCCACCCGGCGAAAAGGGAACCACCATCTTGATCGGCCGCGAAGGATAAGCCTGCGCATTGACGGCCTGCGGCAGCATCAATGCCAGCGCGGTCACGGCAAGCGCACTTCTGAATAGGCCAGAAAACATAGGTATATCTCCTCAATTGACCCGCCATTGACTGGCGGGAACGGCGATTGTTCTGGTTGATTAGTCTTTCTTTTTTTCATGAATCGACAAGCCGTTGACAGCAGTCTAGAGACCTCTCCGAATATTGTCAACAATCCAATTGACAATATTATTGGGAATTTGTCATATCATTACGTCTTGCCGGGGCCGCGGATGCCGCCAGTCCTATGCCGGCGCCGCCTATCGTAGAATGCGGAAACGCAATCGCTCTTGCCGCCTTCCATCGTTAATCAGAATCGCCCATGAACTTGCCAGCAACAGACATCTCGCTCACCCGGGGGCACGACACGGTGCCGGACGAGGTGCGGCACGTTGTCAGCGCATTGGAAATTGAGATCGTGCTCGGGCAATTATTGCCGCGCGAGCGTCTGGTCGAGGAAGAACTGGCTGCGCGTTTCGATGCCAAGCGCCATGTCATTCGGCAGGCGCTCATCGAACTGGAGCGCATCGGGATGATAGACCGCAAGCGCAATCGCGGCGCGGCGGTACGTGATTTCCGGCCCGACGATGTCAATGATTTGTACTCGGTGCGGGAAGTCCTTGAAACATCGGCTGTCGCCAGAATACCCATGCCGCTGGATCAACAGCGGCTGGACGAGCTGATCGACCTGCAGCGCCAGCATGACGCGGCCATCAGCCAGGGAGATCCGATCGGCATATTCCATGCCAACAACGCGTTCCACCGCCGGCTGTTCGCGCTGTGCGACAACGAATATCTCGCGGCAGTGATTGAAGATTTCGCGCAAAAGGCGCATGTCATACGATCCTATTCGGTCCTGAAGCCCGAATATGCGCTGAAGGCGCGCGAAGAGCATTGGTCGATGATAGACGCGCTCAAGTCCGGCGACCGGAAGCGGCTGGCAGCCCTGTGCGGCCAGCATCTGAATATATCGAGAGCGCCGTATATCGATGCCTGGCGAGCCCGTTTCCCGAAGGACGCAAGTCAAAAAAGGGCAGTCCCGGCGCCGCGCGCGCATCGCGGCGCGCAATGATCAAACAGCCTTCAATTGGTCTGGACGTTCGCGGCCTTGGCGACTTTACCCCAGCGCGCTGTCTCGCTTTTCATGAATTCCGCGGACACCGCCGGCGAAGCCTGGGTAAAAGGCTCAATGCCCAGCTTGGCCAGTTGTTCGACCACCCCGGGATCGTTCGCAGCCTTTACCAATGCCGCATACAGCGTATCGACGATGTTGTCGGGCGTTTTTGCGGGGGCCATCACCGCAAACCAATTGAACGCCAGTACTTTGGGAAGGCCGGCCTCCACCGAAGTGGGCACATCCGGCAACACTGAAGAGCGTTTATCGTGGGTGACCGCGATGGGACGCAGCTTCCCCGCCGCAACCTGCGCGTAAAGCGCCGGCACATCGACAATGATGCCATCGACATGGCCGCCAACGGCGTCTGCGGTCGCGGGGGACGCGCCCTTGTATGGCACATGGACAATCCGGCCTCCCGATTCGAGCTTCAGCAGTTCGATCGCAAGATGAGGCAGGCCGCCCGCGCCGGCCGAGGCCAAGGTGATATCTCTGGACTTGGACAGCTTGACCAGCTCGGCAAGCGTTTGGGCGGGCACAGACGGATTCAGCGCAATCAGTTCAGGCGTCTGCGCCACCGTGGTGATTGCGCGCAGGTCGGTCAAGGGATCATAAGGGAGCTTTTTGTAAGTGTGGGGGCTGATTGCCAACGGGCTGGCGCTGCCCAATGTAATGGTATAGCCATCGGGCTTGGCGCGAACCGTGTATTCGGTGCCGATTGTCGCGTTGGCGCCGGCCTTGTTCTCGACGATGACCGGCACGCCCAAAGCCTGCGAGAACTTGGGCGCGATAAGGCGGGCGACAATGTCGTTCGAGCCTCCTGGAGGAAATCCGACGACTAGCGTCACCGGTTGAGAAGGGTACTTCGGCTGCGCCACGCTGGTTGCGGCCAGCAGGGCGAGGCCGGCGGCAAGCCCTAGCTTTCTGAACGCCCCGGGCAGACAGGCGTACCGGCTGATGGAAATTTTGCTGCGCTGCATTGTTGTCTCCTTGAATATATTGGATGAATCCGATTTTTCTTTGACAAGGGGTGGAGCTCATGTCACGGGCGGCTTATGCAGGCTGACCGCTATGCCCTCCAGGTCATCGGAAACCGGCGGGTACCGTTCCATTACCATAGGGTCGTGGCCCGGCACGATATGAGCGGGGGAGTCCGCAAGCCTATGCAGGCGCCGGTATCCTTCGAGCGCATCGCCCAAGTGGAACATCAGGGGAAAACACCGCCCGCGCTCGAAGTGTTCGTAATAATGGCTGGCGTCCGATGCCAGCACAACCCAGCCACGCGCCGTATGCACCCGCAAGACCTGCAGGCCCGCCGTGTGCCCGCCGATATGATGAACGCTGATGCCGGGCGCGATCTCCGCATCCCCGCGGTGGAATGCCACCCTGTCCTGGTAGACCAGGCGCACCATCCCGGTTACGTGGTCCGGCTCGTACGCCCTGCTGAAGGCTTCGGAGCGCATATAGCGGCCCGTTGCGAACTCCATTTCCTCATCCTGCAAATGAAACGTCGCGTTCTCATATTCATGAAATGTGCCGACGTGATCATTGTGCAGGTGGGTAATCACGATGTCCCGGACGGATACGGACGCCACTCCCATCAGGGACAGCGCCTCGGCCGGAGAGCGCAGCAGGGTTCTGCCCCGCTTGTCGGCCATGTCCTGGTCAAAGCCGACATCGACCAGCACGACGCGATCTTCATTGCGGATGAGCCAGATGTAGTAATCCATAGGCATGGGCGCGTCGTGCGGATCGCCCCCGATGAAATGATTTGGGCGGCGGCCATCACGGGTCGCATATTTGAGCGCGGTAACCTCATATTGAGGTGGACGTTCATGCATCAATTTTCTCGCCTCCCCTTGCCGCACCGGCGCCTTGTCCGCGCTGAAGCAGCGACATGAGTTCCCGCACGTTTCCGCAGTGTTCGATGGTCGCGACCCTGTCGGCAATGGCCGCCGCCCGTTCAACACCCAGAACGGGAATGACGAGGCTGTCGAATTTGGCGCGCAGCTCTTCGTCCGTCATGGGGTTCTGTATGGATCCCTTGGGGTAATCGATTTGCGCCGAATATTCGGCGCCGCCGCGCATCTTGACGGTCATCAGGCACGAGACACCGCGCGGCAGCGATTCATCAACGGAGAAGCTGACCAGGCTGGCCAGTTTTTTGAGCAGCGGCTCCTTGAGCCGCGCGTTGTTGTACTGGGCGAACAGCGCCTGCCCGTCGGCCAGGGCCACGGCCACCGAATATGGCAGGCTGACCTGCGCTTCATGGTAGGTCGCCGGGTCCGCATTCTGATGATAATGCGCCCAGTCGGGATGCCTGGCCATGCCGATGTGCTCGATCTGGTCGAGATCGGGGCTGTGCTTGCCACGGATTTCCAGCGCGCAATCGATGGCGTTGTGTATCGGACGGGCGCAGGAATATGGCTTGAACTCGATGTCCAGCCGATAGGGCTGGGCCAGATCCCGCGTCAGCTGCTCGGGAAAGCTTTGGTCGGTAAAGGCCGCCAGGAATCCGCGCTCGCCTTCGAAGATCGTGGCCGCGCCGGTAAAGCCAAGTTGCGCAATGCTTGCCGCGGTAACGCCATTGCGGGAGGCGGGGCCGGGATTGAAGCGCTTTTGCATGGATGGCCCATACATTTCCATGAGGCCGCAGGATTGGGCCCCGGCGAGTCCCAACGCCGATACGATTTGCTCTGCGGAGAGGCCAAGCATCTTCGCCGCGGCAATCGTCGCGCCGAACGTGCCGCAGGTGGGCGTGGTGTGGTAGCCGCGATCCCGCAAGGACGGGTTGGCGGCCTTGCTGAGCCGCTCCATCATCTCGCAGCCCGCCGCCAGCGATACCAGCAGTTCTTTGCCGCTGGCCGACTTTTGCTCTGCCGTACTCAGGGCGGCGGAATAGACGGGGGGGCTGAAATGAAACAGCGCAAGCACGTCGATATCATCGAGCTCGACGCTGTGCGAGGAAATGGCGTTCGCGAATGCGGCCAGCATGGCAGGCACGCGTTCCGTTCCTCCAATCAGCGTTGACTCCGCCCGACCCCCGGTGCTCGCTGCGAACATCCCGGCCACCTTGCCGGATTCCGTCTGGCTGCCCGAGACAGCGACCCCCAGGTAATCGAGCAAAAGGCGCTTAATGGCCGTTCGGGAAGCGTCGCTCAGCGTATCGTAGGCCAAGGCCTTGAAATGATCAGCCAGTTTTTCGGCGATAGTTTGGGAATTCTGCGACGTGTTGTTCATCAAGATCTCTCGAAACAGTGGTGGTTGAATGAAGGTTGTCAGGCACGGGGGGCGGAAAGCAGGTCCAGAAGCGGCTGGATGTCATCGAGCCGGTCCAGCCGGCTGGAGAGCTCGATCGTCTTTTCGATATCGCCCTTGGAAAGGCAGGAATGCACCACATTGCGGAACTTGTACTCGACATCCGAGGGATCCAGCGGATTCTCCGGGCTCCCGCGCCGGTGCAGAATCTCCTGAGCAAGCATGCGTCCATCGCGGGTGGTCACGGCGACACGGGCGGCATGGCGAAAGGCTGGGCCCATGCTGTCGATTTGGGGATCCGCATAGGCGTTGACACGTGAAATAAAGTCGAATATTTTTGGGTCGTTCAGACGCTCCTGCCTGTACTGGTCCACAAAAGCCACACCGTCATGGGCCATCACCGCCAGGCCGTAGTACAGGTTCATCTGCGCCGCCGTTACGCCCTGAGCCTTGTAGTCCCAGGCGCAATGGACATGCGTCATGTGGCTGACGCCCACGTCCAATTTCGCGATATCGTCCGGCTTGAGCCGGTTGTCCTTCATGATCCGGGCCAGGGCGTCCAGCGCCGCGTGGATGCTGGTCACGCTGGCATGCGGCTTGTAGCCTATCGTTGCCGTTTCCCAGGTTGCGCCCAGCCCATCGGTCAGCCTTTGCGCGTTGGGCTTATCCGAATATGAGCTCAGGTAGCCACCATAAGGAGCTTCGAGCACGTCGGTAATGCCGGTGAATTCCTTTGCGGCGAGCAAGGCGGAGTAGATGCCGCTCTGCGCGGCGCGGCCCGAATGAAAGCGCTTGACCATGGCGCCCTCTTGCGCCGCCATGAGGCCGCCCGCCTGAGACCCCGCGATACCCAGCGCATGCTGCATCTTCTGCGCATCGAGGCCGAGCATCCGTCCGGCGGCCGCCGCGGCGACGAATACGCCTGAAGCGCCTTGAGGGTGAAACCCCCGGAAGAACAGGCTCATCGTTGCGGCATTGCCGACTCGGGTACCCACCTCGTACCCGGCCACCAGCGCGGTGATGATGTCCCGCCCTCGACGCGTTCCGGCCTGTTCGGCCAACGCGACGGCGACCGGCAGCGCGATCGAGCCGGGATGAACGATGGACTCCTTGTGGATATCATCCAGCTCGAAGGCGTGGCCCGCGGTGGCGTTCACCAGCGCGGCGCCTGCGGCAGAGGTCCTCTTTCCGGTCCCGAAAATCGACGCTACTGGCCGGCAGCCCTCTTCTTCGACCATGGCCTGCACTTTCTGCGTCCATGGCAAAGTCGCGCCGAACAGGCAGCATCCGATACTGTCCAATACACTGGTCTTGATGCGCTGTACGACTTCCTCCGGTATTTGCTCGAACTCCAGGTTCGCCGCAAAGGCCGCGAGATCCCGCGTGGCGTCCTTGAGCAGAGGGGCTTTCGAATTGCTCATGTGCTGCACTCCATTGTTGATTAATCCAGTTTCGTGCCAGAGGCCTCGATGGCCTTGGCCCAGCTTTCGCTTTGCTGCTTCAGGAATTCCGCCGTTTCTTGCGGGTCGGCGTTGATGACGTCCACGCCCCGGGCTTCCAGGCTTTTCTTCAGATCCTCTGAGCCGACCACCTGGCTGAAGGCTTCATACAGCGCATTGACAATGGGCTCCGGCAGATTCTTTGGTCCCAGCAGCATGTACCAAGTGGTCACCGAGTACCCGTCGACACCGGCTTGCGCAATCGTTGGCACATCGGGGGCGATCGCCGAACGCCGCGAGCCTGTCTGACCCAAGGCAAGCAGCTTCTTGTCGTTGACATAAGGCATGCTTTCGGCGATGGGGAGCACGGTCATGTCCACCCTGTCTCCAATCAAGTCGGTCATGGCGGCGCCGCCGCCGCGATAGGGAACGTGCAAATATTGCATGCCGCTCATGCTGCGCAAGACCTCGGCGGCCAGGTGCGACGAGCTGCCGCTGCCCGAACTGGCGAAGCGTATGGCTTCGGGGTCCTTCCGGCTTTCTTTGATCAGCCCGGCCAGCGTTTTTATGCCCAGCGAGGGGCGAACCATGAGCATGAGCGGCGCCTCGCCCACCAGCGTAATAGGGGTGAAGTCGCTTTGTGTGAAGCTGACTTTGCGATAAAGGCTAGGGTTGATCGCAACGCCGGGCGTACTGAACAGCAGCGTATAACCATCGGGCGCCGCGTTCGCGGCGCCGTCAAAAGCGATGTTGCCACCCGCGCCGCTGCGGTTCTCCACAACGAATTCGAACTTGGATGTTTTGGCGACCGCGCCTGTCACCATGCGGGCGACAATGTCGGCGCTGCCGCCCGCCGGAAAGCCGACCAGCACACGTACCGGTTTGTCAGGGTACTGGCTTGCCATGGCGGGCGGCACGATCAGCGGCAGCAAGAACAATGAGGCAATCCAAAAACTGCGGGCATGACGCATGACGGTCTCCTGAATTATGTATTGGAATGACGCTGCTTACTCTTTCGGATCCACATCGAGCCGCGCCACGATTCCATCCAGCTGCGCGCAGGCCGCCGGATAACGCCGCATGACGAGCGGATCGTGCCCGGGGATAATGTGCCGGGGCGACTGCGCCAATGCGCGCAGCTTGCGGTACCCATCAATGGCCTCGCCGACGTTGAACATCGTGGTGAAAGCCCGTTCCTTCTCGAAATGCTCATAGAAATGGCTGCAATCCGAAGCGAGGACTACCCAGCCGCGCCTGGTCCGCACGCGAACGCATTGCAAGCCATGCGTGTGGCCGCCGATTCTGTGGATGCTGACGCCCGGAGCGAGCTGCGCGTCCCCCCGGTGGAAAACGACGCGATCTTTGAACACCAGGCGCACCATCCCGACGACATCATCGATCTCATAGCCATGGTTGAATTGCCGGTGGCGCATATACCTGCCGGTGGCGTATGCCATTTCATCATCCTGCAGGTGGAACTGGGCGGCGCCGAAGTCGTGAAAAGTGCCGACGTGGTCGTAATGCATGTGGGTGATGATCACGTCCTTTACGTCAGGCGCATGCACATCCAGCAGGGCCAGGCCTTCCGCTGGCGTACGCAGCAACTGCCGTCCGCGCTTTTCCGCCACCTCGGCGCCGAAGCCGGTATCCACGACGAAAGTCCTATCCGCATTCCGGATAAGCCATACGAAATAGTCCATCGGCATCGGCGCGTCGTGCGCATCGCCACCGATGAAATGATTGCTGCGATAGCCCTCGCGGCTTGCATACCGGATTGCGTAAACCTCGTACTCGGGGAGCGTTGCGTCCATCTCTGTTCCATCCCTATGGGAATATTTATCGAGAAAATTGCTATGCCGCTGTCTGCATGGCGCTCCGCCCGGACACCTTGCGCGCCGCGTAGGCGTCCAGGCTCAGTGCCGTCATGGAGGCGTCGCGCAGGGCGCTCAGGAAGTCGCCCGGCATGTTGCAGTCCCCAATCCGCGCGTAGGGAATATTTGTCGACTGCACCATCTGCAAGGCCTCCAGGTTCGGACGCGGGCCGGTGGCAAAGATCAGCATCCGGCCTATGGCCAGGCGCGACGGACCCTGTCCTTCCTGCTCTATATCGAGCTGGGCGCCGTGGATACCTTTGATTTTGCAATTCGTCAGTATCCGGACGCCGTGGGCAATGAGCCGCTCGATAAGCTCAAAGCGGTTGTTTCTGGCCATGCCCAGCGCAATTTCCGGACGCAGCTCGACAAGATTGATGGACGCGCCTTTCAGGCGCAGGGCATCGGCCACTTCCGCACCCACCATGCCTCCGCCGATAATCGTGGCGCTGATGCCTGCCGGGATGTCCTCGAGCGATGCCAGCGCTTCCCAGGCATGGGTCACACGGATAGCGGGCGATAAACGACTGATGTCCATGGGAACCGGCCCGGGCCTTGCGCCTGTGGCAAGCAAAATGAAATCCGGCGCGAAGGCTTCGATGGAATCCCGCGCGGCTTCCGTTTCAAGGCGTACGGGGACGGCCTCGCGGCTTGCCGATAGCCAGCGGTATGTCCAGGCGGGAAAAACCTCTTTCTTGTCTGGCGCCGCGATGGCCAGGTGGACCTGCCCGCCAGGGCTTGCGGCCTTGTCCCATACTTCGACCACATGGCCCCTGCCCGCCAGGACGCGGGCCGCTTCCATGCCGGCGATTCCCGCGCCAAGAACCAGAACCCGCTTGCCCGTCGCGGACGTTTGCCGGAAAAGCTGAGGCTCGGCGTGTTCCAGAGACTCGAATTCGGTGCCGATCAAGGGGTTGGTGACACAGGCAACATCTTTTTCCAATGTGAGCCGCTCGAAACAGACGTTGCAGGCTATGCATTGGCGTATGGGGGCCTGGATTTTGCCGAATGCCTTCAGGCACCAATGAGGATCCGCGTATAGCGCGCGGCCCAGGGAAACGAAGTCCGCGCTGCCCGTCGAGAGCATGTGCTCCGCGTCGGCGGGCTCGACCAGGCGGCCGGCGGCAAGCACAGGAATGCCGACGGCCTGCTTGATCGGCCGGGCGAAGTCCGCCAGATAGGCGCGCGGAAAGGATGGCGGCTGAATGCAATGCTTGGAGAGCTGCGGACTTTCATTGCTGCCGCCCGACAAGTCGAGCGCGTGAACGCCTGCCTGCTCCAGGGCCAGCGCCAGCTGGATGATTTCCGACTCCGAATACCCGCCCTGGGCAAATTCGCTGACGCTCAGGCGTACGATGAGATGCAGGTCTGGCAGGGCATCGCGCATGCGGTCTATGGTTTCGAGCAGAAACCGCATGCGGTTTTCTATCGAGCCGCCGTACTCGTCTGTGCGGTGGTTCACCCGCGGACTGAAAAACTGCTGGAACAGGTAGCCATTGGCGGCGTGGATTTCCACGCCGTCATAGCCCGCTACCCATAGTCTGCGCGCAGCGTCAACGAACAGCGCCTGGATATCCTTGATTTCACGCGGCTCGAGCGCGCGGACTTGATCGCCCGTATTCGGGTTCACCCACGGGGAAGGGCCTACCGGCTCCATATTCAGCACCGAGCGCCGCAGCAAGGCGCCACGGTGGTTCAACTGGCCGAATACCTTGCAGTCATGTGCCTTGATGGCCTCGACCAGACTTGCAAGACCGGGGATGTAACGATCGTGATAACAGCACAAAGAATTGTGATGCGGTCTTGCATGCTCTGTCACGACCATGGCTTCGGTCATGATCATCGCCACACCGCCGCGGGCCCGCTCAGCGTAGTACTGCTTGTCGCGCTCGGTAGACAGGCCATCCGTAGTGCTGTAATTGGTGCCCATGGGCGCCATGACGACTCTGTTCTTCAGGCGCAGGGCGCCGAGGCGGCCCGGTTGTTCCAGAAGCATGGTTTGTCTCTCTTCAAAATGCGTACGGCTGCGGCCAGCCAAGCGCTTTTCTTTTCAGCGCGTTTCTCTTTTCAGCGGGCTGTTTGCAGTCTAATATCGGCACCTGAAGCGATCAATTAGTTGAAATTCAGAATACTAATGAACAAAAATCACTAATTAGAAAATCCGGAGACCGCCGCAATATGGAAAACCTGAACTCACTTCGCGTATTTGTATGCGTTGCGGAAGCGCGCAGCTTCACTGAAGCAGCGAAAAGGCTGGGCCTGACAGGCTCGGCCATCAGCAAGGCAGTAACCCGCCTCGAAAAAGAACTGGGTGTGCGCCTCTTGCAGCGGACCACCCGCTCTGTCGGCCTGACCGATGATGGCAAGAGTTTCTTCGAGCACTGCCAGCAGATTCTGATGGACGTCGAACATGCCGAGAACATGCTCAGCAAGTCCACCTCGACCGCCTACGGACGCTTGCGCCTGCATATGCCGGTAGGCTTCGGCCGGCGCGTGATCATGCCCGCTCTTCCGGTACTGCTGGATCGGCATCCCAACCTGATTCTCAACGTGGAGCTCAGCGACCGGAATGTGGATATGGCCTATGAAGGCATAGACGCCGCCGTGTATATCGGCGAACCGGCGGACGCCCGCCTTATCGCCCGCAAGCTTTGCAATCTGCGCTTTGTCACATGCGCCTCGCCGGAATATCTGGCCCGCAATGGCGAGCCCGGCACGCCCGACGACCTGGATCACCACCACTGCCTGGCATATGTGCTGCTGCATTCGGGCCGGTACCGCGAATGGCAGTTCCAGAAAGACGGCAAGGTATTCAGCAAAACGGTATCCGGGCGCTTGAATGTGAACAACGCGGAGACGCTGCTCGAAGCCGCCATGGCGGGGCTGGGTATTGCAATGATCAGCAATTTCATCGCGGCCGATGCCATCCGCTCTGGCAAGCTGCGTCGGATCCTAACGGATTACACCCCCATAGGGCCCCAGGTGTCCGTCATCTATCTGCCCAACCGCAACCTTTCTCCGAAGGTCCGGGCTTTTGTCGATTTTCTGCAGGGCCTGCTGCCGTCCAATCCGGACTGGGACAAGATCACCCTGCCGTAAGGACCATGGGCTGATCCGTGCCCATTGCTTCTCTCCTGGGCGGCACCCTCGCCATTTTCAATACGATCGATTTTCTATATTCCCAGATACGCCTTTTTCACAAAGGGATCTTCCAGGAGCGCGCCCGCGGCCCGGCCACGTTGACGATTTCTTCTGTAGCGGGCCCTCCGCTTCTTATGAACAGGCCCTTGAAGCCCATTTCGCGAGCCTGTTTGGCCATCAACCTCGCGATCAACGGCACCATGTCGACACGATCGCGCTCGAAAAACTCACTGGCGGCCAGCGGGATGCCGCCCGCGTCATTTACATCCTGCGCGGCCAGCTCCGCGGCGTAGGGCATGGCCCGGGAGAGTTCTCAGGTCCTTGGTTGAAAGGCAGCCGATGTGCCACCATCCACAGGCAAAATCGCCCCGTTCACATAACGGGCATCTGAACTCAAGAGAAAGCGGATCACCGACGTGATGTCGGCCGGCTGTGCCACCCGGCCTATCGGCGACATGCCCGAGACCTTGTATCCATTGTGGGCGGCATCCGCGGCAAGCTTTTGCGTCATGGGCGTATCGACCGTGGACGGCGCCACGGCATTGACCAGGATGCCCTGCCCGGCAAGCTCGACGGCCATGACTCGAACCAGTTGAGTCAGCGCTGCTTTCGATGCCGCATAGGCGCCCCCGCCCACTTTAGGGCGTAACGCGGCAATGGACGCCACGAAAACCATATGTGCCGGCTCGCCGCCCGGCGCAGCCCGCTTCAACAGCGGAAACGCCTCCCTCGCCGCCAGCCACGCGCCTTTGGTGTTGATCTCGAACAGCGCATCAAAGTTTTCCTCGGTCATCTCGAGCAAGGGGCCCGTGCGGAAAATGCCGGCCGAACAAATGAGCGCGTCGAGACTGGACGTCATCCTGCCGATTTGGGCAAAGGCATGGGCCATGGCGGCACTGTCGGACACGTCGCATTGCAAAGGAAAGAATTTTCCACTTGTGCTCTCTTGATATCGGTCGAGCTCAATCAACCCTTCTTCCGAGCGGTCCAGGCCATAGACCTTCCAGCCCTGCTCGAGCAGTGCGCGGCAGCAATCGGCGCCTATGCCCGAAGCCGCGCCCGTAACGGCTGCATGTTTGATCATTGCTCCTCCTGGAAATTAGCGGCCGCAGGTCGATTCACTTGCAGCCGCCGCCATTTTGTCCGGCTTGTCCGCCCAACGACGATACATGGCGAGCAGCGCCACGGCGTCCTGCCCCTGGAACCCCTCGCCCATTGCCCGCCTGAAGAGTTCATGCACAACGGCCGCGGCGGGCACCTGGGCTCCATGGCTGGCCGCCATCGAGAGCCCCAGCGCGAGATCCTTCTCCGCCAATTCCAGCTTGAAGCGTGGCGCAAAGTCGCCACGCAAAGCAAATGGAAATCGCTTCGTGAATGTTTTGGAAGTGCCGCCGCACTCCGCCAATACCGAAAACAGGCAGCCTGGCTCTACACCCGCGGTCATGCCCAGCGAGAAAGCCTCGCAGGCTATCAGCAGATTCCCCATGGCCATCATGTTGTTTATGATCTTTACCACCTTGGCGGTTCCTATGCCGCCAGTGTGATGCAGCGCGCCGCCGAGACAGCCCAGGACAGGCTGGGCGCGCTCGATCACATCGGCCGCCCCGCCCGCCATGACAACCAGCGTCCCACTGCGGGCTTCGACGGGCCCGCCGCTGACGGGGCAATCCAGCATATCAATATTCCGGGGCAGCGCCGCCCGCGCCGCCTGCCTGATCGTTTCAGGTTCAATCGTACTGAGGTCGATGCATATCGAATCCGGATCCGCCAGAGCGATGAGGCCGTCGGGACTCAGCCAGACGCTGCGAACGGCCGCCGAGTCTGGCAGACTGGTCAATATGAAATCCCGCTTTGACAGCGCGTCGGAGAGCGACGCAGCCACCGGAATATCGTCCAATGCGACCCTCGCCCGCACGCAGGCATCTACGTCCCATCCCAGCACGTCCAGACCGCATTCACGCAAGCGCAAGGCCATTGCCGAGCCCATTTTCCCCAGGCCGACAACGGCGACCGCGGGCTTCATTGAATCTTCTCCGCGCGCATGTCGCGCCGTTCGCACCACCGGACCAACCGGGAGAGCCCCTCTTCGAGCGAGACCTGCGGCTCCCAGCCCAAGGTACGGCGTATCTTTTCCCGGCTGAAGGCCAATTGGGTGCCGGTCGAAGCACGCACAAGACCGTCGAACTTCCGGTATTCGGGCTCGAGACTGGAGCCCATGGCTTTCAACAAGGCTCCCACCACCTCGTTCAGCGTAGAGGCCCTTCCCGTGGCAACGTTCAGGCTCGCTCCCGTCGCATCGCTCGCCATTGCCATCACATTTGCGCGGGCGACATCGGAAACATGAATATAGTCGTGCACTTCGTTGCCATCGTCCGGGATCACCGGCCGCTCGCCACGCCTGATGCGATCGTAGTTCTCCATGATGTAGAGAGCGTTCACGCCCCGGTAATGCTGGCGCTCTCCATATACCGTGGCATATCTCAGCGATAAAGATGAAATTCCGTGCTTCTGGTCATAGAGCCGGCACAGATGCTCGCCAATGAGCTTGGAGGCCGAATACAGCGCCGCGGCGGGTTGAAAGGCGGCCAGGTTGGCGGCTGTCGTTTCATCCATGACGCCCGGAACCGGCTCGCCATACACCGCGGTCGAGGAAGAGAAGATTATTCGCTTGACGCCGCGATAGCGGCAAACCTCCAGCACATTGTTCTGCCCCTGCACATTCACGGCAAGGCCCAAACCGGGGTTTTGCGCCAAGGGCAGCGTCAAAAACGCAGCCACGGAAAAGAGGCCATCGACCCCGTCCGCCGCATCGTAGAGTTCATGGAGCCTGAGGATGTCCCCCCGCACCAGACTGATACGAGGGTCGTCCACCAGGCTCGCCGCGGCTTCGGGCGAACTGAGAGAGTAGTTGTCGAATAGAACTATCTCTCTCGCTCCCTGGGCCAACAGAAGTTCAGCGATATGCGAGCCGATAAGACTCACGCCTCCCGTAATCAGAAACTTGCTGCCCTCTATTTTCATAGTTGCGACCTCGCGGTTACAGGTGATTGATTCGTCCTATCCTTGATGCAGCGACCTTGATGAAGCGATGCCGGCTATTGCGGAGGAATTCCCGCCTGCCTGATCCAGTCGCCCCACTTCGAAATTTCCTGCCCGAGGAACACCCCGAACTGTCGAGGATCCGAATACTTTGCCTCCAGGCCCAGCCCATGGAATTTTTCTCCAAGGGCCGGGCTTTGCAGGGCCTTTTCCAAAGCCTGGGAAATGCGCGCGGTAATCGCATCCGGCATGCCGGCGGGGCCCGCCAATGCGAACCAGACCGACAGTTCGTAACCTGGCGCCCCCGACTCGTTGATACTTTGGATATCCGGCGCCACAGAGAAACGCTCTTTCGTCGTTACCCCCAGCGCCTTCAACTTGCCCGCCTTGATTTGCGGGAGCGCGAGCGAGAGATCCACAAACATGAAATCGACTTCGCCAGACATGACATCCGTCAATGCCTGAGGGGAGCCGCGGTAGGGCACCGCCACCGCCTTTATATCCCCCATGCTTACGAGCTTGGCCGCCGCGACCTGCGCGCTGCCCGAGCCATACGCATAGGTGAGCTTTCCGGGATTCTTCCGGCCCAATGCATACAACTCCCCGGCGGAATTGGGCGCAAAGCGCGGGCCGGCGACCAGCACGATCGGAGAATCGGCGATCATCCCGATAGGTGTCAGATCCTTTATGGGGTCATAAGGCAGCTTCTTGAATAAGGTGACGTTGCTTGCGCCTGTCGTCACACCGAGGATTACCAGCGTATAGCCGTCAGGCGCGGCGCTCGTCGCGGCATTGACGCCGATGATTCCCTGAGCGCCGGGCTTATTGTCGATCACGATGGGCTGGCCCAAGTCCTTGGACATCCCGTCGGCAAGAATGCGAGCCACTGTATCGGTCCCGCTGCCCGCCGGAAATGGCGCAATGAGCTTGATCGCCCGATCAGGATAGGATTGAGCCGCGGCCGGCAGCGTTAACGCGCAGAACAGCGCAATGATGAATGCCCGCATTGCATGTCTCCTCTTTGATTTTCATTCAATCTTTTTTTCTGCTACGACAGCGTGTCCGCGACTTCCTCTGCATGCACCGAGACTCGCGCTAGCCGGGTGTTGATTTCCTTGGCCGAACCGCCCGAAAACAGGCTCCCGGCGAGCTCGAGAATTTCCGTGGCGGACTCGATTCCCGCCCCCGCGGCCGCAAGCGACATATATTTCCGCTTGATGTCTTCGACGGACATGGGGTTCTCCGGCATTCCTTTTGAATAATCCACGCGACGGGTAAAGATCTTGCCCGAGCGCACCGCAATGCTTACCCTTCCTCCATATATCTCCGGATACCGGCGATCGAGCTCGGGATCCACTTCTATTTCTATTCTTTGCGCAAGCTCAAATACTCGCGGTTCGCTGATCCGGCTCAACGAAAACTGCTCCAGATAGGCCTGCTTGTCCAGAATGGCTACGGCGATGTTGTATCTCAGGCTCATCTGCGCATTCAGGACGGAGTCCGCGCGATAATCAAAGCCGGTCTGCGTCTGAACCACAGAGGGCACGCCGGCGGTCACGCTCACGATGTCGTTCAGATCAATGGCGTTTTCGATTGCCAGCTCTATTGCCGCATCGACACATGCGTGATTGCTTCCACAACAGGCATAGGGCTTGAAGCAGGTTTCCTCTGTATGCCAGCGCGAACCCAGCCTTTCAGTTATCTGTTCGGGCCGCGGGGAATCAGACATGGCGAACAGGAACCCGCCATCCTCGGCCTCGAGTATGTAGCGAGGGCCCTGGAAACCCCTCTGCGCCAGGAGCGCGGCCGTGATTCCCGCCTGCGCGGCGCGCCCCGGGTGCAGGCGTTTACTCATCCCGCCATCGGCGGTGAAGGCCCACAAGCCGGCGGATTGGGTGCCCGCCAGGCCCAGGGCGCTCGCAGTCGTCGGGCCATCGAGGCCCAGCAGCACACTGGCCGTGGCTGCCGCCGCAAATGTGCCTGTGGTGCCTGTGAGGTGCCAGCCCCGCATCCTGGCCCTGCTGGGGTTTGCCGCCTGGCTCACGCGGTTCATCGTTTCATAGCCCGCGGCCATCGCCGCGATGACTCTCCCGGCGTCGGCATTTTCACGTTCGGCGAGCGCCAGGGCCACCGGCACCACGATGGCTCCAGGATGAATTTTTGCGCGGCTATGATCGTCGAAATCGAAACTGTGGACAGCCGTGGCGGCCAGCAATACGGCGTTGCCGGCGCTCACCTGTTTGCCGCGGCCCCATAGTCCAGCCTCCGGGACGCCGCCTTGCTCGCTCACGAAATCGCCCAGGATGCGGCCCCACGGAGTGGTCAGGCCATACAGCCCGCAGCCCAGCGCATCGATCAGCGCCATGTGAAGCGTATTTCGGGTGGCGGCAGGTATTGCCTCCGGCTTGATCCCGGCGATAAAATCGGCAAGTTGGCCGGTTATGCCCCTGTGCTTCCTTGCCTGCCTCTTCCAGGCGTCCAAGTCATCCATCTCACCTCATCCTGGTATTTTGTCGGTCCAACCAGAATAATTATGCGCAAGGATTCAATCAATCCTTTCGGGTTCATAATTCTAATGAATGCAATTCATTAAACCTGCGCATAGCGCTGTACGGCGCCGCCATGAAATCAACCTCCGCGAATTTAGTGATTCATTTTCAGCATTCTTGTGAATCCATTCTGATAGATCGCGTTGATGAATCGAAATAGACTCAATAGCCCTACTGGAAATGAATTTGGTGGATGTCTATGAAAAGAATTGCGATGGCCGCATGCCTCGTCTTAGGGCTTGCCGCCGGCATGCCCTCGAGCGCGGAGGACTTTCCGAACAGGCCGATAAGATTGATCGTTCCATTTCCGCCCGGAGGAGGCACCGATATTCTTGCCCGCCCCCTGGCCCAGGAGCTTTCAAAAAGGCTGGGCCAGCCGGTAGTTGTGGAAAACAAAGCGGGCGCCGGAGGAAGCATAGGCACCGAAGCGGCGGCAAGGGCAGCGCCCGACGGCTACACCCTTGTACTGGGGACTGTCGGGACACATGCGATCAATCAGAGCCTGTACAGCAAATTGTCTTACGATGCCGTACGCGACTTCGACGCGATAACGCTGGTTGCAAACACGCCTAATATCCTGGTGGTGCATCCCAAGGTCTCTTCGAGATCTGTGCAAGAGCTGGTGGCGATCGCGAAAGCCCGTCCGGGCGATCTGAACTATGCATCCCCCGGAAATGGCACTCCGCCGCATCTCGCAGCCGAAATGTTCAAAAAGATGGCCGGCATATCCATTACGCACATTCCCTACAAAGGGACAGGCCCGGCCCTTACTGATTTATTGGCAGGAACCGTGCAAATGATGATCGCGAACGCGCCAGCCGTGCTTCCCTACGTCGGGTCAGGAAAACTCATAGCCCTGGCCTCTACCAGTGAAACCAGGCCCGCAATCCTGCCCGATCTCCCGACATTGAATGAAAGCGGGCTTGCCGGTTATGAAGCCGATACCTGGTATGGCCTGTTCACCGCCAAGGGCACGCCCAAAGACATCATCGATAAACTCAATACCGATATTGTCGCCGTGCTGAAATCCGACAGGATCCGGGATTTTTTCGCTAAACAGGGCGCGGAAGTCATTGCCAACAGCCCGGAAGACGCTGCAAAGAAGGTGCGCTCCGATGTGCAGAAATGGCATGCCATGATCCAAGACTTGAACATAAGGCTGGATTGATGGCATGAGCGCCCATTCCCGCAGCTTGTCCGACCACCTGGGACGCTTTGTCGCTGAAACGGCCTTCGAAGGGCTGCCCCCGCCGGTGGTGGAGAAGGTCAAGCTTCGCATCCTTGATCTGCTCGCCGCCTCCTGCTCGGGGGTCCGGGCGAACAACCATATTCCCCTGCTGAGGCTGCTGCCCGGCGATGGAGATCTCGTGATCTGGGGCACGAACGAGCGCCGCTCTTTACGGGACGCCACGCTCATCAATAGCGCTGTGGCGCATTCCACTTACGTTGAAGACGGGTCCCGGTACACAGGAGGGCATCCATCTTCAGCCCTGATTCCCGCCGCCTTGAACGTCGCCATATCCCGGCGCGCCGACGGCAGGGCATTGATTGCGGCAATAGCGGCTGGATACGAAGTCTTTCTGCGCCTGGGCCGCGCGATTTATCCATCGACGGTAGTGCGTGGATTCCAGAGCACCGCGATTCTGGCGGCCCCCGCCAGCGCGGCCGCTGCCAGCTCGCTATTGCAGCTGTCGGAAACCGGGGCCGCTCACGCTATTTCGATTGCCTGCAGCCAGGGCGCCGGCTTGAAAGAAGCGCTGAAAAGCGCCAACAGCCAGCCTTTGCAGGTGGGCCGCAGCAGTGAAGGCGGATTGCTCGCCGCAATGTATGCGGCACAAGGAGCGCAAGGCTCCCCAAGAGCCCTGGAGAACGGTTTTCTCAAGGCTTACGCTGAAAACGCGGACCATGGCGCCATCGCGCCAGGCCTGGGCAGCCGATGGAGCATAGACGAGACTTATATAAAGCAATATGGCGGGTGCCGCGGAAACCATGCCGCCGTCGATGCCGTGGCGGAAATATTGAGCCGGCATGCCATAGATTATCCCGCAATCGAACATATCGACATACGCGTCGATACCGTTACATTGGCGGCGGCAATCGAGCCGCCACTGAATGCGGAGCAAGCCCAATTCTCTATCGCCTTTTCCGTCGCAGTCAAGATTATAAAAGGCGATGTTCTTCCCAATCGCTTCAGCAGTGCAGCCTTGGCGGATCCGTCCATCAAGGCGCTGATGCGCCGCATCCGCGTGGCCGCCGATCCAGCCTTGGATGCGGACTATCCACGCCACCGGCCGGCAATAGCGACCCTCTTTTTGAAAGACGGCCGCAGAATCACGCACAGGCTGGACATTGCAAAAGGCGAGCCCGAGAGCCCCTTGACACCCGACGAGATCGCGCGGAAGTTCGAAATATTGGCGGCGCCCATATTCGGCGCATCAGCTTCGTCAATCTCCGAATTCGTGCTGTCACTTGAATCGGCCAAGTCCATGGAACCGTTGAACCGCCTACTGGCGGGAACAAATGTCGTTTGACGCGGATCCAGGCAAGCGTTGCAATCCGATCGATCGTCTCCCGCCGCGCAACCGGTCCTGAAAAGTCACAATATCCGGTATCCGCCACAAAATCATTCAAGCGCGATGTATCCTTGTCGGCGCCGAGATTTTTTTGAGATATTGATATGACAGATTTTCCCTTTGATGCCGTTCTCTTCGATTGCGATGGCGTGCTGGTCGATTCCGAGCCCATCACCAATCGCGTGCTGGCCCGGATGCTGGGCGAGCTAGGCTGGCCTGTCACCGCTGAGGAGTGCATGCGGATTTTCACCGGCAAAGCCGTCAGGGACGAAATTGCTTTGATTGAGACGCGCACCGGGGCGCGTGTCGGCGAGGACTGGATGAAGCGGTTCCGCCAGCGCCGCAACGAAGCGCTGGACCGCGAACTGGTCGAGATCGCCGGCGCATCCGGGGCAGTGCGCGCCCTGCACGACGTGCTGGACGGGCGCGTCGCCGTCGCCTCCGGCGCGGATAAACGGAAAGTCGAACTGCAGCTGGCCAAGGTGGGCCTGACCGATTGCTTCGCCGGCCGGATCTTCAGCGGACAGGACCTGCCCCACAGCAAGCCATTTCCCGACGTGTACCTGGCGGCCGCGCTGGCGCTGGGCGTGGCGCCATCCCGCTGCGCCGTCGTGGAAGACACCATCACCGGCGCAACCGCCGGCGTAGCGGCCGGCGCGACCGTATTCGGTTACAGCCCCAGCGATACCGGCCACAGCAGCGCGGATGCGCTACGCGCCGTAGGCGTGGCGCACATCTTCACCAACATGGCCGACCTGCCCAAGCTGCTGGCGGAATGGCGTTCAACAGTCGCCTGACTGCGGTCATGCCAGCTAGCCCAGCGTGGCTGGCATTCAGCGCGGCCGGGCCAAAGCCTTCGCCAGCTCATGTTCCGGCTGCTCCCACCCTGAAGCCGGAATGACCTGATCGGCCTGCGCCTGGACCTGGGCCATCCGCTTGCACAGCGCCTCCGCGGGATCGTCGGAGTCGCCGACATGGATCCCGCGCGTCATCGTGATGTGGGCGCATTCAAAGCTTCCGCCGCCGGCCAGAAGTATCATGCGCGTGGGCGCGTCTTCGCCGACCAGCGCGATCAAGCCTGGACTGACTCGCTCGGGGGTCAGGACCGCCGCCGCTGCTTGCGGCAGCAAGCCTTCGGTCATCGCGGTCATGGCGCTCGGCGCCAGGCAATTCACATGGATGTTGTGCCTGGCGCCTTCCAGCGACAGGGTCTGCATCAGCCCGACCAATGCCATCTTCGCGGCGCCGTAGTTCGACTGCCCGAAGTTGCCATACAAGCCCGATGATGAGGTCGTCATCACGATGCGTCCATAGTTTTGCGATTGCATCCGGGTCCAGGCCGCCTTGGTGGCGTTCACGGATCCCATGACATGCACGTCCAGCACCAGGCGGAACTCGTCCAGCGGCATTTTGGCGAACGTCCGGTCGCGCAGGATGCCCGCGTTGTTCACCAGAATGTCGATGCGCCCGAATTTCGAAATGGCCTGGGCGGCCATGGCCTCCATCTCGTCATACCGCGTCACGTCGCCGGCATAGGCAATGGCTTCGCCGCCCGCCTCGCATATCTCGTCGGCCACGGCCTGCGCCGAGCCGCTCAAGTCATTGACCACCACCCGCGCGCCGTGGCGCGCGAGCTCCAATGCGTGGGTGCGTCCGAGCCCGCCGCCGGCGCCGGTCACGATGGCCACCCTGTCCTTCAATCGCTTTGGCATAATTTCCTTTCCGCTTCCCGGGGTTGACGACTGGCAGCTTTCATCGCGCGCTCCTGCGGCTCAGCCCACCCGCCGCAGCGGGGGATAGTTGAAAGTGCCTTCGAGGTGCGCGCGTTGAGGCTGGTAAAGCCGCAAGGTCAGGTAGAAGCCTTCTCCATCCGGCGCGGGAAGCCAGTTCTTCCCTGGCCCGGGATCCTCGGCCTGGATCGAGATGCTGAGGCCGCCATCCGCGTCCTGCTGCAAACCGCGGGTCCTGTCGCCGATGGAGTGCCGGCCTATGGGGTTGGCCACGAGCAGGCAGTCGCTGCGGCGGTAAAGGGTGATAGACCAGAACGCCCCCACTTGCGGCCCGGCGCCCGGCGCAAAGCGCAGGATGTAGCGCCGGGCGCCGGTGAGCGCTTCGCCGCCGGCGTCCACCTCGGCCATGATGTACATCGCCTCGTCGATGCCGAGCGTGCCGATCCAGTTGCGCGCCACGCGCGCCCGCGTCAGGATATCGCTGCCGAAACTGGTGCGCACCGTGACGGCGGTCGTCCAGCCGCCGCCCAGATCCGAAGGGTGCGCGAGCTCCCGCAGTTCCGTGTAGACATCGGCCAAGGCTTTTTGGAGCTCTTCCACCGCGGGAGGCCATTCCGGCAGCGGCAGGGACGGCGGATTGCGGGCCAGCATCGATTCCAGCACGCGCAGGTATTCACGGCCGTCCGGCACGCCGGCGCCGCGGTCGTCGAGCAAAGTATCGACGCGCGACAGCGCCGGCGCGCCATCCGGCCGGCGGATGGCGTAGCGGTCCTGCAGCGCATGGACTTGTGCGAGGTCCGCCGGGTTTGCGTCCACCAGGATGCGGCCGATGACCCACACGTCGTCGCTCGGAGCGCTTATGCGGTGCATGCCGGCCGGCACGTCGCCCGTCCAGCCGGGCCCATGGACAAACAGGCGTTGCGCGTCGCCTCCGGTGGTGCGCCGCCCGGCATAGGCCCATGGATTCGTCCATGCATCGAGGAAGCCGAGCACCCAGTACCTCCGGCCCATCTCCGGCACATCGATGACCAGCGGACCGGCCGAGAGGTCCAGCCAGGCGTTCGTGAATAGCGTGTCATTGTTCGGCGTGACGACTTCCTTGTCGTCCGGGCTGCGCAATCGCCGCGTGTGCGTGAACTGGTTCACCCAGCGCATCCTCGATGCGGGACTGTCGCCGGCAAAGCCTAGCATGGGGTGTTTGCGCGCGGTGTTCGCGGCGCGCATGCGCGCCATCTCGAAAAGCGGCAGCGTGGCGATCACCGCCTGGCGGACGGATGGCGGCGCGGAGGGCGCGGCGCTGGGTGGGGTTTAATTCAATCATGGGCGAAGTGTAGCGTGACCGAGAAAATCAAGCGTAATAAAAAAAATAAAGCCTGGA
>LNAP01000751.1_pt1 | contig 35753 bp, 47 predicted proteins | sample 602601 | NCBI WGS metagenome assembly LNAP01 (sample SAMN02440304, study PRJNA202911) | soil metagenome | biome: Subtropical and temperate rainforests or woodlands; isolation source: soil samples (1 kg each in a 20% v/v slurry with milli Q water) were... ... | reverse complement strand
TCAGCGCCCGGCCTGGCCTACCGGCTGTGCAGTGGACCCGCAGGTGTCCCAACGCAGCGCGCCGTCCTTTCCCTGCTGGACCGCGTTGATCTTCGGTACCCCGCCTGCGTCAACTACGCAGAAGTAGCCGTTGAACCAGCGCGACTGGGGCGCCCCGCGCTGTGCCGGTGCACTGCCCCACATTTCCACCTGATACCGCTTGCCAGGCTGCAGGCGCGGCGGTGGCGACGTCCCCCCGTCGCCGTAGCGCAGGCATTGATCCGGCGCGAGCGTGGGTTCGGACTGGCCATCCCGCAGGAAATCACGTTCCCAGATCGCCGCACCGCCCGAACCGACCTCCATCACCGACACCCCGGTGATCTTCGCAGGCACGTCGCCGTTGCGGGGGGCAGGCACGCCAAAACAGGGAACGCCCTGCTGCTCTATGACCAGCGCCTGCTCATACCGGCCCGTGGGCGATGCACTGCTTGCCAGGCCCGGCACCAGCACCAGCACCAGCACACCGATCAACAGCAGGGAAACATGCAAACGGCTCATTGCGTCGTCCTAGACAGGGTGTTCGTGTCGCTGCGACAAGGGAGGGCTGCAGGGTGCGTTCGAGCTGGCACCGATATCGGGCACCGTACGTCAACGCGCACTACGTTGCACGCTTGCTTGCCGGCATGCGCCCGGCTCACCTACCCTGCATGCGAAATCGATCCAAGGAGCTCGCCACGGATGAGCCGCACCTCCCCTCTTTCATGCGCCCGACGATGGGCAGGACGTGCACGTGCACGCACGCCGTTGCCGCTGGGCGCAGCCCTGCTTGCACTGCTGGCCGCCGCGCCCGCCATGGCCGAGGACATACCGCCACAGTTCATGACGCAGTACGAGGCCGTGCGTGACTACCTGGACCTGGTCCAGGCGGCAGAGGCTGCCAACGCACCGACGCAGATGGACAGTGCACGTGCCATGCAGTTGCTGGCGGCCATCACCAACGCCCATGAGATCCTGGCGCCGGACTACGCGCCCGCTGATCTTGGCCTGCTGGTCAACGCGTGCCAATACGGTAAAACCGTCTCCACCCAGCTGATGCAGTTTGGGATGGCGGCGATGCCCGCCGCCGTGCTCGTTCACCCCGGCGGGAAAGCCAGCCTTGACCGCCGTAACGCAGAACGGTTCCAGCCTCAGTTGGGCCTGCTGCTGCCGTACCTGCTGCGGTGCGGTGCGCGGATTCAACCGCTGTTGGACCACTGGCTCAGCGTTGCCACGCCCGAGCAACGGGCCGAATTGGGACCCGGCGGTACCGACACGCTGCGCCGTAACGCACAACGCCAGTACCTGGAGATCCTGGAGGCAATGCGCGCGCAGCCTGCGGGGAGCGCGCTGAAGCGGTCGTTGGTGCGAGCGTTGGCAGAGACCGCTGCGCCCTACGCGCGCATGTTGCAGCCAGCGCAGCGCCCAGCGGTGAGCGACGCCTTGAGTGACGCGCGGGAGCAGATGGATGCAGCGGACGCTGCACTGCTGCAACAGGCGATTGTGGCGTTCAGCGACGACGGGTGCGGGACGCTGTGTGCCTCCTGACCCAGTGGCGGCGCGCGCGCCGCGCGATTACCCTCCCGTCCAGTGGAGCACGATGATGTCAGCGGAGTTCAGTGTCACGTTCGATGACGCCGCTTGGTACGCAACGCATCGCGACGCGCTGACCTGCACCCTTGCACAACTTGTGACGTTCTCCGAGCGCGTCGGGCAGCGGGAATTCCGGCTGATCGGGCGCGAGCCGAGGAACACGGGCGACTGGTGTTACGACGCGCGGGTATTCCTTGACGAGGAGCGCATCCTGTTGGAAATCAGCGCACACCCGGCGAGTATCGAGCGTGACCTTGCCTTGCTGCTGGAGTGGATCCGGCGCCACACCCGCATTGCCGTCATCGATGAGGACGGTGTGCCATCCAACTGGTAGTAGCGACATCACCGCCCGCGCTCCCGATGGGTGTGCAGCGTGCTGGGTTTCTTCCGGGCACAAAAAAGGCACTTGGGCTGAGCCTAAGTGCCTGATTCGATGGTGGGCCGTGATGGATTCGAACCATCGACCAAAAGATTAAAAGTCTCTCGAAGTTAACTTATATATCAAGCACTTGAACTACTTTCGATTCCGCAAACGACGCGGACAAGATCACTTGAGAGTGCTGTGCCGCAAGGACTCCGCCGGAATTGCGGAACGACGTTGCCGCCGTTTCCCGCCAAAACAGCCTCCCCTGCGTTGCGGAGGCATTACGACTAATGAACCTTCTCGACAATGACCAGGATCGGTCGCGTATGCAAGGCGTCTGAATAGGTGACAGTCACATCGACAGTCGCACGAGGCTTGTGCGTCACTTTGGCAACATCACGCGGATCGGCAAAAACCACTCGCGTTCGATTCCCCACAATCTGGGGAATGGTTCCTGCCCAACCCTTCGAGTCGGAATCGCTGTCCATTGCCCGGAACTCTAACGTGACGTTTTTATACGACGCATCTTCGGATTCATCCTTCCTCTCAACCGAAGCTGGAAGTTTCCGCGCGGTATCTTTCGAGACAACTTCCACGACCGCGCCGTCGGTCATCAGCTCCAACCCTGCGCCTTGGCTACGAGATGGAGCAAGCAAATCGACGCCCGCCTTGGCAGCCGCGATCTTCTGTTGATTGGTCATCGACTTTTCAACCGCCGATGCAAAGTCCTCGGGGCTGCGCTCATACGACTCTGCGCCAATCGTCACAATGACGTTATTGTCCCCATTGACGGTGATAAGCCCCCCTGCGGGTGGAGTCTGTGGTGCAGCGCCCTTCTGATAATAGGCAATGCCAAGGATAGCGATAGCGACGAGCAGCGAACCCGCGACCCAGCCTTTCACCACCGTCTCTCCCTTTTGATTCTTCGAAACAAACTTTGACCGGATTGAGCCAACAAATTTGTCGTAGTTTTTCTTGCTACCGAACACGAGCGTAATGCATGTGTCCTCGATAAGTGATCCATCCTCAATCCCTGAGACATCAAGCTCCGCCCGTTTGACCGTTGCACCCGTTAACTTTTTAACCGCCTTAGGGAAACGGTTCTGGACGATATGCTGCATGCCCTTAAGTGAGGCGATCACCTCATCAACGCTGACCGGCGTTTCCGTCTTAAACCGCAACCTATTTTCGAGATATACGACGTATTCTTGTGACATCCTTGCCCCCTGGTAAGCCTCAGCGTTTACGGACCAGTGTAGCTCAATGCCATCCAAAGGCCCTTCTGGGTGGCCTTACAGGGCACCAGCTGCAGGCAGAGGCTCACGCAGCGGACCTTTACCATGTCAAGGTCGGGGAAGATCAACAAAAACAACGACTAAGCCGATCACCCGCGATCACTTGCGATCTATGAGAATCAATGACTTATCAAGTGCGTGGGGTCAGTTTGGGGTCAGTCAAAGGGAGCGCTTTCAATGCCTCCCTCAACCTCCGCTCCTGTGGGGTCTCGAGCGGCTTCCGCTTGGGCTTGGCCGGTGGTGCCGGCGGGGCGCCGACGAGCTGTGCCACAGCCTCCTTCATCGGCACCCCTTCCAATACCCGGACGGCACACCACCGTTCGGCGTAACGCTTGCCCTGCTCGATGCTGCCCGCTCGAACTTCCTTGTCCTGCCAGAGCTTTCTGCAGGACAGGACGACCCGGATGCCTCGGGCACTCGGCTGCACGCTGGCGATCTGACGGTTCCCCCACCACAGACCCCAGTGGTCACCGTTCTGCACCCAGCCTCGCGGCCGGGGCGCAATCATGAATCCGGTATCGGCGCAGGGTGGGAGCATGCCGGGCAGGATACGCCCGGGCGTCTCACGCATTGCGACGAGGCGTCGGCGGGGCGCGGCTCAGGCGCTCCCGGGTTGAGCGGCCAATGGCCCCGGGTCCGACAGGTATAGGTTGCGTCACCACGGCAGGGGCGACCACCGGGCAAGGTGGGACCCGGCCGTCGGTGCCTGCACTTCCGACCGGTCAGCGAGGATGCCGTTCAATGGTCAGGAAAGCCCGCTTGGGGCATGCGGCAGCACCTGCTCTCACCCAACCAAACAACGTTGCTGCATGAGATCCCTCCAGCCAGGTGCTGACCCCGCGTGAAAGAAGCCTACTCGTTTAACAGTCTGCCTCCGCCGCCAATCACTTCCGGCTTGCTCACGAACAGATACTTGGGCTTACCACCACCGACTTGAGTCGTCCGAACACGGACGGTAGACCGCTGTTGAAGAGCCTCGTAGACGGTTTCAAGTTCACCAACAGATCGATCAACCTTGCCACGAATCACATCAGAATTCGGCAGCCGGAATTCAAGTGTTCTAGTAATAGGAAGAACGCCAATCAGAACACCATCCAAGGTTTCCTCGTCCTCTACGATATTGGCGTCCTCTAGCCGGGCGACGCTGCGAACAACTTGCATGTTGTTAGAAAAGCTAAAAGTTCGATGCGCGGTAACCACGGTGCACAGCGCCCCATGTTGATTCAGAACTTCAACAAAGGTACGAACAGTCGCAATAGCACGTCGGTCCAGATCTACCACGGCTTCTGCAAGAGCATCATCTTCCTCTTGAGATGCGGCCTCAAGCAAAAGCTGAGCGCGCTCCACCGCCTCCGAAATCGCACCACCCTCCACCAACTCTCTGTTTCGGCTCTCAAGCTCGAACCCAAACGACCCCACGGCCGTACCCGTTATCAGCATCTCAAAATCAGGTCGATCAGGAAGAGGTCCGCGAGACGCGAGTACGCCACGCAGCGAGGCGCCGACCGCAGAGACTGCATCTGAAAATGCCACCATCGCTTTGGCACCAAAGGAGGCGGAAATACCGAAGCTACCAACGACAGGCGCGCCCTTAAACGTTACCCGTGACTGAAAGTGGTTGCCCGGATCTTCGTCCTGTTGATTCGACAATTCCTTTAGCCTGCGCTCCAACCCCATCCTGGTGAACACATCCTTGGGGTTAGCAAGACGCAGCAATCTTGCAACTTCGGCGATTTCACTTTTCAGCGCGCTCTTTTCAAAGATTCTCATTGGGCCACCTCAACTGACTGCAGCATGTCCCTAGCGAGCCCATCGAATTCCGGATCAAGACTCACCTGCAAAAATCCTTTCCAAGTCCCGCTTCTAGTGTGCCCCCAAACGCTTGACCAATACGCAGAGCTGGCAATCAAGTATTCCGGCGTTGCACCGTTCAATTCCACAAAATACGCGTCACAGAAGTAGCCCGTCTTCGGGTCCATGAACAGGTCAGGCTTGGCGAGAAACGCCGCTTCCTGATCCAAGTCCGGAGGCGTGTCAAGGAATGTCACAATGTCTATGTCGCTTGGCGCCCTGCCATCGATGGTCTCGACGTCGGTACAGAAGCTACCGTCTACCCATTGAAAACCAGAGGTGAGCCCTAGAGCGTGAAGGTCTGCACGATACCGTAGGAACCCATCTGCAATTGCGCAACGCTGCGGAGTTGTCGAAAGCTTAGCGATGATGTCCGCTACTGTGACCTCGTACGGGGACCGTTGCCGAGACACGGGGCTGTCAAGGTCGTGAGGCGGGAGAAGCCCCGCTGAGTTCCATTCAGGCACAGTCATTGCGGACGTCCGGTGTCATTTTCCGTGAAACGCGAACGTTAAGGTACGGCGAGCTACACGGCAATGGGCGCCCGATTAGCAATAATGCTAACTGACGGCGTTCTCACGCGTTGAGATGCAACCTGTGACCATGTGCGGCCGATTCGTCCAGACCCCGATCCGAGACGCCGCCAGCCTGGGCTTCCCCCAGCTGGTGGGCGACCTGCTGTCCATGCCGGCCAGCTACAACCTGGCCCCGACACAGCGCGCGGCCGTGGTGCTGGACCGGGGCGACGGCCTGCAGCTGCAGCGGCTGGCTTGGGGCCTGCTGCCCTTCTGGGCGAAGGCGAAGAAGCTGCAGGGGTCGACCATCAATGCACGCATCGAGACGGTGGCCACTAAGCCGGCGTTCCGCTCGGCCTTTAAGAAGCACCGGTGCCTGATCCCCATGGCCGGGTACTACGAATGGTCGGTCAATCCCGAGGACGGGAAGAAGGACCCGTGGTTCATCCACGCGGCCGCGCCGCTCTGGGCGGCCGGCCTGTGGGAAGACACCAGCCCCTTGCTCGACCCGGACAACCTGGGCACCTTCACCGTGATCACCGGCGACAGCAGCGGCGTGTCGGCCGATATCCACGACCGCATGCCGGTGTGGCTGGCACCCGGCCAGGCCGCAGAGTGGATTGCGGCATCGCCTGACGATGCTATGGCGATGCTGCTGGCCAGCGAGCCGCCGGCGATGGAGGCGTATCGGGTCAGCCGCGCCGTGAATACACCCCGAAACAACACCGAACAGCTGCTGGAGCCCGTGAGCTAGCCCAACACGACGATACGGCTATCGCCCATTCTTCCCGCTACAACACGACAGCGAGGGACTCGCCCTCACCGCCGGCTTGCTCGTCAACAGGCGCCGTCTCCGCATCCCACACTCGCTCGGTGGCCGCCTTGATCATCGCCATCAGCTTCCAGCCTGGTTCCACCAGCTCTTCGCCGGTGAATGGGTCGGTGATGGCGTATTCGCCGCCGATCAGCCCCGCTATGTCGTGCCGGATCGTCCGCTGATACCCGCGCGTGTTGACCAGTCCGGTCTCCCGATCCCAGTCCACCCGCTCGAAGTGGAACAGCACCGGGCCGGTGTTGGTACGGAAATCCCACTGCACATCGATGCGGGTGGCGAACATTTCCACCGCGTTGTTGCCGCTCTCGGAAAGGACGAGGCTCATACTCACTGCTCCACGGAAATGATCGAGAGGTTCTGGGTAATCGTCTGCGAGTCGAAGGACCCGGACTGGTGGGTGACGCTCTGCTCGCCAAATGCGACGATGAGTGCCCGATAGCTGACTGTCTCGAGAGCCGTGCTGCTGTCGTTAACAGTCAGCGCCGCGCCCCAGCCCGATACAGCAGTGTCAGGACCGTCGAACTCATTGATGAGGTCGACGCTGCCCGTGACGTTGAGCACCTGCCAAAGGACCCAGCCGCCGGTCCCGATCTGGCGGAACAGTTGCACCTGGGCAGTATTGGCCCCGCTGCCGGCGATGAACCCGGAACTGCCGCTAGCTGATTTCTGCCGCCGGTGTGTGCGGGAGAAACTCAGCGTTACCGTCCGGTTGCCGCCGTTGGTGCGGAACGGGCCGTTTACCAGTTCGGTGCCTACGGTCTGAGTTGTACCGGTCTGCACGGCGTTGCGCAAAATGCCAGCCGACAGGCTGCCGCCGAAGTACGCGTTGCCCTTGTTGTCGATCCAGAAGATGCCGTGTGCCTTGCTGGCGGCGTTCGGATCCGAGCCGACGCCGATGTACATCATCAGGTCACCGGTGGTGCCAAACGGCTTGCCGTGGACCTGCATGTAACCCCCAGACCGGGTGACCCAGCGGCCGGCCTCGAAGGTAGTGCTGCCAGTGCCGTTGGGATCGGTGACATTGAGGCGATCAGCCACGATATCGAAGATGCCCTGCGCGCCGTCATTGTTCGCACGCCAACCGATCACCCGGTTGTTGACGTCCAGCAGCACGCCGGCCTTGGCCTCCAGGCGTGTCTGGCCGTTCTCCAACTGCGTTGCCCGGGTTTCAAGGATCTGCGTGGCGCTGGCGGCCAGCTGCACGGCAGTATCATCGGTCCAGAGTGTCGGTGTGAGCCCCAGCTCCAGCTTCATGCGCCGGACACTGTTGATGGTGTTGGTGCCCTCGAAGATGATTCGGCAATTTAGATAGATCGTGCCAGCCGGAGCGTTGATCGCCACGAAGATCTGCTGCCACTGACCCACCTTGCTCCGATCCGAAACCGCCGTAGTGCTACCAATGAAGCCCTGCGCACTGAATGCTCCGATCTCCACCCGCACATTTCCGGCTTCGGAGTTTCGGTACACCTCGGCACTGAGCACATAGATGCCCGCAGTGGTGTCAACCCGCTGCTCGCTCGCGGTGCCGCCCTGGACCGCGTTGACCGCAAGGTAGTTTCCGTATTTCGGCTCGTAGTAGATGGCGCTCCCGAACGGGGCGGTCCAATAGGTGAACCCCCTCGCATAGGATGAATCCTTGAGCATGTTCGGACTGCCGCCCAGCTTGGCCGTCACTTGGGTTATTGCACTGCCCTGCGCATCCAGCCGGCCATCAATCTGGTCAACGCGCGATCTAACTTGCGCCACCGTGTCCACTGACGCCTTCCCCGCCACCGCGGCATTGGTCTGGTCGATGCGCTGGCCCAGGGCGTTGTCACGGCTGGCGCTGGCGATATCTACGGCCGAGACCTGAGCCGTGCTCGCCTTGTCGCCGAGTGCCGCGTTGGTGGTATCGATCCGCTGCCCCAACGCGGCAACGTCATCCGCTCGCGCCTGTATCTCGCTGGCCACCTGCGCCGACGTGGCCAGAGGTCCGCTCCCCGCCGGCAGGCGCGCCACGACTGCGTCCACGCGGCCAACCTCTGCAGCGAGGTCGCTGGCGTTCTGATGGGCAATGCTAATCGTTGCAGCCAGCGCATCACCCACCGAGGTGTATTCGCCGATCTCCCGCCATGAGGCCGGATCGGTGCCCGGGACCACGCCCTTGCTCATCACCACCGCTTGGTAAAGAACCCCTCCCAGACGCGAAAAGGCCCCTGCGGGATACTCGCGGTCAGCCACCCACTCGCCAGCGCCGATGACGTCCTCGAGCATCCCATTCAGCGCAGACACCTGCTCATCGGTGTACTGCCGCGCGGCGCCCACGGCCTGGTCCACAGCGTCCAGATCCCCCGCCAGGCGGTCGATGATCTCCTGCGTGATGGCCTGGTTCAGCGCCTCCATCTCCGCGTAGTTCGGCACTTTGCCTGGCTGCGCCCCCACGACGCTGCCCTGGCCGGCTTTGCCCCGGACGCTCGCGGTGATTTTGAACCACCACAGCTGCCCGCTGCCATCGCTGTAGAGGTATCGCGTCTCGGTGGTCCTGTGAATCTCCGTCCACGGCCCGTCTTGCGTTGGGCCGCGCTCGATGATGTAGATCACGCCTTCCTGGTCGACGGCGGCCCACTCGATGAGCACGCCGTCGGCGACCGGATTGGGAACGACACCCTCCACCGGTGGCGTGTCGGGAGACACGTACACCTTCGGGAACCACGACGACCGCTGCACCTCCACCGGCGTTACAGACGGCAACGGCGCCCCGCCAATGTCTATCAGGGTGTTTTTCCTTGCCTGCATGTGAATTACCTTGCGTTGAGCGCTGTGCGCATTGCCGAACTGTTGCTGGTGCGTACGCCCGTGGTGGTGACCGACAGCAGGTCCCGAATCAGCTGGTTCTGCTCCGCCAGCAGGGCGTTGCTCTGCTGCAGCGCTGCGTTGGTTTCGGCCTGGCCCTTCCCCTCGACCACCAGATCGAACACTGCCCGGCTGAAGTTGTCCGGCAGCGCCTCGATGGCGTCGGCCAGTTGGCCCATGCTGGTGCCGTCCTCGGTGTCGAGGTTGCCCACCTTCATGCTGTCGATCAGGCCGGTCACCTGGCCATACAGGCCGTTGTAGTCCTGCCCGCTGGCGTAGAGGTTCCGACCAAAGCCCAGAGCCGCCTGTGCGGCCGCCTGCGCGGCGCTGGTGTCGCCACCGGCCACCGCCCGCTCCAGCTCCTGCATCGTCTTCTGCAGCTTCTCCTGGTCGGTCAGCGGCGACAGGTCGCTGGTGTCCAACCCGTACCGCATCGCCTTCTTGTCGGCGTCGATCTGGGCCTGGAGCTTGCCCATGTTCGTCGCCCGCAACGCCTCGATCTTGGCCAGGTCCTCGGCGCGGGCACCGGACAGGCCCAGCGCCTTGGCGTAATCGTTGGCCGCCTTCACCTGCTGGCGGTACGTGCGTTCAATCGTGAGCGCCTGCGACTGGTACTGGGTCAGGTCGCCGGTGAGCAGCTGGGTGCTTATGTCAGCCATCAGGCTGGCGTAGTTGCCCAGCAGGCCGCTCACCTTCTCGATCTGGGTGGCCAGGTCCGTCCCGGCCACGCTGGCCAGGTCCTGGAAGTAGTCCACCGCCTTGTTGACCTTCTCTATCTCTATCGAATTCAGCGCGCGGCCGAGCTCGTCGGCGTTGCCCACCGCCAGCGCGATGGATGCACTGAGCGCGGAGAAGACGTCGGACGCCTCGAAGTACCCATCCAGCTGGCCACCGAACCCGGCCGCCTTCACCGCCTCGGTGAACAGCCTGTCGGTCATGTCGCCCAGATAGGCCTCCAGCTGCGACTTCGCCTCGGCCGAATCGGCCGACAGCTGCAGCTTGCCCAGCGACACCTTCACCCCGGCCAGCTGCCCCGACAGGTCGACGCCCAGCTGTTTGGCCAGATCCGTGGTTGCGCCGCGCACCTGGCGCGCGGCCATGTCGAAGGTGCGGTCGATGCCCGGGTCGAGCGAACCGTACTGCGTCCACTTCTTGTCGCTGCGGAACATGCCTCCCTTGGCCTTGATATCCGCGTAGGACTGGCCGTCGAACCCACCGAAGCCGTAACTGCCGGTGAGACCCTGCCCCGTCACCTTGGGCGCGCTGCGGCCGAACAGCTTGGCGTGGATGCTGGACCCGGACAGGATCGATGCGGTCTTGTCGTTGAAGCCCAGCCCACGGAACCCCTTGTCCGCGAGGCCCACCGCACCGGCGGTGGCGATCTTGCCGGCCCAGCTTTCGCCGTTGGCAATATCCCAGCCTTGGTCGAACAGCTCGGCGTTCTTCATCATGCCGGCGACGATCCACCCGATGATGGGGACGGCGGCCGCGGCGGTAGAACCTGCTGCGCCTGCGCCGGCAGCGGCAGAGCCGCCGGCCGCGCTGGCTCCCCCGCCGGCAAAGGTGGCGATGTTGTTGCCAAACCCCATCAGGCTGCCGGCGCCCGCGCCGCTGCTGGCGGCACCCGCACCGAACAGCCCCTGCCCTTTGGCCAGCAGGCCGGCGATGTTGCCCACGTTCTGCCCGCCAGCGGCAGAGCCGTTGCCGCCGAACAGCCCCATCAGGCTATCCATGCTGAAGCCGCCGCCTTGGTTGCCCCAGTTGCTGATGCCGTCCATGATCCTGGTCTGGATCGGGATCACCAGTTTCTGCTGCAGCAGCTCCCGGGCAAGGTCGCGCAACCCCTGCTTTGCCGTGTCCTTCAGGTCATCCCACAGACCGTTGAAGTCACGCAAGCCACTGGCCACGAAGTCGGCCATGGCGTCAGCGGCGCCATCCACGCCATGCAACACGACGTTCGCCCAGGCTTCCACGTTGGCGGCCCCTTCTTCCACCCGAAGAGACAGGGCCGCCGCCGCATCGGCGGCGTCCAGCATCGACCGTTCGTACTGCTCGTAGCTGCCCGCCCCCTTGGCCAGCGCCAGTGCTTCCTTGCTGCCGGCGGCCTCGACTGCCTTCTGCAGTTCCTGGCGCATGTCGCGCTCGTTCATCAGCTGCCGGCGGTACAGCTCGCGCGCGCGCCCGACCTTGCCGAGTATCGCCAGTTCGCCATCCAGGGTAGCCAATAGCTGCTCGGGCGAGGACAGCGCTTTCTCGACTTCTTCAGCAACTTTTGAGTACTGGAGGGCGCTCTCCGCCATCAGGACGTTGGCGTCAGCCTGGGCGATGTTGCCGCTAGCCAGCAGCCCGTTGTACTCGGCCATGCTGCCGAGGTGCTTTGCCATCGCTTCGGCCAACGGCCCATTCATGGCGCCGGCAGCTTCTTCAGCCTGGCGCCGGTATCGCGCCACTTCCTCGGCCTGACGTTTCGCATCGCCGGCCGCTTTTTCATTGGCGGCCCTGTTGATGTTGCCAGTGGGCTTGTACGCCACTTTGCCGGCCAGCTCATCCATCCACCATTGCGGGGCAGCATCCTGGATGGGACGATCCCCCTTGATTCGCGCGGTAATCTCGCGCTGCAGGGCGATCTGCTCTGCGCGCAGTCGTGCCAGCTCGCTAGCTTTCGTCTTCTTCTGGGAGTCTAGGAATGGCTCCCATTCCTCCATCATGCGCCGCCGCTGGGCGACGTGCCCGAGCTGTTCATTGAGCGCGTCATAACTGGCGTCGCTCGTGCTGCCCCCTTGGTTCAGGCTCCGAAGCTCGCGCACGCGGTTCACGTAATTGCCGAGTTGCGTCAGGCCGGTGATCAGCTCCGCTGTGAGGCCCGCCGCCCAGCCGGTGAAGGTCGCGAAGGAGGCACGGGTGTCATCGGACCCCAGCAGCTCCGTAAGCCCCGAAATCGCCGGCATAGCCTGCTCGGCCACGGTCACCTTAATGCCCTGCACTGCCAAGTCAGCCTGCACAGTCATTTCGCGCATCTTCTTGGCGGATTCTGTGAAGTCCTCGCCCATTACGGCACCGGCGGCCTCGGCCGCCGCACCCCACTGTTTGAATCCGGCGCTGTTGTTGCGCAGCAAGGGCATCAGCAACGCTGAGTCGCTGGCGATTGCCTCCATGTAGAACGTCATTTCTGACTGGGAGAGGTTGGCTCTCTCCAGGCTGTCGAAGTACAGACCCAGTGCATCCGGGCCAGACAGCTTTCGGAACTGCTCGACAGACACGCCCGCCCGCTTGGCAATGTTCTCAAAGAAGTCCGCCAGCGCGCCGCCGCCCGTTTGAACGTAATCGCCGATCTTGTCTTGCGTATCTTTCAGGATATCCGCGAGCTTTTCGTGTGACACCCCGACGGTGTTGGCGCCGGCGGCCATGCGCTGAAACGTCGAAGTGGAAGTGCCCGACAACGTCGCAAGGCGATCAAATTCGACGCTAAGCCGCGTCACGTCGCGCGTCCAGGCCACCATCGCAACTGACCCGGTGGTGATGCCTGCGGTGATCGCCAGGCCAATGGTCGTGCCTGCGCGCTTGGCCGACGCCTGTAGTGTGCCCATGTGCTTTTCGAAGCTTCGCGCACTCTTGCCGGCGTCTCTCTCAAAGGAGCCCGTCTTGAGCAGCAGATCGACGGTGAGGGTATACAGACTCATCAGGCGCTCCAATGAAAAAGGCCCGCCAGATGGCGGGCCTTGTGGGCATATGCGGGGTTGCTTTGATACGGATCTATTTGGCTTGGCGCTCTCGATGGTGCCTGTCAGCCTGAATCAGGCGCGCAACGACCAACAGCAACACAGCCAGGCCAATCAGGCCAAGACCCAACGTACCCGGGGAAAGAGAGAGGTAGCCGACGACAGCCAGCGCCAGCGCGATTACCGCCAGTATGACCGCCACAGCCGGCGTTCCAGTTGCAGCAGAGCGGCCGACACCCGGCCCTTCCTGTGGATCCTTCAGCAGTTTCACCATCTGTGCGTTCCGTTGTCCGAGGTAGACGGATTGTGTCACGCACCCCTTGGCTGGTCAGCCAGGGATCTCTTCAAACTCCAGGTAGCCATTGAAGTACTGCCTGCTGATGTTCTCGACCGTCGGCAACTGGGTGGCATAGCCATACAGTGCCGTGCGCGCGGCCAGCAGCGGGTCAAACGCCTTGGTCAGCATGTCCCGATGCTGCGGCACCACACAGCCCCGCCGGCGGCCTGCCAGCGCCGTTCCCAGCGTCTCCCAATCCGTCCCGCCCAAGCCGCCTTTGCGAGCCACTTCTGTCGGTCGCCCACTCAGCGTGGCAGTCAGCCTTCTGTAGGTCGGACCCGGCACCGTGTTGACCTGGCTGCCCTTGGTCCGGGTGTGCGCGCTGCTATCGATGCGTGCCACCGCCCAGCCGTCGGCGATGCCCACCTCCACCGCGCTGAACACGGCGATCTCGCCCACATCCACATTGGTCACGACGGTGGCAATGGTGACGGCAACGGCGCTGACCAGGGTATTGCCCGTGGGAAACAGCCAGGCGCACACGCTGCCGTCGGGCAGCCGAATGGTGGTGGCGCTGGCGCCGGCGGCCGTCACCAGTACGCCCGGCGGCACGTTCAGGCCCAGGACCGCGATGATGCCCGGCACAATGGCTTCGGCCAGGGTGATGTTGAAGGCCAGTGCCCCGGTACGCGCGATGCGCGCCCGGCGGGCCGGCCGGCCGTCGAACAGTGCAGCGCCGCCATCGTCGGTCAGCCAGGTGCCGCCGACCAGGGCAACGGACGCCGGTGGAATTCCATAGCCAATCAGCACCGCATCACCCCCACACCGTCAGCACCACGTCCCCCGTGGCAGGGTTGCGCTCGACGCGCCGAACCAGGACCGGCTTACCGTCGTGCAGGTCATACCTGTTGTAGGTCAGGCGGCCCACCTGCCCAGGCTGCGGCGCCAGGTTTTGGTCGCCACGAATGCTGATGCGGTAGAAGAACCGCTGCGTGCGGTAGATCGCCACGACGCGCTCGATCTCCGCCTGTGCATCCCCGGCATCCCAGAAAAGCGAAATCACCGGGTCGGCCGAATCGGCCCGCCGGTAGTGCGGGTGCAGCGGCGCACCGCCGTACACCTGAGCGCGGAACAGGCCGGACAGCTCGTCGCGCCGCGCCTGCGGCACGTTCACCACGTCGGTGACCATGTCCGATGCGGCCAGCGCCTGCGCGTTGGGCCGGTAGGCCATGCGGCGCGTCAGGTTTGGGGCATCGTCGGGCACCGCCAGAAGATCCTCGGCCAGGTCGTCCACGCTCAGGTTGAACGCGGGCGGGCCGTCGAACGTCTCAGGTGCGACGACGCGGGCGAACCGCAGGACCCCGTTCGGATCCTGGTAGCACCCCACCCCATAGCTGGGAAGCATCGCGTTCATGGCGTCGCGCCCAGTCACCGCGTTACCGGCGTAGTAGCCGATGCCGGCATAGCCTGTGGCCGCGTCAATGGCCGAGCAATCTGCCGCCGACCATGCGGCCTTGCCCAAGCGCCCCATCAGGTCCGCCATCGCCTGCCGCAGCTTGGCAGGCTGCTGCCCGGGCCCAACGCTCGACACATCGGCCACCACCGGCGTGACCGGCGGCGACTTCATCAGCAGCTGCTGCCCGTCGGGCGACACCGTGAACGTGCCGGGCTCCATCAGGTCGGCACGGTCCATGACGGCATCGGCGTAGATAGCGCCGTCGGCCACGAACATGGCCGTCGCATCCGAATTGGCGCCCATGGCCGGCACGCTCGCCACTGCGCCGATCACCGCCGGCTGCGGCTTCCACGCCAGCGCGGGGATGTTGGGCAGGAACACGCCGCGGTTGATGGTGGCGTCCAGGTCGTCGTGGGCGTCCCGGAAATGGAAGGTCTTGCTGCCGTCGTCGTTGATCTCGATCCGGTCCACCGTGAACCGGTACACGTCGGCGGCATCGGCCAGCATGCCGCCAAGGGCGCCGGCTCGAATCTGCACGGGCAGGCCGGCCCCACCGCTGAGCGCCAGCTCATCCAACAGCCCATCGGCGTCCAGCACGATGCACTCGGCCGCGCTGGTCTGGCTAACCGGGTCACCGCCCCAAGGCCAGAAGTTGATTTCGCTGATAAGGCTCAGGCCGTCCGCGAGCAACCCCTCGTAGCGGGCGTTGGCCGGGCTGTCACCGGGGGCGGTGAGCCAGTCCATATCAGCCAAGCGGGTGATGCCCGACGCGGCACCAGGGAGCCGCCAGCCTGCCTCTGCTGCGGCGCTGCGCGCCGCCCACTGCCCTGCGTTCACCGCCATGCACAGCCCGCCCGCCTTGGTGGCGGAGAGCGTAGCGGCGAAGTGCAGTGGGCCAGCCAGGTTGATCTCGCGCTGATGCACCTGCGTGCCGTTGAGGTACAGCTGCAGCACCGTGGGGATGCCGAAGTTCAGGCGCAGCCCCACCATGTCGCCGTGCTTCACCGCCGGCAGCCCGCTGGTGATCGCACCGTTGCCCTGCAGCACCCGTCCGGTGGCCAGGTCCCAACCAATGCCCGCAGCGCTTGCCCCGGGGTGTGCCTCCAGCGGTGCGGCCGGCGAAACGACCCCGACCATGGCGGCCAGTACGTCGTCACCCCAGACAGCGAACTCAACCCCGGCGGTGCCAGTGCTGAGCGCGAAGTCCGAGCGTGCCATGCGGCCCAGGTCGGCAGCGGCGGTGGTGGCCAGCGTCAGCCCGCCATCGCGCGCGGCCAGCAACGGGCCGATGGGTAGCGCAGCGAAGCGCCCGAAAGTGTCAGCCATGGGTTATCCCAAATTGTCGAACCAGTCCTGCGCCTCGTCCTCATCGGAGCGGGGCACCAACACGTCCATGAAGTCCTGCATGCCGCGCTTGGTGCCAGCTTGGCTGTGCGCGGCGGTGGTGAAGGCAACGAAGGCGGCAGGCTTGATGTGCAGGGCGACCGGATCGATGGGGTTCCGTTTGTGGAACTCCCACCATTCCAGGTACTCGCGGCGCGACATGGTCGCCCGCAGCTCGGCCACCGTGCGGTGCAGGTGACCGGCCAGGACGTGCCAGAACCAGGCCTCGCCGCGCTGCCTTAGACGTTTCCCGCCTCGGCCTGGACTTCCTCGGCCTCGCCACCGAACCCGGAGTGCTTCATCGCCACCTGCTGCAGCTGGTGGGCGATGACCGGCTTGAGCTGGGCAGCCTGCGCCACGGTCAGCACGGGCTTACCGTCTTCGTCGCAGATGGTGGCGGCGATCAGCTTGGCGCGGTCTGCGTCCTGCCAGAGCTTGCGGAACTCTGCATCCGGCAGTTCGCGCACGTGGAACTGCGCCTTGTCGCCATTCGAGAGGGTGACGGTATCAGCGTGCACGTCCTTGGACGCGAACATGCCCAGACTGGTGAAAGCCTGCAGCACAGTCTGCGGGGTGACGACGGTGTCAGTCGTGGTTTCGTTGGTCTTGCTCATGGGCCGTTTCCTGAAGTGGTGGCTGGGCGCGCAGGCCGCGCACGGCTAACACGCGGGGTATCCCGCGCGCCCAACCAAAGAGAAGGCCCGCCGAGGCGGGCCGAAAGAGAGAGCGCCGTTGACGCGATCAGGGCGCCGGGCGGTGGGTGGTGACCGCGCCGGAACCCCGGATGGTGATGGTTGCCTTCCAGATATCGTTGTCGGCGACCTGGACCGCGAAATTCTGGACGAAGCCCTTGAACTGCTTGGACACCACGTCGGTGGGCGGCGTGATCACGCCATCCACAGCCACGGGCTTTTCAACGCCTGCGGTTTCCGACTTCGGCGCGGTGACCAGGAAGTCGACGACGGCGCCACTGGTATGCAGTGCCTCGATCTTCTCGTGGTCGGTGGCGTCGTAGTTGATCTCGATGGTGGTGCTGCCAGTAGCCTTGCGGCCGGCAACGAACTGGTCCCAGTCATCATCGAAGTCGGAAATGTCGATTTCCGACGCCTGGCCGTCAGGGAAGCCGACCGAACGCAGGCGGGTCACCTTGATGACCTCGGCCGCAGCGACCGCGATAAACAGCTGGGTATGCTTGGACTTGATAACGCTCATTGGGGTTTACCTCTCGGATGGGGCCCGGTCGCCGGGCAAAAAAAAACCGGCTTGCGCCGGCGGCTGGGTTGTAGTGGTGTGTGGCTACCGGATGGCCAGGAGCCGCACGTCGAAGGAAATGCCGAAGGCGCCGGTGTCGTCGTCGTCAGGCGAAGGGTTGTAGGACTCGATGCTTCCGCGCCGCTCGATCTCGGTCCGGATGGCCACCGCCGCGGCATTAGCCTCCGTGGCGCTGCCGCCCCAAACCACGAGGCGGACACGCCAGCCATCGGCCGGTGACGGCTCGTTGAGCTGCGGCAGCGGTGCACCGCCCACAACGTCCCAGGTTGCGTAAGGGAGCCCAGCGCCCTCGGGCGCGACCTTGGGCCAAAGCCGCATGGGATCATCCCCAAGCTGCGCGCGCACCGGCGCGCTGGCTTTCAGAATCGACTGGATCAACGGCACCATCATTTCCACCCCCTTGCCTTCATCAGTTTGTCGATGCCAGCCCACGTCTCATCGATGATCACCTGCGCCGCCTGCGGCCCTTTTGCTTCGGCTGCCGGCGTCAGAAACGGATTAGCAGCCATCTTCTTGGTGCCAAACTCGATGTGGCGCCAGTAGTACGCCCAGCCGCTTTGCTCGTAGAGTTTGCCGGCGCGGCGCATCCGCCGGTTGCGCTTCGTGTTTGCGTACTTGATCCGCTTACCCGTGCGGATCCCCACCGTGTAGTACTCCCCATCGGCTCCTACCCCTGCACCTCGTCGGTTCTTTGCGTTGGCTCTGCGCACGACGATCTGCTTGGCCAAGAAGCCCGACGCGCGTGGGGCACGCTTTCGAGCCTCGTCGCGGATGATGTTGCCACCCTTTCGCATACCTGCTTGGGCCGCTTTACCTTGGACCGCCTTGGGTAGCTCTCGCAGCGAGTACAGCAGACCGTCCAAGCCGAGAATCTCCACCGGCTCAGCCATCGGACACCCCAGCGTCCACCATCAGATTGATGTGGCTCCTGGCGGTCGGATCCGGTAGCGCTGCCCGGATCGCATATACCGTCCCGTCGAACACAGCCCGCATGGTGTTCAGTACACCTGGCAGATAGGGGATCTCCATCCGAGCTGTCACCTGCCCATGCTCGGCACTGGCTGCGGTGAACTCGCGGCCCGACAGGGGCACGACCTCCGCCGGCACGTCCTTTTGCCAATCCTCCCACCGCTTCGCCTCACCACCGAGGGGATCACGCACAACGCTGAACTTCTGCAGCGTGATGCGGTGCCGGTACTTGCCGGCCCGCCTCATGGCGACACTCGACGATAGGGAAACATCAACCGGTCGACCGTGGGGTTCTCCACGTGAGCAGCTCCGGTGATGCTTGCCTCCCGGTTCGCATACAGGTCGCCCACCAGCAGCAGAATGGCCGCACGCAGCGGTGCTGGCACAGGGCCAGGCACGGTGTCGAACAGCACAGGCCGATCACCAGCGGCGCTGGTGACGGCCGCAGGCTCTATGGGTAAGGGCGAGCATCTGTCGCCCACGGGGGTCCATTCATAACTGGCCACCACCAACGCGTAGGCCGTGGCGCGCTCCACTACTTCGCGAGCCGCCACGATCATGGCACCGATCAACGGATCATCGGCGGCGTGGATCACTGCCAGGTGCGCTTTCGCTTCCTCCAGCGACACCGGCTCTTCAGTGGCTGGGATTCGCGTACGCAGCATGGATCAGCCCCCCTTTGCCGACGCGACCGCGTTGGGGTGGGTGTCGATGAAGCCGCCGGCCTCAATGTCAGCGGCATGCGTGGCGTCGAACTCGCGCACATCACCGCAGCGGCCGAATGGACCGTCACTCAGCACCAGCGCCCGCACCGTTTCGCGTGCCTCCGGTGCCGGCGGCGCATCGGTCGTCGCCGCCGAAGGGCCGGGCTCGCCGCTGCCATCGGCGGCCCCGTTTGCCACGTCTGGCGGGTTCTCCACCAACGCTACCCCGGGATCGAGGGACGAACCTTCGCCGGCGGTGTCGAGTGCGGTGGCCGGCTCCACGGACGGTACATCGCCCGGCGCGACGGCCGTGGGCTCGCCAATGGGTGCCGGCTGTGGTTTCTGCTTTGCCATGGTCTGTTCCTGGTGAGAGGGGAGCGCCCCGATGGACGCCCCCTGATGGACCGCGCTGGCCGTTAGGCCGCGGCGCCGTGCTGGAAGGTCTTGACGGCGCCGCCGACGTCGACCAGGTTGCCGCCGCTGCGCATCCAGGCAAGGAAGCCCACCTGCCCCTTCTTGACGTAGGCGGAGTCGTTGAAGCGGAACAGCGTCACCGCCATCACGTCGCGGATCTTGTAGTAGCTGAAGTCACCGAACGCGATGGAACGAGCACCGGCTGCGGGACTGGCCATGTGCTGGTTGATCTCGATATCGCGGTTGAGCAGGCGGTCGGGGGCGCCGCCGGGATTGCCCTGCTCGTAGCCCGGCACGAAGATGGGACGGCCGGTGTCGTCCTTCACCTTGCGCACCAGCTTCAGCATGTCGTCGTGGAACATCCACTTGCCGTTTGCCCGGTAGGCGGTATTGACGCTGTGTTCCAGGTCGATCAGATCGTCGTACAGGATCTGCGGAATTGCCGACACCAGGCCGATCCGGCCGTTGCTGGCGGCGGTGATCAGACCCATGGGCTGACCAACACCGGTGCCCGTGGTGTAGTGACGGTTGGTGACGCGGCCCAGGCGCGTCTGAAGGCGGTTGGTGATGAAGCCTTCGATATCCGCGCTGGTGTCCTGCAGAAGCTCCCACGGCACGGTGACCACCTTGGAGCTGTACTTGTGGACGGTGAGCCCCTTCGTACCGAACGCGACGTCTTCGTCGGTCGCCGACTGGTTCTCCGCGACGATCTCGCCCTCTTCCGAGGTGCCGTCGCTGGTCGGGTACTGCATCGGCTCGCCGCCGGCAGTGCTGAACACGTCGGCCACACGGCGCATGCCGCCGAAGTCCTTCAGCGCTTCCAGGATCTGCGACGCCAGGGTGGTGGGGACGGTGTAACCGCCCTGCTCCGGGTTCAGATTCGGGTTGCCGCTCATCGCGGCGTTGATCTGGGTCCAGTCCTCGGCGGTCAGCGCCTTGTCGCCGCCGCGCGCCCACTTGTCGAAGAGCTTGCGATCCTGCGGGCGATCACTGTTGTTCGGGGTCGGGTGTTCGCGTACGCCGGCATCGCGCAGGTGGTTCTCCGCCGTCAGGTCCATGACCTTCTGGTGACGCTCGATGGCGGCGTCGATGCGCTCGATATCGGCGATGTTGGCGTCGTACTTGGCCTGGTTCTCCGGGGTCCAGGCGTTGCCGTCGCCGGTGCTGGTGTCCAGCAGATTGCGGGTGTCCTTTGCCAGCGCGTTGCGGCGCTCCCGCTCGGCCTGAATGCTGAAAGTCATGGGTCTGTTTCCTTTGGGCGAAAAAAAACCGCCTCACGGCGGCTGATGAACTGCGGGCGGGAGTCGCTTACGCAGGCACGCGCTCGAGCAGCGCGAGGCGCCGATCAAGCCCGGTACGGTGGGCGGCGATGGCAGCGTCGTCATCGCGCGCGGTGTTCTTGGGCTTGGCCAAGGCGGCCGGGGCGTTGTTGTAGGCCGACAGATCCCAGCTGTTGGCCGCGGCCTTCTTGCCCACGACCTCGACGACCTTGTCGGCGAAGCCGTTTGCAACGGCCTCGTCTGCCGTGAACCAGGTTTCGGCATCCATCCACTGCACGACCTGCTCGGCGGTCTGTCCCGACCTGCGCGTGTAGTCCCCGGCCAGGCCCGTGTCGATCTTGCCCAGCAGCTCGCCAGTCTTCGCCATCTCAGCCTTGTTGCCGATGGCGATGGTCCACGCGTTGTGGATCATGAAGCCGGCACCCTGGGTGATCTCCACCTCATCGCATGCCATGCATACACCCGTGGCCGCCGATGCCGCCAGCCCGTCAACGTGGGCGACCACCTTTGCCTTGTGCTGGGCAATCGCGGTCATCATCGAGCGAGCCGCGAACACGTCGCCGCCGGGGGAATCGATGCGCAGGTGGATGGTGTCGACGTCGAGCGCTGCCAGCTCCTGAACGAAGCGCGTTTCGTCGATATCGCCCCACCAGCCGCCGATGACGCCGTGCAGATAGATGGTGGCCACGCCATCGCTGGCCTCGGCACGCAGCGGCTTGGCGGCCGACGCGTTGTTACGTGCGAGCTGCAGAAGCTTCGGGATCGTCATCGTCATCAGTCCTGTCGGGGTCTTTCTTGCTATCGGTGGGTTTGGCCGGCGTGGTGGGCAAATACAGCGTGTCGCCGCCCGGGATCGACGGCAGGTTCTTGAGGCGCCGCACCTCGTTGACGTACATCCAGCCTTGGGCACCTGGTCCACCGAGCGCCTTGCTGAAGTACTCAGCCTGCGCCTTGGAGTCGCCAGCCATGAATCCGTCGACGTTGTGTTCAACGTAGAAACGTTCGGTCCGGAACAGCTTGCGGTTCAGCTCGTCCTTGATCCGCTTGAGATGGGCGCCAAGGGTGAACTTGACGAAGCCAATGCCCATCGACTCAATACCGGTGCCGAAGCTACTGGCTTTCGTCGTTTCCCCGATCATGTGCGGCGGCACGCCAAACGCCCGGGCGATATCGATCACCTGCCACTGCCGAGACTCCAGCAGCTGTTGGTCGACGGCAGACATGGTCAGTTCCTTGACGTCGAGACCCTCGGTCAGGATCAGCGGGATTCGGCGGTTGCCCTGGGTTCCGCCGTATTTCTTGACCCACGCGTCCCGGAAGCCCTCCTGCATCTCGGGCGTCATCTTGTTGGTGGCTGTAATTGCCACCTCCGGCTTCCCGCCCTCGCTAAAGAACTTGCCGGCATGCTCGTCGCCCTGGATGGCGATTCCAATACCGTTTCGCGCACCCCACTGAATCACCGACATGGAGCTGACGCCGTTGAAGCCGAAGCCCGGGATATGGATGACGTCGTCCTGGTCTACCGTGAAGTAGCCGATGCTGTCGTGGAACGTGTACTGCAGCCGCGTGGGCTCGCGGGGGCTGGTCCGCTCCTGCTGCACAATGGTGACCCGGTCGCGAGGCCACGGGATTGCACCGGTAATCTTGCCGCCCCGATTCCGTACGGCGTATGCGATGCCGTCTCCGCGCAGCAGCATCTGGGCAATCAGGAACTCCCAAGCGGTAGAAGCTGCCCATGCTGGTCCGAACTGTTCGTTCAGGATCCACCAGTAGTCGTGCTTCGCGCGCTTTCGGCCCTCGTCCAACCGCTCAAAGACCGGCAGCGGCAGCTGCGCGATAGAGCCAGCGATCAGGCTGACGCAGCTGTAGACAGCAGACACCCGCATAGCCGTCTTGTCGGTTACGACAGCGCCCGAGGCGGTCGCCGGGTTGCCGAAGATCTCGAAAATCCCCCTGTCGGCTGACGATACGGTTTCACCATCTGCCAGCGCGACGGCGGCCGGCGCCAGGGCGCGGACCGCACGATCAACGCCAACGACTACCGCCAAGCGGTCGCGTGCAATATTTGCGCTCATCAGTCCATCACCACGAAGCCCTGTTGGATTTGCCCTGTCTCTTGCGCCTGCATTGCGCGAGCCATGGCCATGATCAGCGCCACAGCGCCGTCGATCTTGTTGTCGTTGGATTCCTTGCGGGGATACACGTGTTCCTTCGCATCCATCCTTGCCACCACGTTGCCGATCATCCAGGTCATAGCAGCGTTGCCGTCGTGCCAGAGCTGGTGAGAGAGGATCAGCGCCTCCACTTCCTTCATCGGTTCGGACAGGTTGCGGACCGACTGGGCCATTTCCACCACCGGCAGCCCTTCCTGGCCCAAGCGGGTCATGACGTACGTGGCCTGTGTCGGGTCGAACGCAATGTCTTGAATGTCGATCCCGCGCGCCGCTAGCTCCTTCAGCTCTTCTTCGATGAAGGCGTAATCGGTCATGTTCCCCGGCGTGGCCACCATCAAGCCGTCCAGCACGTAGAGCTGGTAGCGCTCGTTCTCATCAACCGCCGACTGCGGCACGTAGAAGCGTGGCACGACGTAGTAGCCGCCGTTCTTCTCGAACAGCATCACCACCGCGGCGACGTCCAGCTTTGAAGCCAGGTCGACGCCGACCCAGCATCGGCAGCCTTCGAAGTCATCCAGATCAAAGGCGCGCTTTTGCTTCTGCCACGCCAGCATGTTCATCCAGGCGAGCTTCGCGCCCACCCAGTCGTTCAGGTGCTTGGTGCGGAACGCGCTCTGCTTGCTGGCCGAGCGCTTCGCTTGCGCCAACTGCGCTAGCAGGAACTCTTCGAAGACCGAAACCCCGTAGTTGGGGTTGGCCTTGCGCAGGCTGGCCGGATCATCCCACCGGTCGTCCTCGTCGATCCCGAAGATCATCCCGAAGATGGTGTCGTCCTGAACCTCGCCCTCAAGGATCCGGATGACGTCCCGGCGCTTCTCGAAGCACGGCCCGCCCAGGTTGGTGCCGGCAGTGGTGATGATCCCCAACAGCGGCTGTTCGCGGGCGCCCATGCCCGTCTGCATGGCGTCGACCATGTGGTCGTCGTCATGCTCGTGGTACTCATCCACCAAGGCCGCGTGGGGGCTGGAGCCGTCGCCCGGCTTGCCGATCATGGGCTCGAACTTCGACATGTCCTCCATGACGAACATCGAGCCGGGATTCTTCGGGTTGCCAGACTGCTCGATGCCGAAGCGCGACCGCAGCGCGGGCATCTTCTGCACCATCTGCCATGCTGGCCGGTACACCTCGAACGCCTGTTTCTCGCTGGTCGCGCCTGAGTAGACCTCGGCGCCGGCCTCGCCGTCGGCAGCGAATAGATACAAGCCCCGGGCCGCCAAGCGCAGCGACTTACCGTTCTTGCGCGGGATCTCTTCGTAGGACTCTCGAAACCGGCGCATGCCGGTTTTCTTGCGGACCCAGCCGAACAGGTTGCACTCGATGAAGTGCTGCCACGGCTCATACACCAGCAGTTGCTTTTTCGCAGCCCACTTGCCCTTTGTGTGGGGCATCAGCTGCTGGAACTTAACCGCGCGATCAGCCTTGGCCGCGTCGTACTTGTAGGGCCAGTCCGGCCCGGTTCGTTTCAGGTCATCCAGGAAGCGCTGGCACGCAAGCACGATGTATCGGCCGGCCGGAATCTTCCCGGCCACCACGCTTCGTGCGTAGGCCTTGGCAGATTCGCTCGGGGTCATGCATCAGAACTCGTCGAATGGGTTGCCCTCCTGGGGCTTCTCGGTCCCCAGCTTCTGGCGATCCGCCGGCGTGAGGCCGAGCCGCGCCAGGCAGCCGATCAGGTGCGAGTACTTGGCCGCCTTGAACTCAGCGCGGTTGGCGCGGAACTCGGCGAGCAGCGACGCGGCCACCTCCATCACGAAGCGGTCGGCGCTGGTCAGCACGCCAGGCAGGGAACACTTGTCCAGCTCCTTCCAGACGGTGACCACGTCCTCGGGCAGATGTGCCGGCGGCTTGCCGAGTGACTTGCCGGTTGTGGGCGCTTCCTTGCGGTAGCGCTGGGGGTTCTTCTTTTCCGCCCCCTTGAGCTTGGCCAGCTCAGCGGGCTGCTTGTGCCTCGCCATTCAGACCAACCTCGAAATTCAAATTCTGTGGACTCGCGAGGAAAGGAGGGGGCGCGTATCGGGCCGGGGTCGGCCTCAACTTTTGCCCTCCCCCCTCCCCTTTCGCTCAGGTTTCTGTGGATAACTTTCGTCGCCGCGGAACGGCGCATAGGTGCCCTGCGGCATCGCCGCCCGACCGAATCCGCCGTTCTCCCGCGCCGTCTTCGCGCTGTGGCAGGGGTGGCACAGCGACTGCAGATTGCTCGACTCGTTGTTGGCGTCGTCGCCGTCGATGTGATCGACGTCGGTGGCGGCCGTGACCCGGCTCTTGAGGGCACACGCCCGGCAAAGCGGCTCTCGTGCCAGGTGCGCAGCGCGCATCTTGCGCCACACGGTCGAGTTGGTCGGCAGTGCGCGGCGCATCTGCCTGCGCTTCACCTGGCGGGTGTCTTCCTTGTAGGGCTTCCAGCCGGTGGGCCGGTGCTGTGCTGGCCTGGTAGGCATCAGTACTCGACCCCGTCCAGGTCGGTGCGCTTGGTCGCCGCCTCGCCGTCGGGATCCGCAACTGGCGCTCCCGCTTCCTCGCCGAGCAACAACACGACCGACTGCGTCAGCAGCCCAATGTGCTGGGTGAGCAATGCAATCTGTTCGCCCTGCGCCACGACGGTTGCGTGCTGCTGCTCGGCCAGCGTGACCAACCGATCAATGCGTTCGTCCATCAGAATTCCTCGACGGCCCAGCCGCCTCCATCCTTCTTAGGCTTCGCGCGTACTGCCACGAAGCGGAGCGGATACTGGTCCGCTGCGATCTTGATCTTGGCCCTGGCGTCGTCCATCCAGAACCCCTTGACCTCGTGCATCTCCAACACGCCATCGGCGGCCAGCACCGCGAAGTCAGCGGTGTAGAACGTGTTGTCGGCCAGTCGCAGCTTGATGCCTTCGAACCGGAACCACTGGACGTTGCCGGCGTGCTGAAGCCTCTGCAGCTCGGCCGCATATAACTGCTCGGTCTTGTTCATCTGGCCGCGCTTGAGCCGGCCCAACGCCAGCATCCCCTTGCCGCTGCGGCCCGGCGGCATCAGCGACGCCGGGCGGGTGCGCGGGCGCCTTTCCGCTTGGCTACGGCCAGAACCGGCTTGGGCGCCGACAGGCGCTGCTCAAGAGCGATCACCCGGGAGTCCAACCCTTGGGTAACCGTGCCCGCCGCGCGGTCCACCTCATCGATGCGCTCATTGAGAGCAGGCAACACGTGGCCAGTGGTCGTTGCGATGCTGCTCTCCGCATGCACCACGCGCGTCTCAAGGTCGCGCAGGCGGGCGGACAGCGGCGGCCACAGGGTCACGCCCAGCAGTTTGATGGTACGGGCCATGATGATCTCCGGGGTTCAGGGGCGCTTGGCGCCGTTGATGGCCGTTTCGACGGCCTGATATCGGTCTACGGCTTCGTCGCGCTCGGACTGGGCAAGCTCGCAGGCTCGTACAATTCCCGCCGCACTGACCCGGCGTAGTCGGTTTTCTTCTGCAGCTGCTGCGGCAGCGGCGGCACCGTCGGCCAGGCGGCTGGTTTCGCAACTGGCCCAGTGGCTGCGCAGCCGCCCAAGCTCACCATCGCGGCCAGCAGCAGCGGCCGCGATGCGCGTTTGATAGTCCGCATTGATCTGTTCCTGTCGGTCATCGGCGACGTCGGCCGCCCGCTGTACTTCGTTCACCTGGTCACGGTCGACCGACCGCGCTACCTGCTCACCGGTCAGGGCTTCGTGGGTCGCAGCATTCGCGGCTACCGTCCCGGCAAGTTCCGCCCGATCACCCCGCCACGACCAGCCCACTGCAAACGATACGGCGCAGCACGCCAGCCACGCGAACACCAGGCCCGCAGTGAGGTAGGCCCGGCTCATTGGCCCAGCTCGGCAAGGCACTTGGCGTGCCGCTCCCGCTGCCGATCCCACACGCCCCAACACACCTTGTTCGGCTGGCCATTAACCAACGTCGAACAGTCATACCCACCTGCCCGCTTCCACTGCAGTAGGGCATCGCACGCTGCGCGGTAGTTGCCCACCAGCAGCTGGCGGCGCATGGACGACCCCTGCCAGTTAGCGGTGCCGTATTGGTAGGTGAAGTCCAGATACAGGTCGTATTCGCCCTGCGTCAGGGACACACCAGGCAGGGAAGCCCGAAAGCGCTTCTCTTCGCCGGCGATGTGGGCCTGGGCGGTGTGAAGAGCCCGTACCGGCGTCGTGCGGTCGCCGAGACGCACAGGCGTGCCGTCCGCGTGGAAGGTCGACCCGAACCCTACGGTCGGTCGATCATTCCTCGTCGGGATGACTGCCGTTTCCGTGTAGCCCTCGCGGGAAACGATGGCGATAAAGCCAGCGGCGCTAAGCACCAGCCCTGCGGCAATCGTCCGGAGCGGCACACCCGGCTGCCGGCTCATACCTTCGCCGCCTTCGACTGCCGCCACTCGCGGACCCAGCGCCAAGCCAGGTAGGTGATCTGACCGACCAGGTACACGACGGTCAGGATGACGACCAGGCGGTCGAGGTTGACGCCACCCGCTACCGCCCCGGCGACCGCAATCGGCGGCGTGACCTTGGCCGCAGCACCTACCGCGGTACTGATGATTTCGTCCCGCATGGTTGCCCCGTGGATTGTCCGGTTCGGCATGCTTGCCCCTCCCGGTTTGTGTTCTAGGTTTCTGGCCAGCCGTCAGGCCTCCAGGTCGTGTAAATCAGCTCTTGACGCCCAACACCATTGCCGCCGCCGAGCGTGTACCGAATGGGCACCTCGACAGACGGGAAACGGCCGAACATGCTGCGCATAGCCGGGTGGTCATTGATCGTCAGGATTGCCCTGCCTTTCAGGTTTGCCATCGTCGTGGCTAGCTCTTGGTACTGCTCGAGCCCAAAGTCCCCCCCGTACCCCTCTGTCGCCCAGTAAGGCGGATCAAGAAGGAAGAGCGTTGACTCGGTGTCGTACTTCTTGACGCATTTCTGCCATGGCAGGTTCTCCACCACGACGCCATGCAGGCGCAGGTGTGCATCGCTGAGGTCTTGCTCGAGCCGCAGCAGGTTGATTCGCTTTGCCGCGGTCGGTCCGACGCCAAGCGTCTGGCCAGTGACCTTCCCGCCGAAGGAGAGCTTCTGCAGGTAGTAGAAGCGCGCGGCTCGCTGAATGTCTGTGAGCGTCTCGACGTTCTGAAGCTGGGCCCACCGGTACATCTCTCGGCTAGTCAGCGACCACCGGAAGTGCCGCACGAACTCGTCCAGATGGTTCGCCACGACCCTGTAGAGCCGTACGAGTTCGCCATGGGTGTCATTCAGCACTTCAACCTTTGCCGGCTGGCGCGCGAACAGCATCGCTGCTCCGCCCGCAAACGCCTCGACATAGCAGGCGTGAGGTACGCCCTCGATAAGCGGCAATAGGTGATGTGCAAGCCGGGTTTTGCCCCCCGGCCAGGGAAAGATGGTCTTGGTTTTCAAATCTCAGCCTATGAAACGGGTCTCAGCCACAATCGCGGCGCTCTCGAGAGCACCAGGATCACGGCCAATGGCGCGCGGCTGACAAGCGCGTACTGCGGCGGCCCCCAGCTGCCTGGCAGCAGCTGCGGGGCCATCCTGTCTATGGGGCGCCCGCCTCGCTGCCGGCTTGGCGCAAGGGTTAATCCGGTCTGGATGGCGGGCAAAGAAAAAGCCCCGGCTGTGGCCGGGGCTTGCGTCTGGATAGTGGCTAGATTGCCCCTGTTTTTGATGACCTAGCAAGTCATCACTACGCAGCGCGCGTCAGCGCCCTTCCGAATTCCGCCGCTGCACCTTCCTCCAAGGCCCGCATGCGACCCAGCATCCACACGTAGACGGGCTGCCAGAAGCGGCTGTATGCCGAGCAATCGGCCCCAATGGCAGCGGCACGCTTACGCCCGCTCAAAGGTTCGAACCCGCTTCCCGCGCAGTCATCGCACCTCATCACGCCAAGACCATCCTCGGCTGGCTGAGTGCGTACTCCATCGCACTTTTTGCAGGGGCAGGCCATCGCCATCTCATCTATCACTGCACCGGCCAGTACGCCCAGCTGCTCCATAGTGTTGTTCGGCCAGGTGCCAGCGCGCGCCAGCTCCAGCGCCAGTTCGGTTCGCCGCACCTCTTTACGCTGGGCGTCCGTAACGGCGCCACCACCCCACCCCATGCTCGCCTTGGCGATGCCGAACTCGGTCCTGGCCGTGCTGAGCGCGAATTGCTGGCGGTTGAACTCGGGCGCGACCAGCCCGATCACCCCTTGGCGTAAGTAGTCCCGGCGGCGTGCAGCACTCTCCGGCCACCACAGTGCCTCCAGCAGCTCCCGGCCCAATCCGTCCTGGACGTAAGCGAGTGCCGCTGCAATGTCCTGCGTGGTCAGGTCGGGGGTGCCGCCCCGGCCCGTGTCGAATTTAACGGTTGTCGGCCCCATCCGGCTGGACAGCAGCTCACGTACCTTCCCCATGCCCCTACCCCTTATGCTTTCGTCGATTGATTTCTCGGCGCAGCGCGCGTGCCCGCCGCAGTGCCTGCTCTGCCTCGCGGCGGCTGGCGGGGGCTGTCCACGCCCTCGTCCATCGCATCGCGGCTATGTCTTGCTGGATGCTGCTCAGCAGCGCCAGCGCCTTGTCGTCGTAGCGGGTCAGGTCCATCCGTCCAGCTTGCAGCCATCGCGTCGCACCGACCGCGACCGTTTCCCCTATGCAGCCTGTTCCCAGAACGCGGTCAGTCGCTCCACCGTCCCGCCCCTTGCCTCGAACTGCTCAACCGTCTCGCCCTGGGCCGATGGATTCACCTTGGCGGGGGTTGGCGTATTGGCTGCCTGCATCCCGACACGGGCGGCGCGGGTGCTTGGCCCTCCCTTACCCCTGCGCCGGCCGTTCCGGATCCGCTTCCGCTCCCTGCGCTCATTCTCCGACAGCCCGGGCCTGGTCATGCCCTTCCCGCTGACCTGGTAGCCGGTGCCGAACGGACCCGTCACCATGATCAGGTAGCCCGCGTTGGCAAGATCCCGGACAGAGTTGTAGGTCGCCTTTCGCTCCTGGCCTGGGCTTGCATCGATCCATCCGTATAGCTCGTGCAGGTGGAACGGTGCCGAGCACTGACGCTTGTCCAGCAGCGTCCGGATAAAGGGCGCGTTGATCTTCCGGGTGTTCTCTGTGGTCATGCTGCCTGCCTGATTTCGTTGATGTAGGTCTGTTGAGCGATCAGCTCGTCATCGGTGCCGTACGTCTCGTGGAAGGTCCGCGAGCCATCCATCAGGCTCGGGCCCCACTTCTCGCGCATCTGGGCGAAGGTGTTGTTGCCGAAGGGGTGTCGACGGTGGTGCCAGACGCACAGGCAGAAGCCGAACCAGTGCCCGCGCCGACGGTCTCCGGACTTGGTGTGCTGGTAGTCCCCTCCGACGAACACCTGCTCTATGTCCAGTAGCCCTTGGACCACCAGCGACAGGCATGCCATGCACGGGCCCACCTTGGACGCCTCGATGCGGGCGCCCTCGGCGGCGGTCGGCGGGGGTGCCTTGGACCACATCAGGCCCGCGCCAAGTCGTGATCGCGCGGGACCGTGAACCCTGCAGCGCGCGCATGCCCACCACCGCCGTACAGCTTGGCCACCTCGCTGACGTCCACTCCCCGGTCGGTCGAGCGCAGGCTGAACACCCGGCCGCCCTCCTTGTCGTAGTAGCAGGCGGCGAACGGCTGGCCCTTCGCCATCAGGTGGCCGGCGTCGCTGGCCAAGGTGTATGGCAGGCTCGCCACCGGCACGTCGTAGTGGCCGATCACCATCTGGCGCTTCGCAACCTTCACCAGCTCAGCCACGTCCTTGTGATGCTTTCGCTCGATGGCAACACCTTGGGCGCGCAGCGTCTCCACCGGCGTAGCCATCAGCCGGTCCCACACCTCGAACTGGTAGGCATAGCTGAAGACGGCCGCCTGGATCTCGCGCGTGCCCGGCAGTGCGAAGCGCCACAGGTCGCGGTCTTCCACATGATCGATCAGAGCCGGCCGTGCCTGGCCGGGGTGGAAGAAGTCCCAGGCGATGCCCGCCCCGCTGCGGTCCATGTCGAACAGCGCGTAGATCATCGCCTTCCGGATCCCTTCGCACTTGTCCTGCTCGACCCAGCCTCGGAAGGCGCTCCAGGTCGCGCAGCCATAAATGCGAACGACCGTCAGCTCGTCGTCTGCTGTCTTGTGATTGGCAGGCAGGTCAGCCTCGGCGCTCTTGTGGTGGTCCAGTACCAGGATCGACCGGGCGACCTGCTGCAGGTCGAGCATCACCTGCTGGGGGTAGCAGAAGTCCACCAGCACCAGGTCGCGGGCGTCAGCTGGCGGTGGTGGGGCGCCATGCACAGCGGCGTGGAACTCGCAGTCCATCGCCTGACGGACGGCCCATGCCGCGGTGAACCCGTCGGCGCAGTTGGCGTGGTAAATGACCAGTGGTTTCATCGGGTAGTTGCTCCTTTGGATTTGCGGGTGCGGCGGCGGGCCGCGCGTTTGGCGTTGCGGGCAATGGCTTCAAGCCGTTCTGCCTCCGCGATGTAGTGGTCGTGCCGGTCCTGCCTCACCGAGGCGCTGAACTGGTATTGCTTCAGCGCTTCGTCGGCCGACTCGCGGTAGAGCCTTGCCAGCTTCTCCCCGGCCAGACGCGGGTCGTGGACGAAAATGTCCAGTTGGTTGTTGTCCGAGCGCATCAGGCGGCCAGCCCTTCCCCATCGAACCCCAAGGCCGCCGCAGCGCGCGCCATGGCTGCGCGTGCGGCATCGCGGTCACGCACCGGGTTCACGACGGGGTGCACAGGCGGCAGGCCCAGGGCGGGCTCGGGGACCGGCTTGCCGTCGACCACATGCCGCACGGCGCGCTCGTAGGCGTCCTGCAGCATCCGGCTCTGCTGGTATCCGTCCTCGGCGCTGGCGTAGTGGTGCAGGTCCAGGAACGACCGCACCAGCACGGTAAAGCCGCACTGGGCACGGCCCGGCCGCACTTCCTGCTGCACCTGAGCGAGCGCCGGCACGTCAAAGCACATGGCCCGGAAGCGCGGCGGGTTCGGCGGCCATTCCAGGGCGTCCCGCATGCAGGCCGACAGGCCGGCGGCCAGCTTCTTCGGGCTCAGCCCGCTGATGCACTGCAGCCAGACTTCACCGGCCGTCGTCAGCGCCCCGGATTGCGCAACCGGCGCTGCGCCGTTCGCTCGGGCCCACTTCGCCGGGAACATGGCCGCCATGCGCTCCCACAGGGTCCACAGCGCAGACATTGCCCGCGCGTCGGACTCACCGGACGATGGTGAATTCGCCGTCAACAATTCCTGCGCCGCCAGCGTGGCCACCGCCTCCCTGCTCTCGTTCGTACTGCTGGCGGAGCTGGGTGACGTGGTCGGCAGAACCTGGGTGAACGATTGCATGGTTGGCTCCAGCGTTGCGGTGGTTGGTCGGGGTGTCACGGGCAAGCCAGGCGGCTTCAAAGCCCTGCCAGTTGCGGTTGCAGCACTTCGTCAGGCAGTCATCGACGGAGAAACCCATCTGCGCGGCGAGGTGTAGCTCGGTGCCGAAGCTGGCCAGCACGGTCGGCGTGACCGGAGCGCGGCGCTGGCGCCGCAGGTGCAGCCAGTCGCCGAGTACCTGCGGAGACGGCGGGGAAGGCCAGGAAGAGAAATCCAGTTCCACCGGTTGGGCGGCAGGCGCGCTTGCGCGCTTCTTTCTGCTCTTAGGTTCTATTCCTGGTTGTATTCCTGGTTCATGTGCACGTCGTTCACTACCCTGGTGAACGTCGTTCACTACCTCTGGAACGTCGTTCACTACCCCTGGTGAACCTGGTTCACCAGGGTGGTGAACGTCGTTCACCACCAGATACGGGTCATGGTCCGGAGCCTTCGGCTTCGCCTGCACGCCAAAATGGAAGTTCAACAGGTACTGGTTGGGCAATTTGACGTTGCCGTTTGCCCGCGCCAGGACGGTGATGTAACCGGCATCGGCCAGCCGCCCAATCTGGTCAATCACGGAGCGGCGGGTAAGCCCGCAGTCGTCCGCCAGCGTGTCGTGGCTCGGGCGGCACTGCCCGGTGTCCTTGTTGTGGCGCTCGGCCAGCATCAACAGCACAAGCTTCTGCGTGCTGGTGACCCGCTGCCGGGCAGCCCATGCGAATGCTTCGAAACTCATGTCAGAGCCCCAGTGCCAGGTTCTCGCCCGGGGCGACCGGCCACCAGGTGCACGCGCTGCGGCCGCTGACCTGGCACGGCTTCTTCGGGCCACGCCACGCTCGGCCGTCTTCCAGCAGTTCAGGGAGGCGACGGGCCAGCATGTAGCGGTCGTGGCCGGTCGCCTTAGCCAGCTCCATGCTGGTCAGGCCCGGGTGCGCCTTGAGGGCGCCGGCGGCGCGGTCCTGCTGGGCGCTCTGCAGGCCGCTGGACACCACGTGCGCTGCGGTATCGTGGCTGGTGTCGATATCGGTGGCTCGGGCCAGGGCACTCATCGCGCCGCCCTCCCCGCCTTGCCCTTGCCTGCAGCGCGCGCCACGTTGCGCTCAAGGCGGTGCGCCATGGTCCGCAGCGCGCGAATCTCGCTGATCATCAGCCCGGCCTCGGCACTGGTGATCCTTGAATCGGCCAACGCGCCCACCGCGGCGCCAGACAGGTTGCCCACCCGGCTGGTGATCTCCAACAGCTTCATCTGGATGGCGGTCATTTCGTTGGGCCAGCCGCCTTCCGGCGCCGGCGGCACGACGTCGACAGACATACCGAACTGGCTGGCCAGTGCCTGCATCCACTCCAGTGCGTAATCGCTGCCACCCGCCTTCTCCTGCATCCACTCGGTCAGCAGCTCGGCAATTTCGATGGTCACCGACTCACCCTCGGTGCCGTTGAGCTTCGCCCGCAGCGTCTCCGGGTGCATGGACTTGCCGCGGCGGTCGGTCAGCCATTTGGCAGCCTCGATTACACCGCCCGGCGTCTTGCGCACGGCGTTGTAGAGGCAGTCGAGCCAGTTAGTCGAGGAAGTACGGCAGGTCATGGGTCACCTTGGGAAGACGGGTATTTCAAGGTTTCGGGCGGGGCCCGGCTGGCGCACGATCAGCGCCATGGATGAATTCAGTTCAGGGATGAAGGCCAGGGACGGCCAGTTAGGCGGCGTGGACGCCGAGATCGATGCGGCCTGCGTCGGGGTCATCGGGCCGGGTGTCCACTGGCGCAGGCACCTGCCCGCCGAGCAGCTGCAGAACCTGCGGAAGGGCTGGGACGCCCTGCTCTTCCGGCCAGGCCTGGACCTGGGCAACAGGAAGCTTCAGCAGCTTGGCCAGATGTCCGTCATTGCCCAGCCCCAGCTTCTCGCGCAGCGCGCGCTTGGTGATTGGAGCGACCAACACTGCGTCTGCCACGGGAACGAACCCCGTCGTCGCAGCAACGCCGAACAGGTCGGGCCGCAGGTCGCTGGTGGTGACCTTGTTACCAGTCGCAGTGGCGATACGGACAGCGAGCCGAGCGCTCACCTGCTTATGGCCTCGCGCGATCATGTACAGCGTGGCGGCACTGCACTTAGCTGCCGTGGCCGTGCTGGCCAGAATCGGGCAGCCGAGCTTGGCGGTGCCCCCCTTCGAAGTGGCGTAGTCGGTAAGGTTCATGCGGCCTACATTACCGTTTTGGTTATGCCCATGCAATACCGTTTCGGTCATTTCCTGAAACGGTAATGGATAGGACCATTGCCGCCATGGATGCCAGCACCCTCAGAACGATCAACATGCGTGACCGCGTCACTGCGGCCGGTGGCCCAGCCGAATGGGCCCGCCAGTTCGGTGGCTCGCGTTGGCAACAACCCCAGGTCAGTCAGTGGATATCGGAGGCCAACCCGAAAGGGATAGGTCATCGCCTTGCACGCGACCTCGAAGCCGCGATGGGCATTCCCAGCGGAACGCTGGATCGACCAGCCGGCGAATCTCACGCCTTGGGACTTGATGTCCCTACTCTCCGCTCTGCAATACGTTTGCTGCAGTTGGTGTCGGAGATCCGCGGTGGCGGCCCAGTGCCGGCCATCGATGCAGAGGCCTTAGCGGTCGCCTACGACACCATCGTGACAGAGGCTCGGTCGCTGGACGACAGCAACGTACTGGATTTCATGCGTGCGTTTGTTGAAAGGTTGGAGCGAACAGGGGGTAAGGATGGCGTTACGAGAGGACCAGTTGCAGGAACTGGCAAAGCGACTGGCTAAAGCGATGGACGGAGGTGCCGAACAACGGCTGACCTCGCCCCGGCTTCAATTGGTTACGAAACACATGCCCCGAGGCATGGACAGCATCACGAGGGACTCGCACTACCGAATGATCCGGCATTACCGGCATCACTGGGGTCCGTCGATGCAGCTATTGATTGACCAGGCGTGCTTTGGATTGGCCGGAATTGAAGAGCTCAGCGATGATCAACTGGTGTCACTACACCAGGATTTGGAACGCGCGCTGGACTGCATCCGCGACGGCGTGACGTTCGAAGATGCCGGCCTTCTGCGAGCCCGGTACGGGTAGCGGACGCCGCCAGTAGACGAAAGACCCCGCCAGCCGGGGTCTTTTTTTGCCCCCGCGCTGCACGGCGCAGGAATTAATTACCGTTTCGGTATTGACCATCAATAACCGTTTCGGTAATGTTACCCCGTCGCCCCAGTAACAGCCCATCCGGGCCGGGGCACGGAGACTTCCATGGCCAGCTTCATCGTCAGCGCGCGCGCCCACCCAGTCGTGGAAGCCCGCACCAGCACCGCCACCATCGTCATCAAAGCCGGGGGCGTCATCGTCAGCCTCTCCCCCGAAGAGGCCACCCAGCTCTGCAAAGACCTCGCCCACGCCGCGATGGCGCTGAGCCGCACCGCCCGCGCGCGCCGCGGCATGGTCCCC
>LNAP01000750.1_pt1 | contig 35759 bp, 30 predicted proteins | sample 602601 | NCBI WGS metagenome assembly LNAP01 (sample SAMN02440304, study PRJNA202911) | soil metagenome | biome: Subtropical and temperate rainforests or woodlands; isolation source: soil samples (1 kg each in a 20% v/v slurry with milli Q water) were... ... | reverse complement strand
AGACCCTCGAGCGGATCGCGCAGGGCTGGCCGATCTCTCAGATCGATGCGCTCATGCCCTGGCGCTTCAAAGCCTGAACGGCCTCAGCTACACGCTTACAATCATTCGATCCCGCAATGAACAGCGAAGGCTGATGGATCTGGGCGCCTTGCCAGGGCGAGGTCAGTTCCCAGTTGCGATCGATGTTACGGTACCAGTTCAATCCGCCACGGAAGCCGGATTTTCTGTAGGCCTCGGTGAAATAGGCGAGGTCAGCATCGCTGAGCCAATCCGCTTTTGGCCGGTCGGCCTTGGTATCGCCGAGGAAGCCCTTGCCGTCTTCCACGAACAGCGAGGCGGCCGGATCGGAAAATCCTCGCCCGAGCAGGGTTCGCATCGTCAAGTTAATGTCGTGCTCGAACTCGGCCTCGGCGACGCCGGGCGTCTGGAAATACTGCCAGTAGAAATTGGTGATGCCGCTTTCGCGCAAACTATCCAGCGGCCGGCCGCGTCCGCGAAACGGCGGCGGCACGCTCAGGCCTGCCACGGCCGTGAACATGTCGGGCCGGAACAGCGCCGCATGCCAGGCGACCGGCGCGCCCCAGTCATGACCGATGATGGCGGCCTGCTTTTCGCCGAGCGCCGCCACCACCGCGACCATGTCGCCGACGGTGTCGAAGATGCTGTAGGCGCCTATGTCGGCAGGAGCGCTGGTCCGGCCAAATCCGCGCATGTCCGGCGCGACCACATGGAAGCCGGCTGCCGCAATCGCCGGGATCTGATGGCGCCAGGAATAGGATAATTCCGGCCAGCCATGGCAAAGCACGACCAGGGGGCCCTCGCCCTGTTCGAGCAGGAAGATCTCGATCCCGTTGGCGGAAATGGTGCGTGAGGATGGCATCGCGGTTCCGCCCTGTTTCACGAGTTTGTTGAGGAAAATACAGCCCCGCAACGATAGGATTGTTGGACCGTCGCCGCAATCGAATCGGCCCCGCGACACCGAGCAAAAACCCGTGTTGTTTGCGGTATTTCCAACTGTTAGAAGGCCGGGATCAGGACATCGCCGATGGCAGTCGAGATATCATTCCAGGAAAAATTCAAGGGCAACCCCGGGTTCGCGGCGGGACGCCTTTGGCGCGGCCTGACGGCAGCGCTCATCGCCGTCGCCGTCGGTTGGGGCGGCCTCGTATATGCCGCCAACCAAAGCGTGCAGGGGGCCAAGAAGGAGGAGGGCGGCTTCGACGGCGACGCGCCGACTGCGATCCTGATCGAAGCCACCAGCGGCAGCGTGTTGTTCGAGAAGAACGCCGACGAATTGCGGGCGCCGTCCAGCATGATGAAGCTGATGACCGCGGAAGTGGTCTTCAACGCCCTCAAAAAAGGCGAGCTCAAGCTGACTGATGAGTACCGCATCAGCGAAAATGCCTGGCGCAAAGGCGGCGCGCCCTCGGGCGGCTCTACGATGTTTGCGGCCATCAACAGCAAGGTCGCGATCGACGACCTCCTGCACGGCGCCATTATCCAGAGCGGCAACGACGCCTGCATTGCCCTCGCCGAAGGTATGGCCGGCAACGAGCGTACCTTCGCCACCGACTTCATGACCAAACGGGCGCGCGAGCTTGGCCTGACCAAATCGACCTTCGCCAATTCCAATGGCTTGCCCGATCCGGGCAACAAGATGACGGTACGCGAACTCGCCAAACTCGCGCGTTACATCATTCAGACCTATCCCGACATGTACAAGCTGTTCGGCGAGAAAGAATTCACCTGGAACAAGATCCGCCAGCAGAATCGCAATCCGCTATTGAACGCGCTTCCCGGTGCCGACGGGCTCAAGACCGGTTACACCAAGGAAGGTGGCTATGGCATGGTCGGCTCCGCCGTGCAGAACGACACCCGGCTGATCGTCGTCATCAACGGCCTTGAAGATTCCGATGACCGCGCGGCGGAAGCCAAGAAGATGCTGGAATGGGGATTCCGCAACTTCGAGACGCGGACACTGTTCGCAGCCAACCAGCAGGTCGGCTACGCACGGGTGTTTGGCGGCGAGAGCCGCTCGGTCAAGCTTTCCAGCCCGGAGCCGATCAAGGTGATGGTTTCCAGGAACGGCAACGACAAGCTGATCGCACGCGTGGTCTATAATGGGCCGGTGCGGGCGCCGATCGAACCTGGCCAGAAGGTCGGCGTCGTCAGGGTCTGGCGCGGCGGCAACATCGCCATGGAAGCGCCGGTCTTTGCAGCCGAAGCGGTGGCCAGGGGATCGACGGTGCGGCGGGCGATCGATGGCGCGAGCGAACTCGTCATCGGAATGTTTCGCGCCGGCGCCGAGAAACTTTAGCGATGGCCAAGGCAGCGGTCAAAAGAGCTCCCGGGCGCGGACGCTTCATCACCTTTGAGGGCGGCGAGGGATCCGGCAAGTCCACGCAGATCGAGACGCTCGCCGAGCGCCTGAATGCTGCGAAGTTGCGCGCCATCGTCACACGCGAGCCGGGCGGCTCGCCTGGGGCGGAGATCATCAGGCATCTCGTGTTGTCAGGCATGGGCAAGCTGCTCGGCCCAGATGCGGAGACGTTATTGTTTGCGGCGGCGCGCGACGACCATGTCCACACGGTCATCCGGCCCGCACTCAACCAGGGAATATGGGTGTTGTGCGACCGCTTCTCGGATTCGACCCGTGTGTATCAGGGCCGGCTCGGGCACGTCGCTCCCGGCCTGCTGAACGCGATGCAGCGGGTGACCATCGGCGATCTCAAACCCGATTTGACGTTCATTCTCGACGTTCCAGTGGAGGTCGGCATGCAGCGCGCGGCTGCCAGGCGCGGTGCCGGCGCGCCCGACAGATTTGAGGCGGAAGACCTGACGTTTCATCAGGAATTGCGCGACGCCTACCGGCAGATCGCGGCCGACGAGCCGCAGCGCTGCGTGCTGATCGATGCCAATGCCGATGCCGACGCGGTCGCCGCCAAGGTGTGGACCGCCGTACGCGATCGTTTCTTCGTCGCCAAAGCCGGCAATGTGGCGAGTTCGGCATGATGGCGCGTCAGGTCGAACCGCAAATTGCGGCCACGCATCCCCGCGAGACCACCGCACTGTTCGGGCATCGCGACGCCGAGCTGGCGTTGTTGAATGCCTATCGCAGCGGGCGGATTCCCCATGCCTGGCTGATTGGTGGCGCGCAGGGCATCGGCAAGGCGACGCTGGCCTATCGCATGGCGCGGTTCGTGTTCGCTCACCGCAATCCCCTGGCCGCCGACGTGCAACGCGCCGACACACTGGCCGTCGATCCGTCCGATCCCGTTGCGCGCCAGGTCGCTGCCGGCTCGCACGGCAGCCTGCTCACGCTCGAGCGTTCGCTCAACGACAAGGGCGTGATGCGGACGGTGATCACGGTCGACGAGACCCGTGAGACCATCTCGTTTTTCGGCTCCACCGCGGCGGTGGAGGGATGGCGGGTCTGCATCGTCGATACCGTCGACGAACTCAATCCCAACGCCGCCAATGCGCTCCTGAAAATTCTCGAGGAGCCGCCGCAGCAATCGCTGTTCCTGCTCGTCAGCCATGCGCCTGCGCGGGTGCTGCCGACGATCCAGTCGCGTTGCCGCAAACTGCCGCTGCGGCCGCTCGCCACCGGTGACGTCATCCGCGCCGCGGCGCAGGCGGCAAACCTCGCGGCCGATGATCCCGCACTGGCGGAAGCGGCTGAAGCATCGGAGGGCAGCGTCGCGCGGGCGCTGACGCTGCTTGGCGGCGACGCCATCAAACTTCACCAGAAGACCGCGGCGCTGCTGGCGACCCTGCCGCGGGTCGATCCGCGCGAGCTTCATGTGCTTGGCGACGCGCTGGGCGGCAGCGACCGGGTGGCGCTCGCGGCCTTCGTCGACAGCGTCGATCGCTGGGTGAGCGAGCGCCTGCGCGCCGACGACGCCAATGCCAACGCGAATCTTCCCCGCCTTGCACGACTGGCGGAGGTGTGGGAAAAGATCAACCGCGCCGCGCGCGACACCGCAGAATACAATCTGGAACGAAAACCGCTGGTTTTCTCGGTGTTCGGTCTGCTTGCGGAAGCAACCCGGTAAGTCTTCCGCCGACAATCAATCCCGACAATCCGGTTTGAACTTTAAAGGAATTTGTGGTGGCCTCCAAGAAAAAGCCTTTGAAGAAGAAAAAAGCCAAGAAGGTATCGCAACGCGCCGCCAAGGCCGCGGCATCGAAGAAGCGCGTCAAGAAAAGCAAGGCCGCAGCAAAGAAAACCAGGAAAACCGCCAAGAAAGCGACGCAAGCCAAAAAAACCGCAAAGAAGACCTCTGCGAAAAAGGCCGCCAAGAAAGCGGTTAAGAAAGCCGTCAAGAAATCCGCGAAGAAAGCGAAATCAAAACAAGCCGTTTCGGCGCCGAAGCAAACGAGCGTTGCCAAAAAGGCGGTCGCGAAGCCGAAGACCGCCACCACGAAAGCGATGACCGTTCCCGCCGCAAGACCGGCGCCGACTCCGCCGCGCCCAAATACCTTCTACATCACGACCGCGATCGCGTATCCCAATGGTGTGCCGCATATCGGCCACGCCTATGAGGCGATCGCGACCGATGCGCTGGCGCGCTTTCAGCGGCTCGACGGCAAGGACGTGTTTTTCCTCACCGGGACCGACGAGCACGGGCTGAAGATGGTCCAGACCGCCGAGCTCGAAAAGCTGCCGACGCTCGAAGTCGCGACCCGCAACGCGCTGCGGTTCAAGCAGATGGACCAGCGTCTCAACGTCTCGTTCGACCGGTTCATCCGCACCACCGAGGAACAGCACCATCGCTCCAGCCAGGCGATCTGGCAGCGGATGGCCGATAACGGCGACATCTATCTCGACAGTTACGCCGGCTGGTATTCCGTGCGCGACGAAGCCTATTACGCCGAGGAGGAAACCACGCTCGGCGAGGACAATGTGCGGCGCGGGCCGCAGGGCTCGCCGGTGGAATGGGTCGAGGAGAAGAGCTACTTCTTCAAGCTGTCCGCCTATCAGGATCGATTGCTCGAGCTGTACGAGTCGCAGCCGGATTTCATCGGCCCGGACTCGCGCAAGAACGAGGTGATCAGCTTCGTCAAAAGCGGATTGCGGGACCTGTCGATTTCGCGCACCACCTTTGATTGGGGCGTCAAGGTGCCGAGCGACCCCGAGCATGTGATGTATGTCTGGGTCGACGCCTTGACCAACTACATCACCGGCGTCGGCTTTCCCGATGAGAACGATCCGAACTGGCGCTACTGGCCGGCCGATGTGCATATCATCGGCAAGGACATCATCCGCTTTCACGCGGTGTACTGGCCGGCGTTCCTGATGTCGGCGGGCATTCCCGTGCAGAAGCGCGTCTATGCTCACGGCTTCCTGTTCAACAGGGGCGAGAAGATGTCGAAATCGGTCGGCAACGTGGTCGACCCCTTCAATCTCGCCGATCAATACGGCGTCGACCAGATGCGCTATTTCTTCCTGCGCGAGGTGCCGTTCGGGCAGGACGGCAACTACAATCACGAAGCCATTGTCGCGCGCATCAATGCCGATCTCGCCAACGATCTCGGCAACCTGGCGCAGCGCTCGCTGTCGATGATCGCAAAGCAGCTCGAGGGCATATTGCCCGAGCCGGGTGTGTTCACTGACAATGACAAGGCGATTCTGGCGCAGGCCGATGGCATGCTGGAACTGGCGCGGACGGCAATGGCGACCCAGCAGATCCATCAGGCGCTGAACGCCATCTGGGCTGTCGTGGCGGAGGCCAACCGCTATTTCGCGGGCGAGGCGCCGTGGGCGCTGGCAAAGACCGATCCGCCGCGCCAGCGGACGGTGTTGTACGTGACGGCCGAAGTCGTTCGCCAGATCGCGATCCTGGCGCAGCCGGTGATGCCGGAATCCTCGGCAAAACTGCTAGACAGTCTCGGCATCCCGAAGGTTGCGCGCGATTTTGCAAGCCTCGGCGGTGCCGCGCGTATCAAGCCGGGCACGGCGCTGCCTGCGCCTGTCGGAATCTTTCCGCGTTATATCGAACCGACCGCGGCCTGAACGGTTGGAACACAATGCTTGTCGACAGCCACTGCCATCTCGATTTTCCGGATTTTGCCGACGATCTCGACGGCATCATCACGCGCGCGGCAACGGCCGGAATAGGGCGCATCGTCACCATCTCGACACGGGTCAAGCGTCTCGGCACGCTGATCGAGATCGCGGAACGATTTCCGAACGTCTACTGCTCGGTCGGTACTCATCCACACCAGGCCGATGAGGAAGATGGCATTCCCGCCAGCGAACTGATCGAACTGACCCGGCATCCCAAAGTCGTGGCGCTGGGTGAGGCGGGGCTGGACTATTTCTATGAGCACGGCTCGCGCCAAGCGCAGGAGCGCGGCTTTCGCGCCCACATCGCGGCCGCCCGCGCGACCGGTCTGCCGCTGGTGATCCATACCCGTGACGCCGACGATGATTGCGGCCGCATCCTCGAAGATGAGATGACAAAGGGATCGTTTCGCGCGGTGCTGCATTGCTATACCGGCGGACGGGACCTAGCGATGAAGGCGATCTCTTTGGGTCTTTCGATTTCGTTCACGGGAATTCTGACCTTCAAGAAATCGGAAGCATTGCGGGCGCTCGCCGCCGAGCTTCCGGCCGACCGCATCATGGTCGAAACCGACTCGCCGTATCTGGCGCCCGGCAAATTTCGCGGCAAGCGCAACGAGCCGTCCTACGTGGTCGAGGTCGCAAAAGTGCTGGCGGAAACGCGCGGCGTTTCGCTCGAGGAGATTTCGCGCCAGACCACGGAGAATTTCTTCCGTCTGTTCTCCAAAGTGCCGCCCCCATGACGCTCACCCTGACAGTTCTCGGCTGCGGCTCCTCCGCCGGCGTTCCCCGTCCCGCGCTCGGCTGGGGCAGGTGCGATCCGAACAATCCGAAAAACCGCCGCCGCAGGTGCTCGCTGCTCGCCGAGCAAACGTCGAAGAAAGGGATGACGCGGGTCGTGATCGATACCGCGCCCGATTTGCGCGAGCAGTTGATCGACGCCGATGTCGATCACATCGACGCGGTGTTCCTGACGCATGAGCATGCCGATCAGACCCACGGCATCGACGATCTGCGCTCGGTGGTGCTGCATCAGCGCCGGCGCATTCCCGTCTATTTCAATCAATCGACCGCGAAAGACATCATGGCGCGGTTTTCCTACTGCTTCATTGCGCCCGAAGGCAGCGATTATCCCCCGATCCTGGAGCGTCATTCGATCGAAGCCGGCGAAAGCCGTACCATCGAGGGGAAGGGCGGTCCGCTCGCGTTATCCGCGTTCATCCTCCAGCACGGCAATATTCCCTCGCTCGGCTATCGCATTGGCGACGCCGCCTATACGCCAGATCTCAGCGACATCCCGGCCGAGAGCTGGCCAGCCCTGGAAAATCTCGACCTCTGGATCGTCGACGGGTTGCGCTATGCCGGGCATCCCAGCCATTTCAGCGTCGCCGATGCGTTAGCGTGGATCGACCGTTTCAAGCCGCGCCGCGCCGTCATCACCAACATGCATTCCGACCTGGATTACGAGGCGCTGCGCCAGAGCCTGCCGGCCGGCGTCATCCCGGCTTACGATGGCATGCGGCTGACGGTGGAGGCATAGCCGTCATTGCGAGGAGCGAAGCGACGAAGCAATCCAGAGTCATGTGTGCGGCTCTATGGATTGCTTCGCTGCGCTCGCAATGACGGAGAAATTATCAGCTCACGCCGAGATTGCCTTCGCCGAATTGACTTCGTTGCGCAGCATGAACTTTTGAATTTTACCCGTCGAGGTCTTCGGGATTGGCCCGAACACCACGGCCTTCGGCGTCTTGAAGCCGGACATCTGGCTGCGGCAGAACGCGATGATCTCGGCTTCGGTGGCCTTTGCGCCGTCCTTTAATTCGATGAAGGCGCAGGGCACCTCGCCCCATTTTGAATCCGGTTTTGCGACAACGGCCGCAAACAGCACCGCGGGGTGCTTGTAGAGCACGTCCTCGACCTCGACCGAACTGATGTTCTCGCCACCTGATATGATGATATCCTTGGACCGGTCCTTGATGATGACGTAGCCGTGCTCGTCGAGCACACCGAGATCGCCGGTGTGAAACCAGCCGCCGGCGAAAGCTTCCTTGGTTGCCTTCTCGTTCTTCAGATAGCCCTTCATCACGATGTTGCCGCGGAACATCACTTCGCCGATGGTCTCCCCGTCATGCGGCACCTCGCGCATGGTTTCGGGATCGATCACGGTGACGGCTTCCTGCAGCGGGTAGGGCACGCCCTGCCGGCGTTTCAGTTGCGCGCGCTGGTCGGCGGGCAGGTCGTCCCAGCCCGGCTGCTCGGCACAGACCGAGGCGGGGCCATAGACTTCGGTCAGCCCGTAGACATGCGTCAGTTTGATGCCGATACGTTCGGCGCCTTCCAGCACCGCCACCGGTGGCGCCGCGCCCGCGATCAGCCCGACGACTGGCCGTGCGGCGGATTTTTTCGGCGCATCCGGCGCGTTGATCAGCGTGTTGTAGACGATCGGCGCCCCGCACATATGGGTAACGCCGTGCTTTGCGATCAGCTCAAATATCTTGGCCGGATCGACCTTGCGCAGGCAGACGTTGATGCCGGCCGCAGCCGCGATGGTCCAGGGAAAGCACCAGCCGTTGCAGTGGAACATCGGCAGGGTCCACAGATAGACCGGATGTTGGCCGAGATTGCCGGCGAGGATGTTGCTGACGGCGTTGAGATACGCACCGCGGTGGTGAGTCACCACGCCCTTGGGATTGCCTGTGGTGCCTGATGTGTAACTCAGCGCGATCGCGTCCCATTCGTCCTGCGGCAGCCGCGCGACGAAGCCTTCATCGCCCTGTGATACCGCGTCCTCGTATTCGAGTTCGCCGATCCGCTTGCCGCCGGCGAACGCCGCATCGTCGACATCGATCACAAGCGGTTTTGGGCCTTTCATCAGCGTGAGCGCTTCCGTGATCACGCCGGCAAATTCGGGATCGACCATGACGATTTTTGCGCCGCCATGGTCGAGCTGAAACGCAATCGAGGCGGCATCGAGCCGGATGTTGAGCGCGTTGAGGACGGCGCCCGCCATCGGCACCGCAAAATGCAATTCATTCATCGCAGGGATATTCGGCAGCATCGCCGCGACGGTGTCGCCGTGCCCGATGCCCCGGCCTGCCAAAAACGACGCAAAGCGCCGGCAGCGCGCATAGGTCTGCGACCAGGTGAAGACGCGGTCCTCATAGACGGCGCTGACATGATCGGGATAGATCGCCGCAGTGCGCGCCAGGAAGCTCAGTGGAGTCAGGGCCACAAAATTGGCCGGCGTCTTGTCCAATCCGATGTCGTATTGGTTTTGAGCTGCGCTCATGGGCCATCATCCATTTTGCGAATATGTCTTTACAAGAACCCGATCGATATCCACGGGAAGATCGCAACGACGATCAGTCCCACCAGCAGCGCCAACAGGTAGCCCCAGATCGGCCTGATCCCCTCGGCGGGATCGACACGCCCGATGGCGCAGGCGGCATAATAGCCTACTCCGAACGGCGGCGCGAACAGTCCGATGCCCATGGCGAGGATGATGATCATCGCATAATGGACCTCGTGGACGCCGACCGCCCGCGCGATCGGGAACAGCAGCGGCCCGAACAGCACGATTGCCGGGATGCCCTCCAGCACGCTGCCGAGGATGGTGAAGGCGATGATCGAGACCGCAATGAACGATGCCGAACCGCCGGGCAGGCCGGTCATGGCGGCGGCGAGCGCGCGCGAAAACCCGGACTGGGTCAGGCCCCAAGCCATGCCGGTGGCGGTGCCGATGATCAGGAGGATCGCGCCGGACAGGCAGGCCGTCTCGATCAGCATCGGCAACAGCCGCCGCCAGTCGAAGCTGCGATAGATGAAAAGCCCGTAGACCAGAAAGCCGACCACGAAGGCGTAGACAATGCCGATGGTCGAGACCTCGGTCGCGGTCGCAATGCCCTCGACCACGGCGTAGCGGATCACGAACGGCAGTGCCAGCGCGGGCAGGGCAATGACCAGCGCCCTGGCGATCTCACCACCGCTCGCCCTGGTGACGTGGCGGAGGTCCTCGTCGCGGTAGCGCCACCACACCAGCGCCGACAATGTGATGGCCAGCACCACGCCCGGCAGCAGTCCGCCGGTGAAGAGCGCCGCGATCGAAACCCCGGTCACCGAGCCGATGGTAATGAGCACCAGGCTCGGCGGGATGGTCTCGGTCTGCGCGCCGGTGGCGGCGAGCAGGGCGACGAGATCGCCCGGCTTGGCGCCCCGCGCCTTCATTTCCGGAAACAGCACGGGGGCCACGGCGGCCATGTCGGCGGCCTTTGAGCCCGAGATGCCCGACACCAGATACATCGCGCCCACCAGCACGTAGTGCAGCCCACCGCGGACATGGCCCAGCAGGCTCGCCAGGAACGCCACCATGGCGCGCGCCATGCCGGTCATCTCGATCAAGAGGCCCAGGAATACGAACAGCGGTACCGACAACAGGATCAGATGGCTCATGCCCTCATCCATGCGGCCGACCAGCACCATCAGCGGCGTATGGGTGGTCAGCGCCAGATAGCCGAACGTTGCAAGTCCGAACCCAAAGGCGATGGGCACGCCGGCGAACACGCAAAAACCGGCGACGCCGACAAAGAAGACGATCAGGTTGATATTGCCCAGCGGACGCAGCCACGGCTGCACCAGCCAGAACGCCGCGATCACGATTGCGACCGAGAGAATGGCGGCGAGCACCGTCCTGACATTGCCCGCACGCAGCAATCGCAGCAGCGCAAACAGCACCATCAGGCCGATGCCGACCGGCAAAGCCGCCGCCCGCCAGATATTGGCGATCTGCAGCGCGGGTGTGGTGATGAAGCTTTCTTCGTAGGCATATTCGTAGGACGGCCAGACGATCAGCAGCAGGAATGCCAGCGCGGCACAGGTTGCGACCAGATCGAGATAGGCACGCATCGCAGGCCGCGCGCGCGCCACCACCGCCGTCATCCGCATGTGCTCGGCCCGGCGAAACGCCACCGCCGCGCCAAGCATGGCCAGCCACAGGAACAGGATCGAGGCCAGCTCGTCCGACCAGATCAGCGGCCGGTGCAGCCCATAGCGCGCCACCACGCCGGCAAACAGGATGACGATTTCGGCGACGACCAAAAGCGCCGCCGGGATTTCGACCAGCATTCCCAGGGCGTATTCGAGCGAACCCGTGAGCGAACGGCGGCGAGGGGACCTCACCTCGCCCGCCGCTTGCGTGAGTTCGGCCTGAGCCATGACGGTCCCCTAACCGGTTGCGCGGTTACTTTCCTGGGCCAACCCGGTTACGACAGCTTGCCGACGGCTTTTTCCAGCAGCTCCCAGGCGTGATCGCCGTATTTGCCTTTCCATTCGGCATAGAAGCCGGCCGACCGGAGCTTCTCCCGGAATGGTGCGATGGTGGGCTGGTTGAACGTCAGTCCTTTGCCGGCCAATTCCTGCTGCAAACCGGCGTTCAGTTTGGCGACGTCCGCGCGCTCCTTGACCCCGGCCGCATTGATGTTCTTGGCGACGATCGTGCGCACGTCCTCGGGCAACTTCTCCCAGGCGCGGCGGTTGGCCAGGAACCAGAATCCGTCCCACATGTGATTGGTCAACGAGCAGTATTTCTGAACCTCGTAGAGCTTGGCGGTCGAGATGATCGCCAGCGGGTTTTCCTGGCCCTCGACGATCTTGGTCTGCAACGCCGAATAGACCTCGCTGAAGTTGATCGAGGCGGGCGCTGCATCGAACGCCTTGAACATCGAGGTCCAGAGCGGCGAGACCGGAACGCGAATTTTAAAGCCCTTGAAATCGTCCGGACCGTTGATCGGCTTGCTGGACGACGTGGTCTCGCGGAATCCGTTGTCCCAGATCTTGTCCATCACCACGAGATTGGCCTTGGTGATTTCGCCGCGCACATAGGCGCCGAGATCGCCGTCCATGGCCTTCCAGACCGTGTCGTAATCCGGAAACGCGAAGCCGATGCCGTTGATCGAGGCCGCCGGAACCAGGGTCGCCAGGATCAGGCCCGACAGCGTGAAGAACTCGACGCCGCCGGAGCGGATCTGGCTCAGCATGTCGGTATCGGAGCCAAGCTGGTTGTTCGGGAAAATCTGCAGGTCCACGCGCCCGTTGGTCTCGGTCTTGATCGCCGCCGACATCTCCCTGGCGCGGACGTTCATGGGATGCGCGTCGGGCAGGTTGTTGGCATATTTGTAGGTGAATTCGGCCTGCTGGGCGCGCGCGACCGACGGCGCGCCGATGCCGCCCAAAACCGCTGACGCAGCGGATACCTTGAGTAGCGTGCGTCGAGAAAAGCTCATCTGGTTCTCCCTTGAGGCTTCTTGTTCTTGTGAACGGCAGGCCCGGCTCCGATGCCCGTCTTGCGATGGGGCTTATTGCAGTGTCTACCGGCCACGGCAACATCCGGCTGCAAGGATGTGCCGGATGGCAATGCCGTCTCAGTGCAGCGTCGAAATTCTGGCCAACGTTGTTAGCAAGGTCGAACGTCAAAACGACTGCAGAATTCACGTGATCTCGGATGATTCGTATCTAAGCATTTGATCTAATTAAAACTAAATATATTCCATAATGTATATTATGCGAATCGAAGTTGTGGCGCCTTGGTGGACGCTAGAGTTTCTGACGCTCGCACGCCCTTTCCGAGCCCGGTATCCACGCCAAAGGCGGACGCTGCGGCGCGCGCCGGAGCCGACGCTCCGGTGGTCAATCGTCTCCGGTCTCCACCTGAGCCGGCGCCGCAGCGCCTGCCGGCACCAAACCACGAGCGCGCGCCGATCTTCACGCGCCGCCGAGAAGTCCTCAAAGCTGGTTGTCGGGCGGACGTCTCACCCAAGGCAAGCCGCCGCCGTGCTCAGACGACGGCGGCCATTTCGCCGTCACCGGGGCGCCCATACTCTCCGGTTCCTCATTCCGAAAGACGGAACCACGCCCCCTCCCCAACCGTTGTCCCCGAGTTCCACGGGTTCCAAGGAGCGGCCATGTCGACACGTCTCCAGATTGCAGCGATGGTTTTCATGATGGCCAACGCGGTGGCGTTCGGGGTGGGTATCGTGCCCGTGCTGTTGATCCCAGTCCTCGCCAACAACGCCTTCGAGACGATCCCGGCGGTCGTTATCGCGAGCTTCCTGATCAGCGCACCGCTGTCCTGGTTCATCGCGCCGCGCCTGCGAGCCAGGTACTGGCGACCGGAATCCCAAAAGGCGCTTCCGCGCCCTCGTTAGAGCGGATCTGCGCCCAACGATTGCGGCGACACATCCGGATGTCCCATCTGCCGACATCATTTCGAGCGGACATTCGACCGGCTCGATCTCGATTTCGGGCATGATGCTCCCCCTTGTACGGGAGGGAGCACGACACGCTCAGTCACCGATAATTGCGGAGCACTAGCGGTGATGCAGCCACCTATCTCGCTGTGCAATACTGCTCATTGCGCAGGAAAATCCCTGCTTTCATCTCACTTCGTGGTTTGACGTCGCTCAAAAGCTCCGGTTTCCGCGCGCGTTACAGATGAAGGGATGGCGGCTTCGAGACAACGAGCATGCTCCACAAGAAATACTTGGCCCCTGACGAGAGGCGTTTGCTCGCTCGTTTCTGGCAAAGCGCCTCCGGGTTCTGGCGAGGGCCGTCGGCTTGGCTGGCATGGCTCCTGGTCGGACTGTTGGTGGCCACCATCCTTCTGCAACTTCTGACCCAGTATCGGCTCAACTTCTGGAATCGCGACTTCTTCGACGCGATCGAGCGCAAGGATGCAGTCGAACTCTGGCAACAGGCGTTACGACTGCTCCCAATCGGCACAGCAAGCCTGACCCTTGCCATCATCTCGGTCTGGGGCCGCATGACAATGCAACGCAAATGGCGGGAGTGGCTTAGCAATCACCTCTACGACTACTGGCTAGAGCGGGATCACATCGTCCGTCTCAAGTTCATGTCCGGAGAGCACCAGGCTCCAGAGTACCGAATCGCCGAAGACGCAAGGGTCGCGACGGACCTGCCGATCGACCTGTTGCTTGGATTGCTTTCTTCTGTCCTCGTCGCAGTCACCTTTATCGGCGTGCTCTGGAAAGTCGGAGGCAATCTTCTCGTCGACGTCCTCGGAACCAGTGTCGTGGTCCCCGGATATCTTGTGATTGCGGTGATCTTGTATTCCGTCCTGCTAACTGCCGCGATGATGCTCATCGCACGGCACCTGACTCGGGTCATAGAAGACAACAAGCGGACCGAAGCCGAGTTGAGGTCGGTCGGGACGCATCTGCGCGAGGCCGGAGAAAGGATTCTGGATCCAGAAGTCCAACAGGACGGCCGTCGGGCGATCGGGGCGGCGCTGGACGCAGTGATCCGGATTTGGCGAATCTACTGCTGGCAACTGATGCGGATGACGCTGGTTACGCACACGAACTTTCTGCTGACGCCTTTAATTGCCTTGCTGCTCTGTACTCCCAAATACATCGAGGGAATGATGACCCTCGGCGAAGTCGTCCAGGCCGCCGCGGCTTTCGTCGTCGTTCAGGGCGCCTTCAACTGGGTTACCGACAGCTATGGGCGCATCGCCGAGTGGGCAGCTTCAGCGAACCGCGTGGCGTCGCTGCTGCTGGCGCTGGACCAGATCGACGGGCAGACAAGCCCCGGCGCTATCGTGGGATCCGACCGCAATGAGTTCGGCGAGCCTGCCGGGACGCTGACGAGCGACTAGATTTAAAACTCCCGTCTGTGGCGTAGGCCACCGACAGGCCGTGCGTCGTCGTGCCATGACTGAGCATTGCTCTATCAAGGACGTGCACGGTGCCGGATTCGGATCATTCGCAGGAACTCGAGCAGGAGAGCATGCGCGTGGCATCGGGCTGCATGCAGATCGGCCGCAGCGACCTTGGTGCGGTCCTGAAGTCCGAGATCCAGCGGCTCGCCGGCGGATCGCCTCTCGACAAGGAGGCGGTGCGAAAGCACGAACTCGCCTGCCTGCGGATGGCGTCCGACTGCATGGAATTGGCAGGCGACGTCCAGAGCCCGGATATGCAGCGGCACTTCCTTGAATTGGCCAGACAGTTGACTGCAGCGGCGGAGCCGATCGCAACAACCACACTCACCATTCCAACCTGAAGACTGTCCGCTTACCGCTTGCGCTGTGTGGTGTCTCCCTGGACCGCGGTGTAGGGTGGCGTCAGGAATGCATCGAACCGCTCCTTAACGATGGCATAGCACTCGCAGGATGCCTTTTCGAGGCCGGCGCGATCCACGATCTGAATTCGCCCACGCCGGTAGCTGATCAGCCCCGCCGTCTGCAGCGCCTGCGCGGCCACGGTCACCGACTTGCGATTGGCGCCGAGCATCTCCGACAGGAATTCGTGGGTGTAGGGCAAGGCTTCTCCCTCAGCTCGGTCGTGCATCATCAAGAGCCAGCGGCACATTCGCTCTTCCGTGCTGTGCAGCGCATTGCACGCGACGGTCTGCTGCACCTGCGACAGCAGCGTTTCGGAGTAGCTGACGAACAGGTTGCGGACGTGCTCTCTGCTCTTGAACTCCGCTTGTAGCAGTTCGATCGGACAGCGGACCATGCCGCCTTCGAGTTGCACGAGGCACCGGTTGAATGAGACCCGGCTGTACATGGCAGCGAACAGGCCGAACGCGCCCTCGCGACCAATGTTGGCGGTCTCAATCGCCGAGCCGTTCTCCAGCACGGTCAGCAGCGATAGCACTGAGCCTTCCGGAAAATAGGCGTGCTTGAGCAGCCCACCGGCATCGCAAACCACGGCGCCCAACTTGAACTCGACCGGCTCGAGATGGGGATCAATGCGCTTGCGGCTGGAAGCCTCCAGCGCGCCAAGCAACCGGTTGCCTCGCGGCTCAATTATTCCATGCGTCGGCATTCGATCCGATCTGTCTGCATCGCAGGGTACTCCTACACAGCCGGCAGACACTGTATAAAATTGACCACACGGCCGCCGGCCGGCTAGCCTTTGTGGATCTGCGGCGTGTCGTGAAGAACAGCGTTCAGAAGCGAGTTATGGACCTCGATCTTGCCATTATAGCTGATCAACCCGAGCTTGCGGAATTTGTTCATGAAGAAGCTCACGCGCGACCGGGTGGTGCCGATCATCTCAGCCAACGTTTCCTGGCTGACATGGGCCTTGATCGGCTGCAGGTTGTCGTCTTTGCCAAAGTTCGCCAAACGCAGCAGAAGCCGCGCCAGCCGCTTCTCGCTCGAATTGAAAAGTTGATCGATCAAGTCCTCTTCAATTCGGCTGTTGCGCGACAGCAGATACGACATGAAGAGTTCGGAGAATTTCGGTTCTTTCTCAAGTGCTGCGAGCATCGCTTTCTTCGTGATGACGGTGATCACACAATCTTCCAGCGCGGTGGTTGTGGAGATCCGTAGCGGGTGCCCGTTCAGGCAGCCTTCGCCGAAGAACTGCCCGGGCTCGAAGATCCCGACCACCGCTTCCTTGCCCTGCTCGGACAGCACGACAACCTTGACCCTGCCTTTTTGAATGTAAAAGACCGTGTCTGCCGCGTCTCCCTGTGAGAATACAGTCTCGTTCTTGCGGAAGGTCGACACGGTTTTTCCCTTTCCAACCTTTGCGAGGAAGGCCTGAGGGTCAAAGTCATTCGCTGCGGTCTTTGCCAACCCTCGCCTCCCCGTGGCCGTCCCTCAGCTCGCGATCGGATTTCCAGCCATCACAATTATGATGTCTGGTAGCGGACATAAGCTTGATTTGAGTCAAACGGATTTGGCTGCGCCGTCGTAGGTTATTTTGACCGCGCGAGCCGCGGATTCTTGGTATCCGCACAGATCAACCAACGGCTCAAATGCTTCACCGAAACATCCATGAGCCAGCTCCGCCGCCGTCACAAAGAGACCCATCTCGTCGATCGCATAGGGTGGCTTAGGGCGGCGGTGCTTGGAGCTAACGACGGAATTATATCGACCGCGAGCCTGATTGTCGGCGTAGCCGCAGCGGCCGCAAAGCAGAACGACGTCCTGATCGCTGGAGTCGCGGGACTGGTGGCTGGCGCCATGTCGATGGCCGCCGGCGAGTATGTGTCCGTGAGTTCGCAGTCCGACACCGAGAAGGCGGATCTCGCACGAGAACGGAGTGAACTGCGCAGCAACCCTGAGGCTGAACTTGAGGAGCTCGCCGAAATCTATGTCAAGCGCGGGGTCGACCTTGATCTTGCCCGGCAGGTAGCGGCGCAACTCACGAAGAAGGATGCACTCAGCGCCCATGCTCGCGACGAACTGGGCATTTCTCAGATGACCACCGCGCGGCCCGTCCAAGCAGCCCTCACGTCGGCCGTGACATTCTCCGTAGGTGCAGCGATGCCGTTGCTGATGGTCGTCGTATCACCCTCGACCATGCTGGTCCCGGTGACGTCGGCGGCATCGCTGGGGTTTCTCGCGTTTCTCGGCGCGCTCGGCGCGAAAGCAGGTGGTGCGGATATTTTTCGCGCGACCATCCGGGTGACGTTCTGGGGAGCATTGGCGCTGGGGATCACCGCCGGGATCGGAAAGCTGTTTGGTACGATACTCTAAAGATCACCTGATACTCTAAAGATCACCCTCATTCAGTCCCGCCAACGTGAATCTTCTGTCCGTTATTCCCTGCCCGCTCGCCGCACCGGCAAATATCGCGACCACGATCCCTACCTCAAGTTCCGGAACCTCCACGTCTTGAATGCGACAAAATATCGTACGAAATCAAAATCTTATGACCTTACAAAGAACCGATATGTAAGGAGCTGTGCCGTCCTTCGAGCAATTTTGGGTCTGGCGAAGGCGCCGGGAATCATCGAGTCTGGCTTTTCGCTCCCGGGACAAATCAATCCGTGCCAGCCGCCGCTACCTACCTCGAAACCCTCAATCCGGAGCAGCGGCGGGCCGTCGAGCATGGCGCGGCGGGCGCGCGTCCCTGTGCGCCGCTGCTGGTGATCGCCGGCGCCGGGTCCGGCAAGACCAACACCTTGGCCCATCGCGTCGCCCATCTGATCGTGGGCGGCGCCGATCCGAGGCGAATCCTGCTGATGACGTTCTCCCGCCGGGCGGCCTCCGAGATGACAAAACGGGTCGAGCGGATCGCCCGCAAGGTCATGGGCGACAAGGCCGGCGTCATGACGGACGCCCTCGCCTGGGCCGGAACCTTCCACGGCATCGGCGCGCGTATCCTGCGCGAATATTCCGACCGGATCGGTCTCGACCGGGCCTTTACGATCCACGACCGCGAAGACTCCGCCGATCTGATGAACCTGATCCGGCACGAAAAGGGCTTCTCCAGAACCGAGAACAGGTTTCCGGCCAAGGGCACCTGCCTTTCGATCTACTCGCGCTGCGTCAACGCCGAGACCGCGATCGAACAGGTTCTCGGCACGGCTTTTCCATGGTGCTCCGGATGGGCCGCCGAACTGAAGGAATTGTTCGCCGCCTATGTCGACGCCAAGCAGAAGCAGAACGTGCTCGATTACGACGACCTGCTGCTCTATTGGGCGCAGACCATGAGCGAGCCCGCGCTGGCCGCCGATATCGGCGGCCGTTTCGACCATGTCCTAGTCGACGAATATCAGGATACCAACCGGCTGCAATCGTCGATCCTGCTCGCGCTGAAGCCCGGCGGTCGCGGCCTCACCGTCGTCGGCGACGACGCGCAATCGATCTACTCGTTTCGCGCGGCGACGGTGCGCAACATCCTCGACTTCCCCAGCCAGTTCTCACCGCCCGCCAGCATCATCACGCTGGACCGCAACTACCGTTCGACGCAGGCCATCCTTACCGCAGCCAACGGCGTGATCGATCTGGCCAAAGAGCGCTTCACCAAGAACCTGTGGACCGATCGGGCCACCGGCGCCAAGCCGCAGCTCGTCAGCGTCCGCGACGAGGCCGACCAGGCTCGCTGCATCGTCGAACGCATCCTGGAGAACCGGGAATCCGGCGCGCTGCTGAAGCAGCAGGCGGTGCTGTTTCGCAGCTCCAGCCATAGCGGTCCGCTGGAGATCGAGCTGACCCGCCGCAACATTCCCTTCGTCAAATTCGGCGGCCTCAAGTTCCTCGATGCCGCTCATATCAAGGATATGCTAGCGCTGTTGCGCTTTGTCGAGAATCCGCGCGACCGCGTTGCCGGCTTCCGGCTCATGCACCTGATTCCGGGTGTTGGGCCGGCCTCGGCGCAACGCGTACTCGACCATATGGCCGGTGTTGCCGATCCTGTCGCCGCCCTTTCAACCGCCCCTGCTCCGCCTCGCGGCGGCGCCGATTGGAAAGCATTCGTCGGCACAATTATGGATCTTCACCACTCGAATTGGCCGGCCGATCTCGAACGAGCCCGCCTGTGGTACGAGCCGCATCTGGACCGAATCCATGAAGATGCCGACACCCGCCGCGCCGACCTGATCCAGCTTGAACAGATCGCAAGCGCATATCCATCCCGCGAACGCTTCCTCACCGAACTGACGCTCGATCCGCCTGATGCGACCAGCGACCAGGCCGGCATTCCCCTGCTCGACGAGGACTATTTGATCCTGTCGACGATCCACTCCGCCAAAGGGCAGGAATGGAAGTCGGTGTTCGTGCTCAACGTCGTCGACGGCTGCATGCCCTCGGACCTCGGCGCCGGCACGAGCGCGGAAATCGAGGAAGAACGCCGGTTGCTCTATGTTGCCATGACCCGCGCCAAGGACGACCTGCATCTGGTCGTGCCGCAGCGTTTCTTCACGCACGGCCAGCATGCGAAAGGCGACCGGCACGTCTATGCCGCCCGGACGCGTTTCATTCCTGATCGCCTGCTCGGTCTCTTCGACAAGACGGTCTGGCCGCTGGCGGCTGCCGCTACAGCGGCTCGCCCGGTGGGCCAAGGTCCGCGCATCGACGTCGGCGCCCGGATGCGTGGGATGTGGCGCTGACGCACCTACCGCCCTTTGAACCGCGGTTTGCGCCGCTCGAGAAATGCCGCGACGCCTTCCTTGTGATCCTCGCTGAAACTCGCCAGCGCGAACTGGTCGACGTCCATATGGCCAGCGAGATCGTCGAGCGCATGCGCCAGGCGATTGACGGTCAGCTTGGTCATGGCGACCGACAGCGGCGGCTGCGCCGCGACCTTGGCGGCCAGCGCCATCGCGGCATCAAAGGATTTGCCGGGATCGGCCACCTCCTCCACCAGGCCCCATTCGTAGGCCTCGGCCGCCGAGATGCGTTGGTCGGCCAGAATCACCGCCTGCTTGGTGCGGGCCGGTCCCATCAGATGCAGCATGCGCGGAATGCTCTGCCAGCTCATGTTCATGCCGAGCCCGATCTCGGGTACCCGCATGTGGGCGTCTCGCGCCATGACGCGAAAATCCAGCGCCACCGCCAGCGCGACGCCGCCACCAATACAAAAGCCTTCAATGGCGCCGATCGTGATCTGCTCCATCTCCTGCCAGGCGCGGGTCAGCCGCGGCCCCAGTTTCAGGTGCCGGCGCAGCGAGCCCATATCCATGGTCGCGCGCGACCGACCCTCGGAATCTTTCAGGTCAAATCCGGCGCTGAACGCCTTGGCGCCGCCGGTGAGCACCACGACCGAGGTTTCGCTGTCGTCCTCGAAACTGCGCGCGGCGTCGGTGAGCTGGCGCAGCGCCTCCGGCGACAGCGCATTGATGCCGTCGCCGCGATCGAACCGTATCACTGCGATGCGACCCTCGGGTCCGAGCCCCTTTTCGATTTTGACGAAATCGGCCAATTCAGCGCTCCCTGCCCGTTGTTTTTCTACGTTCTATTCCGGTCCGCGCATCATGGGAACGGGTGTTCGGGCCGCGACGATGGTATCCGGCCCCGTCCTGAAAAGCGGCCCTCTCGGCCTCGACATACCCATAATCTTGCGTATCTTGCCGGTATGAGCGGACATGACCACGACCATCACCACCACGATCACGACCATTCGGAATTGTCGGAGACCGAACTGCGGGTGCGCGCGCTGGAAACCATCCTGACCGAAAAAGGCTATATCGATCCGGCCGCGCTCGATGCCATTATCCAGGCCTATGAGACGAAGATCGGACCACATAATGGCGCGCAGGTCGTCGCCAAGGCCTGGACGGATCCGACTTTCAAGCGGGCCCTGCTGGAGGATGCCACCAAGGCAGTGAGTACGCTCGGCCATGTCAGCCGGGTCGGAGACCATCTCGTCGCCGTCGAGAACACACCACAGCGGCACAACATGGTCGTGTGCACGCTGTGCTCCTGCTATCCTTGGGAAATGCTCGGACTTCCCCCGGTCTGGTACAAGGCTTCGCCCTATCGCTCCCGGGCAGTCAAAGATCCGCGCGGCGTGCTCGCCGACTTCGGCGTGAGCCTGCCGAAAGATACCGAGATCCGCGTCTGGGATTCGACCGCGGAGACTCGCTTTCTGGTGCTGCCGATGCGCCCCGAAGGCACCGACGGGTGGAATGAGCAACAGCTCGCCGAGTTGGTGACGCGCGACTCGATGATCGGTACAGGCTTTCCGAAAACGCCGGGCGCGCCATCATGAACGGCGTGCATGACATGGGCGGCATGGATGGTTTCGGTAAGGTTGAGCCGGAGCCGAACGAGCCGATGTTTCATGCCGAGTGGGAAGCGCGTGTGCTGGCGATGGTGCGTGCGATGGGCGCGGCCGGCGCATTCAACATCGATACTTCGCGCTTTTATCGCGAGGCGCTGCCGCCGCACGTCTATCTCAGCAGTTCATACTACAAGAAATGGCTGCTCGGGCTTGAGGACCTTTTGCTCGACAAGGGATTCATAGCAGCCGACGATGTTGCTGCCGGCCACGCAGTGCAGCCGCCGAAACCGCTCAAGCGCGGCAAGTTCGGACTCGCCGATGTCGAACGCATCATGGTGCGCGGTAAGTTCGGGCGCGCCGCGCCTGCGCCGGCAAAATTCAAACCGGGAGATCGTGTGCGTGCGAAGAACATTCACCCGGTGACGCACACAAGGCTGCCGCGCTACGTGCGCGGCCATGTCGGCGTGGTCGAGCGCGACCATGGCTGTCATGTGTTTCCGGACACGGCCGCGATGGAGTCCGGCGAGAATCCGCAATGGCTCTACACCGTCGTGTTCGACGGCACCGAGCTATGGGGCGCGGACGCTGACCCCAGCGTCAAGATATCCATCGATGCATTCGAGGCATATCTGGAGCCGGCGTGATGGACGCAGCCGCGCATGCGACCGAGGCTGTGCCCGGGATTCCCCGCGATGACGACGGCCCGGTGTTTCGCGAGCCATGGGAGGCGCAGGCCTTTGCAATGGCGCTGACGCTGCATGAGCGTGGACTGTTCACCTGGACCGAATGGGCCGCAGCCCTCGCCGAAGAGATCAAGCGCGCCCACGCCAACGGAGATCCCGACACCGGTGAAACCTATTACCGGCATTGGCTGGCGACGCTGGAGCACCTCGTGTCAGAGAAAGGCGTCGCGACATCCGAAATCCTGCACCGGTACCGCGATGCCTGGGATCACGCCGCCGACCGCACGCCACATGGTTCGCCGATCGTGCTGAGGCCGGAGGATTTTGGGTAGCGGCGCTATCAAAAGTTCGTCGTTCCCCGGACCCTGCGCAGCGCGTCCGGGACGCGGAAGTGCGTCCGACTTTAACCCCCCGCATATTCCCGCCAACCCTTCGCCCGCAATGCGCACGCCGGGCACTCGCCGCAACCATATCCCCAGTCATGCCGCGCGCCACGTTCGCCGAGATAGCAGGTGTGGGAGTGCTCGCGGATCAGGTCCACCAGCCCTGCCCCGCCGAGTTCGTGCGCGAGTTTCCATGTGGCGGCCTTGTCCAGCCACATCAGCGGCGTGTGCAGTTCGAACTGCTTCGCCATGCCGAGATTGAGCGCGGTTTGCAACGCCTTGATGGTCTCGTCGCGGCAATCCGGGTAACCGGAATAGTCCGTCTCGCACATCCCTCCGATGAGGTGCGTGATACCGCGCCGGTAAGCCAGCGCGGCGGCAAAGGTCAGGAACACAAGGTTGCGGCCTGGCACGAAAGTATTAGGCAAGCCGTCCTCGCCCATGGCGATCGCGACGTCGCTCGTAAGTGCCGTATCGGAAATCTCGGCCAGAGTGGGAATGTCGAGCGTATGGCTCTCGCCAAGCCTGGCCGCCCAATCCGGCCGCAACGACCGGATGCCCGCCAGCAATCGATGGCGGCACTCGAGTTCGATGGAATGCCGCTGCCCGTAGTTGAAGCCGAGCATTTCAACGTGCGCAAATCGCTGCAGGGCCCACGCCAGGCAGGTGGTGGAATCCTGTCCGCCCGAGAATAATACCAGCGCGGTCTCGCCTTGGAATTGATCGTTCATGGGCTGCCCTTAGCACTCATCGATCCACGCGCCAATCGGTGGAAATCGTACCGTTTCGGCTTGTTACGCTGGGATCGACGGGGTTCTTGCGGCATAAAGGCTGATCCTCTTTCCGGCTCGGAGCGCATGACCCCTTCCCGCGATATTTCACGCTTGATCGAGATCATGGCGACGTTGCGAACGCCCGTCAGCGGCTGCCCCTGGGACCTCGAACAAAACTTCGCGACTATTGCGCCCTACACCATCGAGGAAGCTTACGAAGTCGCCGACGCCATCGTGCGCGGCGATCTCGATGATCTGCGCGACGAACTCGGCGATCTCCTGCTCCAGGTGGTGTTCCATGCCCGCATGGCCGAGGAACAGCATGCGTTTGCGTTCGGCGACGTGGTCGAGGCGATCACGCGCAAGATGATCCGCCGCCATCCGCATGTCTTCGCCGACAAGGACGGCAAACTGACGCCGTCGGACGTCAAGGGGGTCTGGGACCGCATCAAGGCCGAAGAGAAAGCCGAACGCGCCGCGCGGCGGCCGCCGGAACAAACCGAACTCACGTCGCTGCTGTCGAGCGTCAAGGCGGGACAGCCGGCGCTGACGCAGGCGATGGAATTGCAGCGCAAGGCCTCGACCGTCGGCTTCGACTGGAACGACCCGCGCGCGGTGCTGCACAAGATCCGCGAGGAAGCCGACGAGATCGAAGCCGCACTCGACCGCGGCGACGCCACAGAGCTTGCCGACGAAACCGGCGACTTGCTGTTCGCGCTGGTCAATCTGGCGCGGCATGTCGGCGCCGATCCGGAGACGGCGCTACGTGGCACCAACGCCAAATTCGAGCGCCGCTTTGGCTACATCGAGCGCATGTTAGCGTCGCAAGGGCGTTCGTTGGAGAGCGCGTCGCTCGCCGAGATGGACGCGCTGTGGAACGAGGCGAAGGGGAAGGAATAACCCACTCGTCTTTCCTGCTTTCGCAGAGGCGACCGTCACATCGCGTGCGGCACGGCATCAAACCGCGAGACCACGATGTCGCGCTTGGTTTCATCGACGCGCACGGTCATGTCGAACCGGCCGTCATGCAGCTCCTTGTTGAGCACTTCGGAATTGCGATGCAGCCAGCTGATGCCGGCGCCGTCGGAGGCGTCAATCGAAAGGTCGAGTGTCGCGCGCGTTGCGGCCAGCCGGTCCTCGATTGCGGCGAGCAGCGCGTCGATCCCCTCGCCGGTCTCGGCCGAAACCAGGAAACACGGCCGCTCCGGCGGACGGCGGGCGGCGATATTTTTCAAGTTTTCGCGCTCCTCCAGATCGAAGCGGTCGATCTTGTTCCAGACTTCGAGAATGCGCTGCCCGGCATCCGGATCGATCCCGAGCTGACGCAGGACGGTGTCGACATCGCGCTGCTGCGCATCGGCGTCTTCGTGCGAGATATCGCGGACGTGCAGGATGACGTCGGCCTCCAGCACTTCCTCCAGCGTGGCGCGGAACGCGGCCACCAGTTGCGTCGGCAGGTTGGAGATGAAGCCGACAGTGTCCGACAGCATCGCCTTGCCACCATGCGGCAGGTTGAGCGCGCGCAGTGTGGGGTCCAGTGTCGCAAAGAGCATGTCGGCGGCCTGCACGTCGGCGCGGGTCAGGCGATTGAACAGCGTTGACTTGCCGGCATTGGTGTAACCGACCAGCGCCACCACGCGATACGGCACCCGCTGCCGGCCGGCGCGGTGCAGCCGCCGCGTCGCCTGTACCTTCTTGATTTCGTTCTCCAGCCGCGTGATGCGATCGCCGATCAAACGGCGATCGGCCTCGATCTGGGTTTCGCCGGGCCCGCCCATGAATCCAAAACCGCCGCGCTGGCGTTCCAGATGGGTCCAGGACCGCACCAGGCGGCTGCGCTGATAATTGAGATGCGCCAGTTCGACCTGCAGCGCGCCCTCCTTGGTCTTGGCACGGCGGCCGAAGATTTCGAGGATCAGGCCGGTGCGGTCGAGCACCTTGGTGTTCCAGGCTTTCTCCAGATTGCGCTGCTGGATCGGAGACAGCGCACAATCCATCACCACCAGTTCGATGTCATGCCCGGTGATGAGCCCGACGATCTCCTCGACCTTGCCCTTGCCGAGATAGGTGGCGGGCCGGATCTGGCTGACCGGCGCGATCAAGGCATCGGCGATGGTCAGGTCGATGGCACGCGCCAGACCCACAGCCTCCTCCAGCCGCGCCTCGGAATCGCGTACGGCACGGCTATCCGTTTGCGCCTCGGGGTCACCGCGGCGCACACGCAAATAGGGGCCGATGACGATCACCCGCCCGGTATCTTTACCTTCTGCCGGCCGCGGACGGTCGGCCCCCCCTTCAAGATTTCGGGGTTCCAATCAGATCACTCTCAAGCCGGAGCATCCTCGCCGCCTTCGAACAGTTGGATCGGAGCACCCGGCATGATGGTCGAGATCGCATGCTTGTAGACAAGCTGCGAATGACCGTCGCGCCGGAGCAGCAAACAGAAATTGTCGAACCACGTGACAATGCCCTGCAACTTTACTCCATTGACCAGAAAGATCGTTAGTGGCGTTTTGGTTTTGCGAACGTGATTAAGGAAGGTGTCTTGTAGATTTTGTGCGCGGTCTGCCGCCATTGTTTTTGTCCCGCATTCTTTGTTTGCTTCTTTTTATTGAACCAGTCGCGGCCCTCTTGAGGAGCGTCTCCCGGTTGCCGGCTTCCCCTGAGATCCCCCTCCGAGGGCTCGGCGGTATGATTAGAGGGCAGGCGCGCTTTTTAGGCAAGCCAGTTCACGCGCCGGAGAGACCGGACGGAAGCGCATTTCTGCATAACCGCACCGAAATCAGCGAAATTTCCAAGCAAATGCATCGAACGATTCGTCCCCACGTGCCTAACCAACGCCGAGTGCCTTGAGCTTGCGATGCAGCGCCGAGCGTTCCATGCCGACGAATTCCGCTGTGCGAGAGATATTTCCCGAGAATCTGCTGATCTGGGCGATCAGATAGTCGCGCTCGAACACCTCGCGCGCCTCGCGCAGTGGCAAGCCCATGATGTGTTCGCCGTTGTTGCTGGTCGGCATCGCCGGCACCATGGAGCCTACGTCCTGCGGCAACATGTCCGCCGTGATGATGACCTCCGGACCGCCGCTTGCGAGGATCATCACCCGCTCGACATTGTTACGGAGTTGCCGGACATTTCCCGGCCAGACATGGGACTGCAATACCGCCATCGCATCCTGGCCGATCTGGCGTTTCGGCAGACCTGTCGCAACCGAGATCTGGTCCATGAAATAATCGATCAATTCAGGAATGTCCTCGCGGCGCTCCGATAGTGGCGGTACCCGGATCGGCACCACCGAGAGCCGATGATAGAGATCCTCGCGGAACCGCCCTTCCGCGATCTCCTCTTCCAGGTTGCGCGCGGTCGAGGAAATAATACGGACATCGACATTGACCTTGGTGGTGCCGCCGGATCGCTGGAAGGTCTGATCGACCAGCACCCGCAGGATCTTGTTCTGGGTTTCCCGCGGCATGTCGCCGATTTCGTCGATGAAGAGCGTGCCACCATGGGCTTCCTCGAGAGCGCCCGGTTTGCGCTGATGCTCGCCATTGGACTGCTCGATACCGAACAGTTCGACTTCCATGCGTTCCGGCGTGATCGCCGCGGCATTGATGACGACGAATGGCCCTTCGGCGCGCGCCGAGGCGTTATGCAGCGTGCGCGCCGCCAATTCCTTGCCGGCGCCGGAGGGGCCGACGATCAGGATGCGGCTATTGGCCTTGGCGGCCCGTTCAATGGTCTGGCGCAACTGGTTCATGCAGGCGGAACGTCCGGTCAGAACGCTTGCTGCCGGTGCGAGTTGCTTGAGTTCCTTCACTTCGCGCTTCAGGCGCGAGGTTTCCAGCGCCCGCGTCGCCACCAGGATCAGCCGGTCGGACTTGAAGGGCTTTTCGATAAAGTCGTAGGCGCCGCGCTTGATCGCCGCGACCGCGGTTTCAATGTTGCCATGACCGGAGATCATGACCACAGGAACGTCGGCATGGTCTTTTTTTATGGCCTCCAGCAACTGCAAGCCATCGAGCTTGCTGCCCTGCAGCCAGATGTCCAGGAACACCAGATGGGGCCGGCGATTGGCAATCTCCGTCAGCGCCGAATCGCTGTCGCGTGCGGTCCTTGTGGTGAATCCCTCATCTTCAAGGATGCCCGCAACCAGATCCCGGATATCTGCTTCGTCATCGACAATCAGAATGTCATTTGCCATGGGTCGCGCCTGTCTCGTCAGTGGCCTGTTGCGGCTGCGGTTTTTGTTTCGTCATTAGTCGTTTCTGCGGGCAGATTGGTTGCAGATGCCGGTTGCTTTATTTCCGATCCCGGATCCTTTGCGTCGGCTTTCGGTGCATGGCCCGAGATCGCAAACCGCAGCCGCATCCAGGCTCCGCGTTGGCCCGGCCGGATATCGGCAGCATCGTTCAGTTCGATCCGGCCGCCATGGTCTTCCAGGACGCGCCCGACGATCGCCAGACCAAGCCCGGTGCCCTTTTCGCGCGTCGTCACATACGGTTCGAGCAGACGCGCCCGGCTTACCTTCGGCAGGCCGATGCCATTATCGATGACGTCGATTACGATATCGTCGTTGTCGCGCGCTGCGATGACCTCGATACGGCCCTTCCCCAACTCCTCCGGCGGAACCGCCTCGATGGCCTCGGTCGCGTTCTTGATGATGTTGGTCAGGGCCTGCGAGATCAACCGGCGGTCGAACTGCGCCCGCATCGGATCTTCCTTGATATCGGCCTCGATCTCGAGTTCGGGATGTCCGACGCGCATCAGGAACACGGCCTGCCGCACCGTATCGGCGACGTCCTCGCCTTCGATCACGGGTTTCGGCATCCGCGCGAAGCGCGAGAATTCATCTACCATCCGCCTGATATCATCGACCTGCCGTACAATCGTGTCGGTGCATTGTTCGAAAACCGCCTTGTCCTCGGTGATGACCTTGCCGAATTTGCGGCGGATGCGCTCGGCCGAAAGCTGGATCGGCGTCAACGGGTTCTTGATTTCATGCGCGATGCGCCGGGCGACGTCGGCCCATGCCGAGGTGCGCTGCGCGGAAACCAGTTCGGTGATGTCATCCAGCGTGATGATATAGCTGTCGCGCGAATGACTGGTTTGTTCGGCACTGACGCGGACCGAAAGATTGCGCTCGCGGCCGTCGCGATTGATGGTGATTTGGCCCTGTACCAACCGTTGCGTGCCCTCCCGTGCGGTCTTCATCATATCGTCGAGTTCAGGCAGCACATCCGACAGCGGGTGACCCAGCGTTTCCGATTCGGCATGACCAATGAGCTTTTCGGCGGAGCGATTGAGAATGCCGATGCTGCCCGAAGCGTCGACGCCGATGATGCCCGCGCTCGCCGACGATAGCACCGCCTCGATGAAACGGCGGCGGCTGTCGATAAGATCGCTGGCATTGACCAGTTCATCGCGTTGGGTACGCAACTCCTGTGTCATCTTGTTGAAGGTCTCGCCGAGTTGCGCGAGATCACCTTCCGATTTGTGGACCGGCACCTGCACATGCAGATCGCCGGTCGAGACGATGTTGGCGGCGCTCATCAACCGCCTGATCGGGGCAACCAGCCAGTTCGCAAAGTTCAACCCGATGAGGATGGAGGCCATCAGGATGGTCAGCGCGATCACGGCAAACATCAGCGCGAAATTCACCTGAATGCCGAGCCTGCGCGATTCGAGTTCGGCATATTCGGCGACGGTGGCTTCGGTTTGACTGAGTTGCGCGACCACGCTTGGATCGAGCAGGCGCGCTACGTAAAGGAAGGTGTCGTTGAACCCACGAAGTCGGATGATCGCCGCCACGTAGTTTTCAGGAAACACCGAGATTTGAGGTTCAGTTTCGTTGACACCGCGCAGGATCTCCGGTGTCGGCATCGCATAGGTCCGTTGAACGCCGGTTCGCGCCGTCTCCAGGATGTTGCAGTCCTTGTCGATCAGCATTGCGCCGGGCAAATTGCGCGAAGTGGCGCTTGCCGTGAGAAACTCCAGAAACGATTTGCGATCCTGGTCGTATAATGGCCGGGCGCGGGCAATATCGCTCGCCATTCCCAGGATGTCGCCACCGATAAGCTGTGCGTGTTCGTATGTGTAGGCGCGGGCAATGCTCAGCGAGTTCTGAATTGTCGCGCGCGTCGGTCCCGAAAACAACCGGTCCAGCCCGCGATCGATGGTCACATTGGCGACGATCGCCACCAGCACGGCCGGCAGCACCGCTATGATGGAGAACAGACTGACGATCTGGATGTGCAGCCGCGCTGCCGCCCTTCCACGGCGCCGAGCCTGCATCACCTGCCAGACTTCGCGGATGATGATACCGACCAGCACCAGGATGATGGCCGCATTGATCAGGATGAAGGAAATGACAATGATGCGGGTCGGCTCGATCGGGGTCAGGCCGGTGAGCACCACGAAGGTAAGAAACGCCGATAGCAGGGCCAGGACGACCGCGAACGGCGCCAGCAGCTTCCGCAGGGTCCAGCCCTGGGATGCTTCCGCGAATGACGGGTCGAACGATGGAGCCGAGGTGTCTACGCTGGTCATTCCGGCAATGGGTGAGCTGAAGATCTAGGATCCGCCTGCCGCGGACTGATGCATTCATATCACAATGTTGCCGAATTACGACAATTCCGCGGCAGCTCTGCTGCCAGAGCGCGCAATCCACCGCTGGTTCCCGCCACGATAGGCCCGATTCGGGCGCGATATCTTAAAAGTTCTAATTGCCGCTTCGGTAAACCTGAATGTCTAGATCCCTGATCTTCTTGCGCAGCGTATTACGGTTAAGCCCAAGCAGATCGGCCGCGCGGATCTGATTGCCCCTCGTCGCGGCCAGTGCGGCGGTGAGCAGCGGCACCTCGATCTCCTTGAGGATGCGGTGATAGAGGCCGGGCGGCGGTACCCCGTTGGGGAAGCCCGAGAAGTGCGAGGACAAATAGGCTTCCACCGCACCACCGAGATTGTCGACGCCATGGTGCACGCTGCCGCCCGAGGTGACGGCGGGCGGCGCCAGTTCGCCGTCGATGACCGATCCCGTAATCACGTCCTGCGGATACAAGGCCGCGAGCCGGCGCGCCAGATTTTCGAGTTCGCGCACGTTGCCGGGCCAGCGGTGCTGCTTGAGACGCTCCAGCGCCAGCGTATCAAGCTTTTTCGGCGGCAGTCCATCCTTCTCGGCCAGCGAGAAAAAGTGCCGGATCAGATCGGGCAGATCCTCGATCCGCTCGCGCAGCGGCGGCAGCCGCAGCGGCACCACGTTCAGGCGGAAGAACAGATCCTCCCGGAACAGCCCCTGCTGGATCAGGATACGCAGATCCTTGTTGCTTGCAGCCACGATGCGCACATCGGTCTTGATTGGCGTCCGGCCGCCGACGGTGGTGTATTCGCCCTGCTGGAGTACGCGCAGCAAACGCGTCTGCGCCTCCATCGGCATATCGCCGATCTCATCGAGAAACAGCGTTCCGCCCTCGGCCTGTTCGAACCGGCCCGAGGCGCGGGTGTTGGCACCGGTGAACGCGCCGCGCTCATGGCCGAACAGTTCCGACTCGATAAGATCGCGCGGGATGGCCGCCATGTTGACGGCGACAAAGGGGCCGTTGCGCCGTTTGCCGTAGTCGTGCAGCGCGCGCGCCACCAATTCCTTGCCGGTGCCGGACTCGCCTGAAATCATCACGGTAAGGTCGGTCTGCATCAGCCGCGCCAGCACACGGTAGATTTCCTGCATCGCGGGCGAGCGGCCGACCAGCGGGATCGAATCGAACTCGCCTTCGTCGGCCGCATGGGCCACCCGCTCCTTCGGCTCCGCCAAAGCGCGGCCGACAATGGTGATCAGTTCCTTCAGGTCGAAAGGTTTCGGTAGATATTCATACGCGCCGCGCTCCGACGCGCGGATCGCCGTCATGAAGGTGTTTTGGGCGCTCATCACGATGACCGGCAGATTGGGCCGCATCTTCTTGATCCGCGGCAACAGGTCGAACGCGTTCTCGTCCGGCATCACCACGTCGGTGATGACCAGATCGCCCTCGCCCTGGCTTACCCAGCGCCACAGCGTCGCCGCGTTTCCAGTCAGTCGCACCTCATATCCGGCGCGCGAGAGCGCCTGATTCAGAACCGTGCGGATGGCGGTGTCGTCATCCGCGACAAGTATGCTACCTGCGGGCATTGCTTTTCCTCATCTTGCATCCTGTGAGGCATGCGACGGCGTACCCGGAACGTCATCGCGATTGCTTTGGTCGAAGTGTTTGGTGGTGTTGAACATCGGCAGCAGCACCCTGAACGTGGTCTTGCGCGGCTGGGATTCGCATTCGATGATGCCCCCGTGATCGCCGACAATCTTGGCGACCAGTGCAAGACCCAGGCCGCTGCCGGTCTGCTTGGTCGTGACAAAGGGATCGAACAGGTTTGGAAGCAGGTCTTCGGGAACGCCGGAACCGTTGTCCTTGACGCAGAACTCGAGCGGCAGCGAGACCCGTGATTTCTTCCCCGGCACCGACAGGCGAACACCGGGACGGAACGCGGTGGTGAGCTGAATTTCCGCGTCGCTGCCAAGATCGGCGACGGCCTCGGCGGCGTTCTTCACCAGGTTGAGAAACACCTGGATCAACTGGTCCTGATTGGCCAATACCGGCGGCAGCGACGGATCGTAGTCTTCGACGAAGCGGATATTACGGGCAAAGCCCGATTGGGCGAGCCGCTTGACGTGATCGAGCACCGAATGAATGTTGACCGGACCGCGCGCCACCGGCCGGTCGTCGCCGAACACTTCCATGCGATCGACCAGGGTGACAATGCGGTCCGCCTCATCACAGATCAGCCGCGTCAGCATGCGGTCTTCCGATGATGCGGCCTGTTCGAGCAGTTGCGCCGCGCCGCGGATGCCGGACAGCGGATTCTTGATTTCATGCGCGAGCATTGCCGCCAGCGCGATCACCGAACGCGCCGCACTTCGATGCGTCAATTGCCGGTCCATCTTGTCGGCGATGGTGCGCTCCTGCAGCATCACCACGATATGGCCCGGCCGCTCGGTGAGCGGCGCGACATGGAGATCGACCTGGCGATCGCCGCCGATCCGCGGCGTGCCCAGGTCGACTTTGTACTCGTTGACCGGCGATCCGCTGGAGCGCACCTGGTCGATCAGCGCCAGCAGCGGACTGCCGAACGGCACCAGTTCCTTCAGCGACTGCCGCTGCAGGAATTGCGCGGAAATCTCGAAGAATGATTCCGCCGCCATGTTCGCATCGACGATCTTGCCATCGGGCGCCACCAGCAATACCGGATTGGGCAGCGCGTTGAGGATGGCTTCGCCATCGGATGGCGGCGGACGGCGATGTTCTGCGGCTGAACTCATGCTGCAGCGCTCCATGCAAAGTCGTCGAACGCATCTTCAAGGGATCGATGTACGCGGTGCGGATTGTCAGATGTCAGGATCTTTTGCCGCCAGTTCTTGAGCGTATCCACCGGTGCGCGGCTGCATTGGGCCGCGGTCTCCAGCGCCCAGCCGAGATGCTTGCGCGCATGACGCAACCCGATGCGCAATCCATAATGGCTGCAGACGTCATCATAGAGCGCACGGATATAATTGTGCTGTTCGGTCAGCGATGGGATGGATTCGACGATACCGGTCTCGAGGCGGCGTCCGATCTGGCCGGGCAGCCACGGCTGACCCTGCGCGCCACGGCCAACCATGACGGCGTCGGCGCCGGATGTTTCAAGCGCGGCCACGGCCTTCTCGAACGAGGTAATGTCGCCGTTGACGACCAGCGGAATGCCGATCGCGCGCTTCACCGCGCGCACCGCGGTCCAATCGGCTTCGCCCTTGTAGAACTGGCAGCGCGTCCGGCCATGCACCGTGATCAGTTGCACGCCCGCGGCTTCCGCGCGGCGCGCCAATTCCGGCGCGTTCAGCGAGCGGTCGTCCCAGCCGAGCCGCATCTTCAGCGTCACCGGCACCTTCACGGCGGCAATCGTCGCCTCGATCAGCTTCAGCGCGTGATCGAGATCGCGCATCAACGCCGAGCCGGACTGGCCGCCGGTGACGTGGCGGGCTGGACAGCCCATGTTGATATCGATGATATCGGCACCGGCCGCTGCGGCGATCCGCGCGCCCTCCGCCATCCAGTTGGCCTCGCAGCCGGCAAGTTGGACGACATGCGGGCCGATGCCGGTTGCCTCGCAGCGCAGCCGCGACATCGGGCGGCCGTGGACGAGATCATCGCTGGCGGTCATCTCGGAAACTACCAGTCCGGCGCCGAGGGTCGCAGCCAGACGCCGAAAAGGAGCATCGGTAATGCCCGACATCGGGGCGAGAAGGACCCGGTTGGTGACCTCAATGTTGCCTATTCTCAAAGGCTTAGCGGGTGAAGATTCCGGGCCGGTCACGAGCGTCTCGTTTTTCTGGCAGCTGCCTCATCGCGACTGCCGAGGCCATTTTGCGCACAAATCTTGTGCAGTCAAGCATCATGCCTACACTTTAGACAGTTCTGTCAATTGCGCAAGTGCACTGCAGCAAAATATGCTTTTCTCACAGTCATCCGGAATCAGTCTGTCTTCCCAGTCGCGGCGTGATAAGGGCTGTGCGCCAACCGGCCAACGTCTCGCATATCACGTCATATCACCTCCGAATCGTCAGTATTAAGTCAAATGCCCAAACCAGAACGGACTGCCGCCATCCTTGTCGCAGCCGGCCGCGGGCTTCGTGCCGGCGTGGGCGGACCCAAGCAGTATCGTTCGATCGGCGGGCAGACCGTGATCTTCCGCGCGATGGAGCCGTTCTGCCGCCATCCACAGGTTTTCGCGGTGCAGCCGGTTTTGAATCCCGACGACAACGCGATGTTCAACGAAGCGGTCAGCGCGTTGCGTCACGAGCCGCCCGCCATCGGCGGGGCGACGCGGCAGGCCTCGGTGCATGCCGGACTTGAAGCGCTTGCGAGTCAAAAACCCGATGTCGTTCTCATCCACGACGCCGCGCGGCCATTCGTCACGGCGGCGCTGATCTCGCGCGCGATCGAAGCGGCCGGCCGCACCGGCGCGGCCGTTCCTGCGATCCCGGTCACCGATACGATCAAGCTGATCGGCGACACCGGCAATGTCGAGGCGACGCCGGAGCGCGCGCGGCTGCGGATCGCGCAAACGCCGCAGGCCTTTCGTTTTGATGTGATTCTCGATGCCCATCGCCGCGCGGCGCGCGATGGCCGCAGCGATTTCACCGACGATGCCGCGCTGGCGGAATGGGCGGGATTGACGGTGGCAACTTTTGAGGGTGATCCTGCCAACATGAAACTCACGACACCGGAAGATTTCGTCCGCGAAGAAGCGCGTCTCGGCGCCATGCTCGGCGATGTCAGGACCGGCACCGGCTACGACGTTCATGCCTTCGGCGACGGCGATCATCTGATGATCTGCGGCGTCCGCGTGCCGCACTCCAAAGGTTTTCTCGCCCATTCCGACGGCGATGTCGGTCTCCATGCGCTGGTCGATGCCATCCTCGGCGCGCTGGCGGACGGCGATATCGGCTCGCATTTTCCGCCAAGCGATCCGCAATGGAAGGGCGCCTCCTCCGACCGCTTCCTGAAATACGCCGTCGATCGCGTTACCGCGCGCGGCGGCCGCATCGCCAACCTCGAGGTGACGATGATCTGCGAACGGCCCAAGATCGGACCGTTGCGCGATACCATGCGCGCGCGGATCGCCGAGATCACGGGTCTCAACGTCTCGCGCATCGCGGTAAAGGCGACCACCAGCGAACGGCTCGGATTCACCGGCCGCGAGGAAGGCATTGCCGCCACCGCCAGCGCCACCATTCGCCTGCCCTGGGACGACAAAGGCTGGAGCGAATGACATGAGCGGCAGCGACGCCCGCGCCCTCTCCCGCTCGCTGCTCGACCTTTGCCGGATGCGCAAGCTCACGATTGCGACCGCGGAATCCTGCACCGGCGGCCTGGTCGCCGGCGCACTGACCGATGTCCCCGGCTCGTCTGATGTCATCGACCGCGGTTTTGTCACTTATTCCAACGAGGCCAAGCGCGCGATGCTCGGCGTCAAGGCCACCACGCTCGCGACCTTCGGCGCGGTCAGCAAGGAGACCGCGACCGCGATGGCGATCGGCGCGCTGGAGAAAGCCGGCGTCGATCTCGCCGTCTCCATCACCGGCATTGCCGGTCCCGGCGGCGCGACGCCGGGCAAGCCGGTGGGACTGGTGCATTTCGCCGTTGCCGCCCGCGACGGGCGAATACTTCATCGCGAATGCCGCTTCGGCGCCATCGGCCGCAGCGCGGTGCGCCAGCGCTCCGTGGTCGAAGCCCTGCGCATGCTGCTGGAACTGGCACGCGGCCCGCAGGTTCCGGCAAAACCGCTCCGCGAGGCCGCCAGCCGGCTGCGACCAC
>LNAP01002169.1_pt1 | contig 35761 bp, 39 predicted proteins | sample 602601 | NCBI WGS metagenome assembly LNAP01 (sample SAMN02440304, study PRJNA202911) | soil metagenome | biome: Subtropical and temperate rainforests or woodlands; isolation source: soil samples (1 kg each in a 20% v/v slurry with milli Q water) were... ... | reverse complement strand
GAAATGAACTGCAACGGTAACGTTGACGGGGTTAGGTGGTGGATAGCTGCTACGTTCATAGGATCACCAAGTACTGTTTTTATATACAGTAAACGAGTGGAGGCAATCCCACCAGTGGTTGGCCGACCGAAGGAGTAGGGCAACGACATTACTTTTACGTACGTACGTACGCATGTGTATACTATGCATCTCAGCAGACAAAGGAAGACACATGGCAAAGTTTGACGGATCAATAGGCGACAATTTACCAGACCTCATGGCGGACTCACCTTTAGGAGTAGGCTTCGCGATAACTGCTGCCAAAGCGCTTGAAAAAAGAATAGCGACGGTAGCGCGTACTTTACCAATACTGCATAACGCTGCTTCGAATCGTATTCGGTACATTTTACATTTCAGTGATAATACTCAGATAACGCACTTTGAAGACCTTGCATCGCAGTCGTGGGCAAACGTTATCAGCGCTGGTCATGAGAATGTAACGACGATCACGAACTTGGATACCCCGCAGGATTACAAAGCTATATATATCCTCCGTGTAGGACTTGCAGAAGATGAGCCATTTTTAGAAGAGTGTGCTTTTTTCTGCGAGCAGCCTGCGCTAAATCTCAGCGCTGGTTGCTCCGAATATGCATTACGTTATGCGATCAAAGGCGGAGACTTTGGTAAAATTTTAATTGGTTTGTCCCCTTGCGGAAATAACTTTGTATGAAAATGATCAATATTGAAACTTTAAAAGTTTTCATGGATGCAGCGGAAGACGCGCACAACCAGTATTTGAACCAGCCCAAGCTTCTGGGTGATAAACCTCTTACAGGAGGGGAGTTAGAGGACTACAACCGGCAGAGCTCTGAACTTTTGGAATCGTATAACGATGCCTGTAGAGCTCTGTTTACAGCCCTTTCGGTCGTGGCAAAAAAGGAGTCCTAAATGGTCACTCAACCCGAGTACCAGGTAGTGGTGGAAAAGTTGAATACCGCTGGATTCGACGTGCCTTTCAATGCTTCCCGGGGTGATCTGCTGGTGATGCTTCAGGACATTCGTCGCGTAGATCAACGGCATGAGGAGTTCGTTGATGAATTGCGCGAATTCATGGAGATTGGCGGCCGGCGTGATGACCAGCTTTTTGCACGCTGGCTTGAAACCGCCCGTAGCAGGTTAATGACGTTGAGTAATAGTTCACCTGAGATAGACACAGAAGAGCATCCAGGGTGGTTCTACGAACGGTTCGAGGCAGGGGTCGACGCAGGATGTGCCGCTGATGAATGGGCAACTTCTCAGGCGAGTAACCAACGGGGCCGAGCGCTATCGTCGCCGGTCCTCCTTAAGGGTTGCAGTCTGAGTGGAGAGTAGGTTGTTGGTGTACGGCGCTGCATTGTCTCAAGCACATATGGCATTAGTTTCAAAAGAACGTATGACTGTTGATTGGAAGCTCATTGATTTGCCCAGGTGGTACGACTGCAAATTGGGTCGGATGAGCGATCAGGCTTTGGCTGATGCTGTTGGTACCACAAAGGGACGCATTCGACGGCGGCGGCTCGCGTTCGGTTTTGAGGCTTTCAGCGTCGATCAGCTGATTGCGCCTTACCGCTATTTGCTGGGTGTCGAATCGGATACGCATGTCGCCCGTTTGTGTGGTGCATCGCTATTCAGCGTCACTGCCTATCGTGAGGCCCAAGGAATAGCGCCAAGACCTAGACGTGTCCTCCTTCCTCGAAAGCCGCGGATCCCGGCAAGTCATCCAGCCGCACCCTACAAGGTGTTACTCGGTCTGGTACCCGACGAAGACATTGCAAAACTTGCAGGCGTGCCGGTAGCGACCATCACAGTATTGCGCGAGGCATTCGGTCTTCAAGAGGCTGCGCCGTTGCCCGAACAGGTCAAACCCACGCCCATTCCGAACTACATAGGCCCTTGGCTAGGATTTGAATCACTGATTGGCACGATGTCAGCAGCGAAGATCAGCCGTGCCGTAGGTGTGCCGTTCACCGTTGTGGAACGCCGGCAGGAGTTCCTCGGCGTCACTCCATACCGGCGTACTTCGCGCCTGGAGCGCTACTCGCATTTGCTGGGCGTTGTTTCAAACGGCGTGCTGGGAAAGCTGGCAGGTGTATCACCGTCCCGAGTCGCGGACTACCGTGCACAGAAGGCGTCAGAGCGTGAATCCTCATAAAAAGTGGTGATGTAGTGCGCCGCGGATTCCTCAGATTTTAACGTGGCGCGCCCTTTGGCCCGCTCAAAAGCCAAAAAAAGGGAATCTTATGCGAGTAAGTCGGTTAGGGGTTTGTTTCAGTTTGATCTATCTGGTACCAGCCGTCGAGTGTGTAGCGTTGGCTTTATCAAGCGACGATTCAAAAGGGCGGTTTGTGTTTTTGCAGCTGCCTATCGGTCAGCAGCTTCGGGCCCTGCATTTGGTGGGGTTGAATGAAAGCCTGCACGGGCTCTCTTGGGCGACACTCTATCTGTTGCTTTGCCTTCCAGTGGTTGTGATGTTGTATTGCATTGGCTGGGGGTTAGGTCTGCTGCTTAAACGCATGTCATAACTGGCGACGCCTCTCGCCGCTGGCAGCCAGGCCCCCTGGACGGCAAACCACAAAAAAACTCTGCGCGGGCGATCCAGCTCGCTCGGGCGACATTGTACGGAGAATTATTTAAATGGTTATGACTGGTGGCCAATACGACACGTTGGTGAAGCTTATGCGTGGTAGTCCAGAAAGCGCTGCAAATCGTGCAGCAAGGCGTGTTCTCGTAGACGGTATATCCCAAGCCGATGCAGTAAGGGAGACAGGTGCAACACGTTCGACAGTGAGTGATGCGGTAAGCCGGTACGGCGACGCGTACCAAGAAGTTTGCGCAGTTTTTATAGGCGAAAACAAATAATGATGCTTGAGTGTACGCCTCTAGGGGCGTACAATTGTCTCATTGAAACGAACCAATGAGGGCATCCAATGCAGTGCTACCAAGTCTCAATCAATCTGAATGAAGGCGGTACCAAGCCAGTGGTTTTTGTGGCTGATAACGCAGAGCACGCCAAGATCCGCGCTTTGTTTGTGTACTTCGAAGAAGGGGAGATTGGGGATGCTGAGCTGATGGATGAGGATAAGTGGATCAGTTTCAAGAACTAAAATCACAACTGATCACTTATAGACGCCGCCCGGTTCGCCGGGCTGCTTCACCAGCTCAAGGACACGGCTATGATTCTCAAGAACGATCGCAACACAGATGCAGAGGATGTTGGGGTTCTGCTTCACGCAATATTCAGTTACGCGGAAGCCAATGCAGAAGAGCTGGATCGCAGTCTTGTGGCTGCGGGATACGCAAACATGGTGGAGCTGGCACAGGAAGCGGCGAAACAAGTCGCCTTGCTGCATGACGACGAGGGTGACTTGTGGGATGGGGTCATCTGGTACGAACGACTGGCCGATTTTGGTGATGACAGTCTTGCAGGAGGACTGTTTGCTACCGACGATCCGGATGTGCAAGCCCTTGTAGTCAAGTGGCTACTTTCATTCGGTTACGTTGAATTGTCCCACTGCGGCAAGCGTTGGTCGTTCGACTCTGACGAGTTGGCTGAGTGGGAAGAGGACGAAGAGGGGTTTCATTTCCGTGCAAACCACGGGCTCACCGATCCTACCGTTGAATCAGTAACCCGGTTCATCGATCAGCTTTAACCATCCAGACCGCCACTGCCCCGGCACACCGGGGCTTCAAGGGGAATCCTGTACCGCCCATGCCCAGCCATCGAGCTGGGACGAGGTCGTGGGAGAGGCGCGGCTTTCGCGTCCTCGAAACTGGTTAAAGCATCATGCCGTTGACGTGGGATTTGGCTTTTCATTCCGGAATGTCTGCACGAAGCGACCTACGGGCCGCTGTTGACGAAGGCATTGCGGTTGGGGTGGTTGCAACGCTGTTGGATGTTGTCAAAACCATTCTGGTGCTGCCCCGACACCTCGATGCAGGCGGGTCAGTATTTATCGACTCGGGTGCCTTCGCAGCCTTCCAGAAGGGTGATGTTGTGGATTGGATCAAGGTGTTCAACGTGTATGAAAGCGTGCTGAACATGGCGGACAGACCGGCTGGATTGAGTATTGTTGCGCCAGATGTAATTGGTGATCAGACGGCAACGCTCGCCCTGTGGGAAGTGCACGCCGAGCGGGTGAGCGCCTGGATCACTGCCGGAGCCCGCGTAATCGTTCCTTTACAGCGTGGAGAGCTGTCAGCCGGTGTGATGCTCGCGCATGCCAAGCGCATCTTCCAAACCGACCGTTTCTGTGCGGGCATTCCCTCAAACCTGGAGGCGATGAGCGCGGAGGACTGTTCGACGCTGCATCATCACGATTTCCATGTGCTGGGCCGTGTGATTCTGACCGCTGAATTGGCCGTCAAGCTCCGCGCCCTTTTGGGCAACAATCCCGGTGCCATGTACACAGCGGATGCCAACTGGATGCGTTCGCGGATTCGGCAAATCAGCAGTGCGGCGCAGCGCTTGCGGCATGATCCGTCGCGTAACCTGTTTGAGTCGTCGCGGACTCGCGCGGTGCGAGCAGTTCTGCGTAACGATGCGTACCATTACAAACAAGCCTGACCCATTTAGTACTTCACCTTGTACGTCGGAGAGTCCTCCGGCCGCTGGCCGCGCCGATCGTATAGTCGCGTGGTGCTGATGTTCGCATGGCCCAGCCACATCTGAACTTTCGCGATATCGGCATCATGCTCCAGGGCGTTAGTCGCGGCCGTTGCCCGCAACCCGTGTACGCCCAGGCCGTTGACCTCGATGCCGGCGACACGAGCCCAGTACGCCACGACTGTGTACAGCCCATTCGCGGTAACACCGGCGCCGGTGGTTTTGCCCCTTATCGAGCGGAATAGGGGACCCGATGATGTATCCCGGGCGCTATCCCATTCCAGATACGCGTAGATCCGCTCAGCTGCAACAGGATGCAGAGGCAAAAACCGAATCTTCTTCCCCTTCCCATGCACCCGAAGATGCTTTATCCCTCGGCGCTCGACCAGATCGCCCATTGTCAGCCTCGCAGCCTCTTCACGACGTAGCCCGTGGTACAGCAGCACGGCGAGGATCGCCCGATCCCTCACGCCCTTCACCGTCTCGGTATCAGGGGCCTCCAGCAGCAATTTAGCCTGGTCGTCACCGAGTGCCGGCGTTTTCCCTTCGTTGGTTTCGATCTTGGGCCGCTTGACCCCATGCACTGGATTCCCCCCCGCGACGGCGTTGTTCTCCAAGAGGTGATCAAACAAGCTGGCCAGCGCGGCCAGTTTGCGCCGGATCGTGGCCCCGGCAAGGCCCCGGGATTCGAGTTGTGCGCGCCAGGCCAAAACGTGCGCCCGGGTGACCGCTCGAAATTCCTCGGCGCCGGTGAGCCCAACAAAGCCGCAGAAGTCTTCCAAGTCGTTCTGGTAGGCGCGGCGGGTGCGTGGGTTGTCGATATTCGCGAACCACTCGACCGCAGCGGGCACTCTGGCCAACTGCTGGAACTCTGCAGACGTTAGTCGACGTTCACCGGCGCCGCCCGTATTGATGAGCTGGCTCATAATGACTGCCTTGCTTTGAATCCAGCCTCGATCTCGGGCCAATCCGGAGAGGACATCATCTCGCGGATCCGCCGTTCGTGTGGCAGCTCGGGCACCAGATGCTGCCAGCGCTGTTTGGCGGTATCCATCTCAGTGTCAGTGCGCAGTTGGTCTTCTATCAGCGCACCGGCTGCCAAGAACCTCTGACGAGCCAGGCTCCAGAAACCGTTAGAGGTGCCGTACTGATAAAGCGGCACGATGGGTACCTGGTGTGTAAGCCACAGGGTCCACAGCACGCCCAAGCCAAACCCTTGGCGCTGATGCTCCAGCTCAATTTCAATCTTGTTGATGTATACGCGGTCACCCAACGGATTGATGCCGTAGCTGACATATCCGACGCGCTGGCCAGCGACCTCGATGTCATCCACAAAGTCGGTACCGGGAAACACAAAGTTGCCGCGATGGGATTCCTGGCGGCCATTCACCAGGTGAACGTGGGAGGCTTGTTCATTCAGAGTTTTTGCTTGGCGTCTATGGAAATAGTCGCGGATGGGGTCAAAAAGTGTCATGCGCCCTTCTGCCTCTAAAAGTGGTGATAACGTATTTTATCACCATTAATGAGGAAGAGGGGGGCATCATATTTTGTAGGCGCCGTCCAGTCATTTGTTGTTGGGATTCGCGTGTGCATATTCTGGAAAAGCTTCCTCAAACCCGGGATCCCCAAGAGCAATCCTAGTCATTACAACCACAGCGATCGTACCTCTGAGTTCACCAACCGAGGCGTCATGTTTCTCACGCACGTCCCGAGGGCCGTGCCCGAAAGCCCAAGCTTCGATATCGGCCACTTCGGCCAAAAAGGCATCAGGGAGCTGCTTACCAATTTCCATAGGTCCGCCACGAATTAGATTAGAAAGGCTTGGAGGAACCCGCCCGTAGCGGGTCCGCGGCTGGATCAAATACAGAGTCACAAACGCTGTATTTCATCGTTCATGAAGGCTATGAGGTCGCTTCCAAGCTGTCTCACCAGTCGAGCTTTTGACGCGTCACTTGGAACCACTTTATAAAATGAAAATTCATTTTCAGACGAGTGTTGTTTTATTATCAGGTGCGTTTTCACCAAGCGCTTTAGCTGTCTAAGGCGTGCAACTTCGTCAACCATTTGAGTGATTGCAGCCACAAACCATTCGCCAGTCTCGGTTGGCTCAATGCCTTCATGTCCTGCCAAATCCAACGTAAGTTTGTAACCGTTTAACTTTAAGCCGTTTACAATAGAGAGTATCTTTTCGGACGGGACGTGACAGTCAGTAATTCCGCCAGTACCGGAATTGCTAACCAGCCCAACCTTCTTGTTTTGAAAATAAACTTTACACGACCATGCAAGGCCACGATGCGTTTCAGATTCGCTGTATCCTTTAAGAGTTACACCCACAGCACGTATTGCTTTGATATTTGCATAACTTTTCATAATCACCTCCGTGGATATGGTAAGCCATTATATCAAACAATTTTGTATTGTTGCTATTATACGGAATGAAGGGGCCAAATAAAAAGGCCCCGGATTTGAGTCAAATTATCGTGTGTATGCAGTAGATGGACAGAGAAACCAGCAGTAATAAGCTGATGATTATAGGCCTTCCAATAGCGTGTTGACGGTTGCTTGCAAGCGTTACTAAAACAACTGCAGAGCTTATGAATGGAATCATCCAACCGACCGGCGCATTCAGCAGAATTGATACGACGATTTCGAGCGGATTGTTTGACTGATGCGTTAAAGCCCAAAAAGGCATGTTACCACTGCCTAAGACGAACCCCGCAGTTAAGCACAGAGCACCAAATGCAATTAGCCCGACACAAACCCAACCCCATGCTTGCCAACGTGCTGTATTGGCAACTTTAGTAGCAACAAGATGACTGGTTTGAGCCACCGCGGCGGAAAGCGTACTCAAAGCTTTCTTGCTTTCAGCGTCAACGATTTCAGCAATAAGTTCTCGCTGTTTTTCGATAACCACATCGACCTGGCCCGCAATGAGTGCGGGGTATTTGCTGTACAGCGTGTCATATGATTCTAGAGCCATCAGAATCATCCACATCGCATCATTGTCACGTATGTTTAGCGCGTTTTTAACGCGGTATAATCTTTCAACCTCCTTTTCTGATGGTTGACGCCCGAGTAATGCCTTAAAACTGCTTTCAATGTCATCCATCAATCACCTCGCCAATCATGCGCGCTGCATCACGCCGCCACCGGGATAGTTCTGCACGATTACCAATTGGGAGTTCGACCATCGCTCGTGAAATCGACAAACGTTTACTGTACAAATCGTCACTGACTCTATCTGCAAGATCAGGAAGTAATAGGGATTTTCCCCCTTCACTTTCAATGATTTCACGCGTTTTTGAAAAGTTGTAGAGCTCGAATTTCTGTTCGTCGCCGAAATATCCGTTTCTGATTACATGCACCTTGGTCCCAGGAAGCGCATCACGGTACTCCTTCAGTAGCTCAAGGCTGTCTCTCTGACGGTTGATCACCCACAGCGTTGTAAGCTCCCGGCCCAATTCTGCCAAGGTGCTATTAAGCGTCTCCCCGTAAGCCACCACCCCTTTATTGTTACGCGCCGCTGTATTGATCACTACAACGTGGTCTTTGAATTCATCGCAAGCGTTGACTAGATCAATCCATCCATTTGCATCATCGAGGTCAATCAGCCTTGTTTCAATCTGGTCTTTATACATTTTCCAAACGTCAGGATTTGACGTGTCCGACTCGATGACAAGGACCTTCACCCCAGCTTGTTCCAGGGAATCAACAAGGGCAATCGTGGTGAAGCTTTTTCCCACACCACCCTTACCGCCACCGACGACGTAAATGTCACCTTTTTTAGCTTCTTTAGATTTCATCAGTATCATCCTTAGGTTTGAAACTACCCGGTGTAACCGGTGTTACTCCGGGTGAATTTTTTGTGTTACTCGCGGGTTTCGGACTGACTCCCGGAGCGGGCTTTTCTGATGCTTTTTTTACCCCCCTACGACTAGCGCGGTTCGATGTGCTACGGGGTTTACTGTTGGTGCGCGGATTTGACTTCACCGGCGACCCCTTCACCTTCGTGAGATAGCTTTTTAGCGTAGTTGGAGCGATGTCCAACCCGCTGTCTGTAAGGATTTCTGCAATTTTCTCAATGCTGTACCCCCGAGACTGCAAGTCTCGGATAGACGAGGCCATCATCCTTACTGCTTCCAGCTTTGAAACCTTTCGATCTGGATCTTCTACCTGAGGCATCTCCTCAAGCTTCCCCCGAAGTATCTCTATCTGCGAAACGCTGATCGCCATTAGCCTTTCCTCAGAATGTGCATTTGACTCGATTGTATGGGCATCTCTTGCGCAGTCAAGATCTGTACGATAGCCTGCATACGAAATGAGGTCTAGAATTTTGGACAGGGTAGGGTTTGTACTCCCGCCATAAATGGTGTACGTACAACCGGCCTCGCTGCAGTCGTTTCACTCCCTTGCGACGCCTACCTCCCTGCTCAGGGCTGCGCCCCGAGACCCCTTGAACAGAGAAGGACCTATTTATGAGTACGAGTGAACAGCGGCGCCGAACCGGCCGCCTGCCACCTATTAGGTGTTTTGAAGACGAGGAAGAAACCGTTCGACAAAAGGCATATGACTGCGGCCAAAGCGTCGGGCAATTCATGCTCGCGGCTGCGTTGAATCGGCGTACGCGCAGCAAGATGGAGGGACACATCCTCAACGAGCTGCGCAGGCTTGGGGGGCTTCAAAAGCACCTGTTTAACGAAGGTGGCGGCAAGCTATCCAAGGAGTACGCACAGATCCTGGTTGAGCTAAAAACGGCTATATCAAGGATCGGAACGTAATGCTTGCCAAAGTCCCACCACGCAGAGCTGACGGCAAATCCAGTTTTGCGGATTTGGTTGAATACGCAACTCAACGAGACGATGAAAAAGAGGAACTCACCGATGAGCTCGATCCAGGCTACAGCCGAAGAGACAACGCAATTCTTGAGTCTGCTAGAGCGCATCTCGAAAGAGCAGCAGACAATCTGCGAGCGACTGGACGAATTAGCCTTGCAGATGCAGATGCCATCCGAGGGCGTCTTGGAAGTGCTCGAAGAGCTCTTGATACCGATGGGCGTCGATATGTCACGTCTCAACACGAAGTTCCAGGAAACGTTGACCGACGTAGTCACCAGCAGCACCAAGAGGTAGATTCCGATGAACATGAAAGAAGCATTGCCGTTGCTAGAAACCATCTTGCAACAGCAGCAAGTCATCTCCGACAAGCTACAAGAAATCATCCTGACTTTGCGGCACGAGCCCGAGCCCGTCGAACCTCAATTGCGTTTCATGCTGCAGCCGCTCAGCGAAGGGATCGAGGAGATGAGCAAGAAGCTATAGCGGAACTCGAATCGGGCTCGTTATTAGGTGATTCAATAAACGAGAAATCTGCTTCAGGTGTTTCGTGTCAGCACAACTGCTTAAGCCTGGCTACCGCGGCTGCAGAAATGCGAGCGGTAGCCGCTCAGAATGCGAGAGTAAAAGACCCTGTTTACCATGTGATCCTGAGTTGGCCTTCTGACGAATCCCCAACTGACGATCAAGCTTTCGCGTCTGGACTGCATGCAATGGAAGCAGTGGGCATGAAAGACCATCAATACGTATTTGCGATTCACCATGACACAGATAACGTACACCTTCATATGACTGTAAACCGTGTGCACCCAGAATCATTCAATGCCGTTTATCCAGACCGTGATTATTTTCGATTAGACTATGCAATGCGTGAGCTTGAGTTGCGCTACGGATGGCAACACGATAATGGTCCGAATACAGTTGTCCAAGAGAATGGTAAGCCCCTTATTCAATGGGCAACTACTAAGCCTAAGCAGCAAGGGAAACCTCCAACTAAGGCTGCTGATATGGAGCGTCATGCTGATCAGCAAAGTCTGCATTCATACGCTCGCGGGGAACCTCGGAAGCAAATAGCCAAATTGTTCAAGTCCGATAAATTGTCATGGCAAACCCTCCATTCCAATTTAGCTAAATTTGGATTGGGTATTCGTCCTAAAGGTCGAGGGCTTTCGATATATGATTTTAACGAAGTCTCAGCCACAGGCATCAAAGCCAGTGACATGCATGAACAGTTGTCCCTAGCTCGGCTTGTAAAGCGCCTTGGCGAGTTCGAGGAGCGTGAGCTTTCTAAAGGCTTTATGAGCGGCATGTATTATGATAAATATGCTTCCCCTAAACGAGATCCTCTTGAACGTCAAAATCGTCGTGAAGAGCGCGCACAGCTTCGCAAAGCAACACGGGCACGTTTCGATGCCTACCGTGCTGCCTTTGTATATCGCCGAGTTGATAAAGAGTGGGTCAAGCAACAATTTATTAGTATACGAGACCTTGCCCGCCAACAGCGCGCAGACATAAAGTCTCGAATAAGTAATCCACTTGATCGTAAAGCATTCTACAGTATTCTCGCATTTGAAACATTAAGGTCCCGCGAGGAACTGAAAACTAAAATCCAAGTCTTACGCCGGGAATTAAAAGATGATGCCGCTAACAAGAAACTTACTTTTCTCGAGTGGGTTGAGCGTGAGGCTGCAAATGGCGACCCTGGTGCAATTAGTCAATTGCGTGGCTTTTCATATGGCGATAGACGTAAAGAAAATGCAGAAGGTAATGCGATCATTTTTGCCGGGGACATAGATCCTAAGTCCAGCTCAAATCTGTTCTCTGTCGGTACCGTTCGCCGTGATGGAGCTGTGGTATTTCGTCGAGCTGATGGCGATCCTGGTTTTGTGGATCACGGCGGGAAGGTCTCTTTCCCTGGCGGGCTTCTTGATGACCAACTACTGGCCCATGCACTCGACGACACTCGTTCACGATGGGATAGGCCCATTGAGGTAAAAGGGTCGCCCGAGTTCATTGATGCGGCGCTCAAAGCCCTAATTGAGCGTGGTTACACCGGCGATCTGGCTCATCCATCCCTCACGGCACGCCTCAAATCCATTGCTGACCAGCAGGCTGTTGCGAAGGTTCGCCCTGTTAAACGTGGCCCACGTGCATAACAGTCGTTGTTATGCGCTTTTCCGTATTGTAGTATTCATACGAAATCAATGGAGATATTCCTATGGACCTGAACCGATACCCGTTTGCCGCGCTACTTGCTGCAATGGCTCTCACTGGTTGCGCATCCAAGCAGCCAGATGTCAGCGCTCAAACCCTGATTGATCAGCAGATTCTCGAAGCTACCCAGAAAATCGAAGCTGCCCAAGTCGATCTGTACCAGGCCGGCGCACTGAATAGTCGTGTGGTGATGCGTACACCCAACACGAACCTTGACGACAAACAATTCGTCACCATCAGCTGGCAGGGCGACGCTATCCAGCTCCTTACAAAGCTCGCACAAGACCGCGGTCAGCGATTCGAATACATGGGTTTACGTATGCCATTGCCCGTGAACATCGACGTCAAGGGCGCCCGGTATCAAACAGTGCTTTCTATGCTGCGTGCGCAGATCGGGTACCGAGCAGCCATTACTGAGGCCCCAGACAAACTGGTTCTTCAGTACAACCGGCCCCAAGGCTGAACAGGGGGATTCTCATGAAACGGTTTATGTTCGCTGTACTCCCGCTGATGATCTCCTTGGCCGCACAGGCAGCTGAGGAGCCTGTGCTCGATCCGTCGAGTAACGATACAAAATCGTCCGTTGAAGCGTCGCCTCCTGATCTGGAAGCTTTGCTCAACCCCCAATCCCAAGCCACTACCAAAGTCACTGATATCCGCTCGCAGCTTCTAACGGGTGTGGGTCACACGGTAGGCTTCCGCGGCGGTATGGCTGCTCGTGGTCACGAACTTATTGATGGTCTCAACAGCCGCGAACCGGCGTTGGATGCCATGTACAAGTTTGGCCCGATGATTGCGAAAAACGGCACATTGCCGCCGGTGATTGTCGAAGCTCGTGACCTGGCTGCTTTTTCCCCGGACCAGATTCGGACAGCTAATCGCGTCTATAAGATTGAGCGTGAAGAGCGCTTTGTCAGCGTACCGCCAACGTGGCGGGACTACCTATATGTAGGTCTTCCAGTGCGACAGTCTATTGAGCTGCCTGCTTTTGAGTCGCGGCCGCAGGACGATGCTGAAGATCAGATCTGGAAAAAGGCAGTCCGTGAAGGTTGGGCTGACGGTTACAAGCAAGCCGATGCGATCCTTGAAGCGAATTTTCATCGCCTTACTCGCGACTACACCGGAATGCACCTCTACTCAACGCTGCTCCAAGCCGACATGATCACGACGACTCGTGTTGCTGAATCTCAGCAAACGGTTACCGGGGATAGCAAACAGTTGATGTTGGGCGACAAGCTGCGACGGGTTACTGACAAGGCGAAGTTCATTACCGATCCTGGAAAGTGGCGTCCAACCGTTAAGAAGGAAGCTCCAAAACCTAAACCCGCTGTCGCGCCTAGCCCTCAGGTACCAGCGCAATGACTCAACCGATACTGGAGCCCTTCAATTTTGAGGGTGATCTTGGTCCGCATAGTTTTCGCAGATTTCTAAAATACTGCGCGGATCAGGGTGTGTCAGACGTCTTGGTGCAAGGGGGCGACTACATCTGGGCTGAGCTGCATGGCAGGCAGTTGCGGGCATCCGTTTCCACTGTGAAACAAGGACAGCTGTCAGTCCTGATCGCTGCTCTGTGGTCCCCTGAGATTGAAAGCCTGATCAAGCGTGGCGATGAAGGCGTAGATCGGGCCCTTGAGATTACTGGCAGCGATATCGGCCTCGAGCGTGGCATGACGCTGCGCTTCCGTACCAACTTTGTTCAGGCCCGGATTGCGAACCTGGATGAAGCGTACTCAATCACCATGCGCGTGATTCCGGTCGATCTCCCTGATATCGAAAAAATGGGGATCGAGCCTGATCTGTTTGAAGAGCTGTTTCCCGAAGCTGGGTTGGTCATCGTCTGTGGACCAACAGGCTCAGGAAAAACTACCTTACAGGCTGGGGTGTACAAGCACATTGGCACGGTGATGCCTGATCGCAAGGTCATCACTTTCGATGATCCTATTGAGTACGTGCTTGGAGGGCCACACTGGAAGGGACCTCAACCGGCCCAGTCGCAGATCGGCCGCGATATCGCAGACTTTCCAAAAGCGATGCGCAATGCCGTTCGTAGAAAGCCCAGTATCATTGGTATCGGAGAGGCGCGGGACCGTGTCTCTATCGAGGCGATGGTTGAAGCTTCTCTCTCGGGCCATACGTGTTACGCCACGATGCACACGGAGTCGGTAGCAGAAACCATCAACCGGGCCATTCAAACTTATCCACCCGAACAACAGTCCGGGATTGCTTCGCGGCTCGCCGGTGCGTTGCGGGTTATCATTGTGCAAAGGCTCCTTAAAACGACCGATGGCAAGCGCACGGCGATTCGTGAGTACCTGGTCTTTGATCGCGAGTTCAGGTCGGAAATGCAAAGTCTTCCGTATAACGAATGGGCAATGTTGATTCGTACCAAGCTTGAAGATGCCGAAGGCACTCTCGATGATAAAGCTTGGAGGCTGTACCAGGACGGCAGGATCCTGCAGGATGAATTTGTCGGTGTCGCAGGCATGAAGGAATTCAGAAAACGCTCGCTAAGCGCGCAGGAGAATTAGACGTATGCCTTCAATTTGGAGAGCTGCCTCAGAACCGTTGACCGCTTTGGGCATTCCGGTTTCAGCGTACTTGCCCTTGTTGGGTTGGATGTATTTTCCGAGCTGGACTACGTTCTACATGGCCGTAGGCGTAATTATCATGTTCGGAATTTTGGCCAAGCTTGGGTGGACCTTAAGCGTGTGCTGGAACAAGCTGCTGGGATTCTTACGTGGTGGAGTCATCTATGCCCGACCCTGGTGGTTCAGGAAGCGTTTCCGAGACTAAAAAAAACCGCCAATAGGCGGTTTTTTTATCGTAATCGGTGGGTGGTTTGAATCACCTGCTCCGCGGGCCCCTATCTTTCAAAGACGGAGAGCCGACCGCAGCGGTTGCTGAATCCACCTGGCTAGGGTTCGGCGGTTCCAGAGTAATGCGGATGCCGGGATTTAGCCGGCATGAAGCTTCCTTGATTGAGTCCCAGTGAGAGTGCGGAACAATACCCACTGTCAGAGGCTTTTCGCTTATGGTTAATTTTGCTGGATAGGCAATCACCTTCATATGCTCCCATCCTGGAGCCTCAATGAGTGATGACACCAAATCTGGTCTCTGCTGCAACAGCAAATGCGGTTTAGCCAGCTCCAGTTTACTCGGAGTGATTCCTTCACTGGCCAGGCGCTCGTGAAGCACCGCCTGGAGGTTATCCATCATGCTCCTAGACATCCTGCCGAACGATATAAAATCGTGATTTGGAATGTCATCAGGCCGCATCATATTCGGGTTCTGTTTGTGATCCAGCTCAACCAAGAAATCGACGACCGTGAACTGAAGTCGATTTTTGTCCGCATATGCGCGTGCAGCCATGAAGCCATCTTGTTTGCTTTGATAGCCGTACAGTGCCGGAAAAGCGCCCGTAATCGGGGCGTCAGTGGGCACGCCACAATCCTTAAGCGCAATTGCCCTTGGGGCCGGCCCGGAAAAAAAATATACGCTCGATAACTCAATAATATGTGAGTCTGGCTTATCAGTCGTGCTCACCTACGCCACCTTGTTTTGACCAACCCTGAATCAAGACCTTTTCAACCTTCTGGCGATCTCCTACGTTGCTTGCTACATCCTGCATCAAGCGCTTGCATTGCTTCGGAGTGAGCGCAAGTCTTTTGAGCGCTTCAATCCATCGCATCACCGGTCTACCTGGCTTCCCATCATGCAACATTAGACGATAAACAGAGGGTGGGGATCTTCCTATCAGAGTAGCGAATGCGTCTCGGTCTTGCGGAGAATCCTGCAACCCTAAAAACTCATAGAACTCCCTGATGTCTAGCGGTGGCTGAACAGGTGATGACGCAGGGTGCTGACGGTAAAGGTGCAGCAGCATTGCAATTACTGGATCACTAATTTGCTCTGCGGACTGCTCAGGATTCGTCAGCTCCTCCCATTTAGCCTTCTGAAGGCCAAAGGCATCCGCTGCCGCTACCTTGGTCAGACCGTTCTCGATCCGCCATCGCTCTAAATCTGTCCCACAGATCGGGTGAATCTCATCAGTGTCGATAGACATGTGCTCCCCTCAAGTGAAGCTGTAAAGCGCCTGCCTCGGCCTCTGTACACGGTTCTTCCAAAACCGTGATATTTTGAATAATATACACAATACGAAATTAAAGCAGCCACGGTCCAGCCTCGCAACTTCACGCTTAGCTTGCGGCGTAACGGGCAAAGGACTCCCCACCACCTCCACAGAGGCAGGAGCGCCCATGAGCGTTGAATCAGAAGCTTTACTGCAAGAGTTTCGCCAGGCTGTGTACGAAAAACACAGTTCGCCGCAGACGGCGATGGAATCCTCTCCGGGTGGCGCCATTCAGCATCGTGCTGAGGCGTATCAGGCATGGCTCCAGAGTAGCCAAACTGACGGTGAAACCTTCACAATTCCCGATACCCTACTAAGGCACTGGGTCGTCGCTGACATCACGTCTTGGCGTTCAGTAGATCCTAGTTCCGCAGAAAATGCAGTCACAGCATTGCATCGCAATGTTTTCGCATACGATACATACGCGGAATTGCTAAAGGAACTGCACCGGGAGGTTTACGACCAAATTATTTCGCGGTCGGAGGTGGCTGAATCGTTTAATGGCTTCAGCAGTGCTGGCTCTCCTGGGGACGAACCGGCAAAAACCGATCCAAGTGTGATTCTCAGCGAGCTGCTTAAAGACATAACGTACCGAGAGCGACGGGATGGCAGCGTTCTCTACCTTCTGAAAGAAAAGCCGATATTCGTTGACCATGGGCAGCAGATTCTCATGGAGGCATCCGCGCAGGACGACGAACTGGCGATTCTTGCGGCACTTCATATGGCAAAGCAGAAATTCGGCGGATCCATAGAGTTGACCGGATCAGACGAATTCAAGCGCCGAGCTCTTGAGGTAATGATCAAGCATAACGTGCAGGTTGAACTGAAGAATTCAGCTCAAGATGCGCTGCGCCGCGAGATGATGGGTTTACCACCCATCGGAGACGTACCTCCCGGACAGGACTCAGCTCCGGCTCCAGATGTAACGGCCGCGAGGAATCAGTCATCCCAGCCTGGAACATCTGAGTCGGGAAAAGCAACTACACCGACTGATGCCCCCGCCGCTGAAGCATCCGCAGCTGAAGCACCTGCAGCTGAACCAGTGAACCACTATCAGGGGGAAGTCTTAGAGTTTGGCTCTGCGCCCTACCAGTTCGATATCTCAAACAGCCGCAGCTTCTACGTCACGCTCAAAAATTCCGACGGAGAGCCGAGGACCACTTGGGGTGTGGATCTGGAACGAGTAATCGAAGAACAGAGCATTGAGCGTGGCGATCAAGTGGAGCTTAAGAACCTCGGTCGCAAGGACATCATCATTGAGGTGCCTGTCCGAGACACATCAGGACAAGTTCTTCGCTATGAAGAACGGAAAACCCACCGCAACGAGTGGGGCATTGATGTGAGCGGCAAGGCATCGGCTGATGTAACACCCCCTACTCCACTGGAGCCTGGAGAATCGGCAATCAAGGCACATGATGCCAAATGGCTGAACGATTTAGGTGTCCCTGCAGAAGCGTTTGATACCCATCCGAAAATGCTTTCAATGCGTGGCGAGGACCATGCTGTCCTGCTGCTCAATGGAGTTGAGACCACACCTGAAGGATTTGCCACCGTCGAAAAGCTGATGGCTCAGGAACCATACAGGGCAGCGTTCGCGGCTTCGTTCGAGTCAGAATTTGGACGGTACAACAGCCACTTCCAAAAACAACTTGCGGATTCTGAAGGCTACGCAATTGCCAAGGAAATGCTGGCTGACGCTGAGAGCAAATATGGTGTGATCCCATTGGCCGTGATCGACGCGGAAGCTCTCATTCAAGAAGCACTGTCGAAGGGAGATCTGGACGCAGTTATCGCAGGTATAGATGAGTACGATCGCCAATACCTTTCATCCCTCGAAAACCACCGACAGGCCGTTGCTAACAATAACGATCACCAAGGGGCTAAAGGTGGCTTTTCGGAATCTGCCGAGCCTTCGGTCAATCCGGCCGCAGATGAGCCGCTGACCTTCACCCGCAACGGCGAACCAGCGACGATTGACCTGGATCGCTTCAAATCGCCGGCCGAGCTGGAACGCCGAGGCTATCTGAGCAACGACGAGAAGCTGGCCGAAGACCAAGCGTTCAACGATCCAGAGCGACTGGCTGAGCTGCGCGTGCAGCACGATCAGGCAGCGGCAGACCGCAATCAGGAACGAGGCGAATTTTGGGCGAATCGCGAGCAAGCCACCGTCGAAGTTGAACGTCCGGGCGAACGTGAGCCACTGACCTTCACCCACAACGGCGAACCGGCGACGATTGACCTGGAGCGCTTCAAATCGCCGGCCGAGCTGGAACGCCGAGGCTATCTGAGCAACGACGAGAAGCTGGCCGAAGACCAAGCGGTCAACGATCCACAGCGACTGGCCGAGCTGCGCGTCCAGCACGATCAGGCAGCGGCAGACCGCAATCAGGAACGCGGCGAGCTTTGGGCGAATCGCGAGCAAGCCACCGTCGAGGTTGAAGGTCCGGCCGCATCCGAACCGCTGACCTTCACCCACAACGGTGAGCCGGCCACGATTGACCTGGAGCGCTTCAAAACCCACAACGGTGAGCCAGCCGAGGTTGACTATTACGAAGAAGAAGTGGAGCGGAATCTCTTTCTACAAGAAATGATGTTCGAACAGGAAGCTCTTGATAATCCGCCGCCGAACCTGGCCGCATCCGAACCGCTGACCTTCACCCACAACGGTCAGCCAGCCGAGATTGATCTGACCCGCTACGCGCAGCAGCCGGCAGTCGCGGATGAGGTTGAACACCCGCCTAGTGATCTATCTGAGCAACATCTTAATTCGGCATCGCCGCTGTATTTCACTCACAACGGTGAGCCTGCAGAAATCGACCTCAGCCGCTTTGCGCAACCTTCCGAATCTGACTTGTCAGTAACGTCTGAAAACCTCCCCCTTAGCATTAGTGAGCCAGGGGGGCTGAGTGATAGATCCGGCGTTCCCTTCTCCGAGCGGGAACTGCAATTCGCTGAAAATCTGGTCCCAGTTGAAGCCCATTCCTGGTGGGAAGTCCAACGAGTTGCCATCGAATCTTGGGGCAAATCTTTGGAGGAGATAGAGGCTGATCTTCAAATCCTCGGGCCGGAGCCAAGGCTGGATCAAATCATCTGGTTCGACAAGGCTGGCCGTCAAATGCCTGCCCCTATCGATGAAGTGGAGTGGATCGCGAAACAGGCATCTATGGCATCGCAGAATGATGAATCCAATGGTTTTGTCAGTGGTGACAACACCCAGTTGCGCGGGCGCGGCGCGGCGAGCTTGTTCCCAAGCGCAGATGGTGTGATTGAACTCAATCCAGAGGAGGCCGATATGGCACAGTCAGATTCCAATGCTGAGAAAGAACCCAAACTCATCCTGCGTGGAGTTACCAAGCTCGATGACGACTCATTCGATACCACAGTCTTGCTCTATCAAGGCAAAGGCGATTACCTGCAGGGCTTTGTGAAGGTCGACGGTGTCAAGCACCAGGTACTTGCCTTCATGAATGAACGCCATCCAGACCCCAAGACTGGCGAGATAAAACCGAACTTCATCACGCTTTCAGAGCCAAGCAAATCAGGCACTGATGATGAATCAAAGTGGAACCAGATCGGTTACGGCAATGCCGTAAATCGCCGCGGCGATGGTAAGGAGGTTCATTTTGATGAGGTCCTCTTTAACGTCGGCGGCACCATTGTGAAGTCGAAGGTGACTAAGCATGCCGATGAGGAACTCCACAAGAAGCTGGGCTTTCTTGAGCCTCGCAAGGAGCGCGAGAAACCGTCCTCCTCCCCAAAAGATGATGCACCGGCCGCTGGCCTCGTGAGCGAGGCAAAAGCCCCGGTGCAACCTACTAAAAATCGAGTCCGGGCTTAATGCTCGCCCGCTTCCTGGTTACGAGAGGACCTGCAATGAAATCACTCACTCGCACGCTACTGGTTGTGCTTCTTCTATGTTCTTCCATTGGCGTACAAGCAGCGACTTGCCGCAGCGGTGAAGCAGCAATGCGCGGTGGCGAAGCAGGTCTTGCCCGTGACCAGGGCGCGGCTGACTCAAATGAGACAGCGGAGAAAACATCGTCGGATATCTTGGGAAAATGTATCGGCGGTATTACCGGCATTTTCGGCACGACCACCTTTCCAGATCTTTCTGCAATCTGGCAAATGATCAAAGACAAGGTGTGTTCAATCGCGAGCTCTCAAGTGCGCGGTGTGGTCTCCCAAGTGAACGGCGAAATCAACGGGGTCATGAATCAAGTGAACGGTGCTGTAACCGATACGGTCAACCAAACCGGCGTTAACGACGCTGGAATGGGGTCTGTGGTCAGCAGCGGCGACACTAACATCAACGGTCCCTCCGTGCAGAACGCCAGGAGCACCAGTTCGACGGACTCTGCATTTTGGAATGACATCTGGAAGTGACAAGGAGGTGGGCCATTATGAAGCAGATCGAAGATTTGGCGAGTAAGCAGGCGGATGCAGTGGGCAGGATTTTGTCCGTTCCACCTCAAATTTGGAGCGACATCGAGCAGTATCGCATTGCACGTAATGAAGCCTTGGCGTTCAACGATGATACCAACCTGCCGCTCGTGGAGGATCTAAGCCAGCGGTGGCAAACCGAAGCTATGAATTTGGCCCGTTGGCTTTCCGCACAGTTCCCTGATGACGAGCGGCCAAAAGGAGTGAACTCATGAACCTGCCTCGGACCACTCGGATCTGTCAGTAGTCACCCAAGGAGTTTGAAAACTATGGACTTAGTAACCCGTAGATCCATCGAGCAACGCATCGTCATCGCAGTCGCCGAAGGGTTGGTTTCAGCCGGTTGCAGCATTACCGTTGTTGAAGGTGAAAAGGTGTTTCTTGCCGATAGCACGGACCCAGTTGCGATTGATGCAGCTTTGCACGCATCGGGGGAGCCAGACTTTAAGGTGAAGCGAGTCATCGATGGCAATCTGCAAGAGGGTTGGGTCGATTTTGTCGGCGCGGAGGGCATTGAAGTTTCCGCTGACGAGAATCTCAAAGTCCATGACGCATTGCAGATCGCCAACACATTGGCCGTACAGTTGGGCGTACAGCGGATACCAGGTATCACCTTCGGCCTCAAGCGTGACGACCAGATTTACGTCCATTTTGTGTGCGATGAGTACTCGACATCTATCCAAGTTGAATGGGAACCCATAAACGGTGGGTGGTCGCCACTGATGACAGCGGAGGGGATGGCGCTCAAATTTTTAGCTACACACCCGATGATCCTGAATATCTTCGCAGTAGCAATCGAGCCCTCAATGGAAGAGGTGCTCGATGCCCTGGCACTGTTTGGTAAACGCCATGATATCGGTCTAGGAAACATACCAACCGTGACAGATCGAGATCCTCACAATGGTTGGGCGGCGTTATTTGAAGAGTGTCGGATTCCCTAGGTCTATCCCGCGTAACACAACGCGTCAGAAAAAAACCCGCTCCTTCCTGGAGCGGGTTTTTTATTTAAGCGCGCATCTTTTTCGCTTCTGGTGCTGCGTTACCCTGCAACACTGTCGACTTCGGCGTCCACTTCGAGACGTAGTTGTCGTCTGCTTGCATCAGCTTGAGCTCAGTCATCACGTCACGCGAGTCATCCCTGAGATTTTCCAAGCGGCTCTGCTGCTGGAATGGCTTTCCTTGCTCAACTTTGGCCTTGGCCAGCTCATCCCTTTCGCGGATCCTCGAATTCTCAGCGTCAGTGCGCCACCCTTCAAACCGGTCGAGGAAGTTGTCTAATCGACTGATGAAGCCTGGCAGGCTGAACTTGTCATCGGTTCGATACACCAGGTTATCTGGCTCGTATGAATCGTTACCTGTGACCGTGAACTGAATCTTGTGCCGGTGACAGGAGACATCAATCTCAAAACCCCTGTAGGTACCAACACGAATGATCGCCGCACGTTGAAACGTGTCCGCTGCCTTACGGTCGACGGCTACCTTTATGCTGCCCAGGATTGCGCCTAAGAGCTGCTCTTTGTTGACCTCACCGTAGCTTTTCGCTGCAGTCTTGAACACGAAGCTGGAACCTGTGCCGGCATCGCGTTTCGCGATCTCGCCGTTCCAACGCGCGACCGATCTGTCAGCTCGTTTATCAGCCTCCTCAAGCCATGTAATGCGGCTGTCCAGGGCATGCTGGTTTCGCTTGAAGTTGGAGAAAAGCGCTTCCACCTTTTTTAAGTCAGCAGCGAGCTGAACTTGAAGGAAAATTAGCGGATTGCCGGTTGCAGCTGCCTTCATCTCCGCAGCGTTCGCAGCTTCACTGGCCACGTCGTCAATTACACGCTGTAGGCCATCGCCTTTCCGGAATTGCTCGATGCCGGCAGCCTTGTACTCAATGGTCTGCCACATCCTGCTGTCGTAGGTCTGTTTGGTCGCATAGCGCAGGATTTCGATTTCAAAGCAGTCTGGATCCTGCTCATAAAACAGGTTGCCCTGTCGTTCGATACGACCGTCACGTTGCTCAAGATCGCTTGGTCGCCAAGGAGCGTCGACGTGGTGGAGTGCAACCAGTCTGCGCTGGACGTTAGTGCCTGCGCCCATTTTAGTGGTGGAACCAAGCAGAACCCGAACATCACCGCGGTTCATTTCGTCGAAGAGTTTCGACTTCTGCAGGTCAGTGTTGGCTTCGTGTATGAATCTCACCTGATCGGCCGGCACTCCCCTGTTGATGAGCTTGGTCCGGATCTCCTCGTACACGCTGAAGGACGCATTGCCAGCCAAAATTTCATCCATGGAAATGGCATCTGCATCGTCGTCGTCATCCTGAGAGGCTTCAGGCGCTGCAATGGGCCGTTTTTTTCCTTTCGGGGTGGAAAGGTCGCAGAATACCAATTGAGTGCCTTGGCGAGCATCCCAGGCTTCCCAGATGCGATGTATGTTATCAACACATGCATTCACCTTGCTGCCAAGGAAGTCGTCAGAGTCAGGATCAATCAATCGAAAGTCTAACCCCGCCTTCCGGGCATCGTTAGTGATCTTCAGCGGGTTGTCGATGCGAGGATCCCGTGGAAGGTTTTCCATCCGGTGGATGATAGATCCCTTGTTCCAACTCCGGATGACGCCACCGTCGGCACGATGAATGGGCTTGCCGTGATCATCCAGTATCTCGGATTGAACCCCCATGTATTGCGCTTGTTCCTCGGAGCGCTCAACGATGATGTTTTGAGGACGACCGCCCTTGACCCTCGGCACGGGAAAACGAGTACCTCGGTCTGCGGCTTGCTGCTGCAGATCCGCCCTGGTGATGACGTCCGCAAAGGTTCGGTACATCGTGTTCAGCTCAGGCACATTTTGAAATCTGGAAAATCTTGAGTTGAGTCGGTAGTTCACACCGGTGGCATCCAGTTCCCAGCCGGTGACTACTTGGCCGAAGGTGGACGCCCAGGCATCGAAATGTACGATTCCGCGTTCCTTAAGTTCGTCGTACTGCATGTAACGTTGGACGGTATACAGCTCAGCAATGGTGTTGCTTAGGGGGGTGCCTGTTGCGAGGAATACTCCTCGGCCGTCGTACCGCTGCTGCAGGTACCGACATTTAACGAACAAATCAAAGGCCTTTTCGGAACCTGTGAGGTTGCCCAGGCCAGAAATCCGGCTCAGCGAGGTGGTAATGAACAGGTTTTTGAACTCCTGCGCCTCATCGACAACCAGTGCATCCACACCCAGATCTGCAAAGGTCACTGCCTGATCCTTAGCGCCGGTATCGGCTTTCTTCTCCAAGCGCTCTTTCATCCGCTCCTTGGCTTTCTCCATCTCCTTGATGGTGATGCGGTCCCCGCGGTCGTTCTTGAGATCGATGATTGCATTGCTCAGGTCGCTAATTTGCTCCTGAAGCAATTTTTCTAGTGTGTCCTGAGGCATCCCGATTTTTTTGAACGAGCTGTGGGCCACCACGACGGCATCCCAATCGCCCGTGGCAATACGGGCAAATAGGCGCTCGCGATTTTCCTTCTTGAAGTCAGACTTCTCAGCAACCAGGACGTTAGCGTCTGGATATAGTGAGTAGATGGCGTCCTTCCACTGCAGCAATAGATGGTTGGGTACCACCAGCATCGGCTTGTTCAGCAGACCCATGCGCTTGCTTTCCATGACGGTCCCAACGCACACCAAGGTCTTGCCGGCGCCGACGACGTGGTCGAACAGCGCGGTGCCGTCTTGAATGCCTCGCCAAATTCCATCCTTCTGATGGGGACGCAGCGTGATATCGAGCGATGCGCCGGGAAGCTGGAGGTGAGATCCGTTGTACCGAGATGGAATATTGGTGTTGAACCTGTCGTTGTACAGCCTGGCCAACGCCACACGCTGATCTTTGTCCTCCCAGATCCAGTCAACGAATGCCTGGCGTAACTCGTCGGCCTTCTGGTTTGCTGCAGCGGTTTGAGTCTCGTCAACCTGCATGATTGGCTGGCCGTGATCGTCCCGGCCGACTTCAGTTTTGACCTGAATGGATTTGTTAGTCAGAACCGCTTCAATCAGTTTGTTCGCCGGGTAGGCTTCGGTACCCCAAGTCACCCGACAAGTTGTGTTATCGCCCTGACCGATATCAGCAATCCATTTTCCGAGCGCTGCCTGGTAGCTGATCCGCCTCTGTACATCACCCAGGAGATGAACCACGAATTTATCGACGACGGTATCGGGTACCCAGGTTGAACCCAGCTGGACGGAAATATCCACTGGATCGATGTCAGCAGGCTGAACCGGGCGTAACGCGTCTACGTTATGCAAAAACCGTGGATCTTGTTCAGCTGCCTTGATGGCCCCGCGGAGCTTGGCTTTCACGTTCCCGGTTAAATACTGGTCCGCAGTTTCCCAGCGATCCTTACCAGGATTGAAATAAATCAAACCGCGAAGGTCAGAAATGATGTCTTCCTCGGATCGACCGCAGAGGCGCACCATGCGCTCCAGATCAACGCGGCCGACCTGGTTCATGGACACGACCAGAGCATCTTTTGGCGAGTCGACGTGCCGCACTTCCTGTCGGGGTGTCATCACCCGACGGCTGAAAATCGACGCTTTATCGGCACTAGGAGGACGTACCGCCACCTCGTGTTTGCGGGCCATATCAGCTGAGATGCCCCGGTCGTAATTGCTTTCCAGAGCATTCAGCAATGGGTATTCAGGATCGTCGCACATGGCCAAGCGGTTAGCCTGGCTGCTGATATGGCCATGCCTGCGAATGAACCGATCGTACACGGTGTTTAGGCGAGCCCGATGCATATCCAGGTCGCTTTCAATACCCTGAGATTGTTCAGCAGCCATCAGGACCCGAAGAGTATCGCGAACCTCGACCATGCCCTTGATGCGGTCGCCTGCACGTTCGTTTTTGGGGGTAATCAGCTGGTAATCAGTCTGGGCCAGTTGGTCAGGAAGCCGACGAGCTATCAGCCCGGTTTCCGTGACGAAGTATGAGCCCACCTTAAGGTACTCGGGCAAGACAAGCTCAGGCTTTTCATCTGCTGCTTCAGCCGAGGCCGGCGACGGCTGAGCTTTGTAGATGTCGCGAGGTAATGCTTCCAGCCGAACAGAAATCTCGGTAGCCAGGTCCCGACCAGGCTCAGCGATTAAATCTGCTGTGTCGCGATGCATGTTTCCGGAAATGACCATACGACCAGCCATCTGTCCCGGGTTGTCCAGGAAGTACTGGTTGATGGTGATTGGGGCACCTGTCTCCCGGTCTCGTATATCGCCGACATTTACCCAGCGCTTGTCTGTTTCCTCACCTGGTAGGGCTTTCTGGAAAAACACAATGTCAGTCGTTACTTCGGTCAGTGCATTCTCTTTAAAAGCAGAATTCGGGAGTCGAATCGCGCCCAGGAAATGGGACTGTTCAGCGATATGTTCTCGAGCTTTGCCGTTGGCTGCGTCGAGGAAGTAGCGGCTGACGACAACGCCCATCACGCCGCCTGGCTTTAGCTTGTCGAGGGATTTGGCGAGAAAGTAGTTGTGGATGGAGAACCCACTAAGCTCGCGATGATGGGGGTCGTAAAGCGATTGTGAGCCAAAGGGTGGGTTGGCCACGCAAGCGTCAAAATAGCCGCTGGGAATAACTACATCCTGCAGGCCGCGATTGAGATAGGTTGCAGTGGGGTACAGGTGCTTCCCTATTTCAGCTGTCAGAGGGTCGAGCTCCACCGCAGTAAACTGGCTTTCAAACCTCAGGGCTTCGGGCATCAAGCCAATGAAGTTGCCTGTGCCAGCCGCTGGCTCGAAGACTTTACCGCCCGAGAACCCCAGCCGCTGCATGCCTTCGTAGATCCCACCAATGACAACTGCCGAGGTGTAGTGGGCATCTTGAGTAGAGCGGCGTGCTTTTTCGAATTCATCCTGGCTGAGAAGCGCGCCCAGCTCCTGGTACTCACGCTGCCAGGATTGGTTGCGATGATCGAACGCCTGAGGCAAGCCACCCCAGCCTACGTATTTGACCAAAACCGCTTGTTCTTCAGGTGCCGCCGCCCGCTTCTCCTCCCGTAGCTGCTGCAGGAGCTGAATCGCTGCTACATTGTCCCTGAACTTGCTTTTTGCGCCACCTGTGCCAAGTGAGTCCCGCGCGCTGATTGCATAGTCAGTGTGTGTTAAAGCTCGGTGTTCACTTCCTGCAGGGCCAGCACTTCGTGCTCGGTCAGGCCGATCTTCTGCTCCGCTGGTAGGCTGTGCAGTGCTTCCAGCTCCAAGCGTTGTTGCTCCAACACTTTCCCCAGCAGAACGAGTTCCCCCTCGCGCTCCAGTTGCTTTAACTGCGCCGGGGTGTTGAGCGCCCATCGATCCAGAATTTTCCACGACTGTGGGCCGAACGACGGAGACTGACGAATTGCCTTGATCGTCTCCGGACTCAGTTCCCGGGTTGCGATGTTCAACGGTTGGGTTTGATTGGTGATCATGGTGTTCTCCTTGTTCGTCATCGATGTCGAGCCCGGCTTCGAGGGTCTCTATTGCGTCTACGGTTTCTTGAAAGGCGAAATCAAAGCCCATTTGGGCTTGATCATGGGACGGCCTTTTCCTACGCATCGTATAGTACTCCGTCTAGTTCGTATCATAGTCATTATACGAAATGTGTAACAGAGTACAATTCTTACCAGCATTTGAGTGCAGCCGTCCGCGGATTCAGTAAGCTCTTATGCGTTTGAGGTGTTGGTGTAGCAGCGGGTCGCTGCCACGTACTCAGGGTGAAGGTCGGCCTGCAGTCGCTGTCCGGCAATTAGCCTGCGAGCGGGCTCTGAATCTTGAGACAACACAATCGCAAGGTAGGCAAACAGTAATTCCCGCATCCGGTTGTTTTTACTGCTCATATGGCTAAGCAGCCCGAGTACCGGGTGATTAAGAGGATTGCCGATCAGTGGTTCGCTCTCTGCTCCCAACTGGTCCATCAAGTAAGCCAGGTACTCGGTGTTCTCATCCGCAAATTTCTTTTCAGAGTGTTGCTGCCAATCTGAAAATTCTTCAACGACCGTACTGAGTGCGGCCCATGTGGTTGCCTGATTTGGTAGTGATTTGGATTGCATTTGCCATTCCTCCTGAGATTTCAAGGTTGTGCGTGTTGGCGCTCTGCCATTTCGTCAGCCGTCTCGCCATGCAGCGTGTAGAAATCTTTGTCCCGCCAAGCTGCGCAAAGCTCAACAGGAAGACCTGTTATCGCCGCCATAAAAACCTCACAATCGGCGTCGTCGAAAACGGCCATTGAGCCGTTTTGTTTGATGAAGTGGGGGTATGCCTTTTGATCCGCGGCTACCACGTCTGCAGGGATCGCTTCACAAACGAGCCCAATGAGACTGATGTACCTCCAGTGAGCATCATCCAATGATTCAAGTTGATCCGGAGTAGCAGTCTTCAATTTGGCAGTGAATTCCTCTGGTTTCATGGCGTCCCCTTATCATTGGTTGGTATGGCTGCTGATGGACTCGAAGTCCTTGGTAGCATCATCGCGGTTTGTTTGGAGTTGCGACCTGGGCGCGAGTGATGGTTGTCAGTGTTCGGTTGTAATCAGCACGGATGGCTGCAAGCGCGGCAAGATCCCCCTCCCCTGCTTGACGCCGGTTCATCTTCGATTGCACAAGATCAAGCGTTAGATCGAAGGATGCGCGCTCGGCCTGCGTCCAGGCTCTGGACCTTTCAGTGTCAACATGCATTCGGCCTTGGACGGGGGGTTGCTCCCATCCACTTGTCGACCGAAAATTGTCATAGAGGTCTGTCCCGCTTCGGTTCGTCACGTACATTCGGTCGACCAAGTTGCAGGATTCCAGCCGGTCAACAGTGACCGGGAGTCCTACAAAAGCTATATCGTGGTTAACGCGGTTGGACCAACGACCAAAGCCGTTAGCCTCGTGCTGCAGCTCGTAACGATGGTGGATGCTTAAACGGCTAACCAGGTCATTGACTGCTAATACGCGCGCGTCGACGCGGTATCCGGCTGATTGCAGTTTGCTGCAGAGCTTGGCCAAGCTATCTGGATCGCGCATCGTTCCGTCAATGACCAGGTTCCGATGCTCTTTGATTGCCAGGTTTGTTAGCTTTACCGCCCAGCCTGCAGCGTCACGGTGGGTAAGATCTGCTGCATCGCGGTCGTTTTCGCGCATCAACTTTAATAGATGGGGGTGATACTTGCGCAGCTCATCTGCGTCAATTTTGATGGTGTTACCACCCAGTTCGGCGGTCGCATAACTGCTGAGTGCTGCTTTACCCGCACCAGGTTGCCCGCCAAGGATGATTGCCACCGGTTGCTGGACTGGATTGCTCAGCATCATTGCGTGCTGGGCGATGTCCTCGAAAATAAGGCGATGCTCGTCTGCTTCGAGTCTGAATTGAGACTGATCGTCTTTAGGGAATGTCTGCTGAGGCCTCTCGCCGGCTTTGATTCCTTTAGCAATAGCTAGAGCCTCGATGCGCAGCTCATGAATCGTGAGGGTGTTGTCGCTGACGAGGCCCGCCACCTTGAGGATTTTCTGCATTGCAGCGCGGGTTTTGTCCCAGGCCCGCCCGAGGAACGATCGTTCGTCTTCGGCTACGTACGCGAAGATTTCCTCGGCCCGGTGCATTTCACTTTTGTCACGATAATTATCGTCAACATAAGCCCAGATATGGCTTAGCGTTGGTTCGTTGCGCGTTTCAAGAACGCGAGCCAAGAGCGTCCTTTTTTCTTCGGGATTGAAGGTGTTGAGCCCATAATGCCCGAGGAGCTCGTGGCGCAAGGTTCGGAGGATGGCCCCTTCGTCACCCATATTGGAAGCGGCAATGGTGATGAGTCCGCTTCCTGGGTGGTACGCTCCGTCGATTCGGATTCCGATTTTGTCGCGAGATGCTTGTGGCCCATAAATGTCCTCCTGTTTCGCCCTGACTATACTCCGCAGGGGGATATTTCCATTGTAGTCGGCCAAGAAGCGATCAACGACCTCTTGTGCCTCATCAACGCTCATACCCTTGTTCTGATCGTCCATGGTCAGTCCTTAAATCTGAGCCCGTACCTGGGCGCCGTAATTCGCGATGGCTCGATGCACGCTGTCGACGTCATCTATAGAAATTCTGCTTCTCTCAAGAACAAGCTCAGCCTGCTCCTGACGCAATCTATCCAGGAGCTCTTTGTTGGGCTCAGGCTTGGCCCTCTCTTCATGGATTGCCTGAGATCGTGCTGCGATTGCGTTCCCGATGGTTTCCATCGCGCATTCGTATTCTGCGACCTGTTGGCTAGTCAATGGACCTGGCATTTGCGAGCCCTCATGCTGTGGCTTGAATGAGTGATAAATCAGTGCAAAACCGGCAGCGAAAAATAGCGCTGCATGTACCAGTTCGCCGGCGACACTGAAACCGTTACGGACTGTCAGCACTGCATAGGAAAGGCCAATGAGTAAACTGCCCACCCCCACAGTGGTACGCCAAATCCTCTGTCTATTCATCAGACGCGCTCCGCTGATCCTTGACTAAAGAGAGGGTGTAGGCCTCATTCATCACCCCCATCAGGTTTTCGGCTGTCTCAGGGCTTTCGCAACGGAAAAGCACCAGAGCCCCGAGAATCTTCATCGCCCGGTCAATATGAGCTGGTACAACGACTTCGAGCCGTTCGACGTTGTAGACGTTCGCGAAAGCCACCCCTTCCGTTCCTGTGATGCTTAGCGTTCTGTCTATCGACGCCGAAACGGCCGGTGGTAATGCAGCCTTGTTCTGATCATCGACCATCATCAAGGATACGATGAAGGGTACATGTTGGCCTTTTCCATTCGCAGCGTAATACGCAGGAACAAACTTCATGTCATCTTCGTTGAACCTCATTTCTTCTCCCAGCGTTGGACATCAAGCGCTAGGAATGGATCTTTCATGCCGCTCTGCTCATCAAGCGAGCCGAACGCAGCAATATTTTTGGCGCGCTCTTTGAGCCAGTTGTCAAAGATGGATTGTGCTTGGGAATCGGTAACTTTGACGAGCTTTCCATTCTGGGAGAAGAAAACAGGCATCCTGAATGTTTTGCTGTTATCGACTGATATAGCAACTTCAAACCAACTGTTATTCCCATCAGCGACTTTGAAGAATTCTGCGTGCATACCCTGAATCAGCTGTCGCTGCACACCTTCTTGTTCATGCTGATTTTCTGACTGATCGCAACCCGCAATCAGAATTGCGAGGACCAGAGGAAACAGACGTATAAACATGTATTGCTCCTTTCTCACCAGCCAGGTGGTCGATTTGGGTGTTCGGACTTAGGCACGGTCGGCACCTTTCTTTTCAAATTCAAACTCTACTTTCCAGTTTTCCCGGTTGAGTTTGAGTTTTGCAGAAAATGCACGCTTGGTCTTTTTGCTGGTGAAACCACTCAGATTGTCGGTGATTCCATCCGTAACGAGTGCTTTCAATTCAGCATCATTCAAGGCTCTGCCCAGCATTTCTGAAAATAATTTGAATTGGCACGATGGGCATTCGAGCATCTTCCCGGTCAGGACAAGAATTGTCTGGCATCGAGGACAGTTAAGCGGTGCAAGCGCTGATTGCACCGTTGTCGAGGTTCCTGATTTTGAAGTTGCTACTCCGGGTTGATCAAAGAGGGGCTTAGTTTTCCCGGTTGTGCGATCCAGGGACAGGCGAGCCGAGAATTTCTTTTGTTTTTCACGTCCGATTAAGTTTTGAAGTAGCCGCGTTTCGCCCTTTTTCAGCAAGGCTTCAATATCCTTTGCTCCTAGTAGCTTACCGAATGCTTCGTGCCAGAGAACAAATTCGCACTGACTGCAAACAGTACGTTTACCTTTGTTCTGTAGCTCGCCTGCGCAGTTGGTGCAAGGAATTTGCTCTCCTGGAGCAGGTGGTAGGGCTGCCATTTCAGCTACTTTCGCAACTTCAACCACGTCACGAACAAAGTGTTCGGCATACTCCATAAATGCTGTATGTGTGAGCGTGCCACTTGCGACCTGATCCAGAGATTGTTTGAAATGTCCCGCCTGTGCAGGATCTTTAACCTTCATCGGTAGAGCGTCGATGAGGTTTCTAGCCTGAGCACTGGTCATCAGTTTTTTCTTGCCCTTCGGCGCTGGTACGAAAAGCTCGCGCTTTTTCATGTCCGCAATAATGCCGGCACGGGTCGAGGTCGTTCCGATGCCCTCACCCTCTTTGAGCAGTTTACGAAGCTCCGGATCGACCACGTACCTGTGCACGTTCTTCATCGCATCCAGCAGCATATTGTCATCGAGGCGGGGTGGTGGCGTGGTCATTTGCTCGACTTGTTCGCAAGACAAGCATGCGACAGTGTCCCCTTCACTCAGCGCTGGCAACGTCAGCGTGGGAAGGTTGTCCTCTGCCGGTTCTGCCCCGTCCAAAGGTGGCGGCTCCTGATAGATTGCTTTCCAACCCATTTGCACGGGTGTGGTGCCGCTGGCCGAGAAAGCTTCACCTTCAATATCCACCTGCAGCGTTGCGGCCCGGTATTTGTAATCGCTGGCAAATTGAGCCAGGTATGCACGAATGACCAGTTCGTAAACGTTTCGCTCACATTCTGTCCATTCAGCCGGGTTCACCATTTTTTCCGGGATGGAGGGCACGATCCCGTGGTGGGGTGTCGGCTCACCAGTTGGCGTGCGGACTTTCGCATCATTGAAAGCTGCGGATTTGTGGGAAGGATCGATGAGGTCAGCCAACTGGTTCAAGTCAGGCCGAATTTGCAGCACTGCCCCGATCACGGCTGCAGCTTCTTCGTGGTGCGCTTCGGACAGGTAGCGGACATCCGTTCTCGGATATGTCACGACTTTGTATGTGTCATACAGCTTCTGAGCCGCTTCCATGACTTCCTGTGCGGAATAGTCATACCGGCTGAAACCTTCCATCTGCAGCTCGTTCATGGAGAGAGGAAGTGGGGGTTTCTTGCTTTTGTCGGTGACAGCGCATTGGGTAACAGAGCCGCTGCGGCCCTTTACCCGTTCTGCGATGGACTGTGCTACTTGAGAGTCAACTACACGCCCATCTTCATCCAGGCCAGACTGATCTGGCCGCGGTGTCCACCGAGCTTGAAAGGACGGTCCTTCAGGTGGTTGTAGTTGCACAGTAACTACTTGGTAGGCATGAGGCTGGAATTCTTCGATCAGCCTGTCGCGCTCCCTGGCTATGTAGAGCAGTGGCGTCTGTACGCTCCCAACTGGCAGCAACCCCTGCTGCCCTACTTCACGGCCGCGCAAGGTCATCGCTCGCGTGCCATTCATGCCCAGCAACCAATCGTAGCGACTTCGAGCCAGACCCCACCGCCGCCACCCGGTGAAAAGGGGCTCCGTGTTTTCGCGGATATTGGCGAGCGATTCTTTGATCTTATTCGAGTTGTAGTCGTTGATCAGCACCCGCAGCACAGGCTTATGGAACTGGAAATACTCAAGCGCTTCATCAACGAGGCATTGGCCCTCCTCGTCAGGATCGCCGAGGTGGTGAACTACATCACACCACTGCAACAACTCTTTGAGTTTCGCGATACGAGGCTTCTTGCGAGGGTCTGGTAAAAGCTTCCAAGCCCTGGCTGTCGGGATAATCGGCAAATCTGCCATCCGCCAGACCTTTTTATTGCCAGCTGTCAAAGGTACATCGTCAGGAAGGTAGTGATCGGGTGGAGCTTGTTGAAACGCGTGGCCATCAAGCCAGATAAACCATTGCTCGCCTCTGCGTGCCCAGCCTGGCCCCCGATCTTCGGTGGTGCCAGGGATGGCCGAATAAATACCCTGAGAAAGCTGAGACTCTTTCTCAGCAATCCACAATACCTTTTCCATTAAAAACTCCTTCCTGAACGAGGCTGAAATCAGCGGTTTTGCGGATTTGCAGAAGGCTGATTCAACTTGCCTTGATTCCGTAGAATGGCTACCATACGGAAAATTATAACCCATTGCTAGGGATCGAGAAAGGACGAAACGATGATTCCAGTTCCAGTTCCAGTTCCAGTTCCAGTTCCAGTTCCAGTTCCAGTGGCTGAGCCGCCTGTACCGGTCTGTATGGTCGAAGCGGCGCGTGATTACAGTTTGCCCTTAAGGGTAATGATCGCTCTTTGGATGACAGAGGGAGGCAGTACCGGCACCTTGAGCCCAAACAAAAATGGCACGGTCGACCACGGACCTTTTCAAATCAACACCGTGTGGGCCCAAAAATTACAGGGCGAATTCGGCGTTTCTCCTCAGATGATCACGCAGAACTTTTGCTGGTCCGCGCGCGCCGCTGCATACATTTTGCGGTACGAGATCAACCAGGCGAATGGCAGCTTCTGGGATGGGGTTGGGCATTACCACTCCAGGACACCGAAGTACAAATACCCGTACATCGAGCGCGTTTATAACAACTCGCTCAAGTTCTAGGAGGATTCATGGCTAGACATGGACAAAATCAGTCCGAAGGTATGGGAGTCGTGTGGCTTGTCATGATCGCCCTGCCACTCGCATTTGGTTGGATGTTTTGGCATCGCTGGCACGGAACCATCAGTTATTGGTCCTTAAAATGGGTTTGGTATCAGCTCGCCGTGTTCGATTGGCCATTCATGCCTGAAGTAATTCGAGAGTGGCGAGCTCAGGCCGCGAGCATGGCCATGCACCCAGCACGGGTTACTTTTCCCGAGCTTTTAAGCATGCTCAACAAAGCCGGGTATTTCTACATCATCCTTCCGCTAGTCATTATTGCCCGTGGCTTTCTTGCCGCTCACCGACACCCGATGAACAAAACGCGTCGCAAGGTCACGATTGAAACATTGCCTTGGATCATGTCCAAGCACTCCCCGGCAATAATTCCCTCCCTGTACTACGGCAACCCCCAGACACTTTTGCTGAATGATGATCCGGTCGAGCATCGAAGTGCTGTGCATCCAGAAGAATGGGCTCTTGAACATGGATTGATCGTCAATAACAAACTAGATCGCGAGCGCTGCGGCCAACTCATGATCGATTTTTTAGGTACTCCGGTCGCATCTCTCAACGATTTGAGTCCTACGGAACGTGCCTTGTTCGCAGTGTTTGGCGCACGCCTCCTCTCGGACGGGAAAGATATACGCGTTGCGCAGCAACTCTTGGACGAGCTCAACCGCTCTTGTCACACGGGCACGTTTGAAGGGAAGAAAGGTTATCCGAACCTCGGTTTAACCGACGCCGCTTTCAAAAAATACGCGGCCCACCCTGACGCTCAGGCTTGGCTGCTCCGTCACCCTTACCCCCGAACGATGCTGTTCGCCATGCACAAGCTCGCATCCAACAGCGGCAAGTTGCCCTCTTCCCAGTTCCGTTGGTTAAAGGGGATGGACCGGAACCTTTTCTATGCCTTGAACATCGGCCTGCGCAAGGCTCCATTTCTTGAGCAAGGTGCTGTTTTCACCCAGATGCAGTGGGAAGAGTACGCAGAAAACGTGGGCTATCGCCTCACGGAGCCTTCCATTGAAGACGCGATTGATGGCGTCGAAAAATACCTCGCCAAACTAGGTTTGGTTGCCGGACAAGGAGATACACAATGAAAAATCGCGACAGAATTCGCCAATACGATTCGGCCCTCCACGTTCACTTCGGATCGACCGGCGAGCGCCGCGCTGTTACCGCTCTGTCGTTGAACGACAGTGTCCAGGTCCGTCTCGATGGAAAACGTCTGCTCTGGTCCAACCCTACCCAAGGTGCGAATCACGAGTGCCTGCTTGAGGAGTTCGGATCCGAAGCGCTGGCTGGAAATGCATTTGAAGCAATGCAACACGCCCTCGACCGTTTCACCCGGCGTCGAGTGGTGTTCAGCCGAGTGAAGGGGGCTGTTAAGTGGGGATTACTGCCTGCATTTGGTTTGATCTTCGCCTTGGGCTTGAACATGTATGCCGCCCGAATGACCGGTATCACTTCTCAAGCTGCAGTTGGCAACCCAGGCCAAGTGAATGAGCAGCCTGTTTACAACCCGGGAGCTACGCAACCTGGCTTCGTACCGCCACAACAACCTCAGAATCTCCAGAATATGCAGCTAGGCAACATTCCGGGGCTTCCACCAGCTGCTGACCCATCAATCGTTAAGCAAGCCATCAGTGCTGGCACGAAGGCTGGAAAGTACGCTGTACAGCTTTCACAGGGGGGCAAGGGGACGGTTTTCGTGTTCTCTGACCCGTCGTGCCCGCATTGCCGCAATTTTGAACCAGAACTTGAAAAGCTTGCCGCCGACTACACCATTCAGCTTTTTCCGGTATCGGTGATCGGTGGCCCTGAGTCCAGCACCGCGATTGCACAAATGCTTTGTGCCAAGCCAGAAGACCGTGCCAGCTATTGGAAGAAAATCGTCAAGGGTGATCGCATCGATGCGGCTACTTGCCCCGAAGGTGAAGCAGCAGTGGCGGCCAATGACCAGATATTCCGCAAGCTGAATTTCTTGGGCACTCCCACGGTGGTGAACACGAGCGGCGAGCAAACCCCGCTGACCCTTCCCAATACCGCTCGTGCCATTTCGCAATGGCTGGATCAAACAAAGGCGCAGTGAGGATATTCATGGGCAAGTACATCCGGTACACCGATGAATTCCTTGCCCGTGTGCGTGAGG